>ERZ779621.30-NODE-30-length-123701-cov-15.747481_pt1 | contig 123701 bp, 113 predicted proteins | sample MGYA00514215_ERZ779621 | MGnify/ENA primary metagenome ERZ779621 (study PRJEB29562, sample SAMEA4376715) | mouse gut metagenome | isolation source: Cecum | study: EMG produced TPA metagenomics assembly of the A DSS colitis mouse model was used to assess the...
AGAAACTGACCAAGAAACTGACCAAGAAACTGACCAAGAAACTGACCAAGAAACTGACCAAGAAACTAACCAAGAAACAGACGAGGAAAATCTTACATGACCAAATACAAACTAATCGCGCTGGATATGGACGGCACACTTTTAAAATCAGATAAATCCCTGGACCCGGCCACCATCTGTGACATTGAGGCTGCGGCTGCACAGGGCATCCAGGCGGTATACTGTTCCGGGCGCGGCGTCATGGAACTGTCGTCCTACATTGCGGCGCTTCCCTGTATGCGCTACGCGGTCTGCATGAGCGGGGCGCTGGTGTATGATTTGCAAGAGCGAAAGCGTATCTTTTCACGGAGCGTGCCGGGCGCCTGTGTCAGGGAGATTGTAAAAGCCGCGGGGCGGTATGATGCCATGCTGCATTTCCTGACAGAGGAGGAATCCGTGGCAAGAACAGATCAGGCATCTCATATGGCGGAATTTCATATGGGAATCTTCCAGCCCATGTTCATGGCGTTGACAAGACGGGTGGAAGATATGGCGTTAGAGGCTTTGCGGCACGATGCGATTCCTAAAGTGAATGTCTATTTCCGTTCGCCGAAGGACAGAATGGAGGCTTATGAAATGCTCAAGTCTCTTCCTTTATCCTTTGCTTTTGCAGAGGAGACAGCACTTGAGATCAATGCCCAGGGGGTGACTAAGGCCGTCGGTCTGCAGGCTTTGGCGGCGCATCTGGGAATCCATATGGAGGACACCGTGGGAATCGGGGATGCGGATAACGACCGCGCGGTGCTGGAAGCCGTGGGATTATCGGTGGCAATGGGAAATGCGGACCAGGATATTAAGATGCTGTGCGATGTGGTCACAGCGGATAATGATCATAATGGTGTGGGAGAGGCGATCAGGAAATATTGTTTGTCAGGACCCGCAGTTTCTTAGCCGGGATATTATGCACTGATAGAGGTAAAGGGAGAATAGATGTGGAACATTACAGGGATGACAGGACAATAAAATACGAATACGTCATGGAGCCATGGGAGATACGGGAATTTTGTCTGGCGGCTTTGTGGGAACAGATTAGGTGCCGTAAAGGGGTGTGGCTGCGGCTTTTGCTCATCCTCGTGGCAGAACTTTTTCTTGTTCCCGAAGCGGCGGCTCTCATTGCCGTAATGGTGGTTGTGATGTTTATTGTATCAGGGATATATCAATATGTGATTACGGCCAGGGTTCTGGAAGGACGGCCATGGTGTATCTGGATAGAGGGGGATAAGTTTAAGGCGGAAAGGGGAGACAGCAGTGAGGTTTCCTGCAGGAATATACAATTTATCCGCATCACGAGACATCTTTTGATGCTGGGATACCTGCAGTCGGTAAAGCGGCCGGCATGGTTTATTGTGCCTCTTCGTGTCTTTGGAAATGAGAACGAACGGGAAGCGTTTCTTAACCGGATTCGTCATCCCCAGGCAGAGGGAGCAGAGAATGCGGATGAGGCGGAAAGCACGTCAGACTCCTCTACGGCGGCGGGGCGGAATCCGGGACAGGCGGCGCCTCAGGAATATATGGGTTTTTCCTACATACTCGACGGGGAGAGATGGGTGCGGTTCCAGAAAGGAGCGGCAGACATATTAAACAGTGCCAGTTTAGGAAAGCCGGGCAGACTTTACGGTATGATGGTCTGGGGGCTTTTGGTGGTAGTTGTGATGACGGTCTGTGTCTATTTTGCGGCGGGAACGTTCAACGTGTTGTTGCTTGTCTTTTGTATTTCCATGACTGTCTGGATGGTTCTGCGGCTTTATTGTCGTAATCCGGAGAAAGCCCTCAGAAAACAGTTGAAGTCACCGGAAATAGCACAAAAGGTCTGTGGCTTTTGGCAGGTTACTTTGACCCAGGAGGGGATAGCGGTCGGTATGCCCATGGATATGAAGAGTTTTTATCCATGGAAATCCTTGGCATGGCTGGTGGAGAAAGAAGAAGCTTTTTATATTTTCCATCAGGATAAAAGGCATTATATCATGATTGCCAAGGAGTGCTTTGTAAGCTGGGCGCAGGTAGATGCTTTTCATCAGATCTGTGCGGATAAGGGCATAGAGAAACGTGCACCCGGAAAGGCAGTTTATGTGCCGGTCTGGCTGACCTGGGTGATATTCGGACTGATTATGGCTGTGAGTCTTATTATTTTTATCCTTCACTTATTCCTTTTTACTTAAAAATTCTTTGCGGTACAGGCTGGGCGAAATATTGTAGTAGGTGCGGAACGCCTTGCTGAAATAGTGGTTATCCGCATAACCCAAACGCCCGGCAATATCGATGATTTTATTATTCTCGTCCTCTAAAAGTTCTTTGGCGCGTTCCATGCGCAGTTTCAGGACATATTCGTAGATGGTGAAACCATATTTGTTGCGGAACAGTTTGGTCAGATACTCGATGGAGAAAAAATACTTTTCCGCAAACATGGTAATCTTAATATTCTGACAGTAGTTGCTTTCAATATATTCTTTGATGATGCGCACCACCTCTTCCGGAGAAATCTCTTCCGGCACAGTTTCAGAGGATTCTCCAAAGACGGCGTCCGGGTCGATGCGGAGCAGCGCTTTCTCGATGGCGGCGTTCAGCTCTTCTTCCACCACAGGTTTTAAAAGATACTCGCAGGCCCCGTAGCGGATAGCCTGCTGTGCGTAAGAAAACTGGTCATAGCCGCTGACCACGATGTACTGGCTTTGTGGAAATTCCTGAGAAGCCTTCATCAGAAAAGAGGCACCGTCCATGACGGGCATGTTCATATCCACAAATACCAGATCAGGATGGAATTCGCGCATGGCGTTTAAGGCGTCTTTGCCGTTGACTGCCAGATGGGGAGGGTCCGTATGATAATATTTCCAGTGCCCCAGTTTCTGTATGGCAATCTGCACGGGCTTTTCATCATCGATGATCAATGCTTTATACATAAGGTACTCCTTTCGTGACTGGCAGAGTCAATACAATTTCCGTGTACTGTTTTTCCTGAGTATGGATATCCAGACTGGCCGGTTTATCGTAGAGCAGACGTATCCTGCTGTGAAGATTGGCAAGACCGATTCCGCCGTATTTACCGGTATTTTTCTGCAGATCAAAGTCTGCGTACAGTTTATCGAGCTGTTCGGGGGAAATGCCGCATCCGTTATCCCGCACAGTGATGATAACATTGGTGTCATTATATTGGGCAGTAATATCGATATGAATCCGATCTGTATTGCCGGACTTCCCATGTATGATAGAATTTTCTACCAGGGTCTGGATGCTGATTTTGGGAATCAGACATTCCTCGGCGGCAGGGTCGATGCTGCTGGTAAATGTCAGAGCGTCGTCCATACGGATTTTCTGCAGGAAGATATAGTCTTCCACGTAGATCATTTCCTGCTTCAGGGGCACTAATGTGTCGCCCTTGATGGTGTAGCGTAAATTGGAAGCTAAGGCAGTGATCATCCGGTGAATCTGGGGCTGTTCGTTGATCAGTGCTTCCGTGGAGACGGCCTGCAGGGTGTTATACAAAAAGTGCGGGTTCAGCTGGGCCTCCAGAGCGGCCAGTTTGGCGTCTTTCTCACTCAGTTCCGCCACATAAGTACGCTGTATGAGTTGATCGATGTGGGAGACCATGGAGTTAAAACTCTCTGCAAGCCCGCAAATCTCAGTACTTCCCGTCACATGGATTCTGGACCGGAAATCACCTTCGCCGGTTTTCTGCATCTGTGTGGAGAGGAACCGCAGAGGGATTGTCAGAAGCCGCAGCAGCATGTAAATAAAAAGAATGGTAAACAGCCACACCCATAGGCCGCTCACAAGAATGGACTGGCGCAGTTTCCCAATCTGTGAATCGATGTAGGAGAGGGGCGTCAGGCTCACCAGACGGATACCGGTGTTTTTGCTTTCGGCTTCCACCAGCAGGAAAGGCTGTCCCATAAATTTTACGGTTTCATAGCCCTTTGCACGCTGTTTCCGGGAAGAGAGCGCAGACAGAAATTCCTGGCTGCTTTTTGAGAGCGCTTCCTGGTTGGAAAAAATAATCTCCTCTTTTTCATTTAAGAAAACAATGATCTCTCCGTGTTCCGCGTGATTCTCTATAAGCTGTTTGGCGTAGCTATCATCCAGCTTCAAGCGGACAATGGCCTGGCTGACCCGGCCCTTGATCTGAAAAAGGGAGTGGTAATAGATAAGGCTTTTGAAAGAATCAGAAGCCCTGATGCTGTGGTTCAAACTATTTTCTTCACAGTCTAAGAGCGCCTCGTTAATGCCGTCCGGCGCCAAATCCTTGCTGATGATATGCTGTTGGCCGTTGGTGCGGCCGATGGACATATCCTGATGAAGCAGATAAAGTTCATAGTCGAGGATGTCATTTCTTGTATAGTAATAGTAGGACATCTGCTGTTTAGCGTAAGCAACCTGCTCGGAAGTCAGGGGTGTATTCTGTTCTACAATTCTGGTAAAACGGGAATCATAATAAGGCTGGATACAGAAATTGGCAAGATCTTGCAGATAATGCTCCAGATTCTCCAGTTCCAGATTGAGAATTTTTTCCGTGGTATTGATTTGGTTGGTGATGGTCAGGTTTCTGGTGGAGGTGTAATCTTTATAGATGAGATAGCCGGCTACCAGCGTGGTGATCAGAACCATAAATATAGTTAATTGCAGCCAAAGGGCTGTTCTGTCAAGAAGTGTCTTACAATAGGACTTAAGTTTTGGGATGATCATCGACTGTTTCATTGTTCACCTGCAAGGAATTGTGCAAACTGCTATTGCTGAGGATGGGGCACAACACATTTTCTACAAAATATATCTTACTATATTTTCAAAAACAGGACAATAGTTATAAAAATTGTTCAAAAAATTGCACCTATCTGTTTGGAAATTTCCATTTTGCTGAAAAAGTCAATAAATTATAATAAATGTAAATTCTTTCGGAGATTATCTGGCGTAAATAGTTTCGCAAATTTATGCCCCGCTATGTGTGGCGGACTCGATAGGAACCGAAGAAAATGAATCAAGGAAAGGAATGTACAGTCTATGAGCAAGAAAGCAAGAAGACAATTGGAAACAGTGCTGTTTTCCCTGCCGGCGATTATCCTGGTATGTCTGATGATGTACCTGCCGTTTATTCTCAGCGGCTACTACTCGCTGACAGAGTGGAACGGTATCTCCAAAGATGCAAAGTTTATTGGCTTCCAGAACTTTAAGACCATCTTTGTGGAGAGTAAGGATTTCCGGGAATCCCTCTGGTTTACCACACGCTACACTTTCTTCTTCGTGATCTTTTCCAATGTGTTTGCATTGGCGCTGGCGGTGGTTCTGACCAAGAAATTTAAGGCAGCAAACTTTTTTAGGGGTATTTTCTTTATTCCCTACATCATGAGTATGACGATCGTAGGTTTTATCTGGAAGTTCATCTTCACCAGCGGCTTCGAGAAACTTTACGAAGTGACAGATTGGGGGTTGTGGAATTTCAGCTGGCTGGGGGATCCGAAGCTGGTATTTTATTCAGTAGCTTTTGTGGGTGTATGGCAGTCCCTTGGATTCTATATCGTACTTTACATAGCGGGTCTGCAGGCAGTTCCCAAAGACGTGATGGAAGCGGCAGTGGTGGATGGTGCCACCAGCAGACAGAAGTTCTTTAAGGTGACGCTGCCCCTTTTGGGACCTTCTTTTACCACCTGTATCTTCATGTCGCTGACCAATGGTTTAAAGGTATTTGACATTATTCTGGCACTCACAAAGGGCGGTCCGGGAACGGCCACCAACAGTGTGACACTGCAGATTTATAAAGAAGCTTTTACCAATAATAATTATGGTCTGGGTTCGGCACAGTCTATCATCTATTTCCTGTTTGTGCTGATTCTGACACAGCTTGTATTGAAAGGATTCAGTAGGAAGGAGGTTGATCTGTAATGAGTCGGGATACCAAGAGAAAAGTAAATAAGTGGACCATGATCATCTGCCTTACCTTAGTGGCATGTTTCTACATCTATCCGGTGTTCTTGATGGTCATGAACTCCTTTAAGCCTTTTGGCGAGATTATAGGGGATGTGCTGGCATTGCCTAAGAGTTTAGATCTTTCCAACTACACTTATGTGATAGATAAAATGAAATACCTGCTGCTGTTCCGCAACAACGTGATCATCACGGCAATCGGTATCGCCGGTATTGTGGTATTTTCTTCTATGGCAGCCTATATTCTGGAAAGAAGAGAGGGAAAATATTGTAAGATAGCGCATACGATCATTATCACCCCCATGTTGATTCCTTTCCAGGCAATCATGATTACGCTGTTAAAGTCCATGAACATCTTCCATCTTTCCGGAAGTAAAATCGGACTGGGAATCCAGTACTGGGGATTCGGTATTCCGATGGCGACCTTCATTATCTATAACTTTATGAAGACCATACCAAGAGAGCTGGATGAGAGTGCTACCATAGATGGAGCGACCACTTTCCGTACCTTTGTGTCCATCATCTTTCCCTTGTTGAAATCGGTGGTGGTGACAGTAATCGTATTGGATGTGATGTGGATTTGGAACGACTTCTTACTGCCTTTGCTGATGGTTAACAGCAACAACGAGACGAAGACATTAGTGCTGGCGGCATACACCTTCGTGGGACAGATGAACACCAAATGGAATTATGCATTGACTGCTATGGTACTGGCAATTGTGCCCTCCGTTATTGTATTTATCCTGTTGCAGAAGTATATCGTGGAAGGTGTTGTGGCAGGAGCCGTGAAAGGATAAGGTTATCGCAGGAGGCTTATGCTCTCCTTTGATAATATATAAAATGGAACCCATACCATAATTTATGGGAGAAGGAGGATATACATGAAGAAGAAATTACTCAGCGTATTGTTATGTACGGCTATGCTCACAACTGTATTAGCCGGCTGCGGTTCAGGCAGTGATTCCGGCAGCGCACCTGCGGCAGAGGCACCCGCGGCGGATGCAGGGACATCGGAGGAGCCTGCGGCAGAGGCACCTGCAGCAGAGGCATCTTCTTCCGAAGAGGCAGAGGTTTATATGTTCATCGCTTCTCCGGAGTATGCAGATGCAATCAACACTTTGATTGAAGAGTACAAGAATGTTGCGCCCAACGTAACAATCAACTATGAAACCACACAGAATGACTATCCGACACTTTTGAAGGCAAAGCTGAATTCCGGTGAAGTGCCTGATATTTTCTCTTCCACATCCGGTAAAGAGATTGATGTGTACAAAGAATATTCATTTGACTTAAGTGGTCAAGCATTAGAGTCCACCATGCAGCCCGCAGTGGCAGCTATGATGGCTTCTCCCGAAGACGGCTCAGGCCTTTATGGTATCGCCATCAAGGGTAACTACTTTGGTATGATTTACAACAAAGCAATCTTTGAAGAGTGCGGTATTGCAGAATTCCCGCAGACAGTCAGCGATATGGAAGCGGCTTGCGAGAAGATTTCTGCGGCAGGTTATAAGCCTTTTACCACCGGCTTCAATGAGTGGTGGGTATTCAAACATGTATGGCAGCATTTCTTAGACGCAGCAGCAGCGAACGCAGGTGTTTCCGCGGCAGAGCTGGTAGCGAAGTTTGAGAAAGGCGAGGCAAAGGTTGCTGACTATCCGGAATTGTACAACAACTTCTTTAACTTCATTGACCTTGTTGTAAAATACGGCGATGACAAGCCCCTTGAGACAGCTCTTGACGGCGAGCTTTCCGCATTTGGTACAGGCAAGGCAGCAATGGTAGTCGGCCAGGGCGCATGGGTAGAGGCAGACTTGCTGGCAATCGACCCGAATCTGCAGATTGGTTTTAATGGTTATCCGGTAAGCGACGACGCTGCACAGTGTCAGGTTATCGCAGGTTCCGACCAGGCTCTGCGTATTGCGGCAGATTCCGATGCATTACAGGCTACACTTGATTTCGTGAACTGGTGGTATACTTCTGATTATGGCAAAGCATGGTTTATAGACGTGGCTGGTGTGGTTCCACCTGTTGTATCTGATGTGGAGAGCACATTTGAAGTTGTGAAACAGGGTGATGCACTGAGCGCTTCTAACGGAGCGGCTGATTTATCCATCTGCTATTCTACAGACAGCTGGCATCAGACATTTGGTGAGATTATGCAGTCCTACATCTCCGGTGCGGCAGACAAAGATGCATCCTGCGCACAGATCGAAGAGCAGTGGGCAGCAATCGACGGAGCTAACTAATCTTTAGACTGGCTGTTGATATGTCATCATAGAAGAAAAAAGGCTACTATCTGGCGGAGGCTCTTGTGGAGTGTGGCGGCGTGGATAGTAGTCTTTTTCTGTGCGGGGAGGGGGTGTTTCAAGTGGACGCCCAGGCCGCGGGACATTACAATGTCGCCGCGCTTCCGCTCCACAAAAAACGCAGCAGGTGCTAAGCTCGTGAGGGACCTCGCTAAGCACTGGCGTTTTTAGAGGGGCTCCTTATGTAATGTCCCGCGGCCTGGGCTGTTGTATACAAAATCTTGCTTTACAAAATGCGGCGGGTGTGTCATAGTTTAAGGAATGGCGTATTTTGGCAGATTTTGAAGGATGATTAGTAGGTTTAAAAGAGTTGCTTTTGAGGAAAATGACAGGGGTGTTATATTAGTTGACTGATATGGTCACTATAATTTTATAGAGAAAAAGGAGGAAGCTATATGAAATTTACGGAAGGTTATTGGGTTCGCAGTGAGCGGATTGCGGCGTCTTACGCGTCGCAGGGGTTTTATGCATCCAAGACGGAGAAGGGGATGCGTATTGTGGCGCCGGAGCGTAAAATTTTGAATCGGAGTGATGCGCAGAATATCACCACCATTACCATTGATTTCATTGCCTTTGCCGAGAACAATATTCTGGTGAAAGCAAGGCATTATGAGGCATATGAGGATGCGGAGGCAAGATTTGACTTAACTGGTCAAGATGTGCCTTTTGAGGTGCAGATTACGGAAGATGAGGCTGTGATGACAAGCGGCGCTGTGACGGTGCGTTTTGACAGAAAAGAAGGGGCTTATTGTTTTGAAGCGGACGGGAAAGTGATCACAAGCTGTGGATTCCGTAACCTGGGATATATCCGTTATGACAAACAGCCCAGCACCATGTTCCCGCAGGAGAATTATTTGTCCGAGCGGCATACGCCCTATATGGTGACGGAACTTTCCTTAAAGGCCGGTGAGCGGGTTTATGGTTTGGGCGAGCAGTTTACTTCCTTTACCAAGAATGGACAGGTAGTGGAGATGTGGAATGAGGATGGGGGCACATCTTCCCAGGTGGCTTATAAGACGGTTCCTTTCTATATGACAAACGAGGGATACGGTATTTTCGTGGACCACAGCACGCCGGTATCTTTCGAGGTGGCCAGTGAGAAAGTGGAGTATGTGGGCTTTTCCGTGCCTGGCGAGGAACTGCGTTATCATTTCATCTATGGGCCGACCCCTAAGGAAGTGCTGGTCAGATACACGGATATGACTGGGAAACCGGCTCTGCCGCCGGCATGGTCTTTCGGTTTGTGGCTGACCACATCTTTTACCACCAAGTATGATGAGAAGACCACCAGTTCTTTCATTGACGGTATGGCACAGCGCAATATTCCGCTGCGGGTGTTCCACTTCGACTGTTATTGGATGAAGGGCCTGCACTGGTGTGATTTTGAGTGGGACGATGAGACCTTTTCCGATGTGGCGGATATGTTGAAGCGTTATAAAGAGGAGAAGGGATTAAAGATCTGTGTCTGGATTAACCCTTATATTGCCCAGGGCACACCGTTCTTTAGAGAGGGCATGGAAAAGGGATATTTCGTGATGCGTAAGGATGGCAGAGGCGCCAAACAGGTGGATTTCTGGAATCCTGGCATTGCGCTGGTGGATTTCACCAATCCGGAGGCGAAAGCCTGGTATACCGGGAAACTGCGCACCCTGTTAGATATGGGTGTGGACTGCTTCAAGACGGACTTTGGCGAGAGGATTCCCATTGACGTAGCGTACCATAACGGAGCGGACCCGTTAAGTATGCACAACTATTATACGTATCTCTATAACCAGGCTGTATTTGAGCTGTTAAAAGAGGTAAAGGGCGAGGGAGAGGCAGTGCTCTTTGCCAGAAGCGCCACAGCAGGCGGCCAGCAGTTCCCGGTACACTGGGGCGGAGACTGTTCCGCATCCTATCCTTCCATGGCGGAGACCCTGCGGGGCGGCTTGAGCTTTGCCATGAGCGGCTTTTCGTTCTGGAGTCATGATATCTCCGGATTTGAAAAGACGGCGTCTCCGGATATTTATAAGAGATGGCTGCAGTTCGGCATCTTCTCTTCCCACAGCAGGCTGCATGGTTCCCAGAGTTATCGTGTGCCCTGGCTGTTCGACGAGGAAGCCTGCGATGTGGTCAAGTATTTTGTCAATCTGAAATGCCGTCTGATGCCTTATCTGTACGGGCAGGCTGCCTACTCTCATAAAACGGGTATTCCTATGATGCGTCCTATGGTGTTGGAGTTCCCGGAGGAGCCGGGTATGAAAGATCTGGATATGCAGTATATGTTGGGAGATTCTATTTTGGCGGCTCCCATCTTCAGAGAGGATGGCGTAGGAGAGTATTATCTGCCGGAAGGTCAGTGGACACACCTGATCAGTGGAGAAGCAAGAGAGGGCGGCAGATGGTATCGCGAGAGCTATGATTATTTCTCGCTGCCGGTATTTGTGCGGAATAATACTCTGCTTGCTATGGGCAGTAATGATCAGCTTCCGGATTATGATTATACAGAAGGTTTGGAACTGCATCTGTATGCCCTGGAAGACGGGGCGGAGGCTGTCTGCCGGATTCCCGATCTTACGGGTAAGACTGTGATGACGGCGAAAGCGGTACGCAAGGGCGATACCCTTACTTTCGAGACAGATCATCCGGAGAAAAAGCCTGTTCTGGTAGTTCACGCTATGGAGGAGGTTACCAAGGTGGAAGGCGATGTGCAGGTAGAACGCAAGTAAGTTTGAGGTCCCATTGCGCGCAGATAGGGTTGAATCTCTGCATAAAAAAAGAATTGTCTCATAAAAACCAGGATACGGCGGAGCAATCGCAGAAGCCGTATCCTGGTTTTGACTTTTTTTAATATATTTTGGCTAAAAACTGTTTAAAAATAAAAAGAGTTGTGTTATTCTAGTAAAGAAGCGAGGACGGTATGATTTTGCGGTGCGGAACAAGGATACTGTCCGCGCGCTTAGCAGAAAGATTTCATGAGGAGGTAAATCATGATTACGTATTATGAGAACGAGCGGCTTTTTAAGCTGGATACGCCCAATACCAGCTACCTGATCGGCATTGTGGATGAGGAGAATTTTGTGGGGCATATTTATTATGGAAAGCGGCTTTTGGATGCGGAGGCTTCCTATTTGCTCAGAACCCAGGAACTGCCCTATGTGCCCAGCAAAAATAACAGGGAGCGGGGCGCATTTTATGACACTTTTCCCTTTGAATACCCCACCGGAGGCGTGGGGGATTACAGAGAAAGCTGTCTTAGCATACGAACGGAAGGCGGTCATGCGGGTTCCATGCTTTCTTATGTGTCCCATGAAATTATGGCGGGAAAGCCTGGCCTTGCGGGGCTTCCGGCGACTTTTGGGTCGGATAAAGAGTGTGAGACGCTTAAACTTGTCTGTGAGGATGTCTACGTGGGGATGCAGGTGGAGCTTTTGTATACTGCATTTTCTGATGTTGACGTGATCACCAGGAGCGTCCGGGTGGTGAATAAGGGTAAAGAACCCTTCTATCTGACCAAAGTCTATTCGGCCTGTCTGGATATGGACAACCGGGATTATGACATGATCACTCTGCATGGAAGCTGGGCAAGAGAACGCCATATCCAGAGAAAGCCTTTGGGGTATGGAATTCAGAGGACCAGTTCTTTCAGGGGAGAATCCAGCCATCAGGAACACCCTTTCCTGGCGCTTGTAGACCGGCATACGACCCAGGAGCAGGGGGAAGTATATGCGATGAACTTCGTATATTCCGGTAATTTCTGTGCCCAGGCGGAGGTGTCGCAGTTTGATTTTGTGCGCATGAGTATGGGAATCCATCAGGAGAATTTCTGCTGGAAACTTTCCCCGGGAGAGGATTTTCAGGCACCGGAGGTGGTGATGGTCTATACAGACCAGGGTTTAGATGCCATGACAGGCACATTCCACAGTCTTTACAGAAAACATTTACTGCAAGGGAAGTATAAGGATAAGAAGCGCCCTATCCTGATCAATAACTGGGAAGCTACTTATTTTGATTTTGATACAAAGAAGCTCCTTGCCATTGCAAGAGAGGCTTCCGCTCTGGGCATTGAGATGCTTGTGATGGACGACGGCTGGTTTGGGAACAGATCTTTTGACGGATGTGCCTTGGGGGACTGGTTTGTCAATGAGGAGAAGATAGACGGCGGTCTGGCTCATCTGGTGGAGGAGGTCAATAAGCTGGGAATGAAATTCGGTATCTGGTTCGAGCCGGAAATGATCTCGCCGGATTCGGCGCTCTACAGAGAACATCCCGATTGGGCCATTGCCATTCCCGGAAGGCCCGGCACGCAGTCCAGGCAGCAGTATGTATTGGACTTATCCAGGAAAGAAGTGGTAGACTGTATCTATGGGATGATGTCGGCCGTCTTAAGAAGCGCCAACATTGAATACGTAAAATGGGATATGAACAGACAGCTTACAGATATCGGCAGCGCCGCTCTGCCCCCGGACAGGCAGGGAGAACTCTATCATAGATATGTGCTCGCCGTATATGAGATGCAGAACCGGCTGATACATGATTTCCCGGATTTGCTGTTGGAGAATTGTTCCGGCGGCGGCGCCCGTTTTGACCCGGGGATGCTTTACTATAGTCCCCAGATCTGGTGTTCTGACGATGCGGACGCGGTAGAACGTCTGGCCATTCAGGAGGGGACTGCGCTTCTCTATCCCCTTTCCACCATGGGCGCACATGTCTCGGACTGCCCCAATCATATCGTTGGCAGGGTGACGCCTTTTCATACCAGGGCGGCTGTGGCGCTTGCGGGAACCTTTGGCTATGAATTGGATGTGACGAAGATAGCCAGGGAGGAAAGGGAGGAGATACCCAGGCAGGTGGCGCTGTATCATAAGTATAACGACTTGGTCAGAGAAGGCGCCTATTACCGGATTGCCTCCTATTCCCAGAACCATCACTATGACTGCTGGCAGGTGGTCAGTGAGGATAAACGGGAGTCCCTTGTGACCTTTGTGCAGGTTATGACCAGGGCCAATCATAAATCCAGACGTATCCTGCTCAAGGGATTGGATGAGAAGCTGCGTTATAGAATCTATGTTGAGGGACAAAAGCCGGAAAGGGAAGATGGGGAACTGCTATACAGCGGTGATACCCTGATGAAGGCGGGGATTCTGGTGCCGGATATGCTCGGAGACTTTCAGGCGAAGCTGATACATCTTGTGGCGGAGGAAAGTGAAAAGAAAGGCCAGGTTGAATGATATGACAAAGTCGGTGAGGCTGACAGATATCGCGGAGAAAATGGGCGTCAGCGTGGTGACGGTATCCAAGGCACTGTCGGGGAAAAAGGGTGTCAGTGAAGAACTGCGGGCGAAGATCAGAAGGACAGCGGATGAGATGGGATACAGGCCCGTGCACGCCTTACAGCCGGACAAGTCCAAAGCCTACACAGTGGGTGTTGTGGCGTTTGAACGTCATTTTAATAAAATAGCATCCTTTTATTGGAAGATGTATCAGGAGCTGACGATACAGGCGATCAAACAAAACTGCTTCACCATGTTAGAAGTGGTGGCCATCCTGGATGAAGAGAATCTGGTGCCGCCGAAACTTTTTGAGGAGGAGCGGGTGGACGGCATTATTATCATAGGAAAACCAGAGCGGGAATATGTAAAGATGCTATATCAAAACAAGAAGATTCCCATGGTATTTTTGGATTTCTATGATGATGAACTGCTTGTGGATTCTGTGATATCCGAGAGCTTTCACGGCATGTATCGGATGACCGAATATCTGTTGCAAAAAGGGCATGAAAAGATTGCTTTCGTGGGGACGGTAATGTATACGGAAAGTATCACAGACCGTTACTTCGGATACTGTAAAGCGCTTATGGAGCATGGGATAGAAGTGCGTCCGGAATGGGTTATGGATGACAGGAACACAGAGGACGGCTGTATGGGCCTTCCCTATAAGGTGGCTCTGGATACCAATGATATGCCCACGGCATTTGTCTGCAATAACGATGTGACTGCCTATGCACTGATCAAGCAGCTGAAGGAGGAGGGCTTTCGGGTGCCCGAGGATATCTCTGTGGCAGGCTATGACGACTATCTCTATGCAGAGTTTGGCGATTCTAAGATTACGACCTACGCCGTTGATATTGAGAAGATGACACAGAGGGCCTTGCAGATATTGATCAAGAGAATGCTGGACTGTGCCATGGATGCCAGAGTGTATGCGGTAAGCGGCAGACTGATTGAACGTAAAACGGTTAAGAAATTAAACTAGGAACAAAATATATTTGAAAACATCTATTATAGAACCGGTGTTTCCCTGCGATAGACAGAAGGGGAGACGCCGGTTTTTTCTTTGAAAAGCCGGATGAAATGATTGGTGTTGTCGATACCCACAGCCTGGCCGATGGCGCCTATTTTTTCATTGGTATGAAGCAAAAGCTCCTTGGCCTTCTCAATCCTGACTTTGTTCAGATACTGCAGGGGCGTATCGATGTAATACTTGGCAAACTGCCTGCCCAGGGTAAACTTGTTCACCTGGTATCTGCGGGCCAGATCGTCCAGAGAATACTGCTCCTGATAGGCTCTGTCAAAGCATTCCTTCATTTCTGCAATATAGGAGGGAACATGGTAGGAGCCGGTCTGCTGCAGGGCATTTGACAAGCACAACTGGGTATAAAATATGAACAGCTCGCGGGAGCGCATCAGACAGTGCATCTCGTCTGCTTCTTTTATTTTCAGGAAATGTTCCCAGGCAGAGAAAGCTTCCGTATCTTTATCCAGATGAAACACACAGCTGCCGGAGGCCTCCAGCTTTTGATGAAAATAGGCGCTTATGGGGGTGGTGACAAAGCAAATGGTATATTCCCAGATGTTACGCAGGCAGACCAGCTTATGCATTTTTCGACAGTCTATGAAAGCAAGTGTGCCCGGCAGCAGTTCTTCAAAATTTTCCAGGGGAGGAGATAAAAGTTTTTCCTCATAAAGGAGTCTGCCGGCCCCCTTTTTGGTATAGAGCAGACAGAAAGCATCAAGCCCTGCAGCCTCGTAGGAAAAGGGAGAGGTGACTAAAGCAGTGCCGCAGCTTAACAAACAGGGAAGGGTATCGCAGAAATCATAACTTTGGTCATATACGTGCAGGAAATAATCGGAGAAGGAAAAGCGGCTGCTTGTCTCAGAGGAAATGAGATGATTTAAGAACTGGGTGGCGAATGGGGAGGCGTTCATGACGGCTGTCCTTTCTTTGCTTGAGAAAAAGTGGTTAATAAAAGTTAAAAAATAGTATATAGGAAAAATAAATAAAAAGCAACAATATTATGAAGATATAAAAAACAAGCGATAATATAAAACTAAAAAATTGATAAATTTAAGCAAATGAACAAATCATATTGGTAAAAATGTCTAAAAATTAATGCATATTTTTGTAAAAATAGAAGAAATAACAAGAATAGTCAATAATTGAATATAAAAATAAATAAAAGATAGTGACTAAAAAATTAACTTAAATTAAAATAAAATCAGTTTAACGATGAAGCGCGTTGGACAGAAAAAAATAAAAACGGGAGGATATCACATGAAATGTAAAAGACTTATTGCACTTGGATTGACGGCTGTCTTAGCCATGTCTGCAGCAGCTTGCGGTGGTTCTGGCGATGCAGGGTCAAATGCATCAGACACATCTGATACTGCAGCGGACAGCGCAGGGGAAGGAGCTGACAGCACAGGCGCAGACGGGGCCGGTGAGGCGTCAGGGATTCCCACAATCGATGGGATTACGGTAGGGGAGGACTACCAGGATTTACAGGCATCCATAAAGGTGCTGACCAACAGAACAGATATTGTAGATACGGTTTATAAGGGGTATGCAGAACAGTTTATGGAGCTGTATCCCAATATCACAGTGGAATATGAAAGTATTACCGATTACGAAGAATCCGTAACCCTTCGTCTTACCGCAGGTGACTGGGGCGACATCATGTTTATCCCCACATCGGTTGCCAAGAATGAGCTTTCTACTTATTTCATGCCTTTGGGAGATTTTCAGGCGTTGAAAGATACCTATAATTTCCTGGAAGAGAAATCTTTTGAAAATGTGGTGTACGGCATTGCCAACGGCGGTACGGCAAGCGGTATTGCTTATAACAAGAAAGTATGGGCGGATGCGGGTATAACCACAATGCCTAAGACACCGGAAGAGTTCCTGGAAGACTTACAGATTATCAAAGATAAGACGGATGCGGTTCCCCTCTATACGAACTTTGCGGCAGGATGGACCATGGGTGCCTGGGATGCCTATACGGACTGTGCGGCAACGGGCGACCCGGATTTTAAGAACAATATGGTACATATGAGCAATCCGTTTGCCAAGAGAGATGACATGACAGGTCCTTATGCAGTCTATTACATTCTTTACGAGGCAGTGGCACGGGGCCTGGTGGAAGAGGACCCTGCAAGTACGGACTGGGAGTCCTCCAAAGGCGCCATCAACAGAGGCGAGATTGCCACCATGGTACTGGGTTCCTGGTGTGTAGAGCAGTTTAAGGAAGCCGGCGACAATCCGGACGACATTGGTTATATGCCTTTCCCGATCAGCGTAAACGGCAAGCAGTATGCAGGTTCCGGCGGAAACTATGCTTTCGGTATCAATGTGCAGGCAAGCGACGACAATAAGATTGCAGCTTTACTGTATATGAAATGGCTGGTTGAGGAATCCACCATCTATCTGGATGAGGGAAGCATTCCTGCCCGTAAAGACGGCGAATATCCTTCCGTTCTGGAAGCCTTTGACGGGGTAGAACTCCTTTCTAATAACCAGGCGCCCGAAGGGGAAGAGGATTTGTTTGATAATATCAACAATGAGAGTGAAGTCGGCATAAACAATAACGATTATCCTGACTGTGAAATTCTGGAAGCAGCACTCTATGGAACCAGAACATTGGATGACATCATGAATGAGTGGAATGAAAAGTGGACTGCGGCACAGGAATCACTGGGCGTGGAAGTAAACCAGTAAAAAGACATTGATTTCTCAAGGCGGATGGAAAACGAATCATCTGCCTTGAGACGATGAAAGGGTGAAAAGGAGAGGAATATGGGTAAAAACAAAAAAACCTTTGGGGAATGGTTTGGTAGTAGAAAGGTCCAGAAATTTTTAGTCATTTTCACATTTATGTTTGTGCCATTGCTGTTGTTGTTGATGTATACATATATCCCTTTTGGGAAGATGGTGCAGTTTAGCTTTTATAATATGAAATATATCGGCAAACGGAACTTTGTAGGACTCAAGAACTACGTAGAAGTATTTAAGAGGCCGGAGATTTTTAAGTCTTTGTTCGTCAGCGTTTATTATATGGGCGGTGCGGTTATCCAGCTGGTCCTGGCCTTGTTCTTTGCCACATTGATGGTCTTTAAGGTAAAAGGCGAGTCTGTGTTTAAGGCGACGATGTTCTTTCCTTATTTAATATCCGGTATCGCCATCGGTTTTATTTTTAAGTTTTTCTATGCGAGAGGTTATGTGCTGGATTCCATTCTGATGCTTTTTGGCGTGGCGCCGGAAAACATTCCTTATTGGTTACAAGATACCAGCATTAATAATATATCCCTGGCAGCCACATCCGTATGGCGGTATACAGGACAGAATATGATCTTGTTCCTGGGCGCGATGATGTCCGTGGATGCAGATCTGTATGAAGCGGCGTCCTTGGATGGTGCCAACAAATGGCATCAGTTCAAATATATTATTTTACCAAGTATCAAGTCCATTGTGGTCTTGAACCTGATCTTGTCTATCAGCGGTTCTCTGAGTGCCTTTGAGCCGCCCTATGTTATCACCAACGGTACTATGGGTACAGGTACCTATTTCGTCATCATGAACAGACTGGCCCATGAGAACCAGAAGGTAGGTTTGGCCAGCGCAATGGCAATCGTACTTTTGGCCATCATTATTCTGTGTACTGTGGCACAAAAGCTGTTCTTTGCCTATGTATTTGACGACGGGACCGATGATGAGTCCAAGGCAGCGGTAAGGCGGAGAAAGAAACAGAACAAAATGAAGCAGGAAAGGAAATAAGGAGGGGTGAAAGTATGAATAAAGCAAAGGTAGAAATGGGAGTTTTTACGGTTTTTAAATATTTCATGCTGATCATGGCGGCTTTGATTGCCATTATCCCCGTTGTCGTATGCGTGTTTACGGCGTTTAAGACAGAGGATGAATACCAGAGTACCTCAGCGTTGTCACTTCCCAAGAATTTCCTGTATTTTGAGAACTTCAAGGTGGCTTTTACGCAGGCGAACATGCTGCGCGGCTTCATCAATACGATGCTTGTCCTTGTGGTGGTTCTTACGGCATCCGTGCTTGTCAGTTCCATGATCGCTTACGTGTTAAACCGCTTCAAATTTATTGGAAACGGGTTAATCAGAAATCTCTTTATGTTTGCATCCCTGCTTCCAGGCATCGCTATGCAGGTCACCATTTATGAGATTATGAATTCCCTGCATCTGATCAATCATCTGTATGGCTACATGATCTGTCTGATGGGAACGGATATCATCTCCATCTATATCTTCCTGCAGTTCTTTGAGAATCTGCCGGTATCCTTGGATGAATCTGCTATCATCGACGGCTGTACCTATTTCGGCGTGTTCTTCAAGATTTTGCTGCCCTTGTTGAAACCGGCCATCATGACAACTTTAGTGTTAAAGGGTGTTGGTGTGTATAATGAGTACTACGCGGCGAACTTGTATCTGCAGTCTAAGGAGTTAAAGACCATATCTACGGCTCTGTACACCTTTACGGGCCCTTATGGAAGCCAGTACAATTATATCTGTGCAGGCGTGCTGATCACGATCATTCCGATTTTGATCATCTTCCTTGTCTTCCAGAAACAGGTATACGGCGGACTTGCGGCAGGTGCGGTGAAAGGGTGATTGCAATTCTAAAAGCCCTGCAAGTGTTTGAAACTTGTAGGGCTTTGCTCGATTTTATAAAAGCTGTATCCCGTTTTTCTTAGCCTCCGCCACAATCTCAGCCGGCCAGAGAGAGCATTGTACCTCACCGATATGGGCTTTGCGCAGGAAAAACATACAGATTCTGGATTGGCCGATACCGCCGCCTATGGTAAAGGGAAGGGTTTCCTCCAGGATTGCCTTCTGGAAAGGGAGCTTCGCCCGTTCCGGACATCCTGCCTTGTCGAGCTGGGTTAGAAGCGCCTCCTTATCCACCCGGATTCCCATGGAGGATAATTCCAGAGCGATATCTAATACCGGGTAATAGACCAGGATATCCGCATTGAGGGCCCAATCGTCATAGTCCGGCGCACGACCGTCGTGTTTGATGCCGGAAGCTAACAGATCGCCGATTTGCATCAGACAGACTGCGCCTTTTTCCTTGGTTATGAGATATTCCCGTTCTTTGGGCGTTTTGTCCGGATAGAGGTCTTCCAGCTCCTGGGTGGTGATAAAGTAAATATCGTGGGGCAGGATTTCATGGATATAATCGTACTGGATGGCCATGTATTTTTCGGTTTTGCGCAGGACCTTGTAAACATTTTTGACAGTGTCCTCCAGGTATGTAAGACAGCGCTCTTCGCGGGAAATGATTTTTTCCCAGTCCCACTGGTCCACGTAAATAGAGTGGATGTTGTCTGTGATTTCGTCTCTGCGCACTGCGCTCATATCCGTGTAAAGTCCTTCCCCATGGGAAAAGCCGTATGCATCTAACGCCATACGTTTCCATTTCGCCAGGGAATGTACGATTTCCGCCAGAGCGTCGTCCTGCTCTTTGATGCCGAAAGAAACGGGACGCTCCACGCCGTTTAAGTTGTCGTTTAAGCCCGAGGCGGGGTCCACGAACAGGGGGGCAGATACCCGCAAAAGATGCAGCTTCTGCGCCAGCAGATTCTGGAAAAAGTCCTTTACCGTCTTGATGGCGATCTGTGTGTCGTAGAGATTCAAGGCGGACCTGTAGTCTTTGGGAATCAATAAATGTTCCATAGATAACCTCACTTTGTATGCAGGCTGTATGCCTGCTTTTTAAATACTATTTAACCGCTTTTTGGAGAGGAAATCAAGGGGAATTTTGCGTGGGTCTTGGATTTATATTTATTTTATATTCATTTCTCGAAAAAGGCTTGCATATTGACCTAATTCTGTCTTATAATAAGTGCCATATTGACAGATGTCTATTCTGTCTGTGGAGCGTTCTCTTCGGAGGGGTCTCCGTCTTTAAGGTTCTTTCCGGTTTCGGAAATGGTCCCTTTGTTGTTACTTGGCTGAATCAAAAGGTTCTTCGGGATTGGCAGTTTGGTTTTGTCTGATGCTTCCCGAACTGTTACAACTTTTATAAAATACCTGAAAGATTTCCTTGTATTCAGTCTGCAAAAACTGTATAATGGAGGAAAATATATGACAAAACGAAATGTGAAACAGTGGTACAGGCATGGGAACTGGTGGAGAAATATATGGTTTAACCGTAAGTATAAGGATGTGCTTTTCAGGCGCCTTTTTCGGGATAAGAAAGATCTTCTGGAACTTTATAACGCATTAAATGGCAGTACATATAAGAATGCAGAAGAACTGGAAGTGGTTACCATGGAAGATGTGATATTCATGAAGATGAAGAATGATTTGTCCTTTATTATTGGCAGTCATATCAATCTGTATGAGCATCAGAGCACTTGGAACCCTAATATGCCTCTGCGCGGATTACTATACTTTGCCCAGCAGTTCGAGGGTTTGGTGAGCGCCCGCGGGGATGATATCTATGGAAGAGGCCGGATAGAACTGCCTACACCGGTGTATATTGTCTTTTATAATGGAAGCGGTATGCACGGAGATAATCTGCTGCTTTATTTGTCCGATTCTTTTTCAGCAGGGCGCGGCAGCGGATGTCTGGAGTGCACATGCGAAGTGATCAATATTAACCGGGGATATAACCAGCCTCTAATGGATAAGTGCCACCGTTTGTGGGAGTATTCGGAGTTGTCGTCTGAGGTAGAGGAAAATATCAGGAAGGGGATGCGCCGGGAAGAGGCGGTACACACAGCGATTGACAGCTGTATCGAGAGAGGGATTCTTACGGACATCCTGCTTACGGAGAAAGGAGTGGTCCTGCATATGCTCTTAACAGAATATGATGAGAAGAAACACCTGAAAAATACCTTTCGCGAGGGCAGGGAAGAAGGTATGGAAGCTGGGGAGAGGATCGGCCGGGAAAGAGGACGGCGGGAAAAGTTAGAGGAGATGGTACAAAAGAAGCTGGTCAAAGGAAAGACGGTTCCGGAAATTGCAGAGGAACTAGAGGAGGAGAGATCTGTCATTGAGGAGATGGTATCCGTACTGTCGGCGGATTATCATACTTGTCATCGCAATTTGTGATGTAGTGGTGCAGGAGCGCGCAGTGTAAGCTGTGCGCTCTTTTTGAATGCTTGAAGGTATTGCATGTATTGTTTCATGACTACGGTAGGAAATAAGAACAAATGTTCTAAAAACTATTGCTATGGAGGCACGAAGATGGTATGATAATAAAGACAAACATATGTTCATAGATTATGGATGTAATGTCCCTGCAAAGTCAAAGTTAAGACATTACTGTGTGTAGAAGCGTTACAAATTCTGTTGACTGCAGAGGAGAATGAGAGTCTTTCTTCGGAAAACTACAAATTCAGCCCGCATCCTCAGCGTAAAATGTTTCGAAATGGAGAAAAGATGGAAGTTAGAATTTCACCGCAGATGTCGGTTATGGATAAACTGAAAATATTAGGGGATGCGGCAAAATATGATGTATCCTGCAGTTCCAGCGGTTCTTCCAGGAAGAATGACGGACAGGGGCTGGGCAATACCGTGGCGGCCGGTTTATGCCACAGTTTTGCGGCGGACGGCAGATGTGTGTCTCTTTTAAAAATTTTGTTTACCAACGAGTGTATATATGACTGCCGCTATTGTGTCAACCGCTGTTCTAATGACGTGCCGCGGGCATCTTTCACCCCGGACGAAGTGTGTGAGCTGACGATGGAATTTTACCGGCGCAATTATATAGAAGGTTTATTCTTAAGCTCCGGCATCCTTTACAGTCCCAACTATACCATGGAGCTGATTTGTGAGACCGTGCATAAGCTGCGGAGCGTTTACCGTTTTCAGGGGTATATTCATGTCAAGGCGATACCGGGGGCAGACCCGCTTTTGATACAGCGTGCAGGGTATCTGGCGGACCGGATGAGTGTTAATCTGGAAATGGCCACGGCGGAAGGACTCAGGGCGATGGCGCCCAATAAGCACCGCAGGAATATTTTAAAACCCATGCGGCAGATTCAGAATGGAATTGTGGAGAATAAGAATGAAATCACGCTATATAGACACGCGCCTCATTTTTGTGAGGCGGGACAATCCACCCAGATGGTAATCGGCGCTCTGCCGGAGAGCGATTATCAAATTATGTCGGTGGCGGAGAATTTATATGATAAGTTTTCTTTAAAGAGGGTTTACTATTCGGCTTTTGTGAATGTGAATGAGGACAAAGACCTGCCGGCTCTCGCAGGGGGTCCGCCGTTACTTCGGGAACACAGGCTGTATCAGGCAGACTGGCTGCTTAGGTTCTATGACTTTAAGGTGGATGAGTTATTGACAGTGGACAGACCTAACTTTAATACGGCAATCGATCCCAAAGCAGACTGGGCGGTGCGGCATCTGGAAATCTTTCCGGTGGAAATCAATCGTGCGGATTATAAACTTCTTCTTCGGATACCCGGTGTGGGTGTCAAGAGCGCCAGAAGAATTGTCAGTGCCAGAAGATTTGGCAGTCTGACTTTTGAAGATTTGAAGAAGATTGGAGTGGTTTTGAAAAGAGCTCTGTATTTTATTACCTGTAACGGCAGGATGATGTATCCCACCAAAATAGAGGAAAATTATATTGTGCGGAATCTGACCTATCAGAACCAGATGGGAAGGGGAGAAAAGCTGCCTTTTATGACCGATGGAGTGATTTATCAGCAGATGTCATTGTTTTCGTAGAGAATAAAGAAAGGTGCGTGTCATTATATATGGAAGAAAAATATCTGGTCTGCGAGGACTCTCTGGAAGGAATCTTTACCGGAATATATGAGGCCTATGCCTTGCGGGAGGGGCATGAGCATGTGCATATTCAGGTGGGCGAGGAGGATAATTACAGATTATTTGCAGTCTATGTGCATATTTCTCCTGATCTGGTCAAGACTGAGAAGGTGGCCCGTACATTACAAAAGAGACTGGGAGATCATGTGTATCATGTACTATGCCGGGCGGCGGCTTCCTGTTATCCGGATAAGGGGGAGTCGGTCTACAAGGCTGTGGTAGATGCCATTACAGCCGGCAGCGGCAGGCGCGTGATGGAGAATTTGAGAAATCCTTATGTGGGAAGGACTTTTGAGCTGGCACGTTACACGGCTAACGAGGCCCATTATGAGACGGAATTTATCCGTTTTCAGGAATTGGAACAAGGCGTCCTGTTTTCCAGGATTGGACCGAGAAACAATGTGATTCCTTTTATCATGCCCCATTTCGCAGACCGGTTATGTCCGGAAAACTTTATGATTTATGATGAGAACCGGAAGCTTTTCGGAGTGCATCCTGCGAAGGAAGAGTGGTATCTGGTGTCTGCGGGAGAGGACATCTGCCCGGAGCTGTTAAAGTGGTCCGCCAAAGAGGAAGCGTATCAGGAATTATTTAAGGCTTTTCATGAGACGATAGGAATCAAAGAGCGGGAAAACCGGCGGCTGCAAAGACAGATGTGCGCCTATCGTTACCAAGATTATATGGTGGAATTCCAAAAAAATGAATAAAATGTGCTTACACAAGAGTCTTGAGCAAGGACTTTATAGTCAGATGTCATCAAAATAGTTTTGATTCTCAAAAGATATTGGTAAGATTGCAAAAAAATGCCAAAACCGTGTGAAAAAAGGGCGCAAAAATGTTCCTTTACAAAAGAAAATAAACGTGTATAATTTACTCCAATGAGGAGACTGAAAACGTTTTTTCTATGTATGCCTTTTGCATACATAACATGAAAAGGAAGGTGAAGGTTATGCAACACAAGATCAAATTGAGACCAAATGAGGTAAAGGACTTCGTGTCTGCAGCAAGTAAATGCGCATTTGATGTGGATATCTCTTACAACAGGTTTATCGTGGATGCAAAATCCATTATTGGCGTGTTGGGGCTTAATTTCAATCAGATTTTAACCGTTGCGTATAACGGCTACGATGCGGAATTTGAGAGCTATCTCCAAAAATTTGCAGTAGCAGTATAGATTGGTGCAGGAACGTGTCACGTTGACTCCCTATGTAAGATGGCGTAATATCTTACATAGGGAGTTTTTGTATTGTAAAGATAAGGACAGTGGGGCATTGACTGGGGCAGACATGGAGATGGGAAGGAAACAGGGATGGAGATACGCATTTCAGTGAGAGGGCTTGTGGAATTTATTCTGCGCTCCGGCAATATTGACAATCGAAGAACTGTAGCTTCTGACAACGCCATGCAGGAGGGCGGACGTATCCACCGTATGATACAGAGACGTATGGGACCGGAGTATCAGGCGGAGGTGCCTTTGCGCTATGTGTATGAGGCCGGGGAATATGAGATTGTGGTGGAAGGGCGTGCCGATGGAATCCTGACGAAGACATCTAGGGATGTTTCGCCGCATTTCGGGGAAGGTCTTTCTGAGAAGGCCAGACAGCTTCGGATAGAGGAAGTGATGTCACAGCCCTTAGAGGAGGACTCATCAGCGGTGGCTGTGGTGTCACAACCCCAGAGCATTCAGTCGGTTGATGTAATCATAGATGAAATCAAAGGAACTTTTCAGGATGTAAAGAAGATGAAGGGGCCCGTGCCGGTGCATTTAGCACAGGCCAAATGCTATGCTTATATCTATGCCGCGAAACAAAATCTGACAAATATCCGGGTGCGTATGACCTATTGTCATATGGAAACGGAAGAAATCCGGTATTTTCATTATGATTATATGTACCATGAGCTTGCGGTATGGTTTCAGGAGCTGATGACACAGTACCGTAAGTGGGCGGATTACAGTTTTATGTGGCAGAAAGCCAGACAGGAGTCCATCAGGCAGATGAAGTTTCCTTTTCCTTACAGAGAGGGGCAGAAGGAACTGGTCACCTATGTCTATCAGACGATTTATCATAAACGGAAACTTTTTATAGAAGCCCCCACAGGGGTGGGTAAGACGATTTCCACAGTGTTTCCGGCCCTGAAGGCTATGGGAGAACAGCTGTGTGAGAAAATCTTCTATCTGACGGCGAAGACCATTACCCGCACGGTGGCGGATGATACGCTTACGCTGCTGCGGCAGCAGGGTCTGCGGTTAAAAAGTGTGATCTTAACGGCCCGGGACAAGATCTGCTTCATGGAAGAGGCGGAGTGCAATCCGGTTTACTGTCCTTATGCCAAGGGGCATTATGACAGGATTAACGAGGCTATGTTTGACCTTCTGACCCATGAGGACAGCTATACGAGGGAAAAGATAGAGGAATATGCCGCGAAACATCGGGTTTGTCCTTTTGAAATGTGTCTGGATATGAGTCTGTTTTCCGATGCGGTGATATGCGACTACAATTATGTGTTTGATCCCCATGTGTATCTGCGCAGATTCTTTTCTGAAGGCGTCAGGGGAGAATATGTTTTCCTGATTGACGAGGCCCACAATCTGGTGGAGCGGGGCAGGGATATGTACAGCGCGGTGCTTCGCAAAGAGGATTTTCTGGAACTTAAGAGGGCAGTGAAGGCTTATGACGGGCGGATTGCCGGAAATCTGGACAAATGCAACAGAGAACTGCTTTATCTAAAAAGGGAGTGTGAAACCTGCAGGATAGAGGAGAATATAGAAGGGTTTGTGCGGACGCTGATTCGTTTGTGCTCTTCCATCGAAGATTATCTGGAAGAGCATGAGGACAGCCCTGTGCGCAGGGAGATTTTGGCTTTCTATTTTGAGGTATCTCATTTCCTGGAAATGTATGAGCTGTTGGACGACAGCTATGTGATTTATTCTCAGATGCAGGAGGATGGCAGCTTTATTGTAAAGCTATTCTGCGTCAATCCGGCAAAGAATCTTAAGAATTGTATGATGCGGGGGAGAAGTACGATTCTGTTCTCGGCAACCCTTCTGCCGATTCAATATTATAAGAAGCTTTTGGGCGCCGAGGAGGGAGATTATGAGGTCTATGCCAGGTCGGTCTTTCGGCCGGAGAAGCTGGGCCTGTATATCGGCAGCGATGTGACCAGCCGGTACACCCGCAGAGGAGATGAGGAATATTACCGGATTGCCTCTTATATCCATCATGTGATTGAAAAGCGTCATGGCAATTATCTGTTGTTTTTCCCTTCTCACGCCTTTTTGCGGCAGATTTATGAGATTTACCAGAAGTATTTTAATCAAGAGGAGCTGGTGGAGTGTATCCTGCAGGAAGATTATATGGACGAGGAGGCCAGGGAGGCCTTTTTAAACCGCTTTACGGGAAATGCAGCCTACGACCTGCAGGCGCTTATCCGTATGGATATTGAGATAGAAGAGGAAAGAAGCCTGCTGGGGTTTTGCGTGATGGGAGGCATCTTCGGGGAGGGAATCGATTTAAAGAATGACAGTCTGATCGGGGCCGTTATTGTAGGAACGGGGCTTCCCCAGGTGTGTGATGAGCGGGAAATCTTAAAGAAGTATTTTGACAGCTGGGGGGAGAACGGCTTTGACTATGCTTATCGTTATCCGGGAATGAACAAAGTCCTGCAGGCGGCGGGACGTGTGATCAGGACGGCGGAAGACTTTGGCATTGTGGCGCTCCTCGATGAGCGGTTTCTGTCTCCTGCGTATCAGAGATTATTTCCCCGGGAATGGCAGGAATATGAAGTTGTGACAGTTGACCAAATAGGTCGAAAAGTGGAGCGTTTTTGGGATGAGTGGCTGTAAATTAGGGACTTTTTGACATTATCCAAGCGGGTCAATTAAGAAAAGAGCAGGATTTTTTCTAAAACTGTTGGATTTATGGTGGAAAAGTCAGTCTGACAGATTGACTTCCTTTGTCAGGCCGGTATTATGGTTGACTCTGCCGGAACAGGATATGACAGGAAAGGGAAGGGATTTCGTGCTAAAAACAAATTGTTCTACATTTGTCTGTTAGAAAAAACCGCAAATGACATCCAGATTTTGACAAAAAGTTAGGAAGGTCACCATAATATGACATCTATGTCAATGTGGATAACTTTGTGGAAATTGGGGATTTCTTTGCCATATTGAAGGATTTTTCAAAAAATTTGGATAAAAAGCTGTGGAAAAGTCGACAAACGGATTTCAGTGTATAAAAAAGGAAACTGAATCGGTCAATTTATAAAAGCTGTATGCGAAAAAGAAAATTTGACGCGTCATGGAAGATAGTGGTATACTGGGTTGGACAAACTACAAGATATTGTGCTGAATGTGTTATGTGAGAGGAGACAAAACTATGTGGGCATTTGAAAGTGTATTTTATCAGATATATCCTTTGGGATTTTGCGGCGCACCTTTTGAGAACGATGGACAGCTTTCGCACAGAATCCTGAAAGTGAATGACTGGATTCCTCATATGAAGAAGCTGGGCGTCAATGCGGTCTATTTTTCCCCGGTGTTTGAATCGGACACCCATGGGTATAATACGAGGGATTATCATACCATCGACTGCAGGCTGGGCACCAATGAAGACTTTAAGGAGGTATGTAAGAATCTTCACGACAATGGCATTAAGGTGGTGCTTGACGGCGTATTCAATCATGTGGGCAGAGGATTCTGGGCTTTTCAGGATGTGTTAAAGAACCGGGAGAACTCTCCCTACTTAAGCTGGTTCCATATCAATCTGGGAGGGAACTCCAACTACAACGACGGTCTGTGGTATGAAGGCTGGGAAGGCAATTATGACCTGGTGAAATTAAACCTGCGCCATGGAGATGTGATCAATCACATTCTGGACAGTGTCAAAGGCTGGGTGGAGGAATTCGACATCGACGGTTTGAGACTGGATGTGGCATATTGCCTTGACCACGATTTTGTGAGACGCCTCAGAAGTTTTACAGAGGAGTTAAAGCCGGAGTTTTACTTGTTAGGGGAGATGCTGCACGGCGATTATAATCAGATGGTCAATGACCAGATGCTCCATTCGGCTACCAATTATGAGTGTTATAAGGGGCTTTATTCCAGCTTTAACAGTATGAATATGTTTGAAATCAATCATTCTCTCTTAAGGCAGTTTGGTCCCGAAAACTGGTGCCTGTACCGCGGTAAACACCTGCTTTCCTTTGTGGATAACCATGATGTGACAAGGATTGCCAGCAATCTGACCAATGAGAAGCATCTGCCGTTAATTTATGCGCTCTGCTTTGGTATGCCGGGTATTCCCTGCGTATACTACGGAAGCGAATGGGGAGCAAAGGCCAATAAGAGCGAGGGCGATCCGGCGCTGCGTGCCTGCTTTGCAGAACCTCAGTGGAATGACTTAAGCGAGTGGATTGGCAGGCTTGCCCAGGCGAAGAAGGATTCCAAGGCCCTCAACTACGGCGCGTTCAGGTCCGTGGTGCTGACCAACAAACAGTGTATTTTCGAGCGCAAGTGTGAGGATGAGAGGGTGCTTGTTGCCATCAATGCGGACGAAGAAGACTACACGGCGCATTTTGACGCAGGCTGTGGTCTGGCCGTGGATTTGATCAGCGGAAAAGAGCACGATTTTGGCGGAGGGAGTCTCCTGCCTGCTTACAGTGCTTATTTCTGGAAGATGGAGAAATAAAAATCTAATTGACAACCGTCAGGCCGTGTATTAAGATAACAACAGAATCACGAAAAACAGGAAAGGAGGTAAGGTTATGTTTATGAGTAAGATTACTATGAGTAGTAAAGCAGCACAGTCAAATAGGAATATAATGCGTAAAGTTACCTCCGCAGACGCAAGATTTGTCAGGTACAGTCCACATTGATCTGACAAGTCAATATAGTTGCAGAGCTTATAGGGCCATGGTAATTTTACCATGGCCCTTTGTGCGCTGATAAAAATGCAGGTAGATAGAGAGCAGTGCGAACGGAATTATTATTGGAGGAAACAATGAAAAAAATATCAAGTTACATATGGGATTATAAATTTGCCTACTTAGGAGCCATATTATCCCTTTTGATTGCGGTAACGCTGGATATGTTAGCACCGCGGCTGACGGCCCGGGTGGTGGACGATGTGATTGTGGGCGGCAATATGGGAGAATTGAAATTTCTGCTTTTAGGGTTTCTGGGAATCGGTCTTGGGCGGTGTATCTTTCAATATAGCAAGGAGTATACCTTTGATAAGACCGGCGCCAGGATATCAGGAGATATGCGGCGGGATTTATTCCGCCATATCCAGTCTTTGAGCGCTGATTTCTTTGACAGGACCAATACGGGAGAGTTGATGGCCCGGGTGAAGGAGGACATTGACCACATTTGGGATGCCCTGGGATATGTTGGGATGCTGTTACTTGAGGTATTTTATCACACCAGCGTGATTTTGATCTGCATGTATATGATCAATTGGAAACTTGCCCTGATTCCCACGGCGGCCATGCTTTTGTGCGGCTCTATCGCCGTTGTCATGGAACGGAAGCTGGGTGTGGTCTACGAGGAAATCAGCGAGGAGAATGCCGCCCTAAATACGGTGGCGGAGGAGAATCTGGCAGGCGTGCGTACCGTCAAGGCCTTCGCCAGGGAAAGGTTTGAGATTGCTAAATTCTTATCCCACAATAAGCGCTATTATGATTTGAATATGGCGCAGTCGAAAGTGTTTGTGCGGTATTATCCGTTTTTTACCGTGGTATCTAAGGTACTGCCGTTATTGACTATATTGGTCGGCGGTAAGTTTGTGATTGGCGGAGAGATGACACTGGGGCAGATGACCGCTTTCGTGGAGTATTCCACCAACATTGTCTGGCCCATGGAGATGCTGGGCTGGCTGACCAACCTTTTCTCCTCGGCCGTGGCATCCAACAAGAAGATTAAGAAGATATATGAAGAAAAGCCTACGGTCACAGAAGCGACTAATCCGGTCAAATTAGAAAAAGTTCATGGAAAGATCTGTTTTGACCATGTATCCTTTCATAAGGCAGATCAGTATGAGATTCTGCATGATATTTCCTTCACGGTGGAGGAAGGAAAGACCTTGGGCATTATGGGGGCAACGGGTGCCGGTAAGACTTCTATCATCCAGCTTCTGCAGCGCATGTATGACGCTGCGGAGGGAACCATTTACCTGGATGATGTGGATATCCGGACACTTACGCTGGGGCAGCTGCGTACCAGTGTCAGTTATGTGATGCAGGATGTGTTCCTCTTCTCGGATACCATCAACGAGAACATAAAGCTGGGTAAGAAAGCCTGCCTGGATTTTAATACTGTAAGAAAAGCTTCCACAGATGCCCAGGCCAGCGAATTCATTGAACGGATGGAGAGACAGTATGATACGGTCATCGGCGAGCGGGGGATAGGGCTTTCCGGAGGTCAGAAACAGCGAATCAGCATTGCCAGGGCGCTTGCCAAGCGAAATCCCATTCTGGTGCTGGACGATTCCACTTCGGCCCTGGATATGGAGACGGAACATCTGATTCAGCAGACACTGCAGAAGCTGGACCACACCACGAAGCTTATTATTGCCCACAGAATCAGTGCGGTGCGGTATGCGGATGAGATTCTGGTGTTAGAGGGCGGCGCCATCGCCGAGAGGGGCACCCATGAGGAACTGCTTTCCAAGAAGGGGCTGTACTATGAGACGTATCTGTCGCAGTACGGAGAGGTTCCCGGCAGAGAGGCAGTCTAAAGTGCCGCAGTATATAAGTACGGACGACATAGGCTGATGTAAAGCAGAAATATTGACTAAATAAGTCAAATGTAATATATAAACATAGATAAAAATTAGAAAGAAGATAGTAGAACGATTGTTCAGAAAGGAGGAAGCAATGGCCTTCAACTCGTATAAAGATGATGAATTGAGTATAGAAAAAAGTAAAATGCAGACTTTACAGCGGCTTTTTGGGTATCTGTTTGTCTATAAGTGGCAGATTCTTCTGGTGCTTGCAATCATGGGGTATGGGGTAGCAGTGAGTCTGATCAATCCCCTGATTATGGAGTCGGCAATTGATGACCATATTGGTCAAGGCGATTTAAAAGGTCTATACCGCCTGTTGGCAGCGGCACTGGCAATCAATCTGGTGCTGGTGGCCACGGTAAAACTGCGGATGTATATTATGGCGAAGGTCTGCAATAAGATTCTTCTGACCATCCGGCAGGAATTGTATACCCATATCCAGACATTGGATTTTCATTTTTTTGACAGCAGGCCCACAGGGAAAATCCTCTCCCGGATTATTGGAGATATCAATTCCCTGAAGGATGTATTGTCCAACTGTGTGACCACATTGATTCCGGACGGACTTACCGTGATTGCGGTGATTGTGATTATGGTCTGGAAGAATCCAAAGCTGGCCTTTGCCTCGCTGTTGACCCTGCCGGTCATGGCCGCGGCCACATGCTATATTGAATGTAAGGCACACCCCCGCTGGCAGTTATTCCGCAAGAAGTCGGCAAACTTAAATGCATTTATCCATGAGGATATGGCAGGGATGCGGATTATCCAGAGCTTTCATGCCCAGAAGGAGACAGAGGATACATTTCATGAACTGGTCACGGAACATCGGGTCTCGTTTTTTGACGCGGTGCGCCTGAGTGATGCGTTTGGTTCCGTGATTGATTTGTCCTGGGGGATTGGCTGCATTCTCCTGTATTTTACAGGAATCGTAATTCTGGGAACAGACCAGGTGTCGTTAGGGGTTTTCATTGCCTTTGCCAGTTATTTGACCATGTTCTGGCAGCCCATACATAATATCAGTAATTTCTATAACCAGTTGGTGACGAATATAGCAGGCGCGGAGCGTATTTTTGAAATCCTGGATACGCAGCCGGCCATTGCGGATGCACCAGAGGTTAAGCAGATGCCGGAGATTGTGGGAGAGGTCACTTTTTCCCATGTGGACTTCTCTTATGACGATCAGGTGAAAGTGTTGGATGATGTGAGCTTTACCATAAGACCGGGAGAGACCATTGCGCTGGTAGGCCCTACGGGTGCCGGCAAGTCCACCATTGTTAATCTGATCAGCAGGTTTTATGATGTGCAGGGCGGTACGGTGAAGATTGACGGCTATGATGTGAAGGATGTCTCCATAGCAAGTCTGCGCAGGCAGATGGGCATCATGACCCAGGACAACTTTTTGTTCTCCGGCACCATTCGGGAGAACATCCGCTACGGCAGACTGGATGCCACAGAAGAAGAGATTGTGGCGGCGGCCAAGGCGGTCAATGCCCATGATTTTATCATGAAATTGGAGAAAGGTTATGATACCCAGCTTTCAGAGCGGGGCGGCGGCCTGTCGGTGGGCCAGAAACAGCTACTTGCCTTTGCCAGAACCATGGTATCAGACCCGAAAATCCTGATTTTGGATGAGGCCACATCCAGCATAGATACCAAGACGGAATTGCTTGTACAGGACGGCATCGAGCATCTGCTGACAGGCAGGACATCCTTTGTGATTGCCCACAGACTGTCCACCATCCAAAAGGCGGACCGTATTTTCGTGGTAGACGATGGCAGAATCATTGAGGAGGGAAACGCCGCCCAGCTGATGGAGAAGAAAGGCGTTTACTATCAGTTATATATGGCGCAGTTTCGCACGTTATAAGAGAAGCTGAGAAAAGTTGTACAAAGAAAACAGACAATTTAAGACAATATGCCGGTTTTCATTTAAGTATATTGACAATAACAAAATTTACCTTATAATTTAAGTATATTACCTAAAAATTAAGGGAGAACAGGAATTGGAATGGCGAAAGCAGTAAGAATGGCGGATATTGCCGCAGTGATGGGGGTCAGCACGGTGACCGTGTCCAAGGCGCTGTCAGACCAGAAGGGGGTCAGCGAGGAGCTTCGCATAAAGATTAAGAGTAAGGCGGAGGAGATGGGATATAAGACTGCCTCCGCCCTCTATAGAGAGCGTTCCGGCCACAGTGCCAGCTATACCTTTGGAGTGATTGTGTCAGATCGTTTTCTGGCAAAATACGAGTCTTTTTATTGGAATCTGTACCAGGAAGTTGCGGCGGCAGCCCTGCAGAAAGGGTGTTTCACCATGCTTGAGGTGCTGAGCGCCGAGGATGAGGAGCATTTGATCATGCCCAAACTGCTTTATGAAAAGAGGACGGAGGGCCTGATTATTATAGGAAGGCTTTGCGGGGAATATCTGGATAAACTGATTGCACAGACGGATGTCCCCTATGTTCTGTTAGATTTTACAGATGCGAAAGGCCGCTATGATGCGGTGATTTCAAACAGTTATTTTGGCATGTACAGGATGACCAATTATCTCTTCGATATGGGACATTCCAAGATTGCTTTTGTGGGGAATGTGCTGTTTACGGATTCTATTACAGACCGTTACTTTGGTTATGTGAAATCTCTTACGGAGCATGGTAAAGAAGTGAGAAAAGACTGGATTTTGGATGACAGGAACCAGGAGACGGGCAGGTCGGATGTGGGATTTGCATGGAAGCTTCCCAAAGAAATGCCCACCGCCTTTGCCTGCAATAACGATGTGTCGGCAGCTATGCTGGTGAAAGAGCTAGAGCAGAGAGGATACCGGGTTCCGCAGGATATTTCGGTGGTGGGGTATGATAACTACCAGCCGCCGGGGCTTTGCGACGTCAGGATTACGACCTATGAGGTGGACATGCAGGAGATGGCGAAACATACGGTGAGGATTATGATTCACAAGATTTCCGGGAAACCTTATCAACAGGGCGTGACGATCATTGACGGACGGATTGTGTACAAAGAAAGTGTCAGGGCGCATCAGTTTTGATGCGCCTGTCTGTATGCCTGGGGTGTTGTGCCGTATTCCTTCTTAAAAAGACTGATAAAATGGTTTGTGTTTTCATAGCCCACGGTCAAGGCGATTTCATGTACTTTTTGGTCGGTGGTAATCAGCAGAGCGGCGGCGGTTTCCACCCGCTTTCTGTTAAGGTATTTAAGAGGCGGCGCGCCAAAAGCGGCGGAGAATTCATGGCAGATTCGATATTTGCTCATATGATAGTGGTCCGCCAGGTCATCCAGCCGGAAAGGTTCCATAAAAGAGTTATCAAAAAGGCGCTTTAGTTCTTTCAGATAGGGAGCGCTTTTTTCTTTGTCTTCTTTTAAGGCAAAGGCGTCTATAAAAAGTCCTGCCACAATGGATGTTAAGAGGCTGGCATCTTTTAGTTTATTGGACAATGAGGCGCTGTGGGAGCCGGAGGACAGAAGTTTGAGGTCTCTTAGAAGCGGAGAATATTCGTCCAGGTTCCGTATGGCAAATGTTTGAAAGGCAACCAGGGACTCATAAGCGGCCAGAGACTCTCCCCGGCACAAAAAACATGCGTAACGCCAGGAAAGCCTGGAGGGGCTTAGGGTAAAAGATGTGTCCTGGCAGTTGAGATAGAGAAGACTTCCTGTGGGCAGTGCTTGGGAGCCGCCGTGAATCTCCAGTGTGCCATCTCCTTCTATGGTATGGAGGAGCATCCGGCAGTCAAGGGGCGCAAAATGGAGCGCACAGGGTGTGGAAATCCTGATCGTGCCGCCGCTTAAAATGACGGGCACCGTGCTGTCTAAAGAGGGGGGCAGTTCATAGAAATCCCCTGCAAAATACTGGGGTGACGGTAGGATATCATGGTTGGAAGCACTTTTTATGGTCAGAGCCTGCTCGAACTGTGTAGCAAAGGTCATGAAGATTCTCCTTGTTTGCCTTTTGATAAAGACGGAAGTAAAATTAACTAAACATATTAAGCAAAAGTATTATATAAAAGAATAAAGCAATCTATATACTAAACTCTATACTAGGTAATTTGTAAAAATCTATGTATAAAATAGACAAAAATATTTGTAAAATTTGTATAGATAGAAGAAAAATACAAAGATAGCAATAATAGTATATATTTTGCAAAAATGATTGATGATTAAAAAGTAAAGCTGTGTATACTTAAAATAAAGTTAAAGAGTAAATTAAATATCTTGGAGAGAAGGGAGAAGGGGAAGCGGATTATGATGGTGGAAGAAATCAAAAAGCATCTGACAGATTGTATTATTCCGTTTTGGAAGAGACTGCGGGATGATGTAAACGGCGGCTATTATGGGTATATGGATTATGACCTGCAAGTGGATGAGAAGGCCGTGAAAGGCTGTATTTTAAACAGCCGTATTACATGGTTTTTTGCAAATGCATATCTTCAACTGCAGGATGTGTCTTTGCTGGAGGAGGCGAAGCACGGATATGAATTTATGCAGAAATTTTGCATGGATAAGGAGAAGGGCGGCGTTTATTGGTCGGTTCGGTATGATGGGACACCGGAGGATACCACCAAGCACACCTATAACCAGGCTTTTTCTATTTATGCACTTTCCTCTTATTATGATGCTTCAAAAGATGAAACTGCACTGGCAGCCGCAATGGAACTCTTCCATATTATAGAAGAGCGCTGTACGGACGAAATCGGCTACAAGGAAGCTTTCGACCGGGAATTTCATGAGATTGAGAACGACAAGCTCTCCGAGAACGGTGTGATTGCAGATAAAACCATGAATACCCTGCTTCATGTGTTCGAGGCTTACACGGAATTATATCGGGTGAGCGGCAGCGCAGAGGTTAAGAAGAGATTGGAATGGATTTTGGATACCATCGCAGATAAGATTTATAATCCCAAGCTGCACAGACAGGAAGTATTCTTTGACAGGGAGATGCATTCGATTCTGGATTTGCATTCATACGGGCATGATATCGAAACGGCCTGGCTGCTCCGCAGGGGAACGGATGTTTTGGGAGATAAGGATTATGAAGAGAAAATGCTTCCTATTATACTTGACTTAACTGGTCAAGTATATCGGACAGCTTTTGACGGAAGGTCTCTTGCCAATGAGTGTGAGAAAGGTGTTGTGGATGAAAACCGTATCTGGTGGGTACAGGCCGAGGCAGTGATCGGATTCTTAAACGGGTATCAGCTTGCGCCGGAGCATAAAGAGTATCTGGATGCGGCGAAGGCGGAGTGGGCGTTTATTAAGGCATATGTGATAGATAAAAGGCCTGGGGCGGAGTGGTTCTGGGATGTGAATAAAGAAGGGGAAGCAGTGAGCGGGAAACCGATTGTGGAGCCTTGGAAGTGTCCTTATCATAATGGGAGGATGTGTCTTGAGGTGTGCAAGAGGGGTGTGTAGTAGCAGTAAGGGTCCGTCGAGATGCCGGAAAATATCAGCGTTGCCCCGCTTGCGCTTCACAAAAAGCGAAACAGGCACTAAGCTCGGGAAATACCTCGTTAAGTGCTGGCGCTTTTTAAGAGGCTCCTTAAGATATTTGCCGGCATCTCGGCTGGGTTATTGGCGGGCCATATACAGTTAGTTTAAGGAATCAGTGTAAATGCATAGGCTGAACATAGAGAATTTACAGGTGGAATTTATAAATAATAAGATGAAAATAATAAAGTAAAAGGAGAATGGAGGAGAGTATGTTACATCAACGGTATTATGTGGAATTGGAGAAGTATCAGAGGTTGATTGAGAGGAAGAATGTGAAATCTGACAGCTACAATGGGATTTATGACAGGTATCAGTATCCCGTGCTTACGAGGGAGCATATTCCGCTACATTGGCGGTATGATTTGAATCCCGAGACGAATCCTTATTTTATGGAGCGGCTGGGAGTCAATGCGGTGATGAATTCCGGGGCGATCGAACTGGATGGGAAATATTATCTGGTGGCGCGTATCGAGGGGAATGACAGGAAATCTTTCTTTGGTGTGGCGGAGAGTGATAACGGGATTGACGGGTTTAGGTTCTGGGATTATCCGATTCTTCTGCCGGATACTTGTCCGGAAGAGACAAATGTCTATGATATGCGTCTGACCAAACATGAGGATGGGTACATTTATGGAGTGTTCTGCTCTGAGAGTAAGGATACTTCGGTCAACAATCTGTCAGCGGCCGTGGCGGCGGCAGGTATTGTGCGGACAAAGGATTTGAAAGAGTGGGAGCGGCTGCCCAATCTGGTAACCCTTCGTTCTCCGCAGCAGCGGAATGTGGTGCTGCATCCGGAATTCGTGGACGGTAAGTACGCTTTCTATACAAGACCGATGGACGACTTTATTGAGACCGGTTCAGGCGGCGGCATTGGCTTTGGTTTGTGTGAGGATATCACCCATGCGGTGATCGATGAAGAAAAGATGACTTCCATCCGCCGGTATCACACGATCACGGAAGCCAAGAACGGCGCGGGCGCACCGCCTATCAAGACGGACAGGGGATGGATTCATATTGCACATGGGGTGAGAAATACGGCGGCTGGCCTTAGGTATGTGATTTATGCTTTTGCCACGGATTTAAAGGATCCTTCCAAGGTGATTGCGGAGCCTTCCGGAATGCTGATCGGGCCCAGAGATTGGGAGCGCGTGGGGGATGTGTCCAATGTGGTGTTTACCAATGGCGCTATCGCGAACGAGAACGGAGAAGTGTATCTTTATTACGCAGCCAGCGATACCAGGATGCATGTAGCGGTGACCACCATCGATCGATTGTTGGATTATGTGTTCAACACACCCAAAGACCCGCTCCGTTCTGTGGAGTGTGTGGCGCAAAGATGTGATTTGATTCGGAAGAATCTGGAGTTTTTATCGAAATAGTGAAGGAAGCAGTCGCTTCGGAATGGAGGAAAAATGAGCGAAGTAAAGATGATCAGTCCGGCAGTGAAGAATGTGCCTTGGCAGGAGAAGCCGGCGGGACTTACAGGGGCCCCTATTTGGAGATACAGCGAGAACCCGATTATCGGCAGAAATCCGGTGGAAGGGGTTGCCAGGATATTTAACAGCGCGGTGATGCCTTATGGCGACGAGTTTATCGGGGTGTTCCGGGGAGAACAGGTAAATGGTATACCGTATATTTATCTGGGACACAGCAAGGATGCCATCCATTGGGAGTTTGAAGCTGACAAGATTCCCTTTCAGGATGAAGCGGGCAATGATTTTATGCCGGTTTATGCCTATGACCCCCGCTTGGTGAAGGTGGAGGATACCTATTATATTATCTGGTGCCAGGATTTCTATGGGGCGTCCATCGGTATGGCGAAGACCACGGATTTCAAGACTTTTACCAGAATTGAGAATCCGTTTATTCCCTTTAACAGAAACGCGGTGCTGTTTCCGAGAAAAATCAACGGCAAGTATATGCTCTTAAGCCGTCCGTCGGATTCCGGACATACGCCTTTTGGCGATATTTTCTTAAGCGAGAGTCCGGATATGGTATATTGGGGCAGGCACAGGCATGTGATGGGTAAAAGCAGTAATTGGTGGGAAGCCGTCAAGATCGGCGGCGGTGCGGCACCGATTGAAACCACGGAAGGATGGCTTTTATTCTATCATGGCGTGACAGGAACCTGTAACGGTTTCGTATATTCTATCGGCGGTGCAATCTTAGATATCGATAATCCGTCGAAGGTATTGTATCGGTGCGAGAATTTCCTGCTGACGCCGGAAGAATGGTATGAGGAGAGGGGATTCGTGCCCAATGTATGTTTCCCCTGCGCTACGATTCACGATTCCGAGAGCGGTAAGATTGCCCTTTATTACGGCTGTGCCGACAGTTATGTGGGGCTTGCGTTTACCAAGTTAGATGAGATTGTGGATTACATCAAGGCACACAGTCATACCACAGAATTTGATACGGAACTGGGCGTCCGCTAATCCGTACCAATGGTAAAAAAATATTTCAACTTTTATTACTATTAGTATGTTCATTTGCCCTGAACTTCACGGTATAATCTATACATAGAAAGCGGGGTGGATAGATTTTGGAAATAAAACTTGCAGAGAATATCAAAAAATTCCGTAAGGAACGGAAGCTGACGCAGGAGCAGCTTGCGGAAGCGATGGGGGTCAGCGTCAGCGCGGTTTATAAGTGGGAATCAAATCAGTCTACGCCGGAAATTAGGTTGATTCTGGAAATGGCAGACCTGTTCCACACTTCGACAGATGTTCTTCTTGGATATGAATGGAGAATGGGAGGCGTAGCATCCGCCGTCAACAGAATTGTGACACTGACAAAGGCGAAAGAATATGACAAGGCGGTTACTGAGGCGCAAAAAGCGCTGAAAAACTATCCCAACAACTTTGATGTCGTATATCAAAGCGCTTTGCTGTATCTGGAATTGGGCAAAGAGACCGAACACCGTGAAGCGAACAGCCGCGCTGTCTGTCTTTTGGAGCACTCCTGTGAGTTGATTTCGCAGAATCAGGACGAAAATGTTTGCGAGGTTTCAATTCGCACGCAGATTGCGAAGGCGCATTTGCTTTTGGGACATACGGAAACCGCGCTGCGGGTTTTGAAAAAGTACAACGTCTGCGGAGTCAACAACGCTTTGATCGGCATGGTGCTCGGCGATTATCTCCACGACGCGGACGGGGCAGAGAAATACCTTGGCCGGGCCTTTGCTGCCTTCGCGGAGGACATCAACAATATTATGGTGGGCTACTGCAATGTGTTTTTTCAGCGCACGGACTACGACACCGCCGTGGACTGCTTAGAGTGGCTCCGGGTCGTCCTGCGCGGTATCCAGCCGGAAACAGAGCTCACCTGGTTTGACAAGTATGAATGTATTCTTTTGGAGACCGTTGCCGAGTGTTACTGCCTCAAGGAGGAACCGGAAAAGGCTCGCTCCTTCCTTAAGGACGCTGTGACAAAGGCCCTCCGGTACGATAGTGCCGGTCCGGGAGAGATTGCGGATATGCGGTTTTTCACTAAGCTTGGTCTGGAGTGCCGGCTAGCCTATGACAAGTACGGGAAGACAGCCATGGACAGCTTACGGCAAAGGATTGAAAGGGAGAGCGGCATGGTTCCGGGACTTATGCGGCTGTGGCTTGAGATTACAGAAATTTAGATGAAACCGACAGTCGATACGGGCTGTCGGTTTTGAGTATGCAGCATCGTTGTAAGGAGCTTACAAAAGGGTATACAAAAGGTAGTTTTTCAGAAGTTGCCTTTTTGTACAAGCGTGCTATAATAGGACAAAAGGCATATCCGGGCTGTCAAAAACCAGACAGCGGAAATGGCTTCTCTTAGATTATCTTACATAACGGAGGAAACTTTCAGTGAAGATCATAATAGCGGGAGACGGTAAAGTCGGGTCCACGCTGACGAGACAGTTAGTGACTGAAGGACACGATATTACACTGATCGATGCCAGAGCGGAAGTTCTCGAAGTCAGTGAGGAACGCTATGATGTGATGGCGGTGCAGGGAAACTGTGCGTCTATGGACACCTTATCCAGAGCGGGTGTGGAGGAGGCCGATGCGTTGCTTGTCATGACAGGTGCAGATGAGGTGAATCTGCTCTGCTGCGCCATTGCGCACGCCATGAATCCAAAGATTCATACCATAGCCAGAATTCGGAATCCGGAATATAAGGATCAGATTTATCAGATGAGAAACTTATTCGGATTGTCCATGGTGATCAATCCGGAGAGACAGGCGGCAATCGAGATGGAGCGGCTGATCAAATATCCCGGGTTTTTAAAGAGAGACACTTTCGCCAAGGGCAAAGTGGAGATTGTGGAACTACGTATCAAGGAAGATTCCAAGCTGCGGGATGTGAGTCTGTATGGTTTGGGCAGTGTGGTCAAGTGTAAGATTTTGGTCTGTGCAGTCTTAAGGAACGGCAAGGCTATCATTCCCGATGGTAATTTTGTCTTACAGGCAGGGGACCGCATTTTTGTCACGGCTTCCACCAGGGAATTGACAATTTTTTTAAAAAATATGGGAATCATTACCCACAAGGCGAAACGGGTGATTCTATGCGGCGGCGGACGGCTCAGCTATTACCTGGCCCAGCTTCTTGTCCGGGACGGGATTATGGTGGAAATCATTGAGCAGGATTATGAGAGATGTTTGTCACTGGCGAATCAGCTCCCGGAGGTGACAGTGGTGCATGGGGATGCCAGCAGCGAGTTTTTGCTGGACAGGGAGGGTATCGCGGAATGTGACGCCCTTGTGACGTTGACCGGAGTGGACGAAATGAATATCATCACTTCCCTCTTTGGCAACAGCCGTAAAGTGCCCCAGATCATTACCAAATTAGGGCGTCTTAGCAACAACAGTATTTTGGACACACTTTCAGTGGGCAGTACCATAAGTCCGAAGGAACTTTGTTGCAATGATATTGTCCGGTATATACGGGCCATCAGGAACCAGACCGGTGCGGCCCAGGCAGTCAACGCGATTGCGGACGGTCAAGCGGAGGCAATCGAGTTCATTGTGGATGAGCACACGAAGCACTGTGAGGAACCGCTTAAGAAAGTAAAGCTTAAGAAAAATATACGTATCGCGGGTATCAACAAACTCAACAGCTTTGAGATAGCGAATGGTGATTCCTTCTATTCCAAAGGAGACAGAGTGATTATTGTGACAGGAAGAGATGAAGTAATCTATCAGCTCAATGATATTTTCGAGTCTTGAGAAAGGGTGGCGCATGAAGCGTCGCCTCGTCGCGTAAACGCTTCGGCATGAGGAATACTATGAATTATCGGATGATGGGGAAATTTATCGGCAGGATACTTTATGTGGAGGCAATCTTTATGCTACCTGCCCTGCTGATCAGTGTATATCATGGTGAGGAACGGACCATAGCGGGATTCTTGACTAGTATAGTCATTGCTTTGCTTACGGCATTTATTCTGACTTTTATCTGCCGTAATGCCAAGAAAGGTTTTTATGCAAGAGAAGGTCTTGTTTGTGTGGGAATCAGCTGGATTGTGATGAGTCTTTTGGGGTGTCTTCCCTTTTATTTTTCCAGGGAAATTCCGCATTTTATTGACGCCTTGTTTGAGACGGTATCCGGTTTTACTACAACAGGAGCCTCTATTCTTGACAGTGTAGAGGCGCTTTCCATGGGAAATCTTTACTGGCGGAGCTTCACACATTGGCTGGGCGGTATGGGCGTTCTGGTGTTTGTGCTGGCCATCGGCCGGGGCAGGGACAAAAGCGATGGCTATACCATGCATCTTCTGCGGGCGGAGAGCCCGGGGCCCAAGGTGGAAAAGCTGGTGCCCAGGATGAAGGATTCGGCCAAGATACTGTATTTCATTTATATCTTTTTGACTGTATTGAATATTGTGTTTCTTCTGATTGGACGTATGCCGCTTTTTGATGCGGTCTGTACGGCCTTTGGCACGGCGGGAACCGGCGGCTTTGGTATTAAAAATGACAGCATTGCCGGCTACAGCCCTTATCTGCAGAATGTGTGCACAGTGTTCATGCTGCTTTTTGGGGTAAACTTCAGCTGTTACTTTATGCTGTTCATCAGGCAGGTGCGGAATGTTGTAAAAGATGAGGAACTGCGGTTCTACCTTGGTGTGGTAGTGAGCAGTATCTTGTTGATTGCTTGGAATATCAGCGGCATGTACGCATCCTTTGGAGAGTCTTTGCGTCACGCGGCATTTCAGGTGTCGAGTATCATAACGACCACGGGTTTTGCGACTACGGACTTTGATTTGTGGCCCAGCTTTTCCAAGGCAATCCTCTTAGGTCTTATGATTGTGGGCGCCTGTGCGGGTAGCACCGGCGGCGGTTTTAAATGCGGCAGGACGCTGCTTTTGATCAAGAGTCTGCGGCGTAATGTGCGCCAGATTCTGCATCCCCAGAAAGTGCAGGTAGTGCGTGTAAACGGGCAGATGGTGCGGGAGGGTGTACTGGATAACATGAATGCTTATCTGGCGGCCTATGCCTTTATCGTGGTATTCAGCTTTATTGTGATTTCCATTGACGGATTTTCTACGATGACGAATTTCTCGGCGGTGCTAGCATGTTTCAACAATATTGGTCCGGGGCTTGAAAGTGTGGGGCCCACCTGTAACTTTAGCGGTTATAGTGTTTTATCCAAATTGCTCTTGATTGTAGATATGCTGGCAGGAAGGCTGGAAATATTCCCGATTTTGATTTTGTTCTCCAAAAGCACCTGGATTCGAAGATAAGTCGGTTTTGTCTCTTGTGGGATAACGTGGAGTGTGATACTATGTAAGGGAACTGTAATATAGTACGACTGATAAAGAAAGGGAGAATTCTAATGGAAAAGGAAAAAAATCAAGTTGCACCGGAGGTAGTGTTACAGTATCGTGAGTATGAAGCAAATATGGATGACGTTCTTGCCAGAGTGAAAGCGCATTATGTAGCCAAGGGGCATAAGGAAGAGTCCATTGAAGATTTACAGGTCTATGTGAAACCGGAGGATTTTACAGCCTATTATGTGATCAATGACGGAATCGTCGGGAAAGTCAATCTCTTTTAGAGAAAGAGGAATCATAGCAGAGATGAAGAGGAGCTTAAAGCCAGGCCAGTGCGGTCTGGCTTTTCTTGTGTTTTATGCTTATGAAACAGTTAAGGATTTCTTAAAGAATTTTAAGAAAAAGAACAGGAAATATATGTTGACAAACAATATTATATGGCATATAGTATAAGCAGAAATAATATTATACGACATATAATATTATATTTTGTAACAATATTATCAATCCGCATATGGAGATGTTTTTATGAGATATGTAAAAAGGAGGAAAGGAGTATATTGCATGGTTTTTAACACGGGTGCGGCATTACTGGATGCCATAGTGCTGGCGGTGATATCCCATGAGCTGGAGGGCACATACGGGTATAAGATTACGCAGGAGGTGCGGCAGGTCATTGAAATTTCCGAGTCTACCTTGTATCCGGTTCTGCGCAGGCTGCAGAAGGATGAATGCCTGGAAGTGCACGATATGGAATGTGCCGGGCGTAACAGGCGGTATTACAGGATTACAGAGAAAGGCAGGGCACAGCTTAATCTGTATATCAGCGAATGGTATCGGTATTCTGCCAAATTGAATAGTATCTTTGAGGGAGGATTGAAGAATGGATAGAGCGGAATTTATGAGGAGACTGACAGCTTCGCTTAGCGATGTGCCGCCTACAGAGCGGGAGGAGGCAATACAATATTATAATGACTACTTTGATGATGCAGGAGAAGGAAATGAGCAGAGCGTGATTGCCTCGTTGGGTTCCCCGGAAGAACTGGCCAAGTTTATTAAAGCGGGACTTTCAGATGGCGGCAGTGCAGGGGAATTTACGGAGTCCGGTTTTCGGAGCTTCGAAGAACAGAGGAAAAATGAGGTTATGCGGACCCAGGGACCTGGCGGGACACAGGATGGCGCAAGCGGCAAAGAGCGGCAATTTTCCGGACAGCAATATACTTACGGCGGCCCGAAGAACCAGAGCGGTGCATACGGCGGCCCGGGAAGCCAGAGCAGTGCGTATGGCGGTTCAGGGAACCAGGGCGGCGCATATGGAGGTCCGGGAAACCAAGGGAATGCATACGGCGGTCCGGGAAGTCAGGGAAACGCATATGGCGGCCCGGGTGCACAGGGCGGCAGTTATGGGCAGTCAGCTGGTAAAAATCCGCCGCCTCAGAGGCTGTCAGGCGGGATGATTGCACTCATTGTGATTCTGGCTGTTCTCTCATCACCAATCTGGCTGAGTATCCTAGGCGGCCTGTTTGGCGGCTCCGTGGGTCTGATTGCCGGATTGTTCGGTATTTTTCTGGCTTTTCTGGCGGCTGGAGCAGTGATGGCAGTGGTGGGTATTGCCCTGATCATTACAGGAATCATAGCCATGTTCGGTATGCCGTTAGCCGGGATGAGTCTGATTGGCGTAGGGTTTATCTTGGTGGCGCTCGGACTGGTATTTCTATGGCTTACGGTGCTGGTGGTGGGTACAGCGATTCCGGCACTGATTCGCGGCATTGTCAGTCTATGCCGGAAAATCTTTCATAAAGGAGGTGCGCAGGCATGAAAAATTTTACAAAGGGTTGTCTGATTACGGCGATGGTACTGTTCATTCTGGGTTGTCTGATCTGTACGGTATGTGGAGTGCTGGGCGGATTTAGACAGATTACATCGGGGGCGTTGAACGGTATAGCGGGTATTCCCTTTTTTTGCAACTGGCAGGAGGACGGCGGATTCAGTCTGGGATTTTTTAGTGACGACTGGGAGGAAGATGCTTTCTGGGAGAAAGGCGACTGGCAGCAGGTTGATAACACTGGCACGAAACAGAAACTTGCCGTGACAAAAGATAGTATGCGTCAGCTCTTTCTGGAGATGGCGGATTGTAACCTTAAGATAGAGGAGTCCTCCGACGACAGCATTTGGCTTTCCTGCGATGATGATATGGGCAGGACCTATTATAAAGTAGAAAAAGATTCTGCAGATAAGGACATTCTCTCTATACGAAATACCAGACGGCGCCGGGATAGAGACTGGAGCAGAACCAGCGCCAATATCAAGCTGTATCTGCCGAAAGGCTGCGATCTTGATCTCATGAATATCATGGTGGGAGCCGGTTACATGGATGCGGTTTCGCTGAAAGCGGATTCGATACTGATCAATGTGGGCGCCGGTGTCTGTGAAGCCAAGGAACTTGAGGCGGATAGAATATGTCTGACGGTAGACGCCGGTCAAATGAATGCGGCGAAGCTTGCGGCAAGGGAGGCGGTTATGCAGATTGGCGCCGGCGAACTGACTGTGCATGATATTGATGTGAGAGAGTTTACGGATGTGGATATCGATTTGGGCAATGCGGAGATTACAGGAACCCTTGCAGGATGTATAGAAGCGGAATGCGATCTGGGAAATTTAAAATTTAGACTGACAGGCTCGGAGGATGACTACGGATTTGATGTGGACTGCGGCATGGGAGATATCAAGATTGGCAATCACCATTATTCCGGTTTTGGAGACAGCAGCAGCTGGAATATCGATAAGAAAAATCAGATTGAAATAAGCTGCGATATGGGCAATATTACAGTCACATTTGACAAATAACAACACTTTTTCACAAACAGGTGTGTCACAGCGTTGTCTTTATGGGACAGTGTACTGACGCTTCGGAAGGGAGAAGATTATGAATCATGATTACAGAAAATTGATGCGTTCTACGGTAAACAGAATGATATGCGGTGTCTGCGGCGGTATCGGGGAGTATCTGAATATCGATCCTACGCTGGTGCGTCTGATATGGCTTCTTTGCTCTCTGGCAAGCTGCGGTACGGGGCTGATTGTTTATATTGTGGCGGCGGTCATTATGCCGGAAAACGACGGCAGTGTGGGATGAGACAAGGAAAAGGATAATAAGCGGCATTGGAAAACGCCAAAGAACAGAGCAAAGAGCCTAATGAAGTTGGATGTACCCCGTTGGGCGGCATCAGGCGGCATCAGGAGCGGAGAAGAAAAAGTTCTGTAAGGCGGACAAAAAGCGGCGGGTGCAGAGCCCATAAAAATGCTCTGTACCCGCTTTGTATATGGTAAATAATAGTTGTGTGATGTTAACACAATTTTATGTAATGTAAAAGTAAAATGAGAAATTGTACCTTCCCAATATCTGCATTGGTATAGGCAATATATTTGTAAATTTATTAGCTGCTATTCCTTTTCATAAAAATCCAGATGCAGAAAGTGGCGGAAAAAAGCAGGAAAGCGGTTGACAATGCGTCAGGGGAATGATAGGTTATAGGCAGCGAAAAGCTGGTGCCAAAGTATTACAGGACAGAGGAAAAGCAGGGCCGAATTTTGGAGGGCATTCACTTGAAACTGGATAACCTGTGTTTCTTGCCGGAGATGTAACACAGTGCTTGAGAAGGAAATGGAGAAGGATAAGTAAGACAGGAGGCGGATTTACATGTGGTTTGTATTTGCAATATTATCTGCGGTGTTTGCGGCATTCACATCGATACTGGCGAAAATAGGCATAGAGGGCGTTAATTCAAACCTTGCCACAGCGATACGGACAGTGGTGGTCGTCATTATGTCATGGGGCATGGTATTTTTGACAAATACACAGAGCGGCATCACGGAAATCAGTAAGAAAAGCTGGATTTTTTTGATTCTTTCCGGATTGGCAACCGGGGCATCATGGCTCTGCTATTATCGGGCATTACAGATTGGGGAAGCTTCTAAGGTGGTGCCGGTTGATAAGCTGAGTGTTGTGATAACCCTTTTGTTAGCCTTTCTATTGCTTCATGAACAATTTACGGTAAAGTCGCTGATAGGATGCATCTTGATTGGTGCAGGAACCTTGTTTATGGTTATATGATTTTAGCTTCGCAGGAAGAATTGAAAGCTTGATGTGATACGTAAAAAGGCCTTGATAACTCAAGGCCTTCAAAACATTTGTACACTGGTTTATTTAGGTGACGGCCACCCAATTGAGAGCCTTTCACTCTCATGCGAAATCAATTATATTAGGAAATCGTAAAAAACAGTCCAGACTTTTTCAGGGCAGGCCGCAATGCCATATATACCAGCACAGATACAATCGTGGAGGTCACCGCATTGATGGAAGTGGAAGCCACGTTCCAGGCAAGTGTCAGTTCTGCGGCCGGTTTGCCTAAGATCACCAATTTGTAGAAGTAGCCGATCAGTGGATCGAAAATCACATTGAACAGCAATCCGCAGACGGAGGCGGCGATGGTCCATCTCAGGACTTTCTTGTTGTCGGTTTCGGTGCTGACGTGTCCAAGTTTGTGGGCAATCAGGCCGGTAATAAAGCCAATACAGAATTTTAACAAAAAAGTCTTAGGGGCATAGACCACGTAGACCGGGTCCAAAAGATCGCCGATGGTCATGCCGATGGCGCCCCCGAGTCCGCCGTAGACGCCGCCCAGAAGCAGGGCGCCAAGAACGCATACCGCGTTGCCCAGGTGAATGGAAGTGGCGTCGCCGCCCGGCAGAGGTATCTTAATCTGCAAAAAAGTGAACACCACATAAGAGAGCGCGGCAAAGATGCCCGTAAACACTATTTTCAATAATTTTTCATTTTTCATAATCATTACTCCTTTTTTATTATGTAGAGAAGTTCATTCTGTAGGAATTGGAATTTACTTCGCTTCGCTTTACTTTATTATATGGAAGTTTGGAATCTCTAAAAGTACCAAATTGAGATTTTTTGACCATACCAGATTGCAAAGTATTGCATAGGATAGCAAAAAATGGTAAATACTCATAATATTTACCAAAGGAGTCAATATATGAAAGCGACAGCGTCAGAACCGGAGAAATGGGATTTCGTATTCTATCTGTATCTATTTTTCATAGCGGCCCTGTTTGGGTGGCTATGGGAGGGCTGTATTTATATTTTTCAAGATGACGTTTATGTCAATCGTGGGTTTCTTACAGGACCATGGCTGCCAATTTACGGAATAGGCGCAGTGATGCTGGAAATTCTCTTTCATAAGTGGCGGGACAGAACTTTTTTGACATTTCTGTCATCCATGTGTTTGTGTACGGTACTGGAATATCTGACAGGGTGGTATCTGGAATTGACTTGGGGAGTCAAGTGGTGGGACTACAGCCAGATGAACTGGAATCTGCATGGCCGCATCTGTTTTGCCAGCAGCATTTTGTTTGGCCTTGGCGGCGCCGTCCTTGTCTGTGTGGTGGCGCCGCTTCTTCATTCGCTTTATCGCAGGATTCCGGGAAAGGCCAGGACATGGATAACATTGACTATTTTAGTCATTTTTATAACAGATGCGGCTTACAGCGCGCTAGCGCCACATATGGGAAGGGGAATTACGTATCGTTAGGTACTGTTTGTGCAATTCCCTATTTGTCTTACGGATGTTCATAATTCTTGCCCCGCATGAATTCTTTGGGTGTAACGCCATAATATTTTTTAAAGACTGCGTTAAAGTGCTTGACGGAGACAAAGCCTGTCTGTTCCGCCACGGTGTAGATGCGGATGTCCGGGGTTTGACGCAGCAGTCTGGCAGCCTGCTCCATGCGGATGCGAAGCAGGTATTTCGTGTAAGGTTCCTTCAATGTCTTATGGAACAGGTCACTCAGATAGCTGCTGTTGATTCCACAGTGGGCGGCCACATCGGAGAGGGATATGTTCTCCTGGTAATGGGATAAAATATATTTCTGGGCCTTCGCGGCAATATCTCCCGGTTCGGAGGATAAGGACCTGGCGGGGGAGGATACAAGGGTAGAGATTGTATTGGTAAGAATCTGACGGCTTGTGGTTTCATCCGGTAAGCCCGCGGGCATATAGAGGTCAATCTGGCGAAACAGTTCGGCATAAGCTTTCCTTTGATAAGCAGGGCTGAGTCTGGCGCGTCCACAGACCGCAGTGATCAGATAAGAGCCAAGGCGCAGTATGGAGGCATACCCTGCCTGTAAAGGGCAGGCGGATTGTTTTAAATCTGCAGTTTCCCCTAAGGGGGCGTTTTGATGAACCAGTGAGATTAGCTTTCCAATGTCCAGATATAAATGATCTGCGGAAGCGGTAAGATAATCCGTATAAATTTGTTCGCTAAGAGCATTTACGGCATGGATGAGTGCTTCGTCCTCCTCCGTTTGGGAGGAAAGAAGAGGACAGTCGTGATGAAACAAGGAAAGCGGCGCCAAGCGGTGAATTTCCTGGCGGGCATAAGGGAGCATCATCATGTCATTCACAATTTGGCTTCCATAGACGGTGACCTTAGGCAGTCTGCCGGATGACGTCTGTTTTGCCAGTTCACGGTACAGCTCCTGCGCTCTATTGGGGAGCAGGGAAGAATCGGGTGCATATAGCAGGACATAAGTACTCCCGTCAGTGTTGTACAGCGCGGTGTATCCGTGGCTTAAGCAGAGTGCCTTAAGTATTTGATTCAGCCTGAGATGGTCTGTCGTTGTATCAGATGCATTCCGGTTTTTTATAAGCAGGTCCAGGGTGTCAGGCATACATTGCAGAAGCATATAGAAGCCCTTTTCACAGGGCAGGCCGCAGGATTCCAACTGCTGGAAAAGATGGTAGGTCAGGGCGGTGTTCTGCGCTAAGACGGCCTCTAACAGAGCTTCCCGCAGGTTGGTCTGCGTGGAATTTTGTGCTGTGGACAAAAAAGCATGAGAATGCTGTTCATCCAAACGGCCCGCTATGGTTTCCAGCAGGACGGTAAGGTTCTGGTCTACCAACGGTTTTAGCAGATAATCCGTTACATGGTATCGGATGGCAGTCTGGGCATATTCAAAATCGTCATAGCCGGAGATGATGATTACAATGATTCCGGGATAGTTGTCAGCAATGTATTTTGCAAGGCTTAAGCCGTCCACTTCCGGCATTTTAATATCGGTAATGACCACATCAAAATGCTGTCTTCTCAAAAGTTCGATGGCTTCTAAGCCGTCCCCGGCCACACCGCTTACCTGGAAGCGGTCAGTAAAGCGGGGAATATTGTCGGCAAGGTAGGTGCGCATCAGTTTTTCATCATCCACTACTAATATATGGTACATGGCGTATCTTCTCCTGTCTGCCTTTCGGGAATATGCAGGGTAATTGTGGTTCCTGTACCCAAGGCGGAATCAATTTGTATACGGGCATCTTTGCCAAATTTAAGCAGCAGGCGTCTGCAGATATTGATTAGGCCGATGCTGCCCTGCGGTTTGGCGTCCTGGAAGTCCGACATGCCAGAAGGTATCTCTTCGGTGCCGATGCTGTTTTGGAGTTTGGCATTGATTTCACAGAGTTTGTCCGGCTCAATGCCTGGGCCGTTATCGGATATCTGAATCAGATAGCCGTTTGGCGAAAGGGCGGAGACCAGGTCAATATGTACATTGCCCCGGCTTTTCTCACAACCATGTTTTACCGCATTTTCCACCAATGTCTGGAGGGAGAGGGAGGGTATCTGGCATTGGTATAGACAGGGGTCCACCGCAATCCGGTAAGTCAGCTTATCTTCGTAGCGCATCTGCATAATGGAGAGATAGGCAAGACAGATCTGTATTTCATTTTCCAGCGGAATCTCCTTGTCAGCGTTCATGATTCCCCCGAGATAAGAGGAGAAAGACTCGATGGCGCTGACTGCTTTTGCGTTTTCGCTGCATTTGACTAACAGGCTTATGGTGTTCAGGGTATTGTACATAAAATGGGGTTTTATCTGGTTACACAATGCATTGTACTGGGATTCTTTATACAGGTAGTTCGTCTCATAGACTTGCTTGACAAGCTGCGTGTTCCTGTGGACGAACTGTTTCAGGTGATTGATCATCCGGTTGAAAGACAGGGTCAGGTAACCAATCTCGTCTTTCGTCCGGACAGGCGCCTGTACGTCAAGGTCCCCGCTTTCCACTTTCTTCATGAGGCTGATGATGGTGTTGAGCGGCGCCAGGAATTTCCGGATAAAAAGAGTAAAAACGGCGATGGATGTCATAATACATGCCAGGGTCAGCAGTATGGTCTTTCGCATATTTTCTCTCATGGGTTCCATCAGCTCGCTGTAGGAATTCAGGGCAATGATCTTAAGGCCGGAGGAGGCGATGGCGTAATGGTTCCAGATATACTGTTTACCGTCAGGGCCTGTAAAAAAATGCTCTTTCGTCGTTGTTCCGGAGGGGCTGAAAAAGGACAAAAAATCGGAACCGAATTGTTCGTTTGTCTGATAGATGATCTGGTTTTCATCGTTTAAGATGATGAGGGCGCCTCCTTCTTTTAATTCCACCCGGTCACAGATCTTGCGGATGCCGGAATAGTCCGCATCTACTTTTATGACCCCCAGCAGCACATCATTATCCTTTTTACTCCTGATTGGCCTGACAATGGAAAAGATGGGGGTTTTTCTGCTGCCAAAGGCTTTTTCGAGATGGGGCGGGATATAGATTGGTTTCGTCTGTAAGGCCGCTTGCTTATACCAACTGCTCTCCTGGTAAGAATCGAAGTCAGCCATTTCGTAGGGTGTCCGGGTATAGGAATAGATGTTTTTGTCATTCATGATATAGACCCGCAGGATTTCATCCCGGGGAAGGGTCATGACGGAAGAAAGGAAATCTCCGATTGTCCGACTGGCGTACAGCTGTTCTTCCGGGGAACTGGGGGAGAGTTCCAGGCTGTCTAAGACATCGTCATTATAATAGGGGGCTAACGTCAAGCGGTTTAATTCATTGAGATAAATATGAATATTAGAACCGGTCTGCTCGATGATCTGCTGGGTCTGCGCAATGGTCTGTTCGGTTACCTGTCTGGAATATCTTTGGTAATTTAAGTACGATACGGCGGAGATAGACAGGATATGGAAAAGACAGATCATGGTCACAAGCTTGGCAGTAAAGGTGAGATGGACAAATCGTTTCATAGATATTTTCCTCCTGTGTTCATTATCGAGCACACATGGAGAAATAGCAAGTATTAGATGATATATACAAAAAACTGGAACTATAATCCAAAATATATGGTATTTTATACAAAGAAAATAGATGCTAAGATGAGAGCACAGTACAGGATGGCATATGTCATAAGCGTGAAAAGCCGTCCATACAGGATAATTGTAATGAACCAGATATGAAGGAGGAGATGTGCGTATGAGAAGGAAAAAGGTAACGGCGTTGTTTCTGGCTGCAGTTATGACAGCGGGGATTTTGACAGGCTGTGGTGATGCGGCAGGTCAGCCTGTAAAAGATAACGGGGCAGGCACGCAGGCGCAGGACGATGCAGGCGCGCAGGACAAACAGGAAGCTGCCCAAAAGACGGACAGCGGGGAGAAGGTGAATATCAAACTGTTCACAGGTAAGATTGAGACAATCGATGTGATGAATGAGATCATCGATGACTTTAATAAGTCACAGGACAGGATTACGGTGGAGCAGGAATACCAGAAGGATGCCAGCAACATTATCAAGGTTAAGTTTGCATCGGGCGAGGTGCCGGATATTATGACCACTTATGAACAGGGATTCGTGGATGAGGGGAAATATATGGATATTTCCGACCAGAGCGCATGGTGGGATCGTATGTCTCCGGATATGAAGGCGGCGTGTACGGATGTCAAGACAGGCAAGACCTTTCGGGTGTGTACCAACATGACGATGGCAGGATTTTTCTATAATAAAGAGATGTTTAACGAATTAGGCATTGCGGAATTTCCTGATCAGTGGGATGAATTTGAGGCAATGCTTACGAAAATCAAGACCGAGAAGCCGGATGTGGTTCCGTGGTTTATTTTCGGAAGCGAGGCATGGCATCTGGGACATTTGATTGAGTTTATCCCCCATGGATATGTGAAATCAGAGCTCGGGACGATTGAGGCGAAGAAAGCCATGTTGGAGAATCGGCAGGAGGAGCTGAAATTTGGGGACAGTGACGGGCCGATGGCTGTTTTTGCGACACGTATGAAGGCATTGCAGGATAAGGGCCTGATCAACGAAGACGTTCTGACGGCTACCAATGATAACTGTGTGCAGGATTTTGTCAGCGGAAAGACGGCTATGTTCAGCAATGGCATGTGGGCAATTTCCAGTGTGCTGGAGGCTTCACCGGAGATGGCGGACAAGATTGGTTTTGCGCCTTATCCGGCGTATATGCCGGGTTCCTCACCGGTGGTACTGAGTGCGGAAGATTCAGGCTACGCAATCTCCGCGACCACGGAGCATAAGGAAGAATGTATCGAGTTTATGAATTTCTTGTTCCTGCCGGAAAATCAGCAGAAGTACTGCGAGGTGGCCAAAGCACCCAGTGCCTTTCAGGATGTGACGGCCAATTGGGCGCCGGAGGCAGTTGCGGACGAAGTTGCCGCCGCTTTGGAAAATGCGGTCAATATCGGGTACACCAACGAGAAACCTGCCGGATTCTCGGGAGACGACGCGGGCAGGATGCTGCAGGGATTATTTGCAGGACAGTATACGCCTGAACAGTTCGCCCAAGCTTATGCAGATGCGTGGAACGATGGGATTTAAGGCCGGAACCAGAGAATGGGAAGCTCTGGAGAGGCAGATAAATGGGAAAGGAATGTGACATGAAAAGCCGAAAGATTGGGTTACATCAATTTATGGCAGTTCCGGCCTTTGCGCTTTATGCAGTGTTCTTTATCTATCCGCTTATAAAGGGAATTGGCCTGTGCTTTACAGACTGGGACGGAATCAAAGCCGCGCATTTTGTGGGACTAAAGAATTTCATTGACTTTTTTCATGATCAAAGGGCATTGTCAGATATTAAGACAACCGTGCTGTTTACGCTCGGCAGCGCCCCACTTTTAAATATAGTGGGGCTGCTTTATGCCCTGTTGATGAATTCGGATTTTAAAGGGAAATCCATCGCCCGTATGTGTATCTATATGCCGGCAATCATCAGCCCATTGATCATGGGATACATATGGTACTTTTTATTGCAGCCGGGGAGAGGGTTTCTCTATTACTTTTTTGAGGGATTGGGGCACCCGGAATGGTTTGGCAACTGGATGGGAAGTTACGGGAGTGCCCTTTTGGTGATCATATTGGTTAACGTATGGCAGTATGCCGGTATGACGATGGTGATTTATCTGGCGGGACTGCAGGGAATCTCCAAAGAGCTGTATGAGGCGGCGACCATAGACGGCGCGCGCTGGATTGACAGTTTCCTGCATGTGACGATGCCTCTGCTGGGACCCTCCATCAGGATTAATGTGATCACCAATATTATCGGCTCTCTGTCCGTATTTGATATCGTGATGTCTCTTACGGGAGGCGGACCCGGATACCAGACGGAGACATTGAGTATTTATATCATGCGGATGTGCTATGGAAGCAAGACAGGATATTCTGTCGCTGTGGCAATTATTCTGTTTTTGATTGTATTGGTGCCTGTGGCGGCATCTTCGTGGCTGATGAGAAAGAAGGAGGAAGATTAAGGTGAAAAAAGTACTCTGCGGGCTGCGGTATCTCGTGATTGTCCTGATCAGTATGCTGTGTCTGGCGCCTTTTGGGATATTGTTGATTCTGGCATTAAATACGCCCAGACGCAATTTTTATGATGGAAATATGTTCATTCCGGATTTCTATTTTCCCAACTTTCCCGATGGATGGAAACAGTCGCAGATCGGACACGCCATGCTTAATTCCGGCATAATCACCGCAGGGGCCCTTTTGTTGATTGTGGTTTTAGGAGCCATGGCGGGATATGCGGTTGCGAGATGCACAAATAGGTTTAACCGGATGGTTTACATGGTATTCCTGTGCTGTATGATGGTGCCGGGCATTATCAATACGGTCCCGCTTTATGGGCTTATGATTAAGCTTAGGGCCGTGAATACCTTGTGGGGGATGGCGTGTGTGTGCGCCACGCTGGCAATTCCTCAGGCAGTTTTTGTCTTTACCGGATTTATCAGGGCGCTGCCCATGGAACTGGAGGAGGCGGCTGTCATTGACGGGTGCAGCCATATGCAGGTGTTTTGGAAGATTATTCTGCCGCTGCTCAAACCCTCTGTCTCGGCGGTGGTGATTCTGAATGGTTTTGGTATATGGAATAATTATGCGCAGGCGGCGTTCTTCTTGCAGGACCGGGCCAAGCATAATGTGCCCCAGGCGCTGTCAATCTATTTCCAACAGTTTGCAGGGGCTAAGTGGAACATTATGGCGGCAACGGCCGTTATCGCCATCGTGCCTGTGGTGATCGTATTTCTGATTTTCCAGAAAAACCTGATGCGGGGATTGACGGACGGCGCATTAAAAGGTTAGCGTTCTTTGCATGGTTTTGCGTATCTGTGGAGCAGATGAATGGCAGATAGGGTATGGAATCATAAGAGAAAGGGTATGGTTATTGATATGGATTTATATCCTCTGAAAGCGCAGTATTTAACAAACGAAGAGGTGTGGCTTTGTCTGGAACAGACGGAAGTGTGTGAACGGGAGCGGTATAACAGGGCGGTGGTTCATGTATATTGTCTGGAACGGGAAGTGCGCACGGTGGAAGCAGCTCGGTTAGAGCCTGAGACGAAGATCAGCATTGGACGGTATGACGTTTTGTTTGCAGGTTTCGGGGTGCGGGCTGTTATATACGGGGCGGGTGATGAGCTTGTGCTGGAGACCGCCTTTGATGTGTGTAAGGAACCGGGAAAATCCCTGCGGTATGGGTTTGTCAGTGATTTTACTGCCAAAGATAAGACCAATGGGGCGATGGAACAGCTCAGGAAATACCACATCAATATGGTGCAGTTCTATGATTGGTCTTATCGGCATGACAGTCTCGTATCGGAGGCTGAGGACTATGAAGATATGATGGGAAAGCCCATTCATTCGGAAACGGTTCGGGAGAAAATCGCACAGGCAGAGCGTTATGGGATGCAAGCCATTGCCTACGGTGCCGTCTATGCCGCGTCAAAGGAATTCTATGATCAACACCAAGAGCTGGCATTCTATAACGCCAACGGGGAAGTGTTCCGGTTTATCGATAGGTTCTACATCATGAATATACAGAAAGGTTCGCCCTGGAGGCGGCATCTGACCGGACAATACCGCGATGCCATGGAAAAGATGGGGTTTACAGGAATCCATATGGATACCTACGGCTTTCCAAAGACCGCTTTTTCCAGATTGGAGGGCGATTATACCAGGGTAAGTCTGCAGAAGGAATTCGGCAGTCTGATAGACGAGACATACCGGGAACTTGCCAAAACAGGAAGGGAACCTTATCTGCTATTTAATAATGTAGGAAACTGGCCTGTGGCCGAGACGGCACGGCATGAGGTGAAAGCGGTTTATATCGAAGTATGGCCGCCCTATGAACGTTATCATCATATCAAGCAGTTGATTCTGGAGGCGAAGCAGCTGGTGCAGAATCAAAAACCGGTTATCCTGGCGGCCTATCTGGAGCCTTTTCGTAAAGAGTCCCCAGAGCGGGCGGCGTGCTGTGCACGCATTCTGACGGCGGTCATGGTTACAAATGGAGCCTATCATCTTTTGCTGGGGGAAAAGAACGGTGTCCTCACACAAGGATATTATGGAGATTACAGCGTGATGGAAGAAAAGACGGCGGCAGAAATGCGCCGGTACTATGATTTCATGGTGCGCTATCTGCATCTGTTTTATGATGCGCAGCTTGTGGATGTGACCATGACACATATGGGATGGGATAATTATGAGTACCAGTGTAGCGCAGAGAATTGGAGCGCTTACGGGGAGAGCGGGAAACTGTGGCTTACCGTTCGGGAGAGCGAAGCGTATAAACTACTTTCCTATATTAATCTGTGCGGCTGTCAGGAGGATTACTGGAATAAGGGGAAGGAAATGCCTGTGGCGCAGAAAGATATCGTCTGTACCGTGGCGGTAGACGGTGAGATAGAAGGTATCTACTATGCAAGCCCGGATTTGCCAGACAGTGAAAGTTACAGACTGCCTTATGAGTATCTGACGGATGAAAAGGGGAAGTATGTACGGTATGTGCTTCCGGAAGTGGTGGTTTGGGCGATCGTGTATATGAGAGGAAAGCTATGATGGAAAGCGATGCGCAAAATCCGGCAGCAGGGAAATCCAACATCAAAAATTCAATTGACAAAACCCCATTCATTGTCTATAGTATTAATAATTGCAGTAGAAACAGGCAGTTATTAATCGTAAGACAACAAAGGCGATGACAGAGAGGAGTACACAAGTACCGCCGCCAGAGAGAGAAATCGTAAGCTGAAAGATTTCTTCGGAGAGGAATTGTGGAAGGTGGCTCTTAAGCCGGTGCGCTGAAGCATCTGTACAGACCAAGATGACAGTAGGCGCGCACGTTTTATCCCCGTTAACGGATAGAATCCGGACTGCTGTTGATGGAAGTGCATGGAAATGAGTCCGTCGGCCAGCCGGGATTTGCTGAGTGATAAATGAAGGTGGTACCGCGTATCTACGCCCTTTGCCAGAGTATGGCAGAGGGCGTTTGTGCGCCTATAACGGGCAGGGCAGACATCGGTTTGTATTTTGTCTGCGCAGCCGGCAGATGAAGAAGGAGGAAATAACATGAAAAGAGAACTGGCCAAAACCTATGACCCTAAGGGCATAGAAGAGAGACTGTATCAAAAATGGATGGACAACAAATATTTCCATGCCGAAGTGGATAAGACAAAAACGCCCTTTACCATCGTGATTCCCCCGCCAAATATTACGGGGCAGCTTCATATGGGACATGCCCTTGACAATACCATGCAGGATATTCTCATTCGTTATAAAAGGATGCAGGGATACAATGCGCTCTGGCAGCCGGGAACGGACCATGCTTCTATTGCCACAGAAGTAAAGATCATCGAGAAACTGAAAGAGGAAGGCATTGATAAGAATGACCTTGGCCGGGAAGGCTTTCTGAAGCGGGCCTGGGAATGGAAGAAAGAGTACGGCGGCAGAATTGTGTCCCAGCTTAAGAAACTGGGGTCTTCCTGTGACTGGGACAGGGAGCGCTTTACCATGGATGAGGGCTGCAATAAGGCGGTTACGGAAGTGTTCTTAAAGATGCATGAAAAGGGCTGGATTTATAAAGGGAGCCGTATCATCAACTGGTGTCCGGTGTGTAACACTTCCATCTCTGATGCGGAGGTGGAGTATGAAGAGCAGGCGGGACATTTCTGGCACATTAAGTATCCCTTGGTGGATGAGAACGGACAGCCCAGCAAGACGGAGTTCCTGGAGTTCGCCACCACCCGTCCGGAGACCATGCTTGGCGATACGGCTGTGGCAGTGAACCCTAACGATGAGAGATATACTTATTTAAAGGGAAGACAGGTTTGGCTGCCGATCGTTAACAAGGCGATTCCGGTGGTGGAAGACGAATATGTGGATATGGAGTTCGGGACTGGCGTGGTAAAAATTACGCCGGCTCATGACCCCAATGATTTTGAGGTGGGCAAGCGTCATAACCTGCCGGAAGTGAATATTATGAATGATGACGCCACCATCAATGCAAACGGCGGCAAGTATGAGGGATTAGACCGCTATGAGGCGAGAAAGAAGATCGTGGAAGAACTTGAGCGGGAAGGGCTTCTGGTTCGCATCGAGGATTACTCTCATAATGTGGGAACGCATGACCGCTGTAAAACCACGATCGAGCCCATGATCAAGAAACAGTGGTTCGTGAAGATGGATGAACTGATCAAGCCTGCGGTGGAAGCGGTGAAGAAGGGTGAGATCAAGCTGATTCCGGAGCGTATGGAGAAGATTTATGATAACTGGACGGACAATATCCGCGACTGGTGTATCAGTCGTCAGCTCTGGTGGGGGCACAGGATTCCGGCTTATTATTGCGATCAGTGCGGAGAGATCGTGGTGGCGGCCAAAGGGCCCCAGGCGTGCCCGAAGTGCGGCGGCACCCATTTTACCCAGGACCCGGATACGCTGGACACATGGTTTTCCTCGGCATTGTGGCCTTTCTCCACATTGGGATGGCCTGAGCATACGGAGGATTTGGACTATTTCTATCCCACGGATGTATTGGTGACCGGGTATGATATCATCTTTTTCTGGGTTATCCGTATGATCTTTTCCGGCTATGAGCAGATGGGGGAGAGACCTTTTAAGACGGTGTTGTTCCATGGACTGGTGAGAGACTCCCTGGGGCGAAAGATGAGTAAATCACTGGGCAATGGGATTGACCCTTTGGAAATTATAGACCAGTACGGTGCGGATGCCTTAAGATTGACCCTGATCACCGGCAATGCGCCCGGCAATGATATGCGTTTCTACTATGAAAGAGTGGAGGCCAGCCGTAATTTTGCGAACAAGGTCTGGAACGCGTCCCGTTTCATAATGATGAACATGGACCAGGAGGAAGAAAGAAGCGGTAAGCGGGGCTGGGAGGTATCCTATGACGAGATAAGAAACAGCCTGTATCCGGTGGATAAGTGGATTCTCTCCAAGCTGAACACCCTGATCAGGGAAGTGACGGACAATATGGACAGCTTTGAGTTAGGGATTGCCGTACAGAAAGTCTATGATTTTATCTGGGATGAATTCTGTGACTGGTATATCGAGATGGTAAAACCCAGACTTTACAGTACCGAAGCCGGTGAGGAAGAAGGAAAGCGGGCGGCACTGTGGACGCTGCAGAATGTGCTGATCGATGCCTTGAAACTGTTACATCCCTACCTGCCCTTTATCACGGAAGAGATTTTCTGTACCCTGCAAAGCGCAGAGGAATCCATTATGATCTCCAGCTGGCCGGTATATCAGGAAGACAGATGTTATACCAAGGAGGAGACGGCAATTGAGCTGATGAAAGAGGCCGTGCGGGGCATCCGTAACGTGCGGACCCAGATGAATGTAGCGCCGGGTAAGAAGGCGGCGGTGTACGTGGTCAGCGACAAGGAGGAGGTGCGGCAGATTTTTGAAGAGGGCAGGCAGTTCTTTACGGCCCTTGCGGCAGCTTCTGAGATGACCATTCAGACAGATAAGAGCGGGATTGATGACAGCGCCGTGTCTGTGGTGATTCCCAATGCCACGGTCTATATTCCCTTTGAGGAGCTGGTGGATATTGCCCAGGAGATTGCCCGTCTTGAGAAGGAGCAGAAACGTCTTGCGGGTGAACTTGCCCGGGTAAAAGGGATGCTGGGCAATGAAAAGTTCATGTCCAAGGCGCCAAAGCAGAAGGTGGAAGAGGAGCGCGGGAAACTGGAAAAATATACCCAGATGATGGCACAGGTGGAGGAGAGGCTTTCACAGCTTCGAGGATAACAATACAATAAGCCCGTTAAGCAAAGAAAATTCCCACGGAATAAAGATTCCAAAGGAATTTTCTTTAAGGGGTGGAAAATTGCAAAGTTTTGGTGTAAAGTTATATATAGGGTAATTTGGTTACGTTTTACGGAATGTAGAGAAAAGATATAAATATAATGAAGAAAGTGAGGTGAGTCACGTGGCCGCAGCAAATCTTTCATCAGAACAGCTGGAAAAGCTCAAAGCGGCGTTAGCCAAGGCAAAAGGTCTGCCTCCGGCAGCATCGGTAACGGCATCAAAGGTAGGAGAAGTGTTACAGGCAGCTGTTCAGGAACTGCCGGAAGAAGAGAATAAACCCCATATTGAGACCAAACTAGCAGAAGGTACTTATCTGCGTGTGGAAGATGACGATATGACAGCGTGGCTCTATTTGGCACCGCCGGAAGAAGGACAGGTGTATACCAAGCGGGAATTGGAAGATTATCTGGAACTAAATGGTGTCATCAAAGGATTTCACAGTTCTAATCTTTCTGCTATGGTTAAGAAGAAAGTATATGACAGAGAAATTCTGGTGGCGAAGGGACAGGAGGCAGTGCCGGGGCAGGACGGTTATTTTGAGTACCTTTTTTCTCCGGAAGAGCATGTGGGTCCGGTGATTCGGGATGACGGTACGGTGGACTATTCCAGTATGAGTGCGCTGCAGAACGTGCATAAGGGCGATAAGGTAGCAGTCTATCATTATGCCGTACCGGGAGTGGATGGTTATACGGTTCGCGGTACTGTGTTAAAAGCCACATTGGCCAGAGACCTTCCGCCTATGCGAGGCAAGGGTATTACCAGAGAGAACGGCGTATATTATGCGCTCAATGATGGTAAAATAGAGGTGAAAGACGGTAAGATTGATATCCAGAATGTTCATGAAATCATAGGTGACGTGGATGCAATCACCGGCAAGATAGAGTTTTTTGGTGATGTGATCATCAATGGAAATGTGGACGGCGGCGTTACAATCCGTGCCGGACGTAATATAGAGATACATGGAACCACAGGCGGCGCTTCTCTTTTTGCAGGCGGCGACGTGCTTTTGTCCCGGGGGATACAGGGCGGCGGCAAGATAGCGGCAAGAGGAAATGTGTTCGCGGAATTTATCGAAAATACGACGGTGGAGGCCGGCGGCATCGTTCAGTCCAATGTCATCTTAAATTCCAAGGTGTCAGCCAAGGATAAGGTGATTACCAGTGGTAAGAAAGGCGCTATCATCGGCGGGCAGGTACATGCGCTCAAGAGTATTGAAGCCATGACGGCCGGCAACGATGTGGAGGTCAAGACCATACTGCACTGTGGCTATCAGCCAGAGTCTTTTGAGATGCTTTTGGAAATCAGACGTAAGGAGGCAGAGATTCAGGCAACGCTTTCTAAATTGGTAGAAACCATGACGGAGGCGCTTCGTGAGAAGCGCAAGCGCGGAGGGAATGGCGCAGCTGCAACAGAAACCAGTCTTTCCCAGTGGAACCATTTAAAGGATGAATACTTTGCAGAACTGGATAGGATAGGCAAGCAGCGGGAAGAACTGGAAGCGTCCATGGAGCAGGGCAGAGAATCTTATATCAAGGTAGACGGGAATCTTTACCGAAACGTGGTCATCAGTATCAATGCAGAACAGATGATCATGGACAGAAATACCTGCTTTATGAAATACACCGCAGACAAGGGGATTATCGAGGGCTCGGTGATCATACACAATTAACGGCGAAAGAAGCAGGAAAATGACAGAACAGATTGATGGTTACGGGGCAGCGCAGGAGTATATCAGCGCTACCCCGAAATTTACGAAAAAAAACAGTATGGACAATACAGAGAAGTTTCTGGCGCATTTAGGATATCCGGCCCAGAATTGTAAAATACTTCACGTGGCAGGCACAAATGGAAAAGGTTCCGTTTGTGCCTATTTATCGACTGTTTTGCGAAAAGCAGGGATTTCCTGCGGGATGTTTGTCTCCCCCCATCTGGTGACCATGCGGGAGCGGTTCGTGATCGATGGCGAAATGGTCACAGAGGAGGCTTTTTTGGAGTCCTTTCATATTGTAAAGAGTCATTTAGACGATATGCCCAAGGAGCTGCAGGCGATCTCTTATCATCCTACTTTTTTTGAATTTCTTTTCTTTATGGCCATGGTGCTTTTTGAAAAGAGGAACGTGGAGTATGTGGTCTTAGAGACCGGTCTTGGAGGCAGGCTGGATGCCACCAATGTGGTAACAAACAAAAAGCTCTGCATTCTCACATCCATTGGCTATGATCACATGGAATATCTGGGGGAGACGCTTACCCAGATTGCAGGGGAGAAGGCAGGGATTTTACGTCCGGGTGTGCCGGTGGTCTATCCGGTCAAACAGCCGGAGGTGGCACGTGTCATAGAGGAAACTGCGTCTCGAATTGGTTCGGAAACGTTTCCGGTAGAAAGAGCTGCGATAAAAGAAATAAAGATTCTGGATAAAACAATTGATTTTTCTCTTCATTTAAACTATTATGATTATATTGGTTTTACTGTGTCCACATCTGCACTTTATCAGATTGAAAATGTTTCTTTGGCAGCAACGGCTTTTGGGCTGCTTGCAGATACACGCATTACGGCGAAAACTCTGCAAGACGGCATCAGGGAGACTTTTTGGGAAGGCAGGATGGAAGAAATTTTTCCGGGTGTGTATTTGGACGGCGCCCACAATATAGATGGGATAGAGGCTTTTTTAGAGACAGTAAGAGCACATCCTGTCACAGGAAGAAGAAAACTGCTCTTTTCCATGGTGCGGGACAAACAGTACAGAAAGGCGGCGCAGGCACTTGCCGGTTCCGGATTATTTGACGAGATTGGCCTGGCGGCCCTTTCAGAGGAGCGTGCACTGCCGCTTCAGACATTAGAAGATTCGTTTGGACAGTATACAGGGATCTGTGTCAGAGCCTATGACACGTTGGAGGCCGCGTTTACGAAACTGTTATCCCAAAGGGAGGACAAGGATAGGGTGTATATTGTCGGTTCATTATATTTGGCGGGCGAGATTAAGGCCCTGATAAGGAGATCTGTGCATGATCAATTTTGAAGAAGAATTAAAGAAATTTCATCCCAGCCTGGAAGTTGAGGATGCAGAGGAAGCAATTTATAATCAGGATTTAACGGATATGGCAGACCTGATGGTGAAAATAGTCAAAGACGCTAAGAAAGTGGAAGAAGAATAGGGGATTGGCATAGATGATCTGTTATCAGTGTGGATGTACTTTGTCAGAACACAATTTCTGTACGAACTGTGGTGCCGATGTAACCCTTTATAAAAGGATTATATATATATCAAACCGTTTCTATAATGACGGATTAGAGAGGGCGAGTGTCAGAGATCTGACAGGAGCTATTGCAAGTTTGCGGCAGAGTTTGAAATTTGACAAGAATAATGTGGAGGCCCGTAATCTTTTAGGGCTTGTATATTTTGAGACGGGCGAGGTAGTGGCGGCTCTAAGCGAGTGGGTCATCAGTAAGAACCTGCGTCCAAAGAAGAATATTGCAGATGACTATATTGATATGATTCAGACGAACCAAAACCGTCTGGACACGATCAATCAGACTATTAAGAAATATAATCAGGCGCTTACTTACTGTAATCAGGACAGCCTGGATTTGGCGGTTATTCAGCTGAAAAAGGTACTTTCTTTAAACCCGAAGTTTATTCGGGCGCATCAGCTTCTGGCGCTTTTATATATTAACAGCGAGGAGTGGGAGCGGGCGAAGAGGGAGCTGACCAGGTGTTTAGAAATCGACACCAACAATACGGCCACGCTGCGCTATCTCAAGGAAGTGGACGAGATGCTGATGCCGGAGGAGGGTGTCAAGAATACTTCTAAGAAGCAGAAGAAATCGGACGAGATTGTCAAGTATCAGAGTGGCAATGAGACGATCATACAGCCTGTCAATGTGAAGGAAGGCAAGGGTGTGACTTCCCTTCTCAATCTGGGAATCGGTCTGGCAATCGGTATCGCCATCGCCTTTTTCCTGATTCTGCCGGCAAGAATACAGTCGGCCAGGGCCAACATCGACGAGGAGTTGCGTAAAGTCAGTGAGCAGTCCGATGCAAAGACTGCTACCATTGATGAACTGCAGCAGCAGCTTGGCGTATTGGAAGAGGAAAAGAGTAATTTAGAGCAGGATTTGTCGGCATATCTGGGGACGGACGGTACATTGCGGTCGGTGGACAGCCTGATGAAAGCTGCCGGCGCCTATCTGACCAATCCGGAAGAAGTCACAGTGGTGGCGGACTATTTAGAAGAGATTGCGGCGGATGAAGTGGAGGGTGAGAGCGATAATTCGGAGGCTTTTGAAAATCTCTATAACACGCTGCTTGCACTGATCGGACCAGAACTTGCGGAGTCCTATTATGATGACGGTTATGAGGCATACAGACAGGAGAATTACGCGGATGCAATCCCGAATCTCGAAAAGGCCTTCCAGTATGATGCCACCAATGGCGAGGCTTTATATAATCTGGCCAATGCTTATTACCGCATCGGAGAGATAGAGAAAGCGAAAGAGGCTTATCATCAGATCATCGATCTGTTCCCGGGAACTGAGAAGGCCAGCAAGTCTGAGGCGTTCTTAGAGGAAATGGAGAACGAAGTACAGGATTAAGAGCGGTGTCGTTAGACGTGTCGTTAGACGACAGCAGGCAGGATGCCGTTAGATAAATATATAGAAGAGACACGAAAGAGAACGTAGTGGAAAGTATCACATTACGTTCTTTTTTTGCGCGAACTCGGAAGACGAAGTCTTACGAGTCTGCTGATGGGGAAGCCGGCAAAGGATAGAGAAGCCGGCAGGCGTCATGCTTGCATTACGAAACATAACAGAAAGGAGTTTACATAATATGGATGAAGATTTCAGACTGATTGACAATAACTTATTGATAAGAATGCCAACGGAGATAGATCATCATAAGTCGGTTAACATAAGTTCTAAGGCGGACCGCTTGATTCTCTCGAAAAAGGTGGAAAATGTAGTGTTTGATTTTGAACAGACAACCTTTATGGACAGCTCGGGAATCGGAATTATCGTAGGGCGGTATAAGAAGATATCCTGCTTTGGCGGTAAGGTATATGCCGTACATACGGGGAGCAGAATCAGAAGAATACTGCTTCTGGCAGGGGTGGAGAATATTGTGGAGATTATGGAGTAGTGTGAGAAGAACTTCATTGGAATAAAAGAAAGAGAGGAGCAGGAGAATAGGTATGATAGAAATTTTGGATAAGAAGGATTATAGGCAGATTACGAATGAGATACATCTGGAATTTGCGGCGGTGTCGGATAATGAGTCTTTTGCGCGGATGGCGGTTTCGGCGTTTATTACGCCCTTAAATCCCACCTTGGAAGAGGTGTCGGATGTGAAGACAGCTGTCTCCGAGGCAGTGACCAACGCGATTATTCATGGGTATGAAAACAGAGGATGTGTCACGGACCGTATTTATATGAACTGTGAATTGAAAAGGGACATGTTGGAGGTGGAGATCATAGACCGGGGTGTGGGCATCGAGGATGTAGAAAGAGCCATGGAACCTCTTTTTACCACCAGGCCGGAACTGGAAAGATCGGGGATGGGATTCGCTTTCATGGAAGCTTTCATGGATGACTTGGAAGTTAAGTCAGAACCTGGGCAGGGCACTGTGGTGCGTATGTGTAAGAAAATCGGCCTGGGCTCCTGGATTGGCAGTGAGGAGTAGCCTATGGAAGAGACTGCCGTATTAATCGAACGATCACAGGCAGGAGATAAAGAGGCAAGAGAGAAACTGATAGAGGAAAATCTGGGTCTGGTGCGTCATATTGTAAAGCGTTTTGTGGGAAGAGGCTATGATGCGGAGGATTTGTTCCAGATTGGGTGTATTGGCTTGATGAAGGCCATCGATAAGTTTGATTTGCAGTTTGAGGTGCGTTTTTCCACCTATGCAGTACCCATGATACAGGGAGAAATCAAACGGTTTCTCAGGGATGACGGGATGGTGAAGGTGAGCCGTACACTGAAGGAGAATGGGTGGAAGATTAAACAGGCGGCACAGCGGCTTTCTCAGGCATACGGCAGGGAGGCGACTCTGCAGGAATTATCCGAAGCTACCGCTCTTAGCGTGGAGGATATTGTGATGGCCCTGGATGCCAATGTGGAAGTAGAGTCTATTTATAAATCGGTTTATCAGTCCGACGGAAATGAGATCTATCTGGTGGACCAGGTGGTGGGCGGCAGTGCCGGTGTGGGCTGTGCCGCCGGATTGAGCAGTCTGAATGAGAGCGGTGCATGTGAAGATATGGAGAAAGAGAAAATCCTAAACCATATGCTGTTGGAAGAGCTGTTGGGAAAGCTGGGAGAAACGGAACGGCAGTTGATCGACATGCGTTACTTTCAGGACAAGACCCAGGTGGAAGTGGCCAAATGCCTGGGCATCAGTCAGGTGCAGGTGAGCCGCATGGAGAAGAGGATTTTGTTGCATTTGCGAAAGGAGGTGTGTTAGACTGATTCTTATAAAGAAGAGAATAAGATAAAATGCGGCAGGACAGAACCAGGATATAGGAGTATCATGGATTCATAACCGAAAGAGAAAGGCAGGGTGTACGGCATGAACACATTTCAATATCAGGTAGTGAGTATTGAGGGAGATTATGCGAACTTAAAAAGAATCGATGAGGAGAGTGATGACTTAAAGCTGGTGGCCAGAGCGCTTCTGCCCCCTGAGATTATGGAGGGGACGAAGCTTCTGTATGAGATGCTGGAGTATAAGATTCTTGGATAATAGGCTTGGCGGTCCGTAAACATGGATAGGCAGGCCGGTTACACGATGCCAAGAATATGTCCAATCCAGTATAATAACCCCAGGCACCAGCTGGTAAAGATACCATAGAGGATGACAGGACCGGCGATGGTAAAGATTTTACAGCCAATACCGAACACCTGGCCTTCCTTCTGGTACTCGATTGCCGCCGAGGCGATGGAGTTGGCGAAGCCTGTGATGGGTACAAGTGCCCCTGCGCCGCCCCATTCCACTAATTTGGGATAAAGGTTTATTCCGGTGAGAATCACACTCACAAGGACTAACAGCATGGAGCACCAGGAACCGGCGGTATCCTTGTCAAGTCCCATGGAGTTTGTGGCATAGTTTAGGATAATCTGTCCGATCAGGCAGATCAGTCCGCCGATGAGAAAAGCCTTGCACATGCGAAGCGGCAGGCTGTATTTGGGGGTAGATTGTTCTACATGCTGTCTGTAGGCTTCTTCTTTCTTTTCCTGTATGGTCTGCGGTTTCTGGTTTGGCGTCATAGTTTTGAGACCTTCCTTTCTTGCGGTTTATGATTCGTAAAGTTCTTTGGATAGATTAGGTGATTATTTCATAGTATGGATAGTTCAATCCAATAATATACGAAGTGGTATGCCTGGAAACATCAGGGATTACCATATAGAAATACGCGCTGGGTAAAATAAATCAAACTTCCAATCAGTTTTCCAAGCGCCACGGAAAGGATGGCGATGCCAAGGCCGTGGCGGAAGCCGATTCTTCTGGCAAAGATGGGGATGGTGTTGAGCATTTCCGCAATGGCCAATGCCAGGCATCCCACGAAAATACCTGCGAATACTCCGAAAACAATCAAAAAAATGGTACTGAGAATATCCCAGACACCGTCGGTGGTTCCCTGGCCGAAAAGCTGCCTTTGCCTTACAAATTCCCCGATCATGCCCCAGTCGCTGAAAATGCTGAAAAATCCGCCGAAAAGCGTACCCAGTACAACCATCTCTTCCAGCACAAATATCTTACGCGCCACATGCATTTTGCCGGCGAAGCGGGGAATCAGCCCTACCGAGATCAGGACTGTGAACACACCGGCCGAAACGATCAGCCCGGCGCTCAGGCCGATGACCGAAAGCAGTATTTGTCTAAGAAACATCAATTGTCTTGCCCTCCCTGTCAGCCGTCTCGATTAAGGATTTGTTTACATCCTGCTCATAGACCCGCATTTCTACTTCAATGGGGGTGGGATCCTTTGTAATCCTTCTGCCGCCGATGTGGTTAAAGAATACCGTGATGCCGACGGCTAGTCCCACAGAGTAAGATAATTCTAAAATGCCGTAGCCGTCTCCGGGGCGTCCCGCCACCATCTCATAAACCTTCGTAAAGACATCGTTGATGCCGATATCGTTGTGGAAGGCCATGATGGTAAAAGCGGTTCCGAAGAAGCTGACAAAAGCCACAAAGGCCAGCTTAATCCACTGGACAGCCCCTTTGTGTTTGTTTACGTCGATATACTCTATCAGCACATCCGTTTCGCCCAGATTTTCCACAGATGCATTCGGACAGACCTTTGCGATTTCTTCAATGATCTTCAGGATGCTTATGACCTGGCGCTTTTCCTCACCTTTTTTGAAATGATGCAGCTTGATGGCCTTGACTTTGGCAAGGATATGGTTATCCGTGCAAGTGAGCCGGCCAATGTCCTTTACATATACGTCGGGTGACTGTAGTTCTACATTCTGTTCTGCTTTCAGATAGATGGTTACACTATTAGTTGACATAATATTCCTCGTTCCCGCATTTCGTTATTCCCAGTACAATGGATTATTACTTTTTGTTGTACTAGTATACAGAGAAATGAGGGTTTTATACATTTTTTAAAATACCGCTGTCAATGACATTGCAGGTTGCCGTTTCAGGCTTTTTCCCCTATAATATTTTAAAGATATAGACGGCAAAGAAGGAAGAGGCGGCGTTAGTATGATAAACGATACACACAGTGAAAAATTGGATACGATTTGGGCGCAGCTTTCCAGACAGCGTGCCCGGGGTCAGAAGGATTTGATCATTACGCCGGGCAATTACGGAGAAGGCTTTCTTGCGGATAAGTTGAATCTGGACCTGGGAAATTTGGTCAGGTGCGGCGATTTCATAAATGAGACCATAGATATGGCGGGTGAGTTTGGGACGAATAGTCTGCTTTTGGCGGCGCGTCTGGGAAAGATGCTGCAGTTGGGAAACGGGATTGCGGGCAGGTATGAATGGCAGGAAGATGATGGCATAGCAATGCTTTCAGACTGTGTACTTCGGGCAGGGGGCGATGCTGCCATTTCCCAGAGGATATTATACTGTGACAGGCTGGATGATGTGGTGGAGGTTTTATGGATGACGGCCTTTTTACACCCTGTCATGGTACAGCTTATGCAAAGGGTTGACAAGGCTCTCAAAAACCACGCTCTGCCGGGAATGCAGATAGAGGCGATTGCATTCTCCAACCGGTATGGGATGCTTGGCAAGACACCGGGGGCGGAGGAACTTCTTATGCTGCACCGGAAACTGCTGTAGAAAGAGGAATTGTCCAAGGAGAATGGGGATTAAGATGGAAGAGAGGAAAGGGCATGACGGCACGGGTATCCGTATTCGCACCGTCACGCCCAAAGATGCACAGGCGCTTCTGGATATCTATGCGCCTTATATATTAAAAACAGCTGTTACGTTTGAGTATGAAGTGCCTTCTGTGGAAACTTTTGCGGAAAGGATAGCCAACACATTGGTGAGATATCCTTATCTGGCGGCAGTGGATGGAGAAGAGATGCTGGGGTATGTCTATGCCGGGCCCTTGCATGTAAGACCGGCGTATGACTGGTCTGTGGAGACTTCCATCTACGTGCGTATGGAGCAGAAGGGCAGAGGGATTGGCAGTGCTTTGTACAAGGCATTGGAGAGGATATTGCTTCGGCAGAGGATTGTCAATACTGCGGCCTGCATTGCCTATCCGGAGAGGGAGGATGAATATTTAACCAGGGACAGTGTGCGTTTTCATGAGAAACAAGGTTACAGGATGGTAGGACAGTTCCATGAGTGCGCCTATAAATTCGGGCGCTGGTATCATATGGTCTGGATGGAGAAACAGATTGGGCCCCATCCCGGGGTGATGCAGCCAATGATACCTTTTGGGGAACTGGAATAGGTAATTGCGAAACTGCGTTATCAAAAGTTTCCGTTGTACAAAATAGACAATCACCGTAGGGCACGCTTGCGCTGCACTGCCGCTCGCAGCGGTGCATAAGACGCCAGAATACGGCGTCTAAACACCGGCGGCGTCAAAGCACCCTACTTGTGATTTGTCTATTTTGCACAACTGCTTTCCTGAAAGAATGCGTTTCGTAATTACCTAAGAACCGGAAAGAGGAAAGGAGCAAGAAGATGAATTATCAGGAGGTACTAGAGGCGGCAAGACCCTGTATGGGTAAGGTATGTAAGGCCTGTGTGGTGTGTAACGGAAAAGCCTGTGGCAATCAGATTCCGGGGCCGGGGGCCAAAGGGGTGGGCGATGTGGCCATACGCAATTATGAGGCCTGGCAGAAAATCCGGGTAAATATGGATACTTTGAAGAAGAAGCATGAGGTGGATACGTCCATACAGTTATTCGGGAAGACCTTCCGCTATCCCTTTTTCGCGGGCCCGGTGGGGGCGGTGAATCTGCATTACGGGGATAAGTATAACGACATGACGTATAATGATGTGCTGGTGGCGGCCTGCGCGGATGCCGGTATTGCGGCTTTTACGGGGGATGGCACCAGTCCTGAGGTGGTGAAGGCGGCAGCGGCGGCGATCAAGGAAAGAGGCGGTGCAGGGATTCCCACCATCAAGCCCTGGAATTTTGAGACCATCCAGCAGAAACTTGCTTTGGTGAAGGAAGCAGGCGCCTATGCAGTTGCTATGGATATTGATGCGGCGGGGCTGCCTTTCTTAAAGAATATGGAGCCTCCGGCAGGGGCAAAATCCGTAGAGGAGATGAGTCAGATTATCAGGGAAGCGGGTCTTCCTTTCATCATCAAAGGCATCATGACCGTGAAAGGTGCGGTGAAGGCAAAGAAAGCCGGTGCCGCGGCGATTGTGGTATCCAATCATGGGGGCAGGGTGTTAGACCAGTGTCCGGCCACTGCGGAGGTGCTGGAGAATATTGTGGATGCGGTGGGCGGTTCCATGCGGGTGCTCGTGGACGGCGGCATAAGGTCCGGGGTGGATGTGTTTAAGGCGCTGGCCATGGGAGCGGACGGCGTGCTGATTGCAAGACCTTTTGTGACGGCAGTGTACGGTGCCGGCGCCGAGGGCGTGCAGGTGTATGTGGACAAGATTGCCGGGGAACTGAAAGACACCATGGAGATGTGCGGGGCTTATTCCATTGGAGAAATCAGCAGAGAGAAGATTTGGAAGTAAGGAGCAGACATTGAAGAAGACGGAACATATCATAAAAGAAGTGATGCCCGGCTCTATCGCACAGGAGATGGAAATTATGCCGGGTGATGTGCTTCTTACAATCAATGACAGTGAAATAGAGGATGTGTTTGACTACCGATATCTGATCAAGGATGAGTATATAGAAGTGGTGGTGCGCAAACCGGACGGGGAAGAGTGGCTTTTGGAGATCGATAAGGAATATGATGAGGACCTGGGAATCGAGTTTGAGAATGACTTAATGAGCGATTACCGTTCTTGCAATAACAAGTGTATTTTTTGCTTTATAGACCAAATGCCGCCGGGGATGCGCAAGACCCTTTATTTTAAGGATGATGATGCAAGGCTTTCCTTTCTGCAGGGTAATTACATTACCTTGACCAATATGAGCGAGAAAGATGTGGAGCGGATTATCAAGATGCAGCTTGCGCCTATCAATATTTCTGTTCAGACGACCAATCCAGAGCTTCGATGCAAGATGCTCAACAATCGGTTTGCGGGGGAGAAGTTACAATTCCTGCAGAAGTTCTATGAAGGGCATGTGGAGATGAACGGACAGATTGTCTGCTGCAAGGCTGTCAATGACGGGGAGGAGCTTCGCCGCAGCATCACGGATTTGATGGCATATCTGCCCTTTATGCGCAGTGTGTCGGTGGTGCCGGCAGGCATCAGCAGATTCCGGGAAGGCTTGTATCCCATTGCGCTGTTCACCAAAGAAGAGGCGGAGCAGATTGTGGATATGATCGAGAGTTATCAGCAGACATGTTATGAGACGTATGGGCTGCATTTCATTCATGCCAGCGATGAGTTCTATATTTTGGCAGGCCGGGAATTTCCAGAGGAAGAACGATATGACGGTTATATCCAGTTGGAGAATGGGGTGGGTATGATGCGCCTTTTGATGGAGGAGTTTTCCCAGGCCTTTCATGCATCAATAAATAACAAATGTTACCATAAAAACAGAGACACCTTCAAACGGTCGCTGACTGTGGCTACAGGACAGCTGGCCTGTTCCACCTTGGAGGCGTTTGCAGCACAGTTGATGGAAGCCTGGCCGGGACTTAAGATAAAGGTCTGTGCCATCCGCAATGATTTCTTCGGGGAGACCATTACGGTTTCCGGTCTGATCACGGGCCAGGATTTGATAACCCAGCTGAGACAGAGGCAGGAGACAGGAGAAGATCTGGGAGAGACACTGCTTATCCCGGCCAATATGCTTAGAAGCGGGGAACAGGTCTTTCTGGATGATGTGACCGTGTCGGATGTGGAATCCGCGCTGGGCCTTCGGGTGGTGCCAGTGGAGTCCGGCGGACAGGATTTTGTGGATGCTGTTCTTGATGAGACGTATTGTATGAAACGGGAAAACGACCAATTTGTCTATGTGCAAGGCTATGACAGATAGAAAGAGAGTGAGAGAAAAGCATTATGGAGTATACGGTAAAGCGTCTGGAACAAGAAGAGATTGCCTATATTTATAAAACTTATATGACCAAGGATTTTCCGAAAGGGGAGTTAAAGCCCCTTAGCCACATTGTGAGAAGCATGGAGAAGGGATTTGGCTTCACTCTTGGATTTTATGAGGGAGACAAACTGATCGGGTATGCGGTGCTCATTGTGGCCAAAGAGAAAGGCTGTGCCTTGTTGGATTATTTTGCCATCCGCAAAGAGCACAGAGGTCAGGGACTTGGCCATGAGGTTTTTTTGCTTTTGACAGAGTATTTTGAAAAGAACCTGCCCCAAGTGAATGGGATTTATATCGAGGCGGAGCAGACGGCCAAGGCAAAGAATGAAGAAGAACGGACTGTCCGCGGCAGAAGAATCTCCTTCTATCAGTCCTGCGGCTGTGCGATGACGGAATTGGAATCAAAATTATTCGGCGTGGAGTACAGCATTTTGTACCGGCCGCTTGGCGCGCGCGGGGATTTCCCCACATGGGAGGCTGTGGACACTATCTACAGGACTATGTTTAAGAAGTCCCATTATCGTTGCTTCGTGACATTGACCACAGTACCGAAGAGTCCGGATGAGGCGTGACGGCCAGAATGAAAATGACTGTACCGGAAATACGAAGGGAGCCTTGCCGGTTGTGATGAGGAAGGAGTATGCTGATGCGCTCGCTATATAACAGTTTTATCATTGCGGTTTCCATATATTCCAGGATTCCGATGCCAAAGGTGGAATGGAGCCAGAAGAACATGAAATATATATTGTGCTTTTTCCCGGTGATCGGCGTGGTGATTGGCGCACTTTTTTATGCCTGGGGGAGAATCTGCATGGCCTGCGGGTTCGGACAGGTGTGTTTCGCGCTCTTTGGGACGGTGATTCCCATAGCGGTGACGGGCGGGGTTCATCTGGACGGCTTTATGGATACTGCGGATGCCCTCCACTCTTCTGAGAAAAAGGAGAAGAAGCTGGCAATACTCAAGGACCCCTATGTGGGCGCTTTTGGTGTGATTGCGCTGGTGGGATACTGCTTTTTGTATGGGGCGGGATTGACCCAGATCTGGCAGACGGAGCACCTGCTGCTTCTGGCTCTTAGCTTTGTCATTTCCAGGTCCTTAAGCGGCATGGCGCTTGTATGGTTTCAGGGGGCGAAAAAGGAAGGCGTCCTATATACCTTTGCGGCAGCGGCACAGAAACAGACTGTGCGGGTGGTGCTGGTACTGGTTCTTGGAGGATGCTTTATCTGCCTGATACTGCTTTCACCGGTAATCGGTGCGGTGATGGCGCTGGCTTCCATGTGGGTGTGGACCTATTATTATTATATGTCTAAGAATCAGTTTGGCGGTATCACCGGAGAGCTGGCGGGGTATTTCTTAAGTCTGTGTGAGCTGTCTAGTGTGTTGGTCATAGGGTTTATGGGAAGGGTGATGTGAGTTTAACAGATTGAAGAGAGGAGATGGAAGTGAAATTATCTGAGTTATTGGGAGAAACTAGTGAATATGAAAAGAAGCAGAAAGTAGAAATGAGAAAGCCGAAAAGCTGGCTCAAAAGTGTTAGTGCATTTGCAAATGGGAATGGCGGAGTATTGATTTTTGGTATTGCAGATGATGATACGATAACCGGAATCGAGGATGTAAAGATTGCGTCTGAGTATGTCAGTCAGAAAATAAAAGAACGTATTGAACCATTTCCAGAGGTTACAATGCAGATTCATGGTATGGAAGAAGGAAAAAACTTACTTGTTGTGGAGGTTATGAAAGGGCAGGAAACACCGTATTATTATAGGGGTGATGGCAGTACGGAGGTTTTTGTCCGAATTGGAAATGAGTCTGTTGCTGCAAATGCGTCAGAGTTAAAGAGGCTTGTATTGCGTGGAAAAAATTCTTCCTTTGATTCCTTAATAACAGATTATGATTTTAAAGATTATTCCTTTTCCAAACTAAGAGAACGATATAAAGAGTGGACTGGTACAAGTATGCCGGATAAAAGTTTTGAATCTTTTGGAATCGTTGATGAAAAGGGAAAACTGACCAATGCGGGTGCATTGCTTGCAGATAATTGTCCGATTCGCTATTCCCGGTTATTCTGTACACACTGGAATGGATTGGATAAAAGCAATGGTCAAGTGGATGCATTGGACAGTGCAGAATATAGTGGCAGTTTGATTATGCTGTTGAATGAAGGAGTTGGCTTTGTAAGAAGAAATATGAAAATGCTGTGGAAAAAGACTGCCAATTCTCGGATTGAAATGCCCGATTATTGTGAGCGGAGTGTTTTTGAAAGTCTTGTGAATGGACTGATTCATCGCGACTATCTGGTAAATGGCAGTGAGGTTCATATAGATATTTTTGATAATCGTCTTGTGATTTATTCACCGGGTGGGATGCCGGATGGGACTAAAATACAGGAGAGAGATATTGATACGATTCCTTCTACAAGGAGAAATCCGGTATTGGCAGATATTTTTGGACGTTTGGGATATATGGAACGTCAAGGAAGTGGATTAAATAAAATCTGTGAAGCATACGAAAATGCAGCCAATTATGAGGAGGGAATGGAGCCGGAATTTTATTCAGACAGAGTGCTTTTTATGGTAACTTTAAAGAATCTGAATTATAAAATGTTATGGAATGAAGCTGAAAGTGAAGCTGAAAGTGAAGCTGAAAGTGAAGCTGAAAAGATTATTTTGACAGAACTTGATCAGGCATTATGTGAATTATTAAAGAAAAATCCTAATATAACGCAATCACAGATACAGAAACAATTGGCGCTATCCAGAAGTAAAGTGCAAAGAACTATGAAGAGATTATCGAGCGAAGGAGTGATTGAAAATATAGGTTCGCATAGGAGAGGAAATTGGAAAGTGAAACAATAATGTATTAAAAAATGTTTGCAAGCGACTTAAAACAAAAGACGGAAAGGGGTATTTTCTATGGAAGATACGTCTGATAATAGAATAGATGAATTCAATGAAAAACCATTAAAGCGTATATGTGTCGGTCTGCTGGCCCACGTAGATGCCGGAAAGACAACTTTAGCGGAACGGATTCTCTATCTCAGCGGTATGATACGCCGGCTGGGGCGGGTAGACCATAAAGACGCTTTCCTGGATACGGACAGACAGGAGCGGGAGAGGGGTATCACAATCTTTGCCAAGCAGGCTAGGTTTTGCTGGCGTGATGTGGAAGTCATGCTTTTGGATACACCGGGACATGTGGACTTTGCGGCGGAGATGGAGAGGACCCTGCAGGTGTTAGACTATGCGGTGCTTATCATAAGCGGCGCAGACGGCGTGCAGGGACATACACTGACTCTCTGGAAACTGCTAGAGCGGTATCAGGTGCCAGTATTTCTTTTTATCAATAAGATGGACCAGCCGGGGACGGATGCGGACGCACTGCTTGCAGAGCTTAGAAAAAGTCTGGATGAGCGGTGCGTATCTTTTGTGTGCCAAAGTAAGGAGGAGAGGGCGGCGTTCTATGAGAACATTGCGGTCTGTGATGAGGAACTTTTGGAGCGGTATCTGGAACTGGAGGAGTCTTTGGGACAAGGAGACTTGGATAGTTGGACGCCTTTTAGCGGGGAGGAGATTGCGGGACTCATAGCCAAGCGGAAGCTGTTTCCCTGCTTTTTTGGCTCCGCCCTGAAAGGAGAGGGTGTGGAGGCCCTTTTGGACGGACTTTCCAGCTATACGCGGATGCCTTCTTACGGTCCGGAGTTTGGGGCCAGGGTATTTAAGATTACCCGGGATGCCCAGGGAGTCAGGCTTACCCATGTGAAGGTCACCGGGGGCTGCCTGAAAGTGAAGCAGATGATACGCGGCAGGAAGCGGAATGCGGGACATGAGACGGATGCGGGATTCGAGACGGAGGAAAAAGTAGACCAGATTCGCCTGTATAGCGGTGAAAAATATACCACACAGCAGGAAGTGACGGCGGGGAGCGTCTGCGCTTTGGCGGGACCCACAGGGACCTTCTGCGGACAGGGGCTGGGAGCAGAGGGGGAGGATACGGTGCCCCTCTTAGAACCGGTCATGACTTACCGTATTATTTTACCGCCGGGAAGTGATGTGCATCGTATGTATAACATGTTATGTCAACTTGAAGAGGAGGAACCGCAGCTTCATATCGTATGGAGAAAGCAGGTCGGCGAGATACATGTACAGCTTATGGGGGAAGTGCAGATTGAGATTCTGCGGAATTTGATTCAGGAACGATTTGGGGTGGAAGTGGACTTTGACGAGGGAAGTATCGTCTATAAGGAGACCATTGCCGATGTGGTGGAGGGCGTGGGCCATTTTGAACCGCTCAGGCATTATGCGGAGGTGCATCTGATTCTGGAGCCGGGCGAGCGGGGCAGCGGACTGCAGTTTTCCAGTCGCTGCAGTGAAGATAAACTGGATAAGAACTGGCAGAGACTGATCTTGACGCATTTGGAGGAAAAGGAACATCTAGGCGTGCTGACCGGGTCGCCGATTACGGATATGCAGATTACGCTGACGGCGGGGAAGGCCCATTTGAAACATACGGAGGGCGGGGATTTCAGGCAGGCGACCTACCGGGCTCTCAGACAGGGACTTTGTAAGGCTGGGAGCGTGCTGCTGGAGCCGGTCTACAGGTTTCGGATAGAAGTACCGGCGGAACTGATTGGCAGGGTTATGACGGATATGCAGGCTATGTCCGGCAGCTTCGGGGCGCCCCAGACAGCGGGAGAGTCGGCCGTTCTTATGGGCACGGTGCCGGTGTCTGAGATGGGTGGTTATCAGGCGAAGCTTCTTGCCTATTCCGGCGGAAGAGGACGGCTTACCACGGTATTAAAAGGATATGAACCTTGCCATAATGGGGAGGAAGTCATTGCAAAGATGGGTTACGAGGCGGAACATGATATGGACAATCCCTGCAGCTCTGTGTTCTGCGCCCACGGGGCAGGTTTTGTGGTGGAGTGGGACCAGGTGGAGGCGTATATGCATCTGGAGAGCACGCTGACGGAGGATAGGAAAAGACAGGATGGAGAGATAGAGAAAGGGGCCGACAGTTTTGCTGCCCGCTATGCGAAAAGAAGGGGCGGGGATACTTTAAGCACGGCGGAGGACTTCATAGGGCAGGAGGAGATTGAAGAGATCATAAACCGCACCTATGGCCCCAGGGAAAGGAAGAAGCAGGGGTATGCCAGGACGATTCATGCACCCGCAAAGGCAGATACGAAATACAAGGGGCAGGAACAGCCCAAGGAAGAGTACTTGTTAGTGGACGGTTATAATATCATCTTTGCCTGGGAAGAGTTAAAGGAGCTGGCAAAGACTACCCTGGATGGGGCAAGAGGCAGGCTGATGGATATTTTATGTGATTATCAGGCCTGCCGCGGGATACATTTGATTCTGGTGTTTGACGCCTATAAGGTGAAGGGGAATCCCGGCAGTGTGGCCAAGTATCATAATATTGACGTGGTGTATACGAAAGAAGCCGAGACGGCAGATCAGTATATTGAGAAAGCAGCCCATGTGATGAACAGGAATTACCGTGTGCGGGTGGCCACTTCGGACGGACTGGAACAGTTGATCATCATGGGTGCCGGGGCTGTCAGAGTTTCCGCCAGGGAACTGCATGAGGAAGTGGCGGCGGCCAAGGAGGTATTGCGGCAGGAGTATCTAGAAAAGCATGAGATAAGGGATGGGGAGAAAAACTATCTGTTGGATAGCGATAAGTTAAGATTTTTATAAGAAATCCCATGGGATTTTGTAAGGAACTTCCTTTATGATAACAACAGGCTTAAGGAAAGGCGAGGTTTCAAACCTTCGGAACAGAAAGATGGACGAATGTGTATTGGTAGTAGATGATGATAGAGAGATTGTGCGGGCTATAGCCCTGCTTTTGGAAAAGGAGGGCTATCGTGTGCTTAAGGCTTATGACGGCATGGAGGCACTGCGGATTCTGGGAGAGCAGTCGGTGCAGTTAATCATTATGGATGTGATGATGCCGAAGCTGGACGGGCTTTCAGCCATGATGAAGATTCGGGAAAGAAAGAATCTGCCCATTATTGTCCTAAGCGCCAAGACAGAGGATACGGATAAGATTCTGGGACTGTCCATGGGTGCGGATGATTATGTGTCCAAACCCTTTCATCCCCAGGAGCTGGCAGCCCGGGTGAAAAGCCAGCTTCGCAGGTATACCATGCTGGGCGGGATTCATGCCCAGCATGAGGAGGATGAGATTGTAAACGGCAGACTCTGCTATAGACTGCAGGAGCGCACACTTTATGCGGACGGGGAGCCGGTGAAGCTGACGGCTACAGAGACCAAGATTATGGAGCTGCTCATGAAAAACAGAGGCCGTATCTTTCCGGCAGAGGAGATTTATGAGAGAGTCTGGGAGGAACCGTCCTTTGCGCCGGAAAATACCGTGATGGTACACATTCGCCATATCCGGGAAAAAATCGAGCTGAACCCGAAAGAGCCAGAATATATAAAGGTGGTGTGGGGTATTGGATACAAGATGGAAAAAAAGTAAGGTAATATGCAGTTTTGCAGCGTTTTTTATGGGTGTGAGTATGCTGCTTGTGAATCTGGTCCCGGCGGTCTGCCTGTACTTGGCGCTGGGTGATCAGGCCTTCTTATCTGTGGTGGATTACCAGGAGAGTGATGAGTTCAGGAGTCTGATCAGCGGACGGCTGGAAGAGTTGATCAGTGCAGCTACCGGCGGTAAAGGCTGGACTTTCGGCAATGCGGCTGTCACAGAAGGTTATGGTTATTATGACGGCCGGCCGGGCGGATACATGGGTTTGCTTGACCGGGCGCTCAATGAGGTGACTGTGACGGAGGAGACGGTAATTGAGCAGTCTGCGGATTATGTGGACGACTATCAGGATGCATTGGAAGACTGGCAGAGACACCGAGAGGAAGCGTATGCGGCGGAAATGTCCGAGTATGGGTATGATACCGATTACTATGACGGGTATGCGTATGTTGATGGCCCAGAGTGGACACTGGATGACTACATGGCTGATATGGCGCGCAATAAAAACATCCGTTATGCAGTCATATTCCAGGACAAACTGCTCTATTCCAACATCGAGGGTTATGAAGAGCAGACCGGGGAGGCATGGGACAAGTCCAATTTCTACCAGGCGCTTTCCGAAGAAGACTATAATTTTGCCCTTTGGTATAATTGGTCGGACGACGGTAAAGTGCAGATGGTAAAGGACGGTCTTGCGGTGGACGTGTACGGGGATGGCATCTATGGGGATGACAGCCTGTGGTATGTGCCGGGTTACGCCAATTTTACCCTGGGTGAATCGGCCAAAGACGCCAGAGTCTTCATGGCAGCAGCGAAGGAACCCAAGCTGTATCTGGTGGGAGACTACGGGGGATACGGCGTAGATCAGTATGGCGGAAGACTCTACTATATGAAGCTTGCCAGGACAGACATGCACAGAGACTTTCAAAGGATTTGTCAATATTTAATAGTATCTGTTATTCTATTAGCTTTCGCATTGCTGATGCGTAAGAGTAAGCGTCTGGCGGACCAAAAAATTGCTGCTTGGACGGGGCAGGTGTTTCTGGAGGTGAAAGTCTTTTTATGGCTGCTTATTCTGCTTTTCTTGGTGGGAAAGAGTGTGGGTGTACTGTCTTCCGTTTATTGGAAAATCAGCAATGGGTTTTCCTCCTATTTTTGCTGGAGCACGGATATCTTCTATGAGGTTTCTCAGCTGTGTCGGGCAGGCGTTTATCTTACAGCATTTTACTGGCTCTTTTACCTGGCAGTATTGGATTGGAAAGGGAACCGTAAGAAACAGAAGAAACCGCTCCTGGATCTGCTTAAGGTAAAAGACTTAGGGTATCCGCTTCAGAAAAGACTGGTGCGCAGACAGCGGATGAAAGTGATCATGGAGATTGCCATACTGTTGGTTGCCGGGGCAGTCTGCTCCGGGGTGTGCCTGCTTTATGGGGCAGCCTCCTCTTATGGGGCTTATGATTATGGGACCTATGACTGGGTTTATGAATGGGCCTATGGCGGAGGCGCTTATACCGGTGGGATAGTCGTGATGATTGTGTTGATGATTTCCTTGTGTATGCTCCTTGGATTTATGCTTCTGGATGTCATGACGCTTCGAAAGAACCGCCGGCTGGCGGAAGATATAGGTGCTCTTTCCGATCAGATTCAGGCGGTGCGGGAAGGAAATCTGGCGGATGATCTGCAGCTTTCTACGGACACGGACTTACAGGAGGCGGCTAAGAATCTCAACGAGATACAGAAAGGCATGGAGACAGCGCTTCGGGAACAGATTAAGAGCGAGCGTATGAAGGTAGATCTGGTAACCAACGTGTCCCATGATATCAAGACGCCGCTGACTTCTATTATCAGTTATGTGGAACTGCTCAGACAGGAACAGAATCTGCCGGAACATGTGAAGGAGTTCATTCAGATTCTAGGGGAAAAGTCCGAGCGCTTAAGAAATATTGTGCAGGATGTATTTGAAATCAGCAAGGCAACGTCAGGACAGCTGCCTGTGCAGATGGAAATTCTGGATATGGGGAAGCTGTTACGGCAGACACTGGCGGATATGAATGGTCAGATTATCCAGAGCAGCTTTACCATGAAATTGGCAATCCCGGAAACCCCCATGCCGGTGCTGGCGGACGGGCAAAGACTCTACCGGGTGTTCCAGAATCTGCTGCAGAACGCATTGTATTACTCCCTGGAGGGGTCCAGAATTTATCTGTCGCTCACAGAGGAGACAGGGTGTATTGTGGTTCGAATGAAAAATACATCCAGTGTGGAATTAGAGCACACCAAAGATTTTACCGAGCGCTTTGTGCGCGGCGACGAGAGCCGCACGGACGGCGGCAACGGGCTTGGCCTGTCCATAGCCAAGAGCTTTACCCAGGCCTGCGGCGGGAATCTTACCGTGGAGACGGACGCAGACCTTTTTACGGTGACAGTCTCCTTTCAGAAAGCCGCAGAATTAAGCTAAATCCCAATTAATATCAGATGTTGTTTTATCGCCGGGTTTTTTGATAAACATCAGACCTAAAGTGCCTGCGCCGCAGTTGCAAGATACTGTGGCGGAGGCTTTCTGTAATATAATTCGTTCAAAAGTCATATATTTCTCTACTTCGGCTAAAATCTCGTCAATCTGGCGTACACTGCAGCCGGCATAGGTGACAAAGAGTATACGAGAATCAATCTGTTTACTATGTTTCAAGAGCTTTTTCACATACTGCCTGTTCACCCGGTGTATATTGCCGCTTTCGATTCCCCAGAGCTTCAGCTTGTTTTTGGACATAGCCAGGATTGGATGGAGGTTCAGACTGGTACAGAGCCTGTGGATGGTGCCGTTTATTTTACCATTGTGGTAAAGGACGGCAGTACCAGGCACCAGGAAATTGGAGAAAATACGCTGCCTGTATTCTTCCAATGCCTCGCAGATTTCCTGGACGCTTTTATCTTCCTCAGCCAAAGTGGCGGCATAAAGCACCATAAGGCCGTGGCCGCTGCTGATGTGTGCGGAATCGATTACGGTCACATTGTCAAAACTTTTACTGGCTTGTGCGGCGTTGGGATAGGCGCCGCTTAAGCTGGCGGCGGCCGTGATGTGAATGACATGCTCCGCCTGCGTCAGGGTGTCTGCAAAGAAGTATTCGTACTCCGCTGGAGACGCCGTGGAGGAATGGGCCTCATTACCCTCTATCTGCAGATAGGGCACAAGACTGTCGGAGGAGACTTCAAAGAGGTCGCAGAAACGCCCCTCCTTCGTGTGGACATAACAGTACATAAGCCGGATTTGGAAGCGTTCCAACAGACTGTTTGGCAGATCGCAGATGCAGTCGGCTGTGATGGCTATTTTGCGTTTCCGGGCTCTGCGAATCTGGTTGATGGTACTCTCATCCTCAAGATCTGCGTCGGCCTCTTGCGCCATATATTCAATCAGTTCCGCAGGCAGGTACTTCAACAGACTTGCCTCTAAAAGCAGGGTATTGATGGGCTTGGCAAGATAGCCGTTAAAGCCCATGTTCTGATAGATTTGGTCAGCCCCGGCGCAGACATTGGCGGTCAGAGCAATAACAGGTGTTTTTTGACAAAATCCTCTGGTCTGGCTTCGAAGGGCATGAAGGGTGGCTTCTCCGTCCATGTCCGGCATCATGTGATCCATAAGGATAATGTGGTAGGCGTTCTCGGCAGTCTTTTTCAGACATTCCCGGCCGCTTTGCGCAGTGTCGATCTGTACTTTTGTATCACGCAACAGTTTTTTGACCACCAGCAGATTCATGGTGTTATCGTCCACCACCAGAATCCGGGCATCGGGTGCAATAAAGCTGCGTTTGTAGCGGGAACGGCGATTTAACTGCTTTTGGGCGGCAAAGTTGATCACGCCGATGGGCTGCGCGTTGACAATGCGCTGTTTGAGTTCTATGGTGAAGACGGAACCTTTGTGATAGACGCTGTCCACGGTGATTTTACCGCCCATCAATTCCATCAGATGTTTGCAGATGGTCAGTCCCAGGCCAGTGCCTTCAATGTTTCGTGTATCTGATTCGTCCACTCGTTTGAAAGAGCGAAACAGGTTGTCCAGGTTTTCCCTGCGGATACCCATGCCGGTGTCTTCCACGGAAATGCGAAGCAGAATCTGATCTGCCGCAATACGTTCTTCCTTTGCGCTCAAGGTGACAGAGCCGCTGTCAGTATATTTGACCGCATTGGTCAATAAATTGGTGATGACCTGCTTGATACGCACCTCGTCGCCATAGAGCATGGAAGGAATTTCGGGGTCGATGTCCACTTTAAATTCCAGATCTTTTTGATGCGCCCGGACCCAGATCAGATTGACAAGGTCGCTGAACAGAGAGCTGACTTCGTATTGGCCTGCCACGATTTCCATCTTGCCGGATTCCAGTTTGGACAAATCCAGAATGTCATTGATGATGGTGAGAAGCATTTTGCTGGCATTCTGTATGTTGATGGCGTTTTCAGCGATTTCGTCGGAAATATCCTCCCGCAGAATCATTTCGTTTAAGCCGATGATGGTGTTGATGGGGGTACGGATTTCATGACTCATATTTGTGAAGAAGGTGTCTTTGGAGCGTGCAATCCGTTCCACTTCCGCCTTCTTTTCTTCCACCAGCGCCTTTTCTGTCTCATAAGTCTTCGTCTGCATCTTTAACAGGATACCGATGAAGCAGCTGACAAAGAGAAGCGTAACATAAGAGCCCGTAAAGCTGTAAAAGCGTTCCACAGGCGGGATGCGTTCCGGATGAAAATAGGCGGCTATGTAGGTGGCAAGAAAGGAGGCCGCAGATAGACACAGGGCAAGCCAGAAGGCTTTTCCTTGAAACAGCAGGAAAATATAGACAAGTCCCAGCACAAACCATAGGGGAGTGCCGCCGTCCATGCCGCCGCTTAAGAAAAAGACAAACGGAAAAAGGATTACATTTGTGCCGATGACAAGCAGCCAGGCGGCCAGTTTTTGGGAAAACAGTTTTTTCAATTTTATACGTAGTTTTTGTAACATAGTTGATCTGTCTGCCTTTCCTGCTATTGCGTATCGTTGCTGATATGGGATTCTTCCCAGGCGCTAAGTGCCTCGTAAGCGTTTATAAAATCAAAATCAGAAGTCAGCTGTCTAAGCGTATCGGAAAGCTCCACAAGGGGGATATTATGATATTGGCTGCCGGCAAGCCGGTCCAACAGGCCGCTTAGACCTTCCGTCTCAAAAGAAGTCAGTTTCTCCTCCAGCTGCCGAAGCAGGCCAGTGAGCGACTGTTTATCCATTTCCTGCAAGGGGATGGTGTCTTTGGCATTGTCTGCGGGGCTGGATGCTTTGTCTGTTTCAGCAGGGCTTCTGCGGGAATCTTGCGGGTAGACAAAAGCATTGTCCTGCAAGGCGTGGAGAAGCTGCTGATAGGCTTCCATCAGTTCTTCATGATGGGTCAGAATATGGTCAATCCGGTTCTCTTTGCCGGCCATCTCAAGCTGTAAGGCAAGTTCGGAAAGGCTGACGGCGCCGATGCCCTTAGCGTTTCCCTTTAAGGCATGGACTGTGATCACGTAATTTTTCCAGTCCTGCTCTGTATAGAAATCGGTGAGCTGTTCTAAGCGTTTCGGACCCTCCGCATGGAAGATTCTGATGATTTCACGAAATCCCTCTTTGTCCCCGCAGTAAGCATATCCCTGCTCGATATCGATGCCGGATTTGGTCAAAAGAGCAAGGGCCCTGGTGTCGGATTCACCTTGTGTATTCTCTGCAGATTCCTTTCTTTGCCCGGAAACAGGAGAGCCGGCGTTGGAAGGCATGTCTGTATTTTCTTCCACAACAATCTGCTTTTGTATGGGTATATAGCGGCGCAGCAGGCGTTCCAAAACACTAAGTTCTATGGGCTTGGCAATAAAGTCGTCAAATCCCTCAGAGAGGAACATCTCTCTGGCGCCGCCAATGGCATTGGCGGTAAAGGCAACAATAGGGAGGGACTGATAGTAAGTGCCGGGGTTTTGCCGGATTTTATGCAGTGTCTCCACGCCGTCCATCTCCGGCATCATATGATCAAGGAATACGAAATCGAATTCCGGGGATTTCAGCTTATTCAGGGCATCTTGTCCGCTGTCCGAAAGGATGACTTTGATCTGATAGGGCAGCAGGAGTCTGGCCATGACTTTGAGATTCATAGCATTGTCGTCCACCACCAGCACTTTGGCGGTGGGTGCAATAAATCTGTTATGTAAACTAATGTGCTGCCCATCGTTTGGCATCAGCTTCTGACCGTTGAAGACTGCCGCTATAGACAGTACGGTAAAAGGTTTATAGATGCGCAGCATATTGCTGCTTAAGGATATTTCCTGGCCATAATTTAAGAAGAGCACTACGGTATATTCTCTGGCCAATTCTTCAAAGAAGCTGCAGTCTTCCTGGTATTCCTCCCAGCCGATAAAAATATGCGTGTAGGATTCACGTTCCATCCGGCGTTTTAATTCCGGCAGGTTCCGGCAGACCCTGAAAGGGATGCCAAACTGGCTGGCAATGTGATTGATACAGCTTTCATAACCTTCGCGGATGACGGAATAGTTGTAGTTGTCCAGATTGATATAACAGGCGGCAAAGAGGTTTTTCTTGTTCCGAATAGAAACAATGGGTGTTTCATCCAGCACTTTTTGGGGAACGGTAAACTGGAATTCACTTCCCGTGCCCGGGACGCTGTCCATGGTGATGAAACCGCCCATACTGCGCACTAACGCCTGGGTGATGGCAAGGCCTAAACCTACGCCGCCCTCTCGGCGATTGCGTTTGGAGTCCCCCTGGCTGAAACTGGTAAAGATTTTTTCCATATCGGCACGTTTGATACCGATACCGGAATCTTTCACACTGACCATCAGATTAATGCCGTATGCTTCTTTACGGCTTTTGATGCGCAGGATGATGCCCCCTTCTTTGGTGAATTTGGCGGCGTTTCCGATGAGATTCATGATGATGCGGCGGAGTTTTAGCTCATCGCCCATCAGATTGCTGGGCAGGTCGGCATCGCAGTCCACGATCAGTTCCAACTGCCGGCTGTTATCCATGGTCAGGGCGCTGTTGATAATATCAGTGATCGTGGAGGTGATGTTATAGCTTTCTTCCGCCAGTTCCAGTCTGCCGCTTTCCAGTTCCGAGAAATCCAGAATATTGCTGACCGTGGAGAGAAGATTGCGCCCGGCGGTCTGAATGTCTATCACATCCCGCCGCACAGCACCGGGAAGATCTTCTTGTAAGATGGCTTCGCTTAAGCCGCAGACGGCATTGATAGGCGTGCGGATTTCATGGGAGACATTGACCAGGAAGTCATCTTTGCTCCGCTTGGCTATTTCCAGCCCCTCGATGTTTTCTAACAACTGTTCGCTGGTTTCCTGACGGTCTTTTATGATAATCCACATGACGGCGGATACGGTGTAAAGGGAGATGAACTGAATAAAGAAGCGGAGGATATCATGTGTATTGGCAAAACTGATTGTCTTGGCGATCAGGCCATGATAAAGAAAGATAAAAACAGGGACGATCAGGCCCAGATAGACAATCTGCCTGATACAGAAAATACTGAGCAGTACAATAACACCTGCCATGGTAATGAGCATGGAAGGAAAACTGTCCGTAAGCAGGGCGAAGAGGACAAAGTTGAGCCAGACCATGAGGGATATAAAGCGCGCCCTGCGTTCATGGTCCCAGGATTCTTGATAATGGACCAGCCATCCGGCGGCCACGGGCAGAAAGATGAATTCCTGGATATAAATACCCCACCCATAGAGATGGCCGGTGATAAACATAGCCAGGGTGTACAGACTCAGTACGGCAAGTACGATGCGTTCCAGCCTCTTATGAGACGGCGATGATTTTAACTGATTATTATCCACAACATATTACCATCCTTTCTTCACCGGCCGGGAACGATTCCCGCTCAGATCAGATACTGTCTGGAGCCTCCGGAGAGATATGCAGCATTTCTTTTAACTGCGGGAGCATGTCTATAAACACATCTACGATGACCGGGTCAAACTGTGTGCCTCTGTTCTCAGACATAATCTGCATGATACGTTCGATGGGCCGGATGGGCGGTTTATAGCACCGCTCTTCATAGAGAGCGTCGAATACGTCCGCGACAGCCATAATCCGGGCGGAAAGCGGAATGTTTTCTCCTGTCAGTCCGGCGGGATATCCGGTGCCGTCATAGCGCTCGTGATGATACATAGCGATATCCTCCACGATTCGTACATAGTGTTCATCTTCGATGTCGCCGATAATGGTCTCGATGATCTGGCGGCTGTGTGTGGTATGTAATTTCATGGTATCAAATTCTTCCGATGTCAGCCTGCCGGGTTTTTGCAGGATGGCGTCGGGAATTTTAATCTTGCCCACATCATGAAGCGGTGCCGCCTTGGAAAGGTTCTGTATATAATCGGGCGTCAGCGTGTCCAAAAACAATCCTCTCTCGTACAACTCATTGGCAATCATCTTGACATAGGTCTGCGTATTCTTGACATGCTTTCCCGTACTGCCGTCCCGGCTTTCAATCAGATTGGCCATACCGATGATGACAGATTCTTGAATTTCGCCAAGCCGTCTGGCGTTTTCGGTAATCTTCTCGGCCTGGTCGTTCACCATCTTTTCCAGGTTGTTACGATATTGATCAAGTTCAATGGTCTTGCATACACGGCTTAGGAGAATGTCAGGCACGAAAGGCTTGACCACGAAATCCAGGGCCCCCATCTGGAAACATTTGATTTCGGTCTCAGCCAGATTGTCTGCCGTCAGGAAAATCACGGGTATGGATTTGGTGGCAGTGTTTGCGCGCAGTCTCTCCATCACTTCATAACCGTCCATTACCGGCATATTGATATCCAGTAAGATCAGATCGGGACGGTGTCTTTCCAAATATTTTAATGCCGCTGCGCCTGAGGTGCAGGCGGCTATACGGTACTGCGCGTCCAGAAGCGCTTGCGCCAGCGAAAGATTGGCCTTATCATCATCGATTACCAGAATCACGTTTTTCATCAGACACCCCTATTTTCTATGATTATCCTAATTTAAAACGACCAGTTCCCCAACCGGATTCCGTAAAGAATATTTCTTTCAGAATTCACTTCTATTTTAGAACAATATCATGGTAAAATCAATTTTATTTCGTGTTCTTTTTGCAGGTTTATACTCTTTTTTGCAGGCGGAGAGATAGTATGCTATGATAAGAAGAAAGATAAGCTTATGAAAGAGTTTGCCAGCGAAAAGGCTTTTGCCGCAGAAAAAGAAATGAAGATAGGAAAAGAGTGCGATCATGCAGGATAAAAAGAAGGCAGCAGAAGTAAAAAGTACCGGGGAGACAGAGGCGGCGAAGGCGCCTTACAAAGACGGCCCGGAAGAGAAAAAAGATAGCAATATAAAAGAAACAATCTCAGAACCCCTTTGGAAAGTTTATGAAAAGGCTTTCTTACAATTTACACTGGAGCCTGACCGCCGGTGTATCAGAGGGATTGGAAAACAGCTGGGGCAGTTGGAACGCCGTATTGCCCGCAAGAAAAAGCAGGAGAATCACCAGGTGCTGGCAGATATGAAGGAACTGCACAAGAAGACTGCCCTCGTCGGTTACACGGTGGTGGTGCGGGATGTGTCATGGCTTAAGAGATACCGGCGGATTGTCAGGCTGTTGATCAAGCTGGATATTTCTTTCCTGAAAAAAATGGCGCCCGGGGCTGTACCGGAGGATATTGCGGCCATGGAGAAGACAGCAGTGCTCTTGCAGAAGAAGTCTCTCTATGAAATATACAAGGAAGACTATATGCAGTATCTGGTGGGGCAAAGGATTGAGGAGCTGATGGAGGCGGAACCGGAGAAACAGTATCCGGAGGCCAGGGGTATGAAACGGCATTTCGTCCTGCATATCGGTCCCACCAACAGCGGCAAGACCTACCAGGCCCTGCAGAGACTCAGGCAGGCCTACAGCGGTATCTATCTGGGGCCGCTTCGGCTTTTGGCCCTGGAAGTCTATGACCGTATGATGGCGTCGGGGATTCCTTGTAATATGATCACCGGTGAGGAGACAATCCTTACACCGGGCAGTTTCGTACAGGCTTCCACGGTAGAGATTTTAAATATCCGGGAAGTATATGATATTGCCGTGATCGACGAGGCCCAGATGATGGCGGACGAGAACCGGGGCAGTTATTGGACCAGAGCGATTCTCGGTATCCGGGCAAAAGAGGTTCATGTGTGCAGTTCCGTTACGGCAAAGGATTTGCTGGTAAAGATGATAGAGCGGTGCGGGGATACGTATGAGATTGTCACCCACGAACGCAATACCAGACTGGAATTTATACCCAAACGGTATGATATGCATAAGGATGTGGAAAAGGGAGATGCCCTGATTGCTTTTTCCAAGAAAAATGTATTGGCGATTGCGGCGGAACTGGAAAGCCGGGGAATAAAAGCCAGTGTTATTTACGGCAATCTGCCGCCCCAGACCAGGCAGGAGCAGGTACGGCTCTTTACAGAAGGCTATAACCAGGTGGTGGTGGCCACAGACGCTATCGGAATGGGTATCAATCTGCCCATCCGGCGGATAGTTTTCATGAGCACCACAAAGTTTGACGGCGTGGGTATGCGCAGACTGCTTTCGGAGGAGATCAGGCAGATTGCGGGCAGAGCAGGCCGATATGGCTATTATGATGTGGGGTATGTACAGTCGGCTGTGGATATGGAATATGTGGGGAAGAAGCTGGCGGAACCCTACTATCCCTTAAAGAGAGCCAGAATAGGGTTTCCGGAAGTGCTGCTGGATATCGATCTGGAACTGGATGAGGTCATAACCGCCTGGGAGAAGACGCGTAACCTCCCCATGTATGACAAAATATCCATGGCGGAGAGTGTTAATAAGTATAGATACCTTAAGAATTACAGGAAAAGAATTCAATATATGGATGACAGGAAGCTGGTGCTTACCCTGATCACCTGCCCTTTCGATGTGAAGGACAAAGACGTGCTGCAGTTGTGGCTGCGTTACTGTGAAAGGCCGGAGAAACAGCAAAACTGCCCCATGCTGCCCAAGGATTTCTCCCTGGAAGGCCTGGAATCCTATTATAAACAGCTTGATCTGTATACACAGTTTTCCGCCAGAATGGCCTGGGTCATTGACAAAGAGGAGGTGGCGGTCAACAGAGAGTGGGCCCAGCATGAGATTGGAGAACTGCTCAAGGAGGATAAAGGACAGTTTGAAAAACGCTGCCGCATCTGCGGCAGACCGCTCATGTGGGATTATGCATATCCGGTCTGTGAGCGCTGTTATGGCAGGATAGGAGGCGCCAGGAGAGGTTAGAAGAATCTTGCCATCGACAAGGGGGTTAGTCATGATTTATACGTACTATATGGATGTGCGGTGTTTGGATAACGAGGCATTGTTTCGGGAGAAGCTTGCGCTTTTGTCGCCCTACCGCCAGCAGAAAGTGGCGCTTCTCAAACATGAAAAAGATAAGAACAGAAGTCTGGGGGCAGGGATTTTGTTAGATCATGCGCTGAAGGTCTATGGACTGAGCGAGCGCAGCATTGAATATGAGATTGGAAACTGGGGGAAGCCGGCCCTAAAGTATCATCCGGAGATTCATTTTTCCTTGTCCCATTCCGGGGATTATGCCATTTGCAGCATAGGGGACAGGCCTGTGGGAAATGATATCGAATATGTGAAGCAGGGGCGTCTTAAGGTGGCGGACCGTTTCTTTGCGAAGGAAGAGCAGGACTGGCTGTATGCGGCAGCGGATGAACAGGAACAGACCAAAAGGATGTTCCGGATTTGGACCATGAAGGAGAGCTTCATGAAAGTTACCGGCAGAGGCATGTCGCTGCCGCTTATGGATTTTGCAATCCATGTGGATGAGGAGAATGAGAGAATCCGGGTGCGGCATAAGGTGGATGCCAGATACTATCATATGAAGGAATATGATGAAATCGATTGCTATTGTGTGTCGGTCTGCTGTCAGGAGAGCCTGGACATCGCATATGATATGATTCCGGTCTGTGCGTGAGAGAAAACATGGTATAATTATAAGAAAAAACATGCATACTATCCCTAAAAATCGGTGTGACGGCGGTTCCATACGCAGTCCGATAGGAGCAAAGGAGATAGCGGCATGTTAGGAAAACAAAGTCTTCAGTTTACGTGTAAACCCTATATCATCAGCAGTGCGTCCATTGTGGGCAGTAAGGAAGCGAAGGGACCCATGGGAAAGCTGTTTGATAAGGCGGGGTATGATGATATGTTCGGCGCACAAAACTGGGAGGATGCGGAGAGCAGTCTGCAGAAGGAGGCGCTGGAGATTGCCCTTAGTAAGGCGAAATTGGTAAAGAATGATCTGCAGATGGTTTTTGCGGGTGATCTCTTAGGACAGTCTATCGCCAGCAGTTTCGGTCTGGCCGGTTATCAGGTGCCCCATGTGGGTCTATACGGTGCCTGCTCAACCTGCGGATTGTCCCTTACCATGGGAGGTATGGCGGTGGCAGGCGCTTTTGCCCAGAAAGTCGGGTGCATCACTTCCAGTCATTTTGCCAGTGCGGAGAAGGAATTTCGCTTTCCTTTGGCTTATGGCAACCAACGGCCGAAATCCGCTACCTGGACGGTGACGGGCAGCGGTGCTTTTATTCTGTCAGATAAGCCCGGAGAGCAGGTGTGCGCCGTCATGGAAGGGGCTACCATCGGCAAGATTGTGGATTATGGGATTAAAGATTCCATGAATATGGGAGCCTGCATGGCCCCCGCTACTGGTAGAATAGAACCATATCAAGGAAATGGCGCTAATGCTAAGTTGATGGTTCTACACAAACCCAGTAAAATTGCATAAGAAGCCTGTTGACAAGGCAGGGTATAATTTACCCAAAAGCAGTAAGGCGGAAATCGGTATCTTGCGGTAAGCTGAAGTCTGGGAGGTGATGTTTGTGGGGAGAAAGAGAAAACAGGATAAAGAACTGCAAAGTACCTTAAAGGATATTAGCGAAAGTAACCGTGCTATAGCTGAAAATACCGTGCAGACCAACGAAAAGCTGGACGCGATAAAGGACGATACAGAGAAGAGCAGTAGATCGAAGATTCCACTTTATTCCTTAATCGTGGCAGTGATCGCGTTGGTTGTCACGGTCAGCGGTCTGTCAGTCTCCGGTATTTATGACAGATGGAAAGCCGCAGCGGAACCGAAACCCGTATCCAAAATGGAGCCGGAAGTGGTGCCGGAAATGAAAGTGGAGGCAGGAACAGAGCCGGAAATGGAAACGAAAGCGGAAACGGATGCTGAGGAGCCAGAGTATACGATTTATCTGTATTCGGCGTACAGCACGGTTAAGGTGTATGCGGAAACGGAGATGACGGCAACCTTGAATTTTGAAACAGATGCGGTTTCCATAACGGCATACTATGAATCCGGCGGGGAGGACACCATTGCGCTTAAAAGAAAAAATGCAACAGAATGGCAGAAAACAGTTTATTTTGAAAAGCTGGGAGTTCACAAGGTTGTCGTCACGGCAGAAACGCCCGATGGGGAAACCATCGAGAACAGCATAGAGGTAGAGGTTATTCCCCTCAATATAGATATGGACACAATCAATCAGTTTCTGTCCACAGGTATGTAAGGAGAGAATGAAAGCAGTATGTAACAGCGTAAAGGCGTATCGTGAAGAAGTACAAGTTACACAGGCTATCCCATATTTGCATTTGCGGTAGAGGATAGCCATTTTTCTGTCATGCCGGAGGTGACGGGAAATATTACAGGTTCACGGTTGATCAAAACGATAAATCTCTCCGCATCAACATAACCTAATTTAGAGATTAACGCGCTTATTCCTTCCTGTTTAATGACGGCATCTGTTTTCATAATCATTTCTCCATTTCATTTACAAAAACAATAGGATTAACAATTTTTATTTCCGGTATTGGCGTGTTCAGTAATTTCTTATTGAATCCGGATCTGGCTTTGGTCATCAAAAGGTCTGTTGTAACAGCAGTTATCCAAATATATTTCCAATACCATTTTACCGTCCTTTTATGATTGCTCTATATAAGTATAACATAAAATAAGTATATCAAAAATGAGAATTCTAATATCAGAAATATCTATAATATCTGTTAATAAGAGAATATCTATGCAGGTGTACTTTTATTGACGGATATGATAGGGAATAAATTACCCAAAATTGGAAAGAATATGACAAATACGAGGTGATTATTTTGGGTAGAAGGAAAATGGAGCAGACAGGAAAAGAAAAAAGCAGTATGCAAAAGCAGATTGAGAATATTGATGCATCTAAAACGCCATTACAGCGGACTCTGGATTACTTGTCACGAGTAGAAAGTCCCCGCTCTTTTAACATGTATGGGTATCAAGTAGAGTTAGAATGGGCGAATACAGATATCACACTACAGAATCGACTGGAAGAGGTTCTCGCATCATTGTAAAGAAGAAATTACCAAAAGAAAATAATTTCATCTTGTTGTTAGTAAAACGATGGTGTGCTATAGTTAAACTGTGTAGAACATCAGTTTAGTATGCCATTCATTACAGAATGGAGGGTGTACTATGTTAAAAGCGGATAATATTCAAGTGAAAAAAAGAAAGCAGTCTGACAAAAATAAGATTTGGCAGGCTGCTCTTTATTTGCGTTTATCACGAGAAGATGGAGATAAAGAAGAAAGTGACAGTGTAGTAAATCAGAAAGAATTATTGAATCAGTTTATATCTTTAGAACCGGATATTGTTGTATATGACGTATATGTGGATGATGGCTGGAGTGGCACGAATTTTGAAAGACCAGATTTTATCCGTATGATGCAGGATATGAAAGAAGGAAAAGTGAATTGTGTCATTGTTAAAGATTTATCCAGGTTTGGACGTAATTATATAGACGTTGGACAGTATATTGAAAAAATCTTCCCGCTTCTGGATATCAGATTTATATCTGTGACAGATAATTTGGATAGCGTGAAGAATCCTCAGACCATGAATACAATCATGGTTCCCTTTAAGAATCTAATCAATGATGAATATTGCAGAGATATATCCAATAAAGTGCGCAGTTCGCTGGATATGAAACGCAAACAGGGAAAACATATAGGATCGTTTGCCTGTTACGGTTATCAAAAAGACCCCGAAGATCATAACCATCTTGTAATTGACGAAGAAGCGGCAGAAGTCGTAAGGGATATATTTCAGTGGTATATTTCGGGTATGAGCATACTGTCTATTTCACAGAAGTTAAATGCGATGGGCGTGCCAAACCCTTCATGCTATAAGAAAATACATGGATTGAAATATAAGAACAGATATGAAAATATTGGTATGGGAAAATGGCCGGATAGTTCGGTCAGACGCATTTTAGGTAACCAGATGTATATTGGAAATCTTGTTCAGGGTACGTTAAAAACAAAGAGTTATAAAGTACAGATTGCGCAGAGACAGAACAAAGAGGATTGGATTATTGTGGAAAATACGCATGAGCCGATTATCAGTGAGGAAGATTTTGAAACGGTGCAGGACTTACTTCTTAGAAATACAAGAAAAGCGCCTGCAAGGACAACGGTACATTTGTTTTCCGGATATATCACATGTGGTGATTGTGGAAGAAGTATGGCTAGGAAAGAAAATCGCCACTCCTACGGTGACTATATTTATTATGTCTGCAAAACACATACGAAAGTAGATAAAACGTCATGCAGCAGGCACACTACAAGGGCTGATAAACTGGAAAATATTGTCTTGTCCTCCATTCAGACGCAGGTTGCGCTGGCTGTTGATATGGAAGATGCCATTCGTTCTATTAAAGCGAATGCAAATGTGAGTAAAGAGTCCTTTCGGCTGGAGAAACAATTAGAAAAGGTGAAGGATGAAGTCAAGCAGATAGAGTTAATGACCTTGGATTTATATCCGGATTGGAAGAGCGGTGTTATTTCTAAAGAAGAATATTTGGAATTAAAGAAACGTTTTGAAGACCAAAAGGAAAATTCTACGAAAAAAATAAGGGAGCTGCAGGAAAAAATCAATGATGCGAAAAGGGGACAAAGTGGAAGTAATCAGTTTATCGAGAATTTTATTATGTATAAGAACATTGATAAGCTGACCAGAGAGGTTGTTGTAGCGTTGATTGAAATGATTTATATCTACGAAAACAATAAGATTAAGATTGTATTCAAATACCAGAATCCCTTTCAGGAAGCGATGGAATATATTGAGAATAACAGAACTTTACTGAAAGAAGAGCAGGTAAAGACGTTGCTTGGGGCGTAAGAATATATTGTCTATGGTATCTGGGATGTGTTACTATATGAGAAAATAGTGTAACTGTATTATGTGGTTTCTGAAAGCCGCTTCATAAACAGGAGGTAGTTGTACACAAGAAAAGCGATACGAAGTAAAAAACGGAGATGACGGGGGGATATACAATGATTCCGCAAGAATTATTGGAACTGATCAATAGCGGTGAAAGCGTCACTGTAGAATTCAAAAAATCAAGAACAGAAGTCACGAAAGATGTTTATGAAACTGTCTGTGCATTTTCCAATCGGAACGGCGGACATATCTTTCTTGGTGTAAAAGATAATGGAGAGATTCTTGGTATTGAAGTAGATAAAATTGACAAGATTAAGAAAGAATTTGTTACCTCTATCAATAATGAAAATAAAATGTACCCGCCGCTCTACCTTACACCAATAGAGTATGAATCAGATGGAAGGCATATCCTTTATATACGTGTGCCTGTTTCACAGGATGTCTGCCGTTGTAATGGCCGCATTTTTGACAGGAACCACGATTCCGACATCGACATCACGCACCACTCTGACGAGGTATATCGACTTTATGCCCGCAAAAGCGGCAGTTACTATGTAAATAAGGTGTTTCCGGTATTTGGTATCTCCGATCTGCGCATGGACTTAATTGAACGTGCCAAGATTATGACACGTTCACGTGCAAAAGATCATCCTTGGATGGACATGACAAACGAAGAAGTCATCCGTAGTGCCGGATTGGTGCTGAAAGATCCGTCTTCCGGCGAAGAGGGAATAACCCTTGCAGCCATACTGCTTTTTGGTACTGATCAAATGATTATGTCCGTCCTGCCGCAGCATAAGACGGATGCTATCTTTCGGGTGTTCAATACCGACCGTTATGATGACAGGGATGTGGTGATTACGAATCTCATTGAAAGCTATGAAAGGCTCATGGCATTTGGTAAAAAGCATTTAAATGATACTTTCCATCTGGATGGAATCCAAAGTGTTAGTGCAAGGGATAATATTTTGCGCGAGATTGTTTCAAATTTGTTGGCACACCGTGACTTCTCAAGTGGATATGTGGCAAAATTGATAATTGAAAAGAATCGTGTTTATACAGAAAATGCCAATCTTTCCCACGGTGACGGGGCATTGAACCTCACCTCCTTTGAGCCTTTTCCGAAAAATCCGCCGATATCAAAGGTATTTCGCGAAATTGGTCTTGCAGATGAACTTGGCTCTGGCATGAGAAATACCTATAAATATACTAAGATGTACTCTGGAGGGGAACCGCAATTTGTAGAGGGAGACATATTTCGCATCACAATCCCGCTGACAGAAGTTGCGACTGCGATTGTGGGGCCGGGTGCTTATGTTATTAATGGTGGGGAAATAAATGGGGAGATAAATGGGGAGATAAATGGGGAAATAAATGGGGAGATAACTCTTTCCAAAACTGACCAAAAAGTATTGTTGGCAATTCGGAAAAATCCACATATCAAGCGGCAGGAATTGATTTTGTCCCTTGAGATTGGGAAAAGTACACTTGACCGCTCATTGAAAAAGCTAAAAGGAATGGGAATTCTTAAACGTGTTGGCTCTAACAAAAACGGATATTGGAATTGTATACTTTGAACAGGGGAAGGGTAATATTCCAAAGGTGGGTGAGAATTTTTAAAAGCAGAAGGATTAGGGGCATTAGAAAAAAATATTATGGTTCTAACTTGACAGCAGCCCCCGCGGCTGCGGATACCATCAGACAGAATCTGGAAGACTTTGGCAGGGCGCCGAAGGATTATGATAAGATCATCACCGGGGATTTGGGGCTGGTGGGACAAAAACTTCTGTTTGATCTTCTTTCGGAAATGCAGATTGATATCACCAAACAGCATATGGACTGTGGGATAGAAATTTTTGACAGTGACAAACAGCATACCGATGCGGGCGGTTCCGGCTGCGGGTGCAGTGCGGTGGTGCTGTCCGCCTATATTTTAAAGAAGCTTCAAGAAGGCGTCTGGAAGAGAGTGCTTTTTGTTCCTACGGGGGCGCTTCTGAGTAAGACAAGCTTTAATGAGGGACAGACCATACCGGGCATTGCCCATGGGGTGGTTTTGGAACATTATGAGCAACTATAGTCAGTTTAGAAACGGCAGGACAGTTGTCAGAAGGGGTCCTGCCGTTTTTTGTCACAACATGGTATATGAAACATAATTAATTTCAAAAAATGTTGAAAATTTGAAACAAATAAGATATACTGGAAATCAATTCAAATAAATCATGAATAAGGGGTGTGTATGGGGAGAAGCGAAGTTCTTATTTATGTAACTGAAGATGGAACTGTTAAATTGGAAGTTACGATGGAGTCGGATACAGTATGGCTGAATTTAGGTCAGTTATGCGAGCTGTTTCAGCGTGATAAATCTGTTATATCAAGACATATTAGAAATATATATTCAGAAGGTGAATTGGAGGAAAGTTCAACTGTTGCTTTTTTTGCAACAGTTCAAAATGAAGGAGGTAGAAGTGTAGAACGAAAAATAGTTTATTACAATCTGGATGTAATTATTTCTGTGGGTTATCGTGTAAAATCCCTTCGTGGTACGCAGTTTCGTAAATGGGCATTGAAAGTCTTGAAAGAATATATGATAAAAGGTTTTGCGCTGGATGATGATAGGTTAAGAAATCTTGGCGGTGGCAATTATTTTGAGGAATTGCTATCACGGATAAGAAGCATTCGCGCAAGCGAAAAGGTATTTTGGAGAAAGGTTTTGGACATTTATGCCACCAGTATAGATTATGATCCGAAATCAGAAGCATCCATACTTTTTTTTAAACAGGTACAAAATAAGATGCATTGGGCTGTGCATCATCATACTGCGGCAGAAGTGATTTTTGAGAGGGCTGACAGTGAAAAAGAATTTATGGGGTTGACAAACTGGAGCGGTATGTTTCCGGAAAAATCGGATACGGAAATTGCGAAAAATTATTTAAGCAGAGAAGAGCTTGCTATATTAGACAGACTTGTTTCTGCTTATTTGGATATTGCTGAGCTGAGGGCAATGAATCGTGAACCCATGTATATGAAGGATTGGCTTGAAACAATTGACGATTATTTAAAAATGACAAGACGAGATATATTGAACCATAAAGGGAAAATAACACACGGACAGGCGCTTGAGAAAGCACATAAAGAATATGAAAAGTATTCAGAGAAAGCGAAACTGCATTTATCAGAGGTAGAGAAACATTATCTGAAAACTATTTCCGTTCTTGAAGGAATTGAAAAGAAACAGGAGTAATTTACATATATGGAAGATATTGATGATTATATAGAATATGATGAAATGATGCAATGTACAAAGCAGAATAATGCCGGAGGATATGAAATTATTCGTGGTGCGGTGGGGGTGCAGACAACGGATAGTAGATTATATTATCGTACGTATTTACCGGCATCAATACAACAGGTAGATGAGCAACAATTCCTGACAAAGGAGTGGGGGGATAGGCTTAACTCCATTTATAGAGAAATTGGGAAAATGGAGGGACTTGGCTTTTATGAAACAAATTTTAAAGTCAGAAACAGACAGTTTTTCAGGCAAGAAAGCGTTGCGGTTCTAAGAAAAGAAGACGTTGAGGTACATTTAACAGAGGTATTTAGTCTTCGATTATCAGCAGATATTTGTAAGAAAATGGTTATATATGAATATATGGAAGAACAAAGGGATTGTATTTGTGGTAATGTTCTTAAGGGAAAAATAAAAATAAGCAATAAGGACGCAGCATTACGGCAGAATCAGATTTGGGAAAGTACCGAATTCAAGAAAGAGGGAGTATTAGTGTATAGTCCGCCGTCACCAGAACATATTCCTGAATTGATGCGGGATTTGGAAGGTTTTTGGAATGAAAAGACTAAAATGGATATTTTTATAAAGGCTGGTCATATGGCATACCAGTTCTTGACTATTATGCCATATGAGGAGAATAATGAGATTTGGTTAAGTGTTTTGTTAAACTATTATCTTAAGCTACAGGGTATAGAAATTGATTATTACATTCCATATGCAAAATATTTAATAGAGCAGGATGTGGAGCGGAAAAGGGCAATGCGTCAAGTAAGAGAGAGCGGAGACTATGGTAAATGGATTCGATTTTTTTTAGATGTTTTGGAGATGGCCGTTACAAAAACGAATCAGGCAATTATGCAGTTAGAGCAGATTCATAAAAATACCTTGGCTTCCATCGAAAATGAAAAACAAAAATCACTATTGCAGGAGGTATCTGCATTTATGGAAGAAAATCCGGTTTTTGTCATTCACGATATCGAACGGGAATTTCATATAGCATATAATACTGCCGCAAAATCAGTAGCTATTCTAGAAAAACATGACTTAGTTAAGGAAATTTCTAATAAACAGCGGTATAGAGTTTACTGTTATGAACAATATCTGAAAGAGATTATAAAATAGGGTGTCTTTATAGAGTGATAGAGTTGTAGTTAAGACTTGCGAAGTCAGATAACACAAAGATGGAGACTGACCATGAAAAAAGTATTGTTAGTAGAAGATGACCGGGTTTTAAGCGAAACGTTGATACGGCATCTGCATCAAAATGGGTATCATACCACATCTGCATACACAAGTAAGGAGGCTGTAAAGAAGGTAAGAACTCTTCAGTTTGATCTTATTCTGCTGGATGTTACACTGCCTGACGGTGATGGTTTTTCTGTCTGTGAAAGAATCCGGCAGATTTCAACAGATACCAGAATTATTTTTCTTACGGTGAAGGATATGGAAAGCGACATATTAAGAGGGTATAACATGGGGGCGGACGATTATGTGACCAAACCCTTTTCGCTTCCCATTCTGTTAAAAAAGATAGCCGCAGTCACAAGCCGGATGGAAGAGAAATCTAGCGAGTTATTTTATTCGGATGCTTACTTACATATAGAATTCTCATCTATGACTGCTTATGCGGCGGGTGAGCCGGTTGAGCTTACGCCTTTGGAATTTAAGTTCCTGGAACTGCTTATAAAAAATGCGGGGCATATCGTTACAAGGGAAAAGATTTTGGATGCGGTATGGGACAGGCGTGGAAACTATGTGGAGGAGTCCTCCCTAAATGTTATGGTCAGCCGAATCAGAGCAAAAATCGATTCTGTGAATCATCGGTATATTAAGACTGTATATGGCACGGGTTATATGTGGATTGCAGGGGATGGGGGTATCCAGTGATAAACAAAAAATATTTCACAGCCGTTAAAATCCTGTTTTATGGTATTTTGGCGATAAATCTGCTACTCATTCTATTTTCAATCCATAGAAACGGCGCAGACATTCTTATCTTCTCACAGTTTACTTTTATTCTGTTTATCGGTGTGGCGCGGCTTTTATTAAAAAGCACCTTTTCTGCCTTTTTTAAAGACTTGTTTGTGATGATAGAGCAGATGATAGACCGGGAATTTTCACCAAGCTATGATATGACGGACGACACCTATATTTCCCAGATTTATCATCAGATGAACCGATTATATGATATTGTTCAAATGCAGCAAAAGTCCATAGAAAGAGAAAAGAATAAGGTACAGTCTTTTGTTTCCGATATTTCCCATCAGTTAAAAACACCCCTCACGAATATGCATCTTTTGCAGGAAACGATAAAAGAGCCGGGAATTTCTCCAAAGGAGAAGCGGGGCGCTTTGGAGAGGCAGGAGAAACAGCTTGCTAAAATAGACTTTTTAATAGGGGCATTACTAAAAACATCACAGCTTGAAAACGGACTGATACAGATACATCCTAAGAAAGCTTCTATCGGCAATACCATTCTTTCTGCGCTGGAAGGAGTACTTGTACCTGCACAGAAAAAGGAGATAGTGGTGTATTACGACAATACGACGGACTATGCTGTGCTTCATGACTCCAAATGGACAAGTGAGGCATTGTTTAATGTGATGGAAAACGCGGTTAAATATACTCCTCGAAAGGGTAAACTTACGATTCTGCTTAGCAGGACAGAAGAATATGTCAAAATTTCGATCAAAGATACCGGCATTGGTATTCCCCGCGATGACCTGCCCCATATATTCACAAGATTTTGGCGCGGAGATACAGATATATTGGAGGGCAATGGGATAGGTCTGTACCTGAGCAGACAGATTATAACGCTCCAGCATGGTTATATTTTAGTGAATTCCGCTGTCAACTGTGGAAGTGAGTTTGAGATATTTATGCCTCTTTGATGCGGGACAAAGGCTGTTGATAGTCAGTAAGATTTCTGCAATATTTCCCTTTTATAATAGAAATATAGGTTAGGTAATTGCGAAACTATGTTTTGCAAAGTTTCCGTTGTACAAAATAGACAATCACCGTAGGGCACGCTTGCGCTGCACTGCCGCTCGTAGCGGTGCATAAGACGCCAGAATACGTCGTCTAAACACCGGCGGCAACAAAGCACCCTACTTGCGATATGTCTATTTTGTACAACTGATTTCCTGAAAGAATGCGTTTCGCAATTACCTATAGAAATATAAGTAATTGTGAAGGAGGCAGTTTACGATGGAGATTTTGCAGACCAGACATTTAAAGAAATATTATGGGGAAGGAACCAATATCACCCGCGCGGTGGATGATGTGGATTTATCTGTCAGTAAGGGGGAATTTGTGGCCATAGTGGGTACTTCCGGCTCTGGCAAATCGACTTTATTACATATGATTGGCGGATTGGATACACCTACTTCCGGTTCGGTGATTGTCCATGAAAAAGAGCTTTCCAGGATGAAGGATGAGGAACTTACCATTTTCCGCAGGCGTAATATCGGGTTTGTTTTCCAGAATTATAATCTGGTTCCGATTTTAAATGTATTTGAGAACATTGTCCTGCCTGTGGAACTGGACGGAGCTACAGTAGACCAGCGTTTTATGGAGGAAGTGGTTCATGTGCTTTCTCTGAAAGATAAATTAAAAAGTATGCCTAACAATCTTTCCGGCGGACAGCAGCAACGTGTGGCAATCGCAAGGGCACTGATTACTAAGCCTGCAATTGTCTTGGCGGACGAACCTACCGGCAATCTCGACAGCAAGAGCAGTGCCGATGTTCTGGGACTTTTAAAACTGACCGGTGAAAAATTTAACCAGACCATCGTCATGATCACACACAACCAGGACATAGCCCTTCTGGCGGACCGCATCGTCCGGCTGGAAGACGGCAGGATTGTGGGATAAGGAGGGGCACAGTGACATCATTATTTACGGCAAGTACCAATAAAATCATCAACCGTCTGGCGGACAGGAGTATCCGGGCCGAAAGACGCCGTAATTTTTTTATCATGATAACGATTGCATTTGCGGCCTGTCTGATTATGACGCTGACCCTCTATGTCTATGGCGGAACTTATCAGATCAACAAATTTTATAAAGGACGTTTTCAGGCGGTAGTGTCCGTCAAGGAGCCGCAGCAGTGTGCTGTTCTGGCAGAAGATGAAAAAATTGAGCAGGCAGGTCTAATGCTTACGATGCGGTTTCGAGAACTGCGGATGGGCAAGGACACATTAAAGGCCACCTATTATGATGAAACAGCGTTTCAGATGTCTTCCCATGAGCTGTTGCAGGGACGGCTGCCGGAAGGGGAGACAGAGATTGCCATTGCGGCATCTTATCTGGAAAAGCAGGGAATGGAACCGGCGCTTGGACAGTCAATTTCTCTTGATCTGGGCCGGAATGTGCCGTCAGAATATACAGTCTGCGGGCTGATTCAGGATGAGGATACAAACAACACATACGAAGTTTTGGTCTCGCAGAAGCTTCTGACATCTTATTTTGCGGGTACAAATATTCCTTATGCGGCGTTGATACGGATGGCCGGAAGTGAGGATATGGATACGGATGAATTAAAACAGTATATCATTGCAAGTCTGGAACCCTATGGTTTCGAAGAAGCGGATATCCGATTCAGTTCCTCTTACTTTACTACTTTCGAAAACGCATCCGCTGACAGGCTTACCACTGGATGTATCGGCATGTTGATCATCATTGCCTGCTACGTGGTTATTTACAGCCTGTTTTATATCTCTGTCACGGAAAAGGTGAAGGAATATGGGCGGCTGCGCGTGGTCGGTATTACCCAGAAGCAGATGAAGCGTCTTGTACAGAAAGAAAGCCGGAAACTGTCCCTGCTGTCTATTCCATTTGGCATTATCAGCGGCTGTATCATGGGATATCTGCTCCTTCCCGACGGCTGGTATTTACCGAACACAATGAAATTTGCGGTTCTTACTGCCGTCGCTATGGAAATCACCGTCCGGATGTCCATACGCAAGCCTGTGCGGATTGCAGTATCCGTCTCTCCGATGGAAGCGGTCAGGATTACAACAACAACGGATGTTACGAAATTTAATGACACGAAAAAGCTGAGGCGGCGGCTCACACCAAGATCGCTTGCTAAAATAAATTTTTCAAGGAACAGGAAGCGGACTGTCCTGACCTTATTTTCTTTGGGATTTACAGGCGTGTTACTTATGTGTGCCTCTAGCGTTATGATGTCTGTTAATCCCGAGGCTGTGGCGCGCAGGGAGCTGAGAGACCGTGATTTTGTAGTATATCTGTCTACGGATGAGGATTTGTTAACCTCTTGGGATATGGCCCAGGATAAGTTGCAGCGAAACAATCCCTTAAACCAGGATTTTGTCGCCAAACTGAAGGAGAAGGTCATGCTCCGGGATTTGGTGTCCATTAAGAGCTGTGTCTCCAATCTGTTCTTTCCCGGAAATGTCAATGTGGAGGATACACCCACTTATGAGATTGTGGGACTTTCCAGAGAATATCTGGAAAGCCATCAGGATGCTTTGTTAAGCGGCACATTGGATTATGATAAGCTGGTGGAACAACGAGGGATTATCATCGATGATGATGGCGACATGGTGAAAATCTATGGGCATTATGAAGCTGTAGTGGGAGACAGCGTGCAGATAGAAACCGATGAGGGAGAAAAGCTTCCGTTTCAGGTAATGGCAACGGTGGATTGGCAGGACAGACTTTATGGTGGATATTATATTTTTGTGCCGGAAGATTTATTGCCGGTTCTCAAAGTCCACACCACAAATTTCAATTCTGTACTGCGATTCAATACCGGTTTGGAAGATCGTCTGCAGGCGGATGATATTGTTTATGAAATCTGCGGCGAAAATCCGGGGCTGGCAGTTACTGGCATTGTGGAAGCTGTTTCGTTCTTCGAGCATGGCTTAAAAATATACGAGAAAATATTTTATGCAATTGTGGTATTTACCGGTGTTTTTGCCCTGCTTAATTTAAGCAATACGCTTTTGACGAGCTTGGCAGCCAGACAGCAGGAATTTGGTATGTTGCGTGCGGTCGGGCTGTCTGAGCAACAATTGTCAGAATTGCTGCGGGCAGAATCTTTTCACTACGTACTGACAACTGCGACCATTACGCTGACAATCGGGACCGCTATGGGATATATTTTGTGTCTAAGATTCAGCCGGGTTGGTCTGTTTGGGGAAATGGAATATACATTTCCACTGCTGCCTGTGCTTATTTTCTTTGCGGCGCTTGCGGTGATTGCCTGGGGGTATTCTGTGCTGGCGGTTCGTTATTGTCAAAAAAGGTCACTTTCGGAATATGTGAAGGGGATGGAATAAATGACACATTATTTACGGAACGAAAAAAGTAATGAAACTTTTTAAAGTGCTGATTCGTATTCTTCATAGATGGTAAATTTTTATGAATTTCGAGGTAGGAGGAATGGGAAGATGAGTATCAGCGGTATTGAAACAGCAAGACACTTTACAGCTGGGTATGAGACAGGTAAAACCGCAAGAAATGGGGCAAAAGAAAGCTTTGCAAAGCAGGCGGCCGAAGCGGCACAGACAACGGGAAAGGCCACAGCCGTTCTGCATGGCGCCGATGAAGCATCGGGGGATACGGCGATACTTTCCTGCGCTGAGCTAGTGAGCGGCTCAACGATTTCCGTTTACAAGACACAGGAATTTGACCCGGAAAATCCTGTTTATAAGGTAAAAATATGGGATAGTGCGGGAAATGTGACAGAGCGGATGGTGGATGTGTCAAAGGTTGACCCAAAGAACTGTGACACGGCCGAGCTATATGCTTTTACAGCCAATCTAAAAGAAAGTGGAAAAGGCAGTTTCGAAGACACGGTATTGAAAGCTGTAGTTGCAAAGACCGTTAAGGATAGGGAAAGCGCTGGCGGTTCCTTTCACTTTTCAGAGAAGACAGATTGGACGAAAATTGTAAAAGATATTATGGATTCGGAGTATTGCTATGGAGATTTGAAGGGATATATGGAGTGGAAGCAGTTCTTAGATTATCTAACGGAGGAAAGATAGAAGCAGCTCAAGACGGGATAGGGAAGTAGTATAAAATTAGGTTTGAAAACCTGGCCCGCATAGATGTTAAAAGGGAACAAACGAGGGTGCAGCTTTCAGCTGTCTCGTCTGGTTCCCTTGTTGCATAGCAGTATGGATTTGAAGTAAGTTTGTTTGAATTACTTGCTTTCTGAAAAATAATTTTGACAAAGTTGTTCTCTATAGTCGTTATCGGAAAGAGCGCGTTTCGCTTCTTCATATTTTCCGGCATCCATCAGAGATTTAATAATATCAAAGCCTGCTTTAAGTCCCTCTTTACGACCAATTTCGCGCCATTCTTTTCGTTCACTTTTCATATGTTTTTCTTCGTCATATTCAAAAATACTCACTGCTATCGCCTCCGCACGATTCTTAGATAAGAAGTCAGATAGAATTCCATTTTTGATACAATCATCGACCTAATAACGATAAAAAATATATTTATTTTCATTATAACATAAATTATGCGGCTTTGTAAAGCGTTTTTTACAAAAATTTGTATGACTGCAGGAAAGAGGAATCGTATTCCCTGTCTTGAAAAGATATGGCATTTGGGATAGAATACTATCTGTAAAGACAGTATTTTCTATTAGCGAGGTAACCAGATGCGTGAAATGGAGTTTAAGATGGAGCGCCCCGGCCTCTTAAAGGAGGGAGACAAGGTCACGGTGACGGAAGGGGTTCTTCCCAGCAACTATTATTATACGATTGATCCGGCTCTTGCGATGTCTGGTAATTTCCCTTTTCGTGAGCGGATGCTGGAACGAGAGGGAGTGGTGACAGAGATTATCGAAAACGCCAGAGGATTTTATGTGAAGGCAAGGTTTGGAGAGTCGTGAGGGTCTTTACAGAAGACGAGTCGAAACGCATGAAATAGCAAGGCGGGAAAAAAGAAAGCGAGGAAAATTATTATGTTAACTAAAGTAGCAACAGACAAGGCACCGGCGGCCATCGGTCCCTATTCTCAGGGCATTATCGCAGGAGATTTTCTCTTTGCGTCCGGTCAGATTCCGATTGACCCGGCCACGGGAGAGATTACCGGTAAAGATGTGACCGAGCAGGCGGAGCAGGCCATGAAGAATGTGGGTGCCATTCTGGCAGAGGCAGGCACAGATTATACAAAAGTAGTAAAGACAACTTGTTTCCTGGCGCAGATGGAAGATTTCGCTGCTTTTAACGCTGTGTATGAGAAGTATTTTACCGAGAAACCGGCACGCAGCTGCGTGGCAGTCAAGCAGCTTCCCAAAGATGTACTCTGCGAGGTGGAAGTAACGGCATATCTGAAATAGAAAGGGCTATTGGTTTACATAAAGTATGCAGAATGTTATTTTGATCGGAATGCCTGGTGCGGGAAAAAGCACTGTAGGCGTGGTTCTGGCCAAGAAGCTGGGGTATGCTTTTCTGGATGCAGATTTGGTGATTCAGAGCAGACAGGGGAAGCTTTTGCATGAAATTATCTCAGAACGGGGCGTGGAAGGGTTCTGGCAGGTGGAGGAGGCAGTGAACGAATCCATCCGGACGGACCGGACAGTGATTGCCACAGGCGGCAGTGCGGTCTATGGAGAGCGGGCTATGGCACATTATCAAGAGATTGGCACGATTGTGTATTTATCGCTGCCCCTTAAGGAGATCAGGCAGCGGCTGGGCGATTTGGACGAGCGGGGCGTGACGCTTAGAAAGGGACAGGATCTTGCCGGGCTTTACGAGGAGAGAGTACCTCTTTATGAAAAGTATGCCCATATCACGGTGGATTGTGAAAATTTATCTATACGGGAAATCGTGGAAAAAATTGCGAGAATGCTATAGACGCATATTAACGTGAATCTATATACAGGAAGGAGCATGATTAACAAATGGACAAAAAGGCAATGTATAAATTATCATATGGACTGTTTGTCTTGACATCCGCTATGGATGGTAAGGACAGCGGCTGCATTATCAATACGGCACAGCAGGTGACTTCTGAGCCCAACAGAATCAGTATTGCGGTGAATAAATCTAACTTTACACACGACCTGGTAAAACAGAGTGGTAAATTCAATGTTTCCATCATCAGCCAGGCGGCGGAATTTGAACTGTTTAAGCATTTCGGTTTTCAGTCGGGGCGTGATGTGGATAAATTCGCAGATTATGCAGACTGTAAGCGCAGCGCCAATGGCCTGTATTATGTGACGGCCGGTATCAACAGCTATATCAGTGCTGTTGTGGAGAAAGAAGTGGATTTGGGCAGCCACACGCTGTTCATTGCTTCCGTGGAAGATATGGAAGTGCTTTCAGACACGCCGTCGGCTACTTATGAATACTACCAATCCTCCATCAAGCCGAAACCGGCACAGTCGGCCCAGACAGGAAAGACGGTTTGGCGCTGTACGGTCTGCGGTTATGTCTATGAAGGAGAGGAACTGCCCGCTGACTTTATCTGTCCGCTGTGTAAACATCCGGCTTCGGATTTCGAGAAAGTGACACAGTAGATTTCTGTCAGAAATGTTTGACCCAGGAAGTTATTGAAAAGTGAATGTAGAAGGAGTGTATCTTCATTAAGGATACATTCCTTTTTTATGGTATAGAAAATTGCTTCGGATTTACGAGGCTGCGAAGCAAATCTCGCAATCGAGCTTTGCTCGATTCTTTATATGGCGGACCACACCGCGTATGCAGGTCCGCAGAGCGGATTTTATATAATGATCAGAGAAGCAGATTACGTATTATATGAAATCGTATAAATTTAGAAAAAACAGCAGAAACTAATCGTAAAAATATGCCTGCACGGGTATCTTTGCGGTCTGGTGCTTTTTTTTAAAAGATACGAAGTATGCAGGAACTCTGGATGTGGAGGAAGGAATATGATGGATTATTTCAACGCTTTCTGGGTGGGCGGCGTAATCTGTGCTCTGGTACAGATTCTAATGGAAAAGACGAAGCTTCTGCCGGGACGCATTATGGTGCTGTTAGTCTGTACCGGCGCCGTGATCAGCTTCTTTGGGTGTTACGAGCCTTTTATGGAGTTTGCGGGTGCAGGCGCCAGCGTACCCCTGCTTGGTTATGGCAATATTTTGATGAAAGGCGTGCGGGAGGCTGTAGACCAAAGCGGCTTTATCGGCCTGTTCCAGGGCGGCTTTAAGACCGGCGCGGTGGGATGTTCTGCAGCGCTGGTGTTTGGATATCTGGCCAGCTTGGTATTTAAACCCAAGCCCAAAAAATAATTTTAAGAAAATTGAAGACAATTGACAGCCGGGTCCGTTATAGTAGACAGAGACGTGAGGGAAGGAGGTAGATAGTATCGGACGGGAAGAACAATTATCAGCGCTGATTGATTCTTATCAACATCTTGTTTTTTCTATCTGTTATAAGATGACTTCGGACTATTTTGCCTCCGAGGACCTGACGCAGGATACATTCCTTTCTGCCTATAAGCATCTTTCAGAGTTTGACGGCAAGTATGAGAAAGCATGGATCTGCAGGATTGCCACCAACAAATGCCTGGATTATCTGCAGAGTGCGGGGAGACGAAGTATTCCGATGGCAGATGTGGGGATGGAGGATGTTAGAGGGCCGGACGGCACAGGCAGCAGGACAATGGCGCAAGGCATCCGGGAGGAACAGACACTGCGGCAGACACCAGAGAGCATTTGTCTGGAAAAAGAGGTGCGAGAGACACTGTTAGAAAGATGCCGGTCGTTAAAACCGCCCTACGATGAGATATCCAAGGCATATTATTACGATGAAATGGATATGGCGGAGATCGCAAAGAGCAGGGGCGCAAAGTTGAAAACGGTACAGACCCAGATTTATCGGGCCAGGAGCATGTTGCGTAAGATGTATATAAAGGAGAGAGGCGCATGATACATAATATAGAGGAAAAACAAAAAATGTATAAACGTCAGTCCCCTGACGCCGGGATGTTTAGCGAAGAGGAGCTTGCCAGGCTGATCGAACAGGTGGAAGAGCACCAGATGCTGCACGCGCCGGCGCATTTGAAGGAAAATGTGTTCTGTCAGGTAAGAAAACAGCGGCGGACGGCGCAGAAACTACAGCTTTTTTCCTACCGGGCTAAAGTTTTAACAGGCATGGCGGCGGCCCTGGCAGTGCTTTTCCTGGTGCCTGTGGGGGAGCGGGAGACAAATCTGGTTTCCGACAGTAATACCAAGCAGGTGTCTTGGCAGGAGGATATGGATGAAATACAGAAGGAAGTCTTGGAAAGGCAGGAAAAGATAGAACAGACCTGGCAGAAATATCAGGAAGAGCAGGAGAAAGCGGAGGCCAGGGAAGCTTATTTTAATGATATTGAACATAGGATAAGAGGTTTAGCGCAGAGAATCTTTTGACAGTACAATCAAATAGGAGGAGTAAGACAATGAAGAAAAAGAAAAACAGATTTTGGTTATTTATCCTTTCCCTGGTTCCGGGAGCAGGACATATGTATATGGGATTTATGAAGATCGGACTCAGTTTTATGCTTGGTTTCATGGTACTTTGTGTAATCGTTTCGATCACAGGCATCAGTGCCTTTGCGGTATTTCCGATTGTGATGTATGTTTACAGCTTTTTCCATGCCAACAATATCGGCGGTCTGGATGATGAGAGCTTTGCAGCGATGGAGGATACATATCTTTTCGGACTTGACGGGGTTGGAAAACATCAGCTGACAATAGGTCAGAAGGGTAAAAAGGCGGTGGCAGTGGTACTTATCGTCGTTGGTTTGTATATGCTGTGGAATGTGATATTTGAAATCTTGCGGGGATTCTTTGGATGGGATAATCCAATCCTGAAAGCAGTGTATTATATCATGCGGGACGATATACCTAGGGCTGTGCTCGGGATTGCCGTCATCTGGTTTGGCATGGTGTTACTTCGCGGAAAGAAGACGGTAGACAGGCAGACTGAGGAAAACAGAGTTAAACAGATTGAGCAGCAGGATAATGTGAATATGTATGAAAAGTAATCCGCCGGTCATGGAGCAGACAACATTATCAAAAGGATTCGCATTATGAGGGGAGGAAGCGCACATGGACTGTGAAATACAGAAAAGAGAGGACAGAATGGAGAAAGAGAACAAAGTCATACAGACCAGGCGGGTAGGTTCTGTGACCTTTGGCTTGACCCTGATCTGCTTTGGCATCATGTTCCTGATACATATTGTAGTACCGGCACTGCGTTATGACATCATATTTCGTATGTGGCCCATTGTTTTTATCCTGCTGGGGATAGAAATCCTGGTAGAGAATTATAAAAGCAGTCAGGCGGAGTATAAATTGGTGTACGATTTTGCGGCAGTGATCATGCTGGCGATCATGCTCTTCTTTGCCATGATGCTGGCGGTTGTGGATTACGCTATGATGCATGGCGGCATTTGGATATAACAAGGAAGGTTACATTTCCTCGTAAGAAATATCCTGTTTTGAAAGAAATTGTCTGACGGCATTATCCCAGAGCGTGTCCGGCGTCTTATCCATAAGAAAAGTATGGAAAGAAGTGCCGGTCACCAGCATGAGGGTGGTGCCGTCATACTTGATGTTAAGGACAAAAGCCCGCACCTGCTGGGGCGTTACGGCAGTGTCTCCTTTTTGCAGGATGGAGGCGGTATGTTCCGGCATCAGATGCAGCACGAAACGAAAGGATGCAGGCGTGCGTTTCCCTTTAATCAAATCAAAGCAGATAGGCCGGAGTTTTTTCCAGGTGGACAGCTCATAGGGCCTGAGTTCCTGATCTTCCCACTCTTCCGTGGAATAAAAATCCCTGTTTTGGTGACCATCTATCATGAAGGTATTATAAGTACTAATGGCGGCCTCTTCCAGCAGAAAAGAGTCAAAATCCTCACTGCCAAGAAGCTTAGCCATAAATTGTTTCACATTAGTGATTTTTAAAGCAATCATAAGGAGTCCTTTCTATGAAGTAATCCAAACGCAACTTCAGCAAGAATTACGAAGTAATTCTTGAGATGCAGGCTGCTGAGCCTGCATGAGGTGAAAGCAACAGATGCTGTAATCCAAACGCAACTTCAGCAAGAATTACGAAGTAATTCTTGAGATGCAGGCTGCTGAGCCTGCATCCAGTATATCACACATATCCATATAATAACAGGAAAAACTGAAATCCCTATTTACAACAAATAGCAATCCATGTTATCATAAGTGGTAATTAAAACTATGTGGAATGGTTGTGGAGGCTTTATGAGTTATAAAATTGTGGTAGACAGTTGCTGTGAACTGCCGGAGCAGTTAAAGAATGACAGGCGTTTTCAGAGTATCCCGCTTACGCTGGAAATTGGAGATTATGAAATACCTGATGATGAGACTTTTGGTCAGAAGGATTTTTTGAAGAGGGTAGCGGCCTATCCGCTCTGCCCAAAGTCTTCCTGCCCTTCTCCGGAAAAATACAGAGAGGCCTATCACGATGATGCTGAGGAAGTTTATGTGGTAACATTATCCTCCCATTTAAGCGGAAGTTATAACAGCGCAGAGCTTGGAAAGAGTCTTTATGAGGAGAAATACGGCGCCAAAAACATCCATGTAGTAGATTCGGAATCCGCCAGCTGCGGGGAGACCCAGCTTGCGATGAAAATAGTTGCATGTAAAGAAGCGGGACTTTCTTTTGAACAGACAGTGGAGGCAGTAGAAACTTTCAAAAGACAGATGCGCACGTATTTCGTTCTGGATAACTTAGAAACACTCCGCAAAAACGGGCGTTTGAGCAGTGTTAAGGCGTTGGTGGCATCCACCTTGAGCATTAAACCGGTAATGATAGGAAATCAGGGTGTCATCGAACAAAAGGGTCAGGCAATCGGTATCAATAAAGCCTTGGCGAAGCTGGCGGATGGCATTGTGGCTGACGTAGATAATCCCCAGGAGAGAACCCTGATGATCACTCACTGCAACTGCCCGGAGCGCGCCCAGTATGTACGAAAGCTGATGGAGAAAAGAGCTTCTTATAAAGATGTGGTCATCATGGATACAGCCGGAATCAGCAGCATGTATGCCAACGATGGCGGCGTGATTGTGACGCTTTAAAGGATTGCCTTTGGTGTCGCTTGTATCTTGTTAAAACATAATAAACAAAGCCCCGAAGTAACCTGGAGGATTATTTCGGGGCTTTATAGATGCACGCTGCGAGAATTCCGCAAAAGAACAAAAGGCCCAATCACATGATTAGAACCTCAATCGGCGAAAAAACCAGCGCCAAAACCAGCACCACCTGTATAATCAGAATCGCAGGCATTCCATACAGAAAATACCAATGTCGTGTTTTGTGATGAAACAAGTGCATACCTGCGATGGAACCAATGCTGCCGCCGATGATGGCAAGTACGAACAGAGTAGATTCCGGAATGCGCCAGGCACGTTTTTTTGCCTTATATTTGTCCACGCCCATGACTATGAAGCTGATAAAATTGATAATCACTAGATATATAATAATTAATGTAATAACGTCCATATAAATTAAAACATCTCTTTTGTCGTATTATGTGTGAATTTTAAGAAATGTACCTTTCTTAAATATCATATCACATTAATTTATAAAAAAAAACCCCCAGTCAAGCAAGGTCAATGCCTCACATACCGATTGCCCATATAGCTGATTGTTCTGCTGAGTAATCTTTCAGGTTTACGCTGTGCACAGTTTGAAAAAACAACTCTGCTAACTGCTCACAATCTTACCGTTCCGACTTTAACAGTGAATAATAACTGGCATCGCATATCCCCTGATTGTTCCGGTCTGAACTACGCAGAGTGCCTTCATACTTCATGCCGCATTTCATCATTACTTTACCGGAATTTGGATTTCTGGGGTCATGTCTTGATTTAATACGATTTACTTTTACCTTGTCAAAGAAGAAGTTCATAACCGCTTTCATTGCCTCAGAAGTGATTCCCCTTTTCCACCATGGCCTTCCGATACAATATCCGATATGTACCATAGAAATATCCTCATTCATTTGGACAACACTAATGGAACCAATAGGTTCATCACCGTTTTCTTTTAAAACAATCGCCCACTGATAATACTTATCATCAGAATAGGAGTTTACCCAGTCTTCCAGCACATTTTTACTAACATCAATATTGGAATGTGTGGGCCATGTTAAATATTTTGTCACTTCGTCATCGGATGCCCAGTTTTTATACATGGCAGCAGCATCTTCTTTCGTGAATTTTCTTAAAATCAATCGTTCAGTTTCTAGTCTTTGTGTTCCACAATGCAGCATGTTTTTTATTTTCCTTTCGAATTTCGATTGAGATTTGATTATTTTTCTGTAAAAATCCTTTCCTCTATGCGGTTCAAAGGTAAACATTCCAGGTCATGTGTATTCATTGCTTTTATCCTGCTCTTTTGAATCGGTTTTATAATTCCCATAATGTGCCTCTAATGTGTCAACCGTAATTTCACAATCTATACCGCATTTTTTTCTTGCTGACTCAATAAAGTTTTGTCTCTATTGCCGAAAAGGAAGTAAAACAGATGATTTTTCGTTTACCCGTAGCAATGCCTCTCCGTTGGAAATTGTCAGTCAAATACTAAAATCCTCAGACTTAAAATTGCTGTAATATCTGCCTTTGTTTGCGGTAAATTTTAATACGCAATAATCAGGGTCTGTCACGCCGCCTTTATAATACATTTGATCCCCCGTTCGCCAAATTCTTTCCTTGGCTTCAGCAGTTTCCAATACTTCAACTGTTCCCACTAAGCTAACGCTTCTGAAAAATCTTTTGTCAACGAAGTAAACGCTCGCTTTACTGTTTTCTCGAAAACACGACACTTTATTGGATGATGTATTCGTTGAAAACCATAGCTCCTTGATACCGTTTCTTGCTCTTGGTTTCAGCATAGCTTTTGTAATCGGAAAGCCATCATTATACACATAAGCGATAAAGCTTGTACTTGCTTTGTCTATCATTTTTCCAACCGTTTCTTCTGGATTTCTCATTCTGTTTCCTCCTGTTTATAAATTGCAATTTTACGCTTCTTGCCGTTTCCCGACAACTGGAATTTAACGCACGCTCTCGATATTTGTAATATCAAATCCAACTTTTTCGTATAGCCTTAAAGCTTTTTCATTCCATTTAGCAACATGTAGCAAAATAGGCTCATTACTAATTTGGCGAATATGGTTCATTCCCCATAATAAAAGTTGTTTTCCATATCCTTTATTTTGAAATTTCTTATTGACTATCAAATCATCTATTTCATTTCCATAACATGCGACAGAACCAATAATTTCTTCCTCGCTTACAAGCAAGAAAATATCCTTACTTTTTTCACCGATTTGTATATAACCACTCAAAAAATTATATGGCTCAATATCAAGAGATTTTCGCATTTCATAAAAGCAGGCATTATATATTCTAATATATTGTTGAAAATACTTTTGCTCAAAAGGAATGCACGAAATACTATTTTTTTCAATATAATCTTTTACATATTTCATTTCATATGCTATTATTTCCATACTGTAATCTTCCCCGCAAATTCCAATCTATCGCTTAAGTGTCTTCCATTCTTCACGTGTGATCGCATAAGATATTTTATTCTTCCCATCGGATATAATGAACTCTGATAAAGGAAAATAGGGGAGACAAAATCGCATAAAACATTATAACACAAAATATATGGGTATGGATAAACTGATTGCAGAAGCCGGTTCATGCGTCATTGTAGGACGTTCAGCTGATTAGGCCCTGACTTTTCTCGAATATATCCTGCTCTTTCCATGCTGCGTGAAGTAGATGAATATGAAAGGAACAGATAAGATGCGAAAGTGAGTTTTACATTTTAGACAAATATACAAGACTGTTGGAGTGGTCGTGTGTTAAAATTGTGTCAGCAGAGACGGAGAGATGATTCTCTATGGATAATGTTTTTCATGTATCAAGAAGAAAAAGGACAAAACTGATATGCCAGGTGAAGAAAGGATACTGTTTAAAGACAAGATAACTAAAAAAGAATATACTGTTTTGGCAAAGGAATTATTGAATGCTATTGAGATGGGAGAGGATGCTCTGAAAAAAGTTCTTATTGGCTGTGAAAATCCGGAATTATATTCTTCACATGGAACTTATCAGGAAGGAGGACATAACCGCTGTAGCAGACTAAAAGGGAATAGAATCACGGAAAAGCGGTTCTGCAAATGCCTGTATTACAGAAATGGAAAATACCATAATCCGGAAGAATGCCGGGAATGCGACTTTAAAGACAGATTTAACATCATTGGCAATTATCGGATAACGGATTATGAGGTTCCCGCGTATTTCTACGGAAAAGGGATTGGCGAAATTGACTTAATTATCAGCGATGGAAAAACACAATATGCCACGGAACTGAAACCTTATGAAGGAAACGAAGAAACACTGCTTCGGATGATTGCGGAAATCATGACTTACACGATTGGGTATCCGGAAGGAAAATACGTAAAGGCAATCGCATTTTTTCAGGGAACTAAGCAGAATGATGAATTTGAGAAGGCGGCACCGGAAATAAAAGAACTCTTGGCAAAAGCAAACATCACCGTTTTCCGTTTTGAAAAAACAGGGGAGAAAGCGTATAAAATATGCAGATTATAATTCATCGGGGCACGCACCAAATCGGCGGCTGTGCTACAGAAATAAGAACAGGCAGCACGCGGATTTTGTTGGTGTGTTCTTAACACACTACCACGGCGACCATATTGGCTTGGTTTCTGGAATAATGGAACCAGTACCAGTCGGTGATATGGTTTCCGTGGAAAATTTTTCGCTTTAACCGGAAAGAGGCATATGACATAGTATTAAATTGAAGCGGTGTTGCAAAATCATCGTTTTATGGTTGTTACTTTTTAGCTTTAAGAAACAATCCTTTATCTCTTTTATAAACCTGTACTGTTTGAAACCCAGAATGATAAAAAATAGCCTCTAACTCTTTTTTGCTGTATATCTTCACATCTCCACTTTTTGAAAAGGGCAGCCAAAATTTATTTGCGAGAAATCTAAGGACTGCTCCGAAGTTAGGGTCAGCCAAATACACCGTACCGTTTCTCTTTAAAACTCTTTTACATTCCTTTACAAATCCTTGCGGATAATCAAAATGATGAAATGCGCAGCATACCGTTATAATATCAATACTTTCATCTTTCCAGGCAAGTGGATAACAAGGTTTTATCTCAAAGTTCATATTAGGATAACGCATTTTTGCGGCATGAATCATGTTCTCTGATACATCTATTCCATTTGCTTGTATTTTGGCCTTTTTCGATAATTCCCGCAATAGGGTTCCATTTCCACATGCAACATCAAGAACGATAGCACCTTCATGCAAATCAATCATATTGGATAGTTCGTTAATATGAAATCTGGTATATTGTCCTTCTCTTGACGTATCATACTCAAATGCTATTTTATTGTACGCACTTCTAGATTCTTCTGTTTTCCTATTCACGTCATTTCCCCAATTCTAATTTGTCAAAATATCGTTGCTGCAAAACTAACTGCTGAAAACAAGCTGCATGACCTTTCCAAAAATACAAAGCAACAATATATGTGGTATATTTCTAAAATGGCCCATAAAAGAAAACCATTTTCAACATTATAACACAAAATATAGGAGGGTTGATAAACTGATTGAAACGCTTTCAAAAAATCACATATTTCTACGGAAAAGGGATTGGCGAAATTGATTTAATCAGGTTTGGACGATGATGACTGTAGAGATAAATTTTTGCCGCTTTTTATTGACTTTCAGACACGCGTGTCGTATAATGGTTTCAGACATACATGTCGGAAAGCGGGGCTGCTTATGAATAAAAGAGGACAGGAAACAAGGAAACATATAAAGAAATGTGCATGTTCTTTGTTTGCAGAAAAAGGTTTTAAGCAAGTGACAATGAAAGATATCTGCGATGCGGCGAAATTAAGCAGAGGCGGGTTGTATTGCCATTACGAAAGCACACGTCAAATCTTTCAAGAGATTATTGATGATATGACAGGTGAGCAGGATAATGAGATTGATTTAAGGATAAAACAAAATTGTCCGGCAGTGACTATTTTGGATGAAATTTTAAGCAAGTATGAGAAGGAAATGCTTGACAGCCAATCTTCATTAAGCATAGCAATATATGAGTATTTTAGCATTCGTGATATTGCAAATCAGAGTAATACGCTATATGAACAATATTTAATTTCAGCAAATACATGGAAGAAGCTAATGCAATACGGGATGGACAGGGATGAATTTAATAAAGTGGATATTTCTGCGGTATTTGATTTGATCGTGTTCTCGTATCAAGGGGTAAGGATGTACAGTAAACTTATGCCTATGGATAAAGAAACGCCTTCCAGAATAATAGAAGAAATAAGAAGAATTTTAGTGAAAGGCGGCAGGTATGGCGATATTGCTTAAATATTTAACATGAATAAAAACGCATTAGGATTCCTTGCGATTCATGCGAAAGGAGGTGTGAAAGATTTGAAATTGAAAATTATTGGTAGTGGCGGCATGTCAATTATTCCGAGTTCATTTTGTAAATGTAAAATTTGTGAAGAAGCCAGACAAAAAGGCGGCAGGTATGAACGGTTAGGACCAAGCCTGTATATTGACGATATAAAAATGTTGATAGACACACCCGAAGATATTGCGGTAGCCTGCAACAGACAAAGAATATCGGAAGTGAAACACCTTTCCATTTCCCACAGCGACCCAGACCATGTCAGGGGTATTCGGATTGTTGAAAAGATAGGCTGCGACTTTATTAAAGGAACGAGTATGCCTATTGGCTTTTATGCTCTTCCAGAGGTCATTAGAGATATAAACCAAATGAACCGTGACTGCTTTAAATACTATGGTGACGTTCTTCATTGTATTTCTGTTAATGAAACACCGCATATGAAAATAGATAATATTGACATAGACTTAATCAACAATAACCCAAGCCGAAATATCACTTTTTATGTTCTGAAAGAGCATGAAAAAAAGGTTGTCTATGCCTGTTGTAATCCGAAACCTTTTGCTCATAATGACTTATATTTTGATACAGATATTTTGATTATAAGCATGGTTTCTGATGATGGAATATTAAATGATGGAACGAAGCTTATAGATACGCCTTTGAAAGATGAAATATTCACTTTGAATGAGGTTATAGAACTGAAAAACGATTATAGAATCAAGAAGATTATAGTTACGCATATTGATGAAATATGGGGAAAATCATATGGCTATTACAAGGAACTTGAAAAAGAACTTGATAATATCTTATTTGCTTATGATGGCATGGAAATCATAGTGTGAAAAATTAAAATTTATAAAGTGGAGGAATGAATGATGGCATATGAAGAAATACGGCTTGTAAAGCCGAGTTTAGAATGGAAGGATAAAGCGCTTGCATACCGGCAGGAGCACTTTGATTTTGGAGAACAGATAATCAATGGGAGTGAATTATTTGATAAGATTACTTCTTATGAGGAATGGCTTGAGAAAGTCATTGCCAATGCAAGTGCGGAGACTGTTGACCCTAATTGGGTTTTAACGGATACATTTTTTGCAGTTAGGGTGTCGGATTATAAAATTGTAGGCATTGTTGATTTGAGGTATCAATTAAATGATTTTCTAAAAGATTTTGGTAATTGTGGATATAGCGTAAGACCGTCAGAAAGAAGAAAAGGGTATGCTACTGAAATATTAAGACAAGTATGTTTGGTTGCGAGAAAACACGGTCTGAAACAGTTGCAGTTATCAGTTGAAAAGGACAATGCTGCTTCCATAAAAACAATCGAGAAAAATGGTGGAAATTATTGTAGGAGCTTTACTTTTGATAATGAGGAAGCATATGTATATTTGATAAATCTTTGAACCGGATATATGTCTTGTATCAGAAAACTGCCTGATATTAAAGCATAATACCAGGCAGTCAGACTAAAGCAGATTAAAGCAGTTTCACACCATTTTCCTGCATCTTTAATGCGCGGACCTTGCTGGATAAACCAAACAGGTTGATGAAACCTTCCGCGTCGTGATGGTCATACATATCGCCGGTCGTGAAGGAAGCGATGCTCTCATTGTAGAGTGTGTAGGGTGAAGTGGTGCCGGCCTTGATAATATTGCCTTTATAAAGTTTGAATTTCACTTCGCCCGTCACATATTCCTGAGTAGACTCTATAAATGCCTGTACAGCCTTGCGCAGGGGAGTGAACCATTTGCCTTCGTAAACAATCTGTGCAAACTTATTACCCATATCCTGTTTGAGTGCGTAAGTATCACGGTCAAGAATCAGCTCCTCAAGCTGCTGATGCGCTTCATAGAGGATTGTGCCGCCGGGCGTCTCATAGACACCGCGGGATTTCATGCCTACGACACGGTTTTCCACGATATCTACGATACCGATGCCGTGTTTGCCGCCCAATTCGTTCAGGGTTGCGATAATTTCAGCTACCTTCATTTTCTTGCCGTTAACAGAGGTGGGGATGCCTTTTTCAAAAGTCATGGTCACATACTCCCCTTCCGCGGGAGCCTTTTCCGGTGTAGTGCCAAGAACTAAGAGATGTTCATAGTTAGGCTCATTGGCAGGATCCTCCAGCTCAAGGCCCTCATGGCTGATATGCCATAAGTTACGGTCGCGGCTGTAGCTGGAATCTGCGGAGAAAGGAAGGTTGATGCCGTGCTGGCGGCAGTATTCGATTTCTTCCTCACGGGAGTTCAAGGTCCATTTCTCGTTACGCCATGCGGCAATGATCTTTAAGTCCGGAGCCAGGGCCTTGATGCCTAACTCGAAACGTATCTGGTCGTTGCCTTTACCGGTAGCGCCGTGGCAGATAGCAGAAGCACCTTCCTTGCGGGCAATCTCCACCAGCTTCTTGGCAATGACGGGTCTCGCCATAGAAGTGCCCAGGAGATACTTGTTTTCATAGACTGCATGTGCCTGCACACAGGGCATGATAAAGTCGTTACAGAACTCGTCTGTTAAATCTTCGATGTAAAGTTTGGAAGCGCCGCTTGAAAGGGCACGCTCCTCCAAGCCGTCAAGTTCTTCACCCTGACCGCAGTTGCCGCACACGCAGATGACATCATAGTCAAAATTTTCTTTCAGCCAGGGAATGATCACGGTGGTGTCAAGTCCGCCAGAATACGCAAGAACTACTTTTTCTTTCATGTAAGTTTCCTCCATTTAAATAAGTAATGAAATTGTTATACAGGTACTCTCTATATGCAGGCCGTCGTCCAAGTAACAGCAGGCCGCATTTATCTCTAAAACAATATACAACAAGACAACATAGATTGCAAGTGTAAATTTATGCATATTTTTATGAATATTATTGAAAAAACTGCATAAATAGAAAAAATAGTTGAATATTATGCAATTATGATGTATAGTTATACACCGTAGAGCATGAAAGAGCAGAAAGAAAATGAAAACGGGATGTGTTTCGGCAATGATTGTCATGCCGTTAGGTACGTGGTATATTGGATAGAGATGCCATAGGTTGGGTTGTGGAGTGGAGGTAAGAAAACATGATTCTCTACCATGCAAGTAAGGAAATTGTTGAATTTCCGGAAGTGCGGAAAACGAGATATACAAAAGATTTTTCATGGGGATTTTATTGTACAAATAATTTTGAACAGGCTGTGCGATGGGCAAATCGTGGAGCGGGTAAACCGACAATCAATTATTATTCCTATGAACCCAATGATACATTATCTGTTTTGAAATTTGATTCTATGACTGACGAATGGCTTGATTTTATTGCGAGATGTCGATCGGGAGAGACGCATTCGTATGATATAGTAGAAGGGCCGATGGCAAATGATACTGTTTGGAACTATGTCAATGATTTTCTGACAGGGCGGATAAGCCGAAAGCAGTTTTGGGTGTTGGCAGAATTCAGGTATCCAACACATCAGATCAGTTTTCATACATTATCAGCTCTTGATTGTTTGGCCTTTGAAAGGAGTGAACTTGTTTATGACAGCGAAAGAAAGAAATGACTTCTTCTATGTGTGTTCCCTGATTGAGTATATTGCCCGTGAGACGAAAAATAAACGAGGAGTTATTGTAAAGGCGCTGGGCAAAGACGGAATAGAGAAACAATTATATGATGCCGAGGTGAATCATTGTCTTTCTTTTGAGCAGGTATGTGATGAGGTAGTAGAGCAGTATCAAATAGCCAAAGGGGATTTTGATACCATTACAGGATGTAAATATACAATTCCCAGCTACCAGGATATTGGGAAATTATATAGTATCATGATTGAAGATTGTGCAGAACCGGGAAAAGAAGTGGAAGAGTTAATTCATATTTTTACTTCATTTATCAGCGACGGAATATCGAATTTTCAATCGGACTTATATTACCAGAACCCCAATTATCTGGAGTGTTCCTATAAGGCTGGGTATCTGTTGGATTAAAAGTATAGCCTCTATCTAATAGAGGCAGGGCAGGAGTCTCAAAAGGGACTATTGGAATCTGTAGCATAGGTAATTGCGAAACTGTGTTTTCAAAAGTTTCCGTTGTACAAAATAGACAATCACCGTAGGGCACGCTTGCGCTGCACTGCCGCTCGCAGCGGTGCATAAGACGCCAGAATACGGCGTCTAAACACCGGCGGCGTCAAAGCACCCTACTTGTGATTTGTCTATTTTGCACAACTGCTTTCCTGAAAGAATGTTATTCGCAATGATCTAATCTGTAGCGATGAGAGAGGAGAGGGATGATATATGATAAAAGCAGGAATTATAGGAGCCACAGGATATGCAGGCGGTGAATTGGTGAGGCTTCTGACAGCTCACAGCAAGGTAGAAGTGGTATGGTACGGCTCGAGAAGTTATATCGATCAGAAATATGCGCAGGTATACCAGAATATGTTTCAGATTGTGGACGCCAAATGCATGGATGATAATATGGAGGAGCTGGCAAAGCAGGTGGACGTGATTTTTACGGCCACACCCCAGGGATTTTGCGCGTCTTTGATGAAGGAGGATATTCTTTCAAAGGTAAAGGTGATAGATTTAAGCGCTGATTTCCGGATAAAAGATGTTCCTACCTATGAAAAGTGGTATGGTATCCAGCACAAATCACCCCAGTATATAGAAGAAGCGGTTTACGGGCTGTGTGAGATTAACAGGGAAGATGTGAAAGGCGCCC
>ERZ779621.33-NODE-33-length-123352-cov-17.063100_pt1 | contig 123352 bp, 106 predicted proteins | sample MGYA00514215_ERZ779621 | MGnify/ENA primary metagenome ERZ779621 (study PRJEB29562, sample SAMEA4376715) | mouse gut metagenome | isolation source: Cecum | study: EMG produced TPA metagenomics assembly of the A DSS colitis mouse model was used to assess the...
ACATATTTCTACATACACTGTTCTTTGCATCGTCCTTATCTAAATGACATTGGAAACGATACCGCTCTATTTATGGGAAATCATACGGCGAAGTAAAAGAAAAATTAGTAAATATTGTTCATGCAGAGTACAATCCCATAACAGACTCCGGTAAGAAGCCAGCCGCAAACAAAGAAAAAGTGTCTGATAATATCAACTTATGTTCTCTTATGGAAGAATGGCTTGAAAAGATAGAACGGACCAGAAAATATTCTACTTATGTCAAGTATAAGAGTCTATATCAATGTCATATCCAAGCTCTTTTTTCTAACGACAAACTTACTCAGGTCACAAACAATCATATTCAAAATAAAATAGCTGCTCTGGACATATATGCAGTTTCTGCATAACAATATGGACATTTCTAAAGCAGGGATATTCCTATGCCTGTCTACCGGACTCAGGCTGGGTGAAGTATGTGCCTTGAAATGGGAAGATATTGATATAGAACAAAAGATACTTCACGTAAACAGAACGGTACAGAGAATCGAGAGCAAAGATGGGTTTCAAAAAACAGCTTTATTAGAAACACCGCCCAAAAGCTCTTTCTCCAATCGGGAGATTCCAATATCTGACAGCTTGTTACAGATTCTTGCACATTTCAGAAAAACAGAGCAAGGATACGTGCTGTGCGCCCACAAGCCTATGGAACCCCGTACATACCAGAATCATTTTAAACGTTACCTGCAAACCATCAATGCCCCTTCTTATAACTTCCATACACTGCGGCACACCTTCGCCACAAATTGTATCGATAATGGGATGGACATTAAGAAAAGGGCAGACAAGAGGGACGAGAAGAAGCGCAGAGAGAATTATCAATTACCCGGAGGATTGCCAAACTATCAAAGCAGTGTACTATCTCTGAGATTCAGGAGAAACTGGTAGAAGAATTTGCTCTGTCATATGAGCAGGCAAAGGAAGCGTGCAGAAAAGTATTTGAAGATTAAAATCAAGCAGAAAAGATATAGGAAGATATGGTCAGTCGTGTTACACTAAGGGTATAAGAAGAGAGCGGCCGTTTCATATACAGTAAGACAGACAGCATAGGTATATGAATATGGCAGCACAATGAGGATACAGGAGGGTTATAACATGACAGCAGACAAGATCAGGGAGATCATATCGAAGATGACGCTGGAGGAGAAGGCTTCGATGTGTTCCGGTGCGGATTTCTGGCACACGAAGGCGGTGGAGCGTCTGGGGATTCCTGCAAGTATGGTGTCCGACGGACCTCACGGACTGCGCAAGCAAGACCAGGAGGGAGATCATTTAGGAGTCAACGACAGTATCAAGGCAGTGTGTTTTCCGGCAGGATGCGGTACGGCTGCTTCTTTTAACAGGGAGCTTTTGGTGCAGATGGGCGAGACGCTGGGCGCAGAGTGCCAGGCCGAGGGTGTGAGTGTAATCTTAGGCCCGGCGGTCAACATCAAGCGCTCTCCCTTATGTGGACGGAACTTTGAATACTATTCCGAGGACCCGCTCTTGGCCAGTGAGATGGCTGGCGCTTTGATTCATGGGGTGCAGAGCAGGCAGGTAGGCACAAGCATTAAGCATTTTCTGGCTAATAATCAGGAGACCCGAAGGATGTCCTCGGATTCCAGGGTTGACGAACGGACGCTGCGGGAGATTTATCTGGCGGCTTTTGAGGGTGCGGTCAGGAAAGAAAAACCTTGGACGGTGATGTGTTCCTATAATAAGATCAATGGAACTTATGCAGCCCAGAATCATAAGTATCTGACGGAGGTCCTGCGGGACGAATGGGGATTTGAAGGGTACGTGATGAGTGATTGGGGTGCGGTCAACAACCGTGTGGAGGATTTGAAGGCAGGGCTGGATTTGGAAATGCCTTCGTCCATGGGAGCCAATGACCGGCTGATTGTGGGAGCCGTACAGAGCGGGGAACTTGAAGAGAGTGTGTTGGATACGGCTGTGGAGCGTATTTTGAATGTGGTGTTTCACTATGAGGAAAATCGGGATCGAAGTGCAGAATTTGATCGGGACAAAGACCATGAGATGGCCCGTAAAGTGGCACAGGAGACGATTGTTCTTCTGAAAAATGAAGGGGTGCTTCCTCTGGCTGAGAAGGACGAAGTTGTCTTTATCGGTAAATATGCCAAGACGCCGCGCTATCAGGGCGGAGGCAGTTCTCACATTAATAGCCATAAGGTCACGTCGGCATGGGATGTGGCAAAGGACATGGGAAATGTCACTTATGTGCAGGGATTTGATGATAAGGAAGACAAAACGGATGAGAAACTGCTTGTCGAGGCTGTGGAGGCGGCGAAGAAGGCGAAGGCAGCAGTTATCTTTGCAGGGCTTCCGGATGCTTTTGAGTCGGAAGGGTTTGACAGGGAGCATATGGCAATGCCTATGTGTCAAAATGAGTTGATTCGTCAGGTGGCGGAGGTTCAGCCGAACACGGTGGTAGTGCTGCACAATGGTTCGCCGGTGGAGATGCCCTGGGTCGGACAGGTGAAGGGTATCTTGGAAGCTTATCTTGGCGGACAGGCTGTGGGCGGCGCAGTCTGCGATATATTGTTTGGGAAAGTGAATCCCAGCGCGAAGCTGCCCGAGACTTTTCCTCTGAAATTGGAAGATAATCCGTCTTATCTTTCTTACATCGGCGAAGGCGATGTGGTGGAATATCGTGAGGGTATTTTTGTAGGTTACCGCTATTATGATAAGAAGAAAATGGATGTACTTTTCCCATTTGGGCACGGGCTCTCCTATACTACTTTTGCTTATTCTAATCTGAGAACGGATAAAGAGCAGATGAAGGATACGGATATCATGAAAGTATCCGTAGATGTGACTAATACCGGCAAGATGGCCGGAAAAGAGGTAGTACAGCTTTATGTGGCGGATCGGGAAAGCACGGTGATCAGACCGGTAAAGGAACTGCGGGATTTTGCGAAAGTGGAGCTTTTGCCCGGTGAGACGAAGACGGTGACTTTCACATTGGATAAGAGAGCGTTTGCTTATTACAGTGTGAGAATACATGACTGGCATGTGGAAACGGGTGTGTTTGATATCATGATTGGAAAATCCTCCAGGGACATTGTATTGACGAAAGAAGTCAGCGTAGAATCCACCGTAGAGCTTCCTTTTGTATATACAACAGATACGATTATGGGAGATGTATTGAAGGACCCGAGAGCCAGAGAAATTGTAAAAGAGCTTCTAAAAAGTGATATTTTCTCTGCGGCAGGAGAGGAAAGCAGTATGGCTAGTGAAGCGATTTCCAGTGAGATGAGCGAAGCGATGGCGAGATTCACGCCGCTTCGGGGTGCGGTCAGCTTTGGGGGTAATGTGAGCATGGCGGACATACAGGCAATCGTGGATAAGCTGAATATGCTTGTATGATGGTGCAGGTAAAGGTGGATTGACAGCAGCAACAGAGGGGAGAGGGAAGTCATGAAATACCAGAATGCAATACTATCCGATATTGCAAAAGCGGTTACGGTCCTGTTAATCTGTATCATTGCGTATCAGGGATTTTCACAGTGTGAGGCAGGGAGTGTCTGTGAGGCCAGAGAAGGGAAAGAGGAGAAAGAGATTGAGGAATATATCAGAGAGTATTACAAGGCAATCTCGGATGGGGATTTTGTGTCTTTGGGGGAGTATATCACAGACGAGGACGAGCTGGAGGAAGAGACGCTTCGTATGAAAGCGCTTCGAACATGTGGATTTGTCAGTTATGATGTTGAGGATGTGATGATATATCCCTTGCCAGATAAGGCATACTGGCTGGCACATGTGTGTACGGAGTTGACGGTAGAAGACCTGGATGTTGCCCTGCCGGGGGCAATCGTAATCATGATAGGCAGGAAGGAAGATGGGAGTCTTTATATGGTAAGGGATGCCGCATCTGATGATCTGAGCGAGGATTTCATAGAGGAAATAAGGGAGATTACGCTTTCGGATGAGATGGTAGACAGGACAAATGAGCAGGCGGCTAAGTATAATGAGATTCTTGCTGATAACCCCGATGCAATAGAATGGGTTCAGAAAGCTTCGGATGCTCAGACAAAGGCCCTTTCCGAGGTATATACCAGAAAGGCTTACCAGGAAAGAATGGACGGTGAAGAAGAAAGTTATTTCGTCAAAAAGGGTGACTGCCTGTGGAGTATAGCAGAGCAGGAATTGGGAGACGGCATGTATTGGACCGATATTTATGAGGCAAACAGGGCAGTAATCGGAGAAAATCCGGATTTGCTTTATGTGGGTATTTCGTTAGATCTGCGTAAGGCGGCGGAATAAAAGGGGTTGGCGTGCGTCGCATAAATGCTCCGGAATGGGGAGATTAAAATGAGAAACAGGGCGGAACTGTCAGATAAAGTTCCGCCCTGTCTATTGTGTGCCAAACGGCAGCAAGTTTTATAATTTATTTCAAAATACATAAAAGTCCGTTTTAATCATGCTGCTGTTTCTTTTGTGCCAGTGCCGCCTCCACAAATCCTTTGAATAACGGATGCGGTCTGTTGGGTCTGGATTTCAGCTCCGGGTGCGCCTGTGTGGCCACAAAGAACGGGTGGTCAGGCAGTTCGCACATTTCTACGATACGGCCGTCAGGGGACAGGCCGATCAGATGCATACCTTTCTCCGTGAGGACAGCTCGGTAGTCGTTATTGACTTCGTAACGATGGCGGTGCCTTTCATGAATGGTTTCCTCTCCATAAAGAGCATATGCTTTTGAATTCTTGTCCAGTACACAGGGATAGGAACCCAGACGCAGGGTGCCGCCGATATCCTCTACACCATTCTGGTCGGGCATCAGCGCGATTACAGGATGGGTGGTGGAGGGGTCAAGCTCGATGCTGTGCGCGTCGTTATAGCCGATTACATTTCTGGCAAATTCCACGATAGCAAGCTGCATACCGAGGCAGAGACCAAGGAAGGGTATTTTGTGTTCCCGGGCATAGGTGATGGCCTCAATCTTGCCATCGATGCCTCTGTCACCAAAACCGCCGGGCACCAGGATACCGTTTACATCTTTGAGAAGCTGGTCCACATTATCTTTGGTGACTGTTTCGGAATCCACCCATTGAATATCCACCACACAATGGTTTGAAATACCGCCGTGTTTTAAAGCTTCCACGACACTGATGTAAGCGTCGTGAAGCTGGGTATATTTACCCACTAAAGCAATGGTGACTTCACCGGTGGGAGTCCGCAGGGACTCTACCATAGCTTTCCAGTCCGCTAAATCGGGTTCGGGACAATCCAGATTCAGGCACTCACAGGCAACCTGCGCCAGATGCTCCTTTTCCATGGCAAGGGGTGCCTCATAAAGATGTTCCACATCCAGATTTTGCAGGACACGATTATTGGGTACATTACAAAACAGGGCAATTTTATCTTTAATGCCCTGGTCCAAAGGATGTTCACTGCGGCAGACGATGATGTCCGGCTGAATGCCCATGCCCTGCAGATCTTTGACGCTGGCCTGGGTGGGCTTGGTCTTAAGTTCCTGGGAGGCGCTTAAATAGGGAATCAGGGTGACATGTATCAAAATCGCATTTTCGTGCCCAACTTCATGCTGGAACTGACGAATGGACTCTAAAAAGGGCTGGCTCTCGATATCACCCACAGTGCCGCCTACTTCGATGATAGCGATACGGGTATCTTTATCTGTAAAGTTGCGGTAAAAGCGGCTTTTAATCTCGTTGGTGATATGGGGGATAACCTGTACAGTGCCGCCGCCATAATCGCCCCGGCGTTCTTTTTGTAACACAGACCAGTATACTTTGCCGGTGGTTACATTGGAATTTTTATCCAAATTTTCATCGATAAAACGTTCATAGTGTCCCAAATCCAGGTCGGTTTCGGTGCCGTCCTCTGTAACAAACACTTCACCGTGCTGAATCGGATTCATAGTACCCGGATCAATATTGATATAGGGGTCAAATTTCTGCATGGTCACCTTATAACCACGCGCTTTTAATAATCTTCCCAGTGATGCGGCCGTAATCCCTTTGCCGAGACCGGATACAACGCCGCCTGTTACAAATACGTATTTTACTGCCATATGCTCGTCCATGCCTTTCTGTGCGGGTAAAAAGGTAAATTCCTTCGCAGCTTCGGATAAGCGGAGGAATATCTAAATAAAAAGCAATATCTCATAACATTATAGTGAATAATTTGGGGAAAATCCAGACTAAAACATAATTTTTGTAAAAAACTTTATAATACTTTAATACTTGTGTTCACAAATTCATAATTCTCTTATTGATTTATGATTTTCCCTTCCCTATAATAGTAAATAGTGTAGTTGGAGCAGATAGGGGAGAGTATGCAAAAACTGTAACAGCAGAGAATGATAGAATATACGGATAGGACGAAAACAAGAAAGTGAGGATTCCTCATGGAAGATAATATGAATCAATATGATAACGGCGGCGGCCCGGGACCGGGCGGTTCCGGCGGCAATGGAGGACCGGGAGGTCCGAATGGGAACCGCAACGGCAATGGAAACGATCCCCGTAAACAAAGTCTGATCATGCTGGTGGTGGCGGCATTGGTCACGCTTTTGTGTATCAGCCTGTTTATGAAGATGTTGACGGGCGCCACCAATCAGGAGATAACTTACAATGAATTTGTGAAGATGGTAGAAGACGGTAAGGTGGAGAAAGTTTCGGTAGGTTCTGACCGGATTGAGATCTATCCGAAGTCGGCGCAGAATAAGTCGCCCTTTTCCTATGGATATGGCATGAGCGGCATCACCTATTATACAGGTAAGATGGAGGACGATGCCACGCTGGCTAAGCGGCTGTTAGACCATGAAGTGGAAATGCATAAAGAAGTTTCGGACAGTTCCAGCGTGATTATGACGGTACTGCTTTATTATATTCTTCCGGTTCTCCTGATGTGGGGGCTTTTGAGCCTCTTATTTCGGCGCATGGGTGGGAAAGGCGGGCCCATGGGCGTGGGTAAGAGCACGGCGAAGGCCTATGTGCAGAAAGAGACGGGTATTACCTTCAAAGACGTGGCAGGCGAAGACGAAGCCAAGGAATCGCTTGTGGAAGTGGTTGATTTCCTGCATAATCCGGGGAAATATTCCAAGATTGGTGCCAGACTTCCCAAAGGCGCGCTTTTGGTAGGGCCTCCCGGTACGGGTAAGACACTGCTTGCCAAAGCGGTGGCGGGTGAGGCGCATGTGCCGTTCTTTTCCCTGTCGGGTTCTGACTTTATAGAGTTGTATGTGGGCGTGGGTGCATCCCGTGTCCGTGATTTATTTAAGGAAGCCGAGAAAAATGCACCTTGTATCGTGTTCATTGATGAGATTGATGCCATCGGCAGAAGCCGTGACACGAAATATGGCGGCGGCAACGAGGAGCGGGAGCAGACATTGAATCAGCTGCTTTCGGAGATGGACGGCTTTGACGGCAAGAAGGGTATTATTATACTGGCGGCCACCAACAGGCCGGAGATTTTGGATAAGGCGCTCTTACGTCCGGGACGCTTTGACAGAAGGATTATCGTGGATAAGCCGGATTTAAAGGGACGTGTGGAAATCCTGAAAGTACACTCCAAGGATGTGTTGATGGATGACACGGTGGATTTGAACGAGATTGCGCTGGCAACTTCCGGTGCCGTGGGGTCTGACCTGGCCAATATGATTAATGAGGCGGCAATCAATGCCGTGAAGATGGGCAGAGAGTATGTGAGCCAGAAGGATTTGTTTGACGCCGTAGAACAGGTGTTGGTGGGCAAAGAGAAGAAAGACCGCATCATGAGCAAGGAGGAGCGCAAGATTGTGTCCTATCATGAGGTTGGCCATGCTTTGGTGAGCGCCCTGCAAAAGAACGCTGAGCCGGTACAGAAGATTACCATTGTCCCCCGGACGATGGGAGCCTTGGGCTATGTCATGCATGTGCCCGAGGAGGAGAAATATCTTGATACCGAGGCGGAACTGCGGGATAGGCTGGTGGGTCTCTTGGGCGGCCGTGCGGCGGAGGAGATTGTGTTTGATACGGTGACCACCGGAGCCGCCAACGATATTGAGCAGGCCACCAGTATTGCGCGCAACATGATCACGCGTTTCGGTATGAGCAAGAAATTCGGTCTGATGGGACTGGCGACGGTGGAGAGCCAATATCTGGACGGCAGGGCATCGCTTACCTGCTCCGATGTGACGGCGGCGGATATCGATACGGAAGTCATGAAACTGTTGCATGACAGTTATAAGAAGGCAAGGAAGCTTCTGAAAGAAAACCGTGAGATTATGGATAAACTTGCGGCATATCTGATAGAGAAAGAGACCATCACCGGGAAGGAATTCATGAAGATATTCCGAAAGGAAAAGGGAATTCCGGAACCGGTGGAGGAAGTGACCGAGAGATTTAAGGACAAAAAGGAAGAAAAGCCGTCTGTTGAGAAATCTGGGAACGCAGCGGGCAGTCAGCAGGAAGGTGTCCCGCAGCCCAATGAACAGATGTCTGGTAGTCCCCAGACGGCAGGTTTTACGTCGGATGTGCAGAAGCCGGGTAATCTGCAGGCGTCTGGCGTTACATCAGACAGCCAGATGACGGGCAAGACGCCGCAGTCCATGCCGGGTGGTCAATCGTCAGAAGATCAACAGGAAGCCGGGCATAATAGAAGCGGTCAGCCGGCGGCATCGCAACAGGCTCCTTTTGAAAACAGGGGATTGTTTTCCCAGGCACCGGACAGGAAGCCGGATGAAGAGAAATAGAGAATCACAGGGCAAAGTCTACGATTGACTTTGCCCTGTTTGTTCCGGTACAATTTATATGAATCATAGTGAAACAATATAGGCATAATTTCATATTTGACGAAATAGCTATGCCTTATAGATGACAGAAGGAAAAGACGATGTTTGATTTTGACGAAGAACTGAAAAAACTCCCCGGCTCGCCGGGCGTCTATCTGATGCATGACGGGAACGATACCATCATTTATGTGGGAAAGGCTGTAAACCTGCACAATCGTGTCCGCTCTTATTTTCGTAAGATTGTGGGAAGAGGCCCGCAGATTGACAAGATGGTGCAGCAGATTGCACGGTTTGAATATATTGTGACCGACTCCGAGTTAGAGGCGCTGGTTCTGGAGAATAATCTGATTAAAGAATACAGTCCCAAGTATAACACCATGCTTAAGGATGATAAGACCTATCCTTACATCAAGGTGACCATGGGGGAGGAGTACCCGCGGATTCTGTTTTCCAGGGAAATGAAAAAGGACCGGTCGAAATACTTCGGACCCTATACCAGCGCGGCGGCAGTGAAGGATACCATCGACTTGATGAATAAACTGTACCAGCTTAAGACCTGTAACCGGAAACTGCCCCGGGATATGGGGCTTGAGCGGCCCTGCTTAAATTACCATATCAAGCAGTGCAGCGCCCCCTGCCAGGGATACATCAGCAAGGAAGCATATCGGAAAAAGGTAGAGCAGGCGCTGGACTTTTTGAACGGCAATTACAAACCCATGCTGAAAGAGCTGGAAGAAAAAATGACAGAAGCCTCGGAAAATATGGAGTTTGAGGAGGCTGCCAGATACAGGGATTTATTTAACAGTGTCAAGAGTGTGGCCCAGAAACAGAAGATTACAGACAGTGACGGGGAGGACAAGGATATCATCGCTTTGGCGAAAGATGAGCATGATGCGGTGGTACAGGTATTTTTTGTCCGGGACGGCAAGCTGATCGGCAGGGAACATTTCTATATGACTCATGTGGAAGGACATGATACGGCCCAGATTCTCTTAGACTTCGTCAAGCAGTTTTATGCGGGGACGCCTTACATTCCCAAAGAACTGATGCTGCAGGAAGAGATTGGTGACATAGAAATCCTGGAGAAATGGCTTACTACCAGAAAGGGAAACCGAGTCTATATCAGAGTGCCCAGAAAAGGGGCCAAGGAGAAATTGGTGGAACTTGCGGCCCAGAACGCGAAACTTATCCTGAGTCAGGATAAAGAGCGTATCCGCCGGGAAGAGGGGCGGACCATCGGTGCTATGAAGGAGATTGCGGCGCTTCTGGAGTTGGAGGATGTGAGCCGCATGGAGGCATACGATATATCCAATATCAGTGGGTTTGCGAATGTTGGGTCTATGGTGGTCTTTGAAAAAGGAAAAGCGAAGCGCAGCGATTACCGGAAGTTCCGGATTCAGTCCGTGTCCGGGCCGGACGATTACGCCTGCATGAGAGAGGTGCTCACCAGACGGTTTGTACACGGTATGGAGGAGAAGGAAGATTTAACCCGCAGAGAGGTGGACCATGCGTTCGGCAGCTTTACAAAATTTCCGAACCTGCTGTTGATGGACGGCGGCAGAGGACAGGTCAATATCGCTCTGCAGGTGCTTGCAGAGTTACAGTTGGACATTCCGGTGTGCGGCATGGTAAAGGATGATAACCATCGTACAAGAGGCTTGTATTATCAGAATGTGGAGATACCTATTGATACGCATTCGGAGGGCTTTAAGCTGATTACCAGGATTCAGGATGAGGCCCACCGTTTCGCCATAGAGTACCACAGGTCGCTGCGTTCCAAGGCACAGGTAAAGTCCGTATTGGATGAGATTCCGGGTGTGGGACCTGCCAGACGTAAGGCGCTGATGCGGCATTTCGGCTCCATCAGTGAGATTAAGGAAGCGTCGGTGGAGCGGTTATGCGAAGTGCCCGAAATTCCGGAACATATCGGGAAGCAGATTTATGCGTTTTTCCGGTCGGAAGAAAATAAGGAGCAATGAACTCTTTTATGTGCTTGACGCATATAGAATTCTTGATAGGTGCGCAGGGCACATCCCATATTGCGCACCCTTTTTTTGTATGATACAATAGACGCAGAGTCAGCACTTTTCGTCTCAAGAATTGCTTTGCGATTCTTGTTGAAATAGCGAAGTGCAGCGGCATCGGTGAGATAATATTAAGAAAGAAAGGGTTGAAACTATATCACACCAATCACAAGGAGAAGGACATGGCGAGCATTAATCTGACTAAAGTAATCGAAAAATTTAAATGGGAGAATCTGACACCAGAGATTGACATCTCCAAGATTAAGGTGACACAGCCGGATATCAACAGACCGGCCTTACAGATGGCAGGCTATTTCGAGCATTTTGAGACGACGCGTTTGCAGATTGTGGGGTTTGTAGAGTACTCTTATATGAATGGGCTGGATGAGGACAGGCAGAGGGAGATTTATGAGAAGCTGTTGAATAATCCCATTCCGGGCATCGTTTTTTGCCGGGAGCTGTATCCGAATGATCTGTTCAGAGAGATTGCGATTAAATACGGTGTACCGCTTTTGATGAGTAAGAAAGCTACTTCGGCGTGTATGGCGGAGGTTATCCGTTGGTTAAATGTGAAGCTTGCGCCTTGTATTTCGGTACATGGTGTGTTGGTGGATGTATATGGTGAGGGTGTGTTGATTACGGGCGAGAGCGGTATCGGTAAATCCGAGGCGGCCCTTGAGCTGATCAAGAGAGGACATCGTCTGGTGACGGATGATGTGGTGGAACTTCGAAGAGTGAGTGAAGATACGCTGATTGGTTCGGCGCCGGATATCACCAAACACTTTATTGAGCTTCGGGGTATCGGTATCGTGGATGTAAAGGCTCTGTTCGGTGCTTCCAGTGTCAGGGATACACAGAATATCGATCTGGTCATCCGCCTGGAAGATTGGGATAAGGATAAGGAGTACGACCGTCTGGGGTTAGAGGAAGAATACACGGAGTATCTGGGCAACAAAGTGGTCTGCCATAACATTCCCATCAGGCCGGGCCGTAATCTGGCTATTATCTGTGAGTCCGCAGCAGTCAACCACCGGCAGAAGAAGATGGGGTATAATGCGGCGCAGGAATTGTACAAGCGTGTGCAGAATTCACTGGCACATAGACGTGATGAAGACGAATAATAAGAATGGATGAAAGGGGTATTGGAGATGGCAAAGTATGTATTTGGGATTGATGTGGGCGGTACTACCGTTAAGCTGGGGTTGTTTGATTTAAGCGGTATGGTGGTTGACAAGTGGGAGATTCCCACACGGACGGAAAACAGCGGGGAGATGATTCTTCCGGATATCGCTGAAAGCGTTAAACTGAAAATGGTGGAGAAATCACTTGCCAAAGAAGATGTGGCAGGCGTGGGGGTAGGTGTGCCGGGACCCGTAGACGGCTATGGGATTGTGCACAGAGCGGTTAACCTTGGCTGGAATATGTTTAACCTCAAAGAAAATCTCACCACACTTTTAGATGGCATGAGAGTAGAGTGCGGTAATGATGCCAATGTGGCGGCGTTAGGAGAAATGTGGAAGGGCGGCGGCCAGGGACATAAGAGCCTGGTGGCAGTCACGCTGGGAACCGGCGTGGGCGGCGGCATCATCATAAATGGTGAGATTTTGACGGGTTCTACAGGAGCGGGCGGTGAGATTGGCCATATTCATGTGGAAGATAACGAGACGGAAGCCTGCAACTGTGGTAATTTTGGTTGCCTTGAAGAGTATGCTTCCGCCACGGGTATTACCAGACTGGCTAACAGGGCTTTGAAGGCCAGCGATAAGGAAAGTGTCCTGCGGACGGGCGAGGTATCCGCTAAGGCGGTATTTGATGCCGTAAAAGCGGGAGATGAGCTGGCAATCGAGGTGGCTTGTGCCTTTGGCGAGTATCTTGGAAAAGGGCTGGGCGTCATTGCGAGTGTAATCGACCCGGAGATTTTTGTAATCGGCGGCGGTGTATCCAAGGCAGGGGAAATTTTATTTGACTATATCAGGCCTCCTTTTGAGAGGACCGTATTCCACGGATGCAGGGATACGAAGTTTGCATTGGCCACGCTTGGCAACGACGCGGGCATTTACGGGGCAGCCAGAATGGTCTTAGATTAAAACGAAACAGCATTTACGGGCAGGACACATGCTATCTCTAGCAAGTGTCCTGTACATAATTTGTGTGAGAACAGAACATGCTAAGTAAGAATATAGATAGAATGAGAAAGTCTAAGAAGCAGGGGTAGAAATTGAATACATCGATGTATGAATATATCAGGACGATTGTTTCTGATGAGAGGCTTTTATTTCACGAACCGATGAGTAAATATACCACCTTCCGTGTTGGCGGGGAGGCAGAGTGTATGGTTATTGTGCAGACGGAAGAAGAGCTTGCGAAGCTGATTCCTTATCTGAACCAGATTGAACAGGAGTATTTTATTCTGGGTAATGGCAGCAACCTGTTGGTGGGGGATAAAGGCTACCGGGGTATCATTGTGAAGCTGGGCGGTCCCATGGAGGACGTGCATGTGGAAGGGTGCCGTGTTGTGGCAGGCGCAGGCGCTTTATTGTCAAAGACGGCGGCAGCAGCCCGTGCCAACAGTCTTACCGGCATGGAATTTGCAGCGGGAATTCCCGGCAGTATGGGCGGAGCGATTGTGATGAACGCCGGCGCCTATGAAGGAGAGATGAAACAAATCGTAGAGTCAGTGCGGGTGATGAATCGGGATGGTCAGATCATGACGCTTGATAATGATACGATGGAATTCGGGTATCGCACCAGCATCATTAAAAACAGGCCCTTCATTGTGTTGGAAGCGTCGCTTCGGCTGGCGGCGGGAGAGGAGGCCCAGATTGGTGCAAGGATGGAAGAGCTGGCGCGTTTAAGAAAGAGCAAACAGCCTCTGGAATATCCCAGTGCGGGCAGTACCTTTAAGCGGCCGGAGGGCAATTATGCAGGCAAGCTGATTATGGATGCAGGGCTTCGGGGGTATCGGATTGGCGGGGCGCAGGTATCCAATAAGCACTGCGGGTTTGTGATCAATACGGGTAATGCGGCGGCGGCGGATATCCGTGAGGTGATCGAGGAAGTACAAGAGAGAGTGAAAGATAAATTCCATGTATCGTTGGAACCTGAAGTGATATTTCTGGGAGATTTCTAATACAGTTTTGATACAGGTATGGGGGATACGTATGAGATTTGTGATCGTGACAGGGATGAGCGGTTCGGGTAAACGGACCGCTATGAAGATGTTGGAGGACGTGGGGTTTTACTGCGTGGATAATCTGCCGGTAGCGCTGATTGACAAATTTGTGGAGCTGATTGCGATGCCCAACAGCGAGGTCAATAAGGTGGCTTTGGGGATAGATGTGCGCGCAGATCAGTCCTTTGACGGGGTGTGCAGAGTTTTAGAGAAGCTGAAAGATAATGGTTATCTGTTTGAGATTCTTTTTTTGGAAGCATCGGATGCTGTTTTGTTGAAAAGATATAAGGAAACCAGAAGACTGCATCCCTTATCTCCAAAGGGCCGGGTGCAGGAAGGCATACACAAGGAGCGGGAGACATTAAAAGAAATCCGACAGATGGCGGATTATATTTTCGATACATCCAATCTCCTGACAAGGGAATTGAAAGAGGAGATTGACAATATTTTCATACATAATAAGGAATATAATTCTCTGATTGTGAGTATTTTATCATTTGGTTTCAAGAATGGTATTCCAGCAGATGCGGATTTGGTGTTTGATGTGAGATTTCTTCCAAATCCGTTCTATATTGATGAACTCAAACATAAAACTGGTAATGATAAAGAGGTACAGGATTATGTGATGGAGTTTCCGGAAGCTTCGGAGTTTTTGAAGAAGTTGATGGACATGCTGGATTTTTTAATTCCCAATTATGTGAAGGAAGGCAAGCACCAGCTTGTGGTGGCCATTGGCTGTACAGGGGGGAAGCATAGAAGCGTGACGCTTGCCAATGAACTTTATGCCAAGATGAAAGATCATGGAACCTATGGAATGAAACTGTACCACCGTGATGTGAATTAGAGGGGTGTATGAATGTCTTTTTCCGGAAATGTCAAAGAAGAACTGGCAGCGCACATCAGCTCGGCCAGACATTGTCAGCTGGCGGAACTGGCGGCTCTTCTGCTTTTTAGCGCTGATACCTGCGGGAGGAATGCGCATCTTAAGCTTGACACAGAAAATGAAGCAGTTGTTAGAAAATGCTTTACATTACTTCGCAAAACGTTTAATATAGAAACTGTTATGCAGGGAAAAGAGAGACTGATTCCTGATGATGCACTGGAAGGTAAGGTCATACAGGCTTTGCACCTTAACGGAGGCGAGAGAGGAAGATTGAGTTTGACTGAACCGGTCAACTCCCTTCTGATCAAAAACTCATGTTGTGCCAGGGCATATCTGAGAGGAGCTTTCCTAAGTGTGGGTTCCATGAGCGATCCCCAGAAGAGTTATCATCTGGAATTTGTCTGCGATGAGAAGGCGCAGGCAGTACAGTTGCAGAAAATTCTTCAGGAATTTCAGATTGAAGCAAAAATCGTCAAACGCAAGAAATACGACGTGGTGTATCTAAAAGAAGGTTCTTGCATCGTAGATTTACTGAATGTTATGGGTGCGCATGTATCTTTGATGAATTTGGAGAATCTTAGAATTGTAAAGGAAATGCGTAATTCTGTCAACAGAAGGGTCAATTGCGAGACTGCCAATATTTCCAAGACAGTGACAGCAGCTTCCAGACAGATAGAGGACATTTTGCTGATCAGAGATAAATACGGGTTTGAGAATCTGCCGGATAATCTGCGGCAGATGGCGCAGGTCCGGCTGGAATATCCGGATGCGGCATTGAAAGAACTGGGCGAATATTTGGAACCGTCTGTGGGGAAATCGGGGGTAAATCACAGGTTGCGCAGACTGAGTGAAATCGCTGATAAAATCAGGTTGTAAAGGAGGAGAACGTTATGATTCAAAAGTCTATCCAGATCAAACTGGAAACTGGTTTGGAAGCAAGACCAGTGGCAATGCTTGTGCAGGTAGCGAGCCAATTTGAAAGCACAGTGTACATCAACTCGGAGAACAGAAAAGTGAATGCGAAAAGTATCATGGGTATGATGAGCATGGGTCTTGAAAGCGGTGCCGAGGTAACAGTAATCGCTGAGGGGAGCGATGAGGAGGCAGCTGTTGCCGAAATTGAGAATTTCTTGAGCGCAAAATAAAAACTGCCGGCATAAGTGACATTTGATCAGGCATAATATAAAGAAATCAGAGAAGACGGGAAGACCGTCTTTTCTTTTTTTTCTTTATTTGATATGATAAGTAGCAGGAGGCGATCAGAATGGATAAAAAGATGCTTTTTATCTACAACCCGAAAGCGGGTAAAGCGCAGATTAAGAGTAACCTTTTAGATATCATTGATATCTTTACAAAGGCCGGCTATGAAGTGACGGCATATCCTACACAGGCGTCCGGGGATGCAGTCCGGGCGGTAAGCGAAAGGCATCCGGGCTATGACATGGTAGTCTGCAGCGGTGGAGACGGCACTTTGGACGAGGTGGTGACCGGTATGATGAGGTCAGAAGTGCGGCTTCCAATCGGCTATGTACCGGCAGGCAGTACCAACGATTTTGCTAACAGCCTAAAGATTCCCAAGAATATGCGTCAGGCGGCTGATGTGGTAGTAAACGGCAGAGATTTTGACTGTGATATTGGCACATTTAATCAGGATGTATTTATCTATGTGGCGGCTTTCGGCATCTTTACAGATGTCTCCTATCAGACGAAGCAGGATGTCAAGAATGTGCTGGGCCACGCGGCCTATCTGTTAGAGGGCGTCAGACGGCTGCCTTCCGTGAGAGCCTATCCCCTTAAGATTACCTGTAATGGAGAGATCATAGAGGGAGAGTTTATCTATGGTATGGTCACAAACTCTCATTCTGTGGGAGGTTTCCGGGGGATTACCGGGCAGAACGTGGCATTGGATGACGGCCTTTTTGAGGTGACGCTAATCCGCAAACCCTCCAATCCGCTGGATATCAACAACATCATTTTGGCATTGGTGGATAAGCGGGTGAAATCGGAACATATCTATACCTATGAAGCTAAGAGCGTGAAGGTAGAATCGGAGGAACCCGTGGCGTGGACTTTGGATGGAGAGTTTGGCGGTGAACATCTGGAAGCGCAGATAGAAAACTGTCACAAGGCATTAAAAATCCGCATTCCGGCAGAAGGATAGGCGGGAATAATTCTATAGAATAAATCCCTTAAAATACATTGCTTTTCGTGGACATGGCTGTTAAAATAATAGTTAGGTTCCATCATATGGAAAGCATAAAATATAAAATAGAAAGGAAGAAAATAGTATGGCATTAGTTACAACAACCGAAATGTTTAAGAAGGCATACGATGGCGGCTATGCAGTCGGCGCTTTCAACGTAAACAACATGGAGATCGTTCAGGGTATCACAGAGGCAGCAGGCGAATTGAACAGCCCGGTTATCCTTCAGGTTTCTAAGGGCGCGCGTGCTTATGCGAACCACACATATCTGGTGAAGTTAGTAGAGGCAGCGGTAGCAGAGAATCCGCAGATTCCGATCGCTCTTCACTTAGATCATGGTGACACATTTGAATTGTGTAAATCCTGTATCGACGGCGGCTTTACTTCTGTTATGATCGATGCTTCTTCCAAGTCTTTTGAGGACAATATCGCTCTCACCAAGCAGGTAGTTGAGTATGCGCATGATAAAGGCGTTGTGGTTGAGGCTGAGCTTGGTACTCTGGCTGGCGTTGAGGATGAAGTCGTTGTAGAGTCTGGTAAAGAGTCCTATACACGTCCGGAAGAGGTTGAAGAGTTCGTTGATAAGACAGGCTGTGATTCCCTGGCTATCGCAATCGGTACTTCTCATGGTGCATATAAGTTCACGGCTGCACAGTGTACCAGAAATGAAGAAGGCATTCTTGTTCCGCCGCCGCTTCGTTTTGACGTATTGGAGGAGTGCATTAAGAGACTTCCTGGCTTCCCGATCGTTCTGCACGGTTCTTCTTCCGTTCCGCAGGAGTTTGTAAAGATGGTTAACCAGTATGGCGGTAACATGCCTGATGCAGTAGGTATTCCGGAAGAGCAGCTTCGTAAGGCTGCACAGCTTGCTGTATGTAAGATTAATATCGACTCCGATATTCGTCTTGCTATGACAGGTAACATCCGTAAATACTTTGCAGAGCATCCGGATCATTTCGATCCTCGTCAGTATCTTAAACCTGCACGTCAGGCTGTTAAAGATATGGTTGCTCACAAGATTCTGCATGTACTTGGTTCTGATGGTAAGGCATAAAATCAAGGGATAAACAAAAGGAGCTGGCCAAGCGGCACAGCTCCTTTTTCTGCGGTGCGCCCCTGGGCGCACGTTTCTAGTTCTTATTCGTCTCTTCCATTTCCTTAATCTGTGCCTCCTCGATATCCGGGAAAACAGATAAGATTGGTTTCACATCTTCTTTCTTGATGTTACGCGCCACATAGTTTTTCGTAATCTTCACGACAATCGGCGAAAGGCTTAAGACACCGATCAGGTTCGGGATGGCCATCAGTCCGTTAAACGTATCTGAAAGATCCCAGGCCAGATTCGGTTTCATGACAGCGCCTTCATAAATCATGATGATGAATACGATCTTATATATAATGGTAGATTTTGTGTTAAACAGATATTCCCATGCTTTGGAACCATAATGGCTCCAGCCGAGCACTGTGGAAAAGGCAAACAGCAAAATCGCCAGGGCAATGAAAGCAGGACCGGCACTTCCAAATACGGTGGAAAATGCCTCTCCCACCAGGGCGGAACCTTCCGAAGCGCTAAGTACGGCGCCTGTCTCTAAATCCACCAGACCGGAGGAGAGCACCGCAAAAGCGGTCAGTGTGCAGACCACGATGGTGTCTGCAAACACTTCAAAGATGCCCCACATACCTTGCCGCACAGGCTCCTTGACATTGGAGTTGGAGTGAACCATGACAGAGGAACCAAGACCGGCTTCATTGGAGAATACACCGCGCTTCATACCCCAGGTGATGGCAAGCTTAACACCGGAACCTACAATACCACCGCCCACTGCGCGCAGGCCGAAAGCGCCTTTCAAGATAGCGGAAAACACGGCGCCGCACTGTCCAATGTTCATGATAAAGATTGCCAGCGCGCCAATTATGTAGATGATCGCCATAAAAGGAACTAACTTCTCTGTGACAGAAGCGATTCTCTTAAGGCCGCCCACGATCACAAGCGCCGCCAAGACTGCCAGTACAATCCCCACCACTGTTGCAGGAATCTTGAAGGCGGAAGTCATATTGATAGCAATCGAATTGACCTGGCTCATATTGCCGATACCGAAAGATGCCAGCAGGCAGAAGATTGAGAACAGTACCGCAAGTACTGCACCGACCTGCTTAAACCCCTTATAGGAACCAAGACCGTCTTTCAGATAATACATGGCGCCGCCGCACCACTCGTTCTTTTCGTTCTTGCGGCGATAGTAAATGCCCAGTACATTTTCAGAATAATTGGTCATCATGCCGAAGAATGCCACAATCCACATCCAGAAAATGGCGCCCGGGCCGCCTGCCACCAGCGCACTGGCCACACCTACGATATTACCCGTACCGATGGTGGCGGCAAGGGCCGTACACAGGGACTGAAATTGGGAAATGGACTGATCGTCCTTATCCGTATGTTTCGTAACATGTTTGTCTTTAAAGATGCCTCCAATGGTGTTCTTAAACCAGTGTCCGATGTGGGATAGCTGAAAGAACTTTGTCAGTACAGTCATCAGGATACCGGTGCCGATTAACAGTACCAGCATGGGAATACCCCAGACGAAACCGTTGACGGCGCCGTTTACCTTACTAATGATATCTAACATTCCTGTCTCCTCCTCTTTTCCTCCTCATTGTGAAATCCGAATAATCTCCCATGACCATAAGGCGGGTTATATGCCTGTGAGATAAAAAAGCGTAGACATTGGGAAAGAATGTCTACGTTGACAATCATGGGAAACAATGATAGAGCGTTTCCAGTATCCAAGTATACCACTGAATCACATACATGGCAAGCATAAATTGTATACATGGATAATAGAAAACATTTATAGAAAAGAAAAGTAAAATAAAAAATCCCTATAAAAGGGAGGATGCCAAGTAAAGTTTCCTTTACTTGGCATTATTATGAAAAAGTTTTAAATTTATCAGCTAACTTTGATGTAATCGTTTCTTTGTTGTATCTTATGATATTAGTATACGTTGGAGAAATGTCTAAAAGATGTTAGGGAAATGAAGTTTTTTAAAATTAAATATGAACATTTTATGAACGGCTGCGGCATAAGCCGGATTCATTTCAGCAAAAAATTTTCAGATTGTGCATGGCGGCAAATCTTACTATTAAATATATGGATAAAATCGCAACAAGGCAAAGGGTAAAACGCAAGATTGTCATTTACGTAAAATATCCAGGTGGTATAATTGTCGTAAAAGAAACAAATAAGCATGTCAACGACGGAGGAAAGCATTATGTTAGTTACTTTAAAAGAAGTGTTGAAGATTGCGGAAGAAAAGAAGATTGCCGTAGGCGCCTTTAACGCTGCAAATCTTGAGAGTCTTCAGGCTGTTATTGGGGCGGCGGAAGAATTAACGATGCCGGTTATTATCCAATTTGCCCAATGCCACGAATCTTGGGTTCCACTAGAGTTGATCGGACCGATTATGGTGGAGGAGGCAAAGAAGGCGTCCGTGCCGGTCTGTGTTCATCTGGACCACGGCGAGACGCTGGACTATCTGGAAAAGGCTTTGGAAATCGGTTTTACCGGAATCATGTATGACGGCTCGGTTCTATCCTATGAGGAGAACCTGGAGAATACCAAAAAGGCAGTTCAAATGGCGGCAAAGACCGGTGCCTCTGTGGAAGCGGAGCTTGGCAGCATGGGAAAACGGGAATCCGGCGCAGGGGACAGCGACAAAGACGACACGAAAATTTACACAGACCCCAAACAGGCAAAAGCGTTCGTGGAAACCAGCGGCATCGATGCGCTCGCCTGCTCTTTTGGAACTACCCATGGGATTTATCTGACCACACCGAAGCTGGATTTTGATGTGGTAAAAAATGTGCGCTCCCTGACGAATGATATACCGGTTGTCATGCACGGCGGTTCCGGGGTGAGCAGAGAGGATTACCATGCGGCAATCCGGGCAGGTGTGCGGAAAATAAATTATTTTACTTACATGGATAAGGCCGGCGGAAATGCGGCGGCGGAATATTTGAAATCCCTTCGTGCGCAGGAGCCGTTGTTCTTCTCGTCCATATCTATGACCGCAAGGGACGCTATGAAAGAAAACGTGAAAGAGGCAATGAAAATGTTTGCGTTAGGGTAAAGGCATAAGGCTGTGTTTTAATCGGGCTTCCGGGGCATTGGATATGCACCGGAAGCTTTTCTAAAAAATCAGGATAAGCGGCAGTTTGGAGATGGAAACGAAAATGTAAAAAGAGCTTGACTGTAAACCTTATTGATACTTTATATTGCAAAGGAAATAATAATTCTGCAACAGTATGGAAGGACTTTAAAATTATTGCCAGTTTCCGGGATAGGAGGTATCATTATGACAATCAAAGAAGTTGAAAAGCAGACAGGACTAACACGTTCCAACATACGCTTTTATGAAAAGGAAAAGCTTATAGAGCCGTTGCGAAACGACAAAAACGGATATAGAGATTATTCTGAAAAAGATGTTGAATATATTAAAAAAATTGCATATCTGCGTACACTGGAAATCTCTATTGAGGATATTCGTAATATTATGTCTGATAAAGTGCCGTTGGAAGAAATTGTAGAAAAGCAAGCTGCGGCAATTCAAACACAGATAGAGGGATTAAATAAAGCAAAAGATATATGTGAAAGAATGCTTGCATCTGGAAATATCAGCTTCGAAGAATTACAGGTTGAAAAATATGTATTGGATTTGGAAGCCTATTGGAATGATAATAAACCTGTTTTTAAGCTGGATTCCGTTAGCTTTCTATATATTTGGGGCAGCCTTATTACATGGATAATGATTACCCTATTATGCTTTTTGATTGGAATGCTATCCTATGCGAAATTACCCGTTGAAATTCCGGTTCAATGGTATAATGGAATGGCGGCTTCGGTTGTAGATAAAAAATTTATTTTTGCATATCCGTTGGCCTGTATCTGTATCCGTTTTTTATTAAGACCAATTATCTATGTGAGATTTCTGGTGAACTTTCTGTACGGAGAACTTATAACGGAATATTTATCAAACTATTTATGTTTTGCCGCATTATCAGTAGAGATATTTTCCATATTGTTTGTACATGGATTGATAAAAAGTGTAGTTGCTGTTCTATTTATAGATACAGCTGTACTCGTTGGGATATTGATTGCCGGAATTGCTAAAATAATGCATTTGAAGGAGACAGCAGGATGAAAAAAATATTTTTAGTGGAAGATGATAAGGCAATTTCCAAAAATCTGACGCGCCTGCTTCAGTCAGAGGGATTTGCAGTCAGTCATGCTTCCACGCAGAGGGAAGCGGCCGGTATGCTTACAGAAAGTAAATTTGATATGGCATTGGTGGATATTTCGTTACCTGACGGGAACGGTTTTGCCGTATGCACAGAGATCAAACAGATACAGAATATTCCGGTTATCTTTTTGACAGCGTCCGGCGATGAAGCAAGTGTTGTTACGGGATTGAATATGGGGGCGGATGATTATATTACAAAACCTTTTAGGCCGCGGGAACTGATTGCAAGAATCAGGGCGGCTTTGCGTAAAGCGGATTGTCTGCCTGCCAGTTTTGACAGGAACGGGCTTTTTGTGGATACAGCCAGCGGTATTGTCAAAAAGAATGGAAAAGAAGTATTTCTTTCCGCTTTGGAATATCGCTTACTGTTGATATTTATCAATCATCCTAAAAATATTATTACCAGGGATAGGCTGCTGGACGAGCTGTGGGATGCCGCAGGAGAATTTGTCAATAATAATACTTTAACAGTTTATATTAAGAGGCTGCGGGAAAAGATTGAGGATGACCCTTCCAAGCCGCAGATTATCCTTACGGTTCATGGTACAGGCTATCGGCTGGGAGGCAGTTATGTTTCGGAATAAAGAGATACGGCGCATTGCTATCTTATATTGTATCATTGTATCTGCCGCAACGGCAGCGGGATTTAAAATCGGCATAATGGCGGGCGTGCTGGAACTCCTCTCGGCCTGTCTCTTGGGAATTATATTTTATGTGTTCACAAGGGCGCGCTATCAGAAGATAGCACAGTTGTCGGAGCAGATTGATCTGGTGCTGCACAATTCCGAGCATTTATATATCAGTGAAGCTGAGGAAGGCGAGCTTTCTATTTTGCAGAGCGAGATTGTGAAAATGACTTTGCGCATCCGGGAGCAGAATGACGCGTTAAAAAGAGATAAAAAGTATCTTGCAGATTCTCTTGCAGATATTTCCCACCAGCTTCGTACACCGCTTACATCGGTGAACATCCTTTTGTCATTATTAGAAAAAGGTACGGAGAAAAAGGAGCAAAAAGCATTGATCAGAGAGGCCGGCGGATTATTTGATCAGATGGACTTTTTGCTCACATCCCTATTAAAATTGTCCCGTCTGGATGCCGGTATCGTGATTTTCAAACAGGAACGAATCAATATGAGTCATTTGCTATCCGCTTCTCTTTGCCCTTTTCTCATTTCCATGGAGCTGCATAATATTCAGATACAGACAGACATACCGAAGGAAGCAGAGATTACGGGAGATTTCAGGTGGCTTTCAGAAGCATTTCAAAATCTTATCAAAAACAGTATAGAGAGTGTGGGAGATAACGGGAGAATCGAAATTCTTTGTGTGGATAACCCAATCTTTACAGAAATTACGTTTCACGATGATGGAGCGGGATTTGGAGAGGAAGATTTGCCCCATTTATTTGAACGCTTCTATCGTGGAAAAGATGCGGACGCAACAGGATATGGAATCGGGCTTGCCCTCTGCAGAACCATTATCATGCATCAGGGCGGGACGATAGCGGCTCAAAATGCGCTGCAGGGAGGGGCTGTATTTGTTGTCCGCTTTCCAAAGTGACATATTCCTTTTTAAAATGTGACGGATTCGTCACAAAAAAGTCACAGAAAAGTAAGTTCAAAATCCTATGATTATGAGTAAACAACGGATGCTGGGTTCACGGCCATCCGCTGTTAAAAACCTAAGGAGGCTCATAGAATGGAGTTTTTGAAAATCGAGAATTTGTGTAAAGTCTATGGCAGGGATGAAAATAAGGTTACGGCACTAGATCATGTTTCCTTGGATATTGAGAAAGGTGATTTTACTGCTATTATTGGCAGTTCTGGTTCAGGAAAATCCACTCTGCTCCATGCGATTGCAGGGGTGGATATTCCCACCAGCGGGAAAATTTATCTGGACGGGCAGGACGTATATGCCCAGAGCAGTGAGAAACTTGCCATATTCCGCAGACGGCAGGTAGGGCTGATTTATCAGTTTCACAACCTGATACCTACACTGAATGTGGTAGAAAACATAACCCTTCCTATTCTCATGGATAGAAGGAAAGTCAATAAAAAGCGGTTGGAAGATTTATTAGAATTATTGGGGCTTCAGGACAGAAGGACGCATCTGCCCAATCAGCTCTCAGGCGGGCAGCAACAGCGTGTTGCTATTGGCCGCGCTCTGATGAATGCCCCGCAGGTATGTCTGGCGGATGAACCGACGGGGAGTCTGGACAGCCGCAATGGACAGGAAATTATCCGTCTTCTGAAAGAGAGCCATCGTAAATATCACCAATCGCTGATCATTGTTACCCATGATGAGAACATTGCTTTGCAGGCAGATCGTATTATCAGTATCGCAGACGGAAAAGTGGTAAGGGATGAGAGGCAGGTGGCACAGGCATGAATATTTTTCATAAAGTCGCCCTGCAGGGCTTAAAGAAAAGCCGTGCCCGTACATTTGTGACTGTGGCCGGTGTGGTTTTATCGGCTGCTTTGTTTACGGCAGTGGCTGCGTTTGGAACCTCTCTTTTACAGTATATGATCAATGTCTCAAAGCTTAAGTGCGGCGGCTGGCATATTGATTTTGTGGATGTGAATGCAGACTTTGTCGAGGAAAGGCTGGGTGATTCTGAGGTTATCGAGGCAGTGTCATTTGAAAATATTGGGTATGCCTTGTTAGACGGTGCGAAAAGCAAGGAAAAACCGTATCTGTTTGTTGCCGGTTTTACGAAGGACGCATTTGCCAAGCTGCCGGTTACCCTTATTTCCGGCAGACTTCCACAGAAGGATACGGAAGTCATCATTCCCAATCATATAGCGATTAAGGCAGGTGTGAGGATTCCGGTGGGAGAGTCGATTCGTATTTCGGTGGGCAATCGTGAAGAGAGCGGAAATATATTGACACAGCACGACCCATACAGGGAGGGCGAAAGACTGAACCTTGTGGAAGAGAAGATGTATAAGGTTGTGGGCGTTTATGAAAGGGCCGGATTCGAAGAACATGATGCACCGGGATATACGTTGATTACAAGAACGGATATGGCAGGTATGACGGGGCGCTGCAGCCTGTTTCTCACATTGGATAATCCGCAGAAAGTGACAGAATATGGGAGCCGTTTTGTGGATGTCTTTTCTTTTACCCTGAATGAAGATGTACTGCGCTTCTATGGGGTATCGGAAAATACCCTGGTTAATGCCGTTCTATATACGGCGGGAGGAATACTAACTGCTATTATCATGATCAGTTCTGTTTTCCTGATCTATAACGCATTTTATATTTCTTTGAATGAGCGTGTTCATCAGTTTGGCATTCTGATGTCAGTAGGAGCAACAGCCAGACAACTAAAAAGTTCTGTGCTGTTTGAGGGCTTTTGTATCGGCCTGCTTGGCATTCCGCTTGGTGTGGCTGTAGGTATCGGGAGTGTCGCTCTGGTACTGCCTGTTGTGGAAAGAAACTTTGCAACCATTTCTGCCAGCAAAGTACCTTTGGAATTGTCAGTGTCTGTTCCGGCGCTTGCTGCCGCGATAGCGGTCAGTCTGGTTACCATTTTGATTTCGGCGTATATTCCCGCAAGAAAAGCCGCGGCGGTCCCGGTGATGACGTGTATCCGCCAGACAGGTGAGATTAAAACAGAGGCAAAGGATGTTAAGATTTCCAGATTGGCCAGCCGTGTTTATGGTCTGGAAGGAATATTGGCACTTAAAAATTTCCGCAGAAACAAACGGCGCTACCGCAGTGTTATATTATCCTTGACCTTGAGCGTTGTGCTGTTTGTAACGGGCAATGCATTTGGCAGCACCCTAAAAGGAATTGCAAAGGAAGTAACGGTTGAGGCTGATGGAGATATTTCCTTTTATGCGGAGGAAATGTCCCAGGATGAACTCCTTGCATGGCATGAAAGATTAAAGAATTTGGATAGGGTGAATAAGAGTACTTGGCAGGCTGATCTGCTTTATGCAGGCACGGTGGCGGGCCTTCCTGGTGACTTTGCAGACGGTCAGTTTGAACCGGAGGATACCGTGCCAATCTATGTGCAGTTTATTGAAGATGCCGTTTATTATGACTTCATAGAAAGCCTTGCGTTTCCTGTGGAAGAATATAGTGGGCAGGAGGCAAAAGTGCTGGCCCTTATTCTGGATACTGTAGAACACCAAGTTTTTTTCACAGGGCAGGAAATGGAGTTTACGCTTTATTCTTCCGTAAGCGGGCAGACAAAAACGATAAATACATCTATGGTAGATAATTATCCTTTGGATATGCTCCCCTTTGATTCCACGCCGCAGTATTTGTTTCTGATGGTGGTTCCTTGGTCAATGAAGCATGATTTTGACGGATTGGAGGAGACTTCCAAATCAGGACTGACTTTTTGGACGGATACACCCACGCAGACAATGGCGGAAATACAGGCCGAGATTACAGGCGCAGGGATTACCCAGGATTACACGCTAATCAATTTGTCTTCGGCAGTTGATTTGTTCCGCAGTCTGACCTTTGTGGTAGATGTATTTACGTACACGTTTGTTGTTATGATTTCGCTGATAGCAGTTGCGAATGTATGCAATACCATTTCCACGAACATCCGCATCCGGAGACGGGAACTTGCCATGTTGCGTTCCGTCGGAATGTCGGAACGGGGGTTTAACCGTATGATGTGCTTTGAATGTTTCTTTTATGGGGTACGTACATTGTTCTTTGGGGTGCCGATTGCCGGTATTCTTTCGTGGCTGATCTATAAAGGGATGGTCATGAGCGAGCGGCTTGAAGGATTTGCCTATCATTTTCCATGGAAAAGTATGAGTGTCAGTATACTTGGAGTATTTGGCATTGTTTTTATTACGATGTGGTATGCCAGCGGCAAAATCAGGAAAGAAAATATCATTGATGCGCTTAGAGACGAGATGGTTTAATTATATCAGGGTTTCTTCTTTTGAGTGCAAAAAGGACGCATGGGCGGCAGTTTGTTGTTCCATGCGTTCTTATACATAACAATTGGTGTACTTCATGTCATTCCCTATTTTATTCAATCCTTATATACCGTCTGTTTTTGGTAGCAGCTGTGCAGGTTAATCTGCCCATTGCCACTAGTTCATTCAGTAACTGCCTTGTCCTTGGTCCTCTTAATCCTATTTTTTCAGCAATTTCTTCTGTTTTATACAATACTTCTAACTCCATACATGCAAGTATCTGCTTCTGTCTTTCAGATAACAATGCTTCTTTCGTTTCTGCTGATTCTGCTGATTTTTTTTGATTGTTCTCCATGTTCCGGAATCTTTCGATTGACCTTACTGCTGTTAATGGTGTTCCCCAAATGCTCTATCTGTTTCTTTGAATTTTGGATTCCCTTAAATAATGCTCATGTACGGTAAAGAAGCAAGCAACCGAAAACAAGAGATAGACCGCCAGCACCATTATTCCAAATTATTGTAAATATAAGGAGCAGGACAAACACACCCGTTTGTTCTGCTTTTTATTATCCCTATTGACAATTAAGCCAATCCGTTCTACACTGTATTTGCTATTGCATAACAGTATAAAACGGAATGGTGGTGAGAAGTTGGAAATCATAGTAAGCAATAAGGCAAGCCGACCCTTATATGAGCAAATTTCTACACAAATTAGGGCGGCAATTATGAGTGGAGAGTTAAAAACTGGCGAAGCTATTCCTTCTGTACGGTCTTTGGCAAAATCTTTACACATTAGCATTTTAACTGTTCAGAAAGCATATTCCACGTTGCAGGAGGATGGTTTTATCGAAACCACGGCAGGAAAAGGGTGTTATGTATCGGCGCAAAATCAAGATTTTTATCTGGAAGAACAACAAAAGAAAATTGAGGAAAGGTTTTTAGAAGCAATAGAAATAGCCCGTGCAAGTGGAATTTCTTTTGATAAAATGATTGAATTGCTAACAATTTTATACGAGGAGGAAGATTAAATGACTGAAAATATTTTAGAGGTACACAATCTATCAAAAGATTATGGGGATTTTGTTCTTGATAAATTGAGCTTCTTAATTCCCCGTGGTGTGATTATGGGGTTGATCGGAGAAAATGGAGCTGGAAAGTCCACGACAATTAACTGTATACTTAATGAGATTACAATGACAGATGGCGGAATCACTATTTTCGGGAAAAATAATATTTTGGAAGAGGTTTTTATTGAACTTGGGAAGTGCATGGCAGGTATCTATTCAAGCTGGCAAAGCCGCGAGTATCAAAATTACCTTGCGCAATTTGAGCTTCCCCTCAAAAAGAAAATTAAAGATTTTTCAAGGGGAATGAAAGTCAAATTGGCTTTTGCGGTTGCTCTTTCCCATAAAGCAGAACTGTTAATCTTGGACGAGGCGACTAGTGGACTTGACCCCGTAATTAGAGATGATATTTTGGATATTCTTATTGACTTTGTTCAAGACGAAAATCACTCTATATTGTTTTCTACACATATAACAAGTGATTTAGAGAAAGTCGCTGACTATATCACTTTCATACACAAAGGCAAACTGATTTTCAGCCACCCTAAAGATGAATTGATTGATAATTATGGAGTTGTGATTTGTGGTGCCGCAGTATTTGAAAATATGGATAAATCGGAAATCATAGCTTTTCGTAAACAGGATTTTCAGTATAAAGCTCTTGTTCGCAATCGGCGCAAAGTAGAAAAAAGTTATCCAAAGGCTATTGTGGCGCCTGCAAATATTGATGACATTATGTTGTTCTATGTAAAGGGGGAAACAAAATGAAAGGGCTAATTCAAAAGGATTTTTATGTAATGAGAGAACGTATACGCCCCTTGAACTATATTCTTGTCGCTCTTGTTGCATTGGGTGTATTGATTTATTTTCAAGCAGTAGGGGCAATGTATGTAGCACTTTTCCTGCCGTTGCTTTTAGTGGGTATTCCTAAAACGATTATGGTATATGACACACAATGCAAATGGGATAAATTAGCGATTGCCTTACCTACTACCCGTAAGACGATTGTTACAAGTAGATATTTGTTTTTCATACTCATTACTGTTGTAATGTCTGCTATTTCGTTCAGTTTATGTGTTATCGCAGGATTGTTTTTTAAGGAACTTACACTTGTCCTGTGTGTGAAATTTTCGTTAGCAGGATTTACCCTTGCTCTGTTTTATGGCTTGCTAATTATGCAATTATTATAGGCATTGCTGTTTTAGCAATCATAGGGGCAATTTCCTATAAACTATCGGTTCACTTCTATACAAAAACACACTCATAATTTTCTGTAAATGTAAGCGGTGCCTTGCACAGAAGCATACAAGGAACACATCATGTTATACATTCAACGGCTTTTGCAAGACCGTCATACGCTATGCAGCACTCAACGCATGGCGTGACAGGGGCAGACGGCGGCAAAAAGAAATATCCCTTGAATATCTTACAGAAGAAAAGTTTTACCCTTAGGCACAACAGACGAATATTTTGAAGCAACCTATGAGGAATACTCCATTACGATATGCGGTCAGACAGTTATCCTCACCAACGGGGAGATTGCCACCGCCCTGTTATCTCTGCCGGAGTACGACCGGGTATCAAATCCACAGGACGCTAAAACTCCTGCAAAGGAAAATGGAGGTGCTTTCGCATGGGGAATCTGAATCTTTTGTCTTATGAAACGATTGTCCGGGCGACCAGCGGAGAGCCGGAAGCCGTGGACGAGGTTTTACGGCATTACAGCAAGCGTATCCGCATCGCCGCCATTGAAAACGGACATATCGACCGGGATACTGATATCAGATAGAGAAAGGAAAATATGGGATTCCGGGTCTTCCGGCGATGTATGCCAAAGCGGGGGAGGCGGAAACGCTGGTTATCCGGCTGACAGATTCCTGTTCAGGCATGGAGGTTTTACTTTATTACGGAGTCCTGGATGAGATGGATGTGATTACCAGAGCTGCAAAAATCACAAATCAGGGAACGGAAGCTATTACGCTAAAGAAAGCGGCCAGTATGAACCTTGATTGGGAATATGGCGACTTTGAGTGGATATCTTTTTACGGAAGGCACAGCATGGAGATGAACTTTCAAAGAGAGGGAATCCACCATGGAATACAGGCGATTGGCAGCGTCAGGGGAACAAGCAGCCACCAGTATAATCCTTTTATCATTTTGTGTGAAAAAGGGGCGGACGAAACCATGGGAAGCTGTTATGGTTTATCCTTTGTCTACAGCGGGAATGGCATAGGAAAAGTAAGCCGTAATTTTCACAAAACAATCAGGGAACACATAGGACAGCTGATTCTGGATTTTTCCAGAAAAGACGTGCAGGATTATATGATCAAACGAATCTCAGAAATGCCTGGCGGTATACCTGTCACTTATTGAGTTTCCTATCAGCAGCGCCAGTGTTTCCGAGACGGATTCACTGGCGCTGCCGGGTATCTTATAAAACTTTGCTACATGGTATTTGATAATGCATTTCCTTGAAACTTGTCAGATTTTCTCCGGCTCCGGATATGCCACGCCGAAGGTATCTACGGTAACTGTCTTTATCACTTGATTTTCAATGGGTCTGTCCTCATAATCGGTAGCGGTCTCGGCGATTTTATTCACGTTCTCCAATCCTTCGATTACCTTTCCAAACGCCGCATAAGCGCCGTCTAAATGAGGGCTTGTCTTGTGCATGATGAAAAACTGACTGCCCGCAGAGTCGGGATGCATACTGCGCGCCATGGAAAGGACGCCCTCTGTGTGTTTTAGATCATTGTCAAAGCCGTTCTGTCTAAATTCACCGCGGATGGAATAACCCGGGCCGCCCATGCCGGTGCCCTCCGGGTCGCCGCCCTGAATCATAAATCCCTTGATGACTCTGTGAAAAATAAGACCATCATAGAATTTCGCATTGATCAGACTGATAAAGTTGTTGACGGATACGGGAGCAACGTCCGGATATAATTCTGCCTTCATCACATCACCGTTTTCCATGGTAAAAGTAACAATTGGGTTCTGTGCCATATCATAGTTCCTTTCTGTAATTGGGATTTGTCATAAAACTCAACTACTATTCTATAAGATAGAGAGCGGAAGGTAAAGAGTAAATTGTAGAGCTTGTACAATTATGCTATAGTGGTAAGGAAATTGAGAAAAGGAATATGGCGGATACTTATGTTGCGCAAAATTTGTTTTATTTTACAAGAGGAGACAAGGAGACGGCTGGCAGAAGAAGCGGAGCCGCTTTTGGAAGAGCTTTGTGGAAATTTGGTGCAGGTGGAAGGCCTTGCGCAGCCTTTGTTGGAAACTGTGTATACAGATGCGGAAGAAAGTCTGCAGTGCTTGACGAAAATCGTACAAAATGTAGAGGCAAGGGAGCAGACTTTGTATATCACGGACGAGACAGGCTATTATGGGGCATTGAGAGAGGCGGGATGCTATGTACTGCCTTATCTGCATGATGGTAACCGGGCAGTGTCTTTTCCGGGTGCGGTTTACGCCATCGAGCATCTTGAGGAGATGGAGTATAAGTCCTTTGACATGGCTTACCGCCGCCTGGCAGGGCTTCCCTGGGAGATACTACGGACCAGGCGTTGTATCATAAGGGAGACTACCGTGGAGGATGTGGCGGCATTTTATCGGATATACGCACAAGCTTCCATTACAGAGTACATGGAAAATTTATTTGAGGATCCGGAGGAAGAAATTGCATATACCAAGGATTATATAAAACAGGTTTATGGCTTCTATGGATACGGCATGTGGACTGTCCTTGAGAAAAAGAGCGGGCAGATCATTGGCCGGGCGGGTGTCAGCTGGCGGGAAGGTTTTGATCTGCCGGAGCTTGGATTTGTGATTGGTGTGCCATGGCAGAGGCAGGGATATGCATTTGAGGTGTGCAGTGCCATTCTTGACTATGCTAAGGAGGAGCTGGCAATGGACAGGGTGCAGGCGCTGGTGATGGAAGGAAACCGTAAGTCCGCGGCGCTGTGTGAGAAATTAGGGTTTGCAGAAAGGGGCGGACGCGCTCAGTTAGATGGGGAAATCTATGTGAAGTGGGTGAAAGATCTCTGAATGCACAAGTAAGAAGTGCAGGTTATATCAGTAGTGTTTGTGACAAATAAAAGCCCTGATTCAACAGGGCTTTTATTTGTCGGTTTTGATTTTATATTTCCGGATTGGTATCTTTGATGATTGGCGGAATCTGGGAGAGCATGTTGTCAATATCCTCAAACATGGCGCTCTTGGTAGTACCAAGACTGCTCGCGCGGCTGATGTGTTTGACGACCTCCTGGTATTGATGTTTTATTTCATCGAAAAACTGGCAGAGCGTCTGGAGCTTGTTTTGGGAGGCGCCGATCACGGTTGAAATTTCTGTCTGTACCGTAGAAGCGCCGTCCGCAGCCTGTGTGATTTCCTGGAAAGAATCATAGGTGTCATTTACAATACCTGTGCCTTCGCCAAGTTTCTGGGCGGACTCGGAAATGCTCTGGTTTAGCTGTTTGGTGCCCGCTTCCACATTGTGAATGTCAGATTCGGCTTCATTGGCAAGCCCTTTGATTTCTTCTGCCAATTCTTTTACTTTCGAGGCAACCACTGCAAAACCTTTTCCGCTTTCACCGGCTCTGGATGCTTCTATGGATGCATTGATAGCAAGAATATTCGTCTCATCTGCGATAGATACGATTTTATTGATACATTTGCAGATGCTGGTCACAGCCATCTGTAATTGGGCAAAGGTCTGTTCCATTTCCTCGTAGGACTGCTCGATTGCTATGGAGGTGCTTTTCAGATCTTCTACCTTGTCCTGTGTTTTTGATACGGTTTGGCCAATGGATTCCCTTACGTCTGTAAATTGCCCTGCTGTGTTGTTGATACTGGAAAAGGACTGTCCAAAATCCATCAGCTGTTCCTGAAAGTTATCTGCCTTTTGCAATACACTGGCAAAAGATTTATTGACCAGACTCAGTTCCGAGAGAGATTCCACTTCCTTTTGGATCAACGCATCCTTATAATCCTTTAGGTGATCTGTCACGTACAGTACCGGATAAAGACTTTTCTCATTATGCTGTATCTGTCCTGACTTTTTCTTTGAAAATATCATACTGTTCCTCCTTTATTCAAATACCACGCAAGTCATGGACTGATTGACAAAACGATTGTTATAATGCTCGCCATATCCTACAAAGCCGGTGTGGCTGCCCAGCGCGGACATTTCCTGAAGATAAGTCTGCATATAATTGTGTTCAGAAAACAGCTTATAACGAAACAGGCAGTTGACGGAAAAGACAGCGGAACGTTTGGGAAATTCCTGACAGATTGTCTCGATCGTCTGTCTTGTAATGGCTCTATAGTCGCCAAGCTGCAACAGTATCAGGACATCGGAATCATTGACCTGGCGGTAACATGCCAGCGCATTGCCGGCTACGTCTTTGATGGAAATAATGCAGGTATCGTTTCCGTTGATTTTGCCAAAGGGATTCTGGAAAGTCTGTGTCAGAATCTGCTCATCTGTCACATGAAGTATTTCTTTATACACCTGTTTTGCCGGTCTGCCGTTCAGGGAACCGATGATATAATTGGCCCTGTCTGTGTTGGAAGCGATGAAGCGATAATTCCCAAGCGGACGATAGATGTTTTCTTTGTAGGTCTTTACACGTCCGTTCTGGTTCTTTACCAGAGCGTAGGCAACCGCATCTTGGTAGACCTTACCGTTTACGGAAACTTTTCCGCCATCCCCGGTTCCGCCCATCAGGGAAACACCGTACCGTTTCAGGGCAGTGTCTATTGTGGTCAGAGCGCACGCATCGTTTCCGGTGCAAAAATCGATGCACACGGTATCTTGATGTGAGGCATTGATTTTTTGAAGATCTTCCTCCAAACGATGAATGTATTTTACCGGCATGATGGATACTTGTTCCAGTGCATTTGCTGTGGCGCTGATTCCGCCGCAAAATGCCACAACGCTGACCCCGCTTTCTATCACTGTAGTACTGTAGCCCATTCCGATACAGCCAATACTTGGAATCTTTGGATATAATTTTTCTAATGCTTTGACATGCGTTTCAAATTCGCTGTTATTGGAAAACAGCATAATAAATTGAGGATTTTTTAAGCCTTTGACTGCATCTTGCAGATTGCCGCTCAGGCTCTTTCCAAAGAACTGCTGCATACTGCTGCTTCTCCTTTTCTATGTAGGTATTCTTGATTTTGTCTTATTTATTATAATGGAAATAAAATGGATGCGTCAATGATAATTTATGATATAGGAAATTCCTCTGCTTATCCGAGTCCGCGAAGCGGATTTTTATCAGGAGCAAATATTTGTATGGATGTTCTATTAGGGCTTGTTTGTGTGCTTTTGGGGTATCTGCTTTACAAAATCCGGGAGAATGATTATAATAAAAAATCGCAGCGAATTATTAGAAAATTAGGAAGGTTTACTTATGAAAAAGGAACTTAGAAATTCATTCTGCCTCATCTTAACGGCGCTTGTCTGGGGCGTTGCTTTCGTGGCACAAAGACAGGGCGGTGCGGCGGCCGGACCCTATACCTTTAACTGTATCAGGTCTTTTCTTGGAGCGGCGGTGCTTTTGCCGGTGATTCGACTGATGGAGGGACGTACTGAGGACAGAAAGCCCAAGACCCTGCAGGATAAGCGCAGACTGTGGATTGGCGGCAGTTTGTGCGGGGCAGTGTTGTTTGTGGCCAGTACGTTCCAACAGATGGGAATGTATTATGGCGCTACCGCGGGAAAAGCTGGATTTTTGACGGCCTGTTATATTCTTTTGGTGCCGGTACTGGGGCTGTTTTTGGGCAAAAAATGCGGCTGGAATGTGTGGGTGAGTATTCTGGTGGCAGTTGTGGGGCTCTATTTTTTGTGTCTGACGGAAGGGTTTACATTTTATATGAGTGATGTTTTGCTGCTCCTATGCGCAGTGTGCTTTTCCGTTCATATTATGGTGATAGACCGCTTCTCTCCGCTGGTGGACGGGGTGCGTATGTCCTGCATCCAGTTTATGGTCTGCGGGGTGCTGGGGCTTGTGCCCATGATCGGCGTGGAGGTATTGCCTGTGCCGGGCGGCATACAGGGCTGGGCGCAGATGTTTATGACATGGGACGTATGGATTCCCATTCTGTATGCGGGCGTTATGTCCTGCGGTGTGGGCTATACCCTGCAGATTATCGGACAGGAGGGGATTAATCCTGCAATCGCCTCATTGTTGATGAGTCTTGAATCCGTGTTCTCTGTGTTGGCGGGTATGCTGATCTTACATGAGACCATGACCAGACGAGAGATTTTGGGGTGCGTTCTGGTGTTTGCGGCGGTGCTGTTTGCCCAGGTGAATGTAGGGGAGTGGAAGAAACGGGGTTCAAAAATAAAAAATTAACGCTTGACATCATAAAATGACGGTGCTACAATGCAATTCATAAAAGCAAAGGCGCTTTGAGGAAACTCAAGGCGCTTTTTCTTATGTGCCCGTTGGGCACACATGTAAGCTATTCGGGCCCGCTTACACACGTATCGACAATGAGGAGGGAATATTATGACAAACGAGATTATGGAGGTCATGAACGGACAGATATTCGGCGTCTGGTTTTTGATTGGTGCGGCGTTGGTGTTCTGGATGCAGGCCGGATTTGCTATGGTGGAGACGGGATTTACCAGAGCCAAGAACGCGGGCAACATTATTATGAAGAATCTGATGGATTTTTGTATCGGCACGGTAGTATTTATTCTGATTGGTTTCAGCTTACTGTTAGGTGAGGATATGATGGGACTGATCGGTAAGCCAGGATTTGATATCTTTACAACGTATGAGAGTTTTGACTGGTCTAATTTTGTATTTAACTTGGTGTTTTGTGCCACTACGGCCACGATTGTATCCGGCGCTATGGCGGAGAGAACAAAATTCTTAAGCTATTGTGTTTACTCCGCAGTGATATCCGCGCTGATCTATCCCATTGAGGCGCACTGGATTTGGGGCGGCGGCTGGCTTTCTCAGCTTGGTTTTCATGATTTTGCAGGTTCCTGTGCAATTCATATGGTGGGCGGCATCTCCGCGCTGGTGGGCGCTAAGATATTAGGACCTCGTATCGGTAAGTTTACAAAGGATAAAGAGGGTAAGATTACCAAAGTCAATGCTTTTCCGGGACATAACCTGCCGATCGGGGCACTGGGAGTATTCATTCTCTGGCTTGGTTGGTATGGATTTAACGGGGCAGCGGCAACGACCGTAGAACAGCTGGGTTCCATCTTTGTGACAACCACGATTGCGCCTGCGGTAGCCACTGTGACATGTATGATTTTTACCTGGATTAAGTATGGCAAACCGGATGTATCCATGTGTTTAAACGCATCTTTGGCAGGTTTGGTTGCTATCACGGCGCCCTGCGATGTGACAGATGCTTTCGGGGCGATTGTGATTGGCGCCATAGCAGGACTTTTGGTGGTGTTTGGTGTCTGGCTCTTAGATTATAAACTGCGTGTGGATGACCCTGTGGGTGCGGTAGCGGTACATATGATGAACGGTATCTGGGGGACTATCTCGGTGGGATTCTTTGCTACCAATACGGCGCCGGGATACGCTATCGCCAACGCTTCCGGGCAGGAACTGGTAGGTTTGTTCTACGGCGGCGGCTTTGAACTTCTTGGCCTGCAGTTGATTGGTTTTGTTTCAGTCGCGGCATGGACGGCGGTTACCATCACCATCGTATTTTTGATTATCAAAGCGGTGATTGGTCTTCGTGCTTCCCAGGAGGAAGAGATTGTAGGACTGGACAGCATGGAGCATGGTCTGGCGTCTGCATACTCAGGGTTCAGCATTATGGATGTATCCAACACCATGTCCATGGAGGTAAATGAAAATACGAGTCTTGGCGTGGAGGAATATGACAAAGCTTCCGAGACGCTTAAGGAAGCGGCTGTTAAAGTTGCGCAGGTGCCCATGGCGGCAGCAACAGGTATCTATAAGGTGTCTATTATTGCCAGACTTGCCAGATATGATAAGCTGCGCAAGGCGATGAACGATGTGGGTGTGACCGGTATGACGGTGACACAGGTTATGGGCTGCGGCATTCAGAAAGGCGCAGGCGACAGATACCGCGGCGTTGAGATGGATGCGACCCTTCTGCCGAAGGTCAAGGTAGAAGTGGTGGTCAGCAAAATTCCGGTTGAGACTGTGGTGGAAGCGGCCAAGAAGGCACTCTATACAGGACATATCGGAGACGGCAAGATTTTTGTCTACAATGTGGATAAGGTTGTTAAAATCCGCACCGGAGAAGAAGATTTTGCGGCATTGCAGGATGTTGAATAAGCGTTTACCTATATCCCTTAGTTTGTATATATATGAAAACGGATTCCCCGGCGCTCCACCGCCGGGGAATTCGTTTTGGGACTCTGATGTGGAAGGAAATGATGCAACTATGATGCAAAAATGATGATATTTTGATGCATGGCATCTGTATCCTTAAGACTAAAGAACATACGACAAAATCCGGGTGAGAAAGGAGCGGCGTTTCAGAACACCATGTTGTATTTAACGATAATTTACGGTATGATTAAATAAGATTGAGGGAGTGTAATCAATATGGAAGGAATACAGATGGGATATGATGGATATATAGCGGCAGACAGAATAAATATAGGCGGTTATACAAAAGAGAATGAAACAAGTGTGAAAGATGGCGGATACATACCGGAGCAGACAGCGCCCGAACAGGTCATGCCGGAACAGACACAGACATCCGTAAAGAAGCGCCGCAGGATGTTCGCCTTGGCGGCGGGGGCCCTGGCGGCAGGATGTGCGGCAATCTATCTGATCAGCTGTGCAGGGCCCAAAGGCTATCACGATTATACAGTGCAGAAGCAGCAATATTATGTGGAATATTCAGACGAGTATCCCTACTGGGATGTGCTCACGGTGGAGTATCCCGTGCTTACGGGAACGGAGGAGGAGCCGATTGAGCAGATAGAGCAGATAAATGCACAACTGTACGATACCGCCATGGACAGGGTCAATTATTGGCACCTGCAGCCTAACGATGAGGTGAAGCAGCTGCAGGAGGAGTATAGTATTTTCAGCAGCGATGTAGACTGTAATGTGACATATCACAGCCAGTATCTTTTGAGTGTCAATTACCAGGAAATCTATGCGCCTATCAGCCCGGTATGGTATGTTTATATGACACAGCGTGCCTTGACGTTAGACCTTCTGACCGGAGAAAGTTATGCCCTGAAAGATATACTGCGGCTGGATGAAGATTTTGTTAAGATGTGGGCGGATAATTTTAATGATAAGCTGGGAGAAGAGATGATTGCGCCGGAAGATGTGGAGATTTTTATAGACTGGTTTAATTGTGCGGATAAAGAATTGGCGGAATTCTATGATTTTGTTCCCTTTTTCTATGTGACGGACGAGGGAAATCTGGTGGTTGGCGTTTCCCTGGATCCTAAGGTGGCGGCACTTTCCGGCAGGGATCCATCCAACAGCACATTCTATACGGAGCTTACGGCGGAGGAGACAGAGCCTTTCAGGAAGAAGTCCGTATTCTGGGACCGGTATGATAAGTCGGAGAGTACAGGAGAGGTGCTTCGCTGCCGGGAGAAGCAGGATAATATTTGGTTGGGAGATCAGGCGAGTGTATGGGATTATTGGGAAGAAGAGTAACAGGCGTATTGGCGGCAGTGCTTCTTGCAGGCGGCCCGGCACTTTGTGTACAGGCGGAAGGAAATTTTTCTCTCCATTATGAAAAGCCGGAAGGGGAGAAATGTTATGCGCTTTTACCGGTGCAGGATGCGTTCTATGAAGTGGAAAAGGGAGATTCTTTGTGGAGAATAGCCGACCGGCTGTGGGAGGATGGCAGACTGTATTCGGTATTATATGATCTAAATAAAGAAGGGGTGAAAAATCCTGATTTGATTTATCCCGGGCAGAGGCTTAAGATAACACGGCCTTTGTATTTGGAACGGCAGGGCGGGGCTATAGAGTATACGGATGTGTATGCCTATTCGGATCCTAATGACTGTACAGTGGGACTTTTGTCTACAGAGGGCGTTGGGGCGACCTGTGTCTTGTATGGGCATGATGAGAAAAGTTATGATATCGCCTGTATGATACGGGAAAAGGAGGCAGCCCAGAATTCTCTGAAAGACAGCGCGGCATGGGAAAAGACGATTAGGGCATATGTGGAAGATCAGTGTGGAGATTTGGTACAGGATTTGATGTTTGAGCAGTATTTGTCGGAAGATGGAGACCCCGTTTATCTGTATTCTTATGTCTATGAGATTGACTTGTCTCAGTATGAGAGAGAAGGCAGGATACATTTATATGTCAGTGCCGGTGTGAAGCAGACAGCTCATATGCAGGCGGATTTTGTGGGCTTTGGCACGGATGGAGACAGTCTGCGGGACCGGGTGAGATATGTGACGGCCAGCTTTGAGGAGCTTTTGCCGCAGGGCGCAGCGTGTACTGTGAACGATAATAATATTATCCTGTATCCGTCCACAGAGTGGGAGGCGGCATCATTTAATGCCTTTGCATGGATAGAGCAGTATTTTGATGCCAGTCTGAGAGCGTCCACGGGTTATAACGAGAAACAAAAGAGTAATAAAGAAAGACTGCTGGACCAGATGAGAGAGGGGAAGGGCACTTATGGCGGCAAGAAAAAGGCAGAATAGAAAAGCAATCATAGCTTTGTTGACATTTGCAATGATTTTTTCATTGGCAGGCTGCGGCAGTGGCTCTGATACACGGCCCCTGTCAGAAGACAGTGGGGAAGAGACAGCGAAAGCGCTTGCTGCGGATGCAGGCGGCGGTGATGATGTATTGACGGTATGGTGTGAGGCCTCGGCTTTGGATGCTGACTTAAATGCCATGTGTGTGGCAAAGGAGATTTATCAGAAAGACCACCCGGATTTCGAACTGGATGTAGTGGAGACATCCTGGGAGGATATTCAGACCAAGATTATCATAGCGGCAGCTTCCGACGATCTGAGTATGCTCCCTGACATTTTACTGATGCAGGACAATGCGTTCCAGAAGAACGTGATCAGTTTCCCCAATGTATACATGGATTTGACAGACAGCGGAATCGATTTTTCACAGTTTGCATTCAGTAAAACAGCATATTCTGTAGTCGAAGGGAGAAACTATGGCGTTCCTTTTGATAACAATGCAGTGGTGGCATGTTATCGTACAGATGATCTGGCGCAGGCCGATATGACAATAGAGGATTTCACAGATATCACATTTGATCAGTATCTTAGGAATGGCAAGAAGGTTTTGGAGGCAACAGGAAAACCCCTCATTTCTGTGCAGTCAGGCGAGTATGACCTGATTATGATGATGCTGCAGTCTGCAGGCATTTCTCTGTTTCATGAAGATGGAACTACAAATATAGTTAATAACGACACATTAAAGACTGCGATGGAAACATATAAGGAGTTGAAGGACAGCGGTGTATTGATTGAGGTGGACGGTAAGGATAAGTATCTGGCTTCTCTGGCAAGCGGTGACGTGGCAGGTACGATAAACGGGTGTTGGATTATGCCTTTCCTCCAGAAGTCGAATGATCAGAAGGCGAATGACCAAAAGACGGCTGACCAGAAGGCAGATGACCAGAAGGATAAATGGGTGCTTACTAATATGCCGAGGCTTTCAGGGGATGTTAATGCGGGCAACTATGCAGGCAATGGCGGTTCTTCCTGGGCGGTTACTAAGAACTGCAAAGACAAGGCAATGGCAGTTGATTTTTTGGCCAGTACTTTTGCTGGAAGTACAAAGCTGTACGACGACATTCTTCCGGGCGGTACTGTGGCGGCATGGATTCCGGCGGGTGAATCAGATGTTTATTCGAAACCGAATGCGTTCTTTGGCGGTGATGCGGCAGCCGCTAAAGTTGTTGATTTTTCTACAAGAGCACCTGCATACGTTACAGGTGTTTATTTCTATGAAGGACGGGATGCAGTTACGGAAGCAATCACCAACTATATCAACGGAGCCGATATGGATGTGGAACTGCAGACAGCAGCAGATACTGTATACTATCATATGATGCAATAATTGCCTGCGCTTCATGCAAGCAAAGATATCTGGATTTGTGAAGGCATTTATGCTATCTTTAGTATATCGATGGAAGGAAAGGAAGGGTGTCAGTATATGCTGCAGTTTGACTATCAAAAAGTAAAAGAACCTCAGTTCTTCAAAGAGAATGTGCTCCCGGCACATTCGGCACATAGAATCTACAAAGATAAAAGGGAATATATGCATAAACAGAGTTCCTTAATCAAGCCGCTCAATGGAGTTTGGAAATTTTCTTATGCCGTTAATGTGGATTCTTCCATCAAGGGATTTGAACAGGATAGTTATGACTGCAGGTGCTGGGCGGATATCCGGGTGCCGGCGCATATCCAAATGGAGGGTTATGATATTCCTCACTATGCCAATACACAGTATCCCTGGGATGGCAGGGAAGATATTGAGCCGGGGGAAATCCCTGAAAGATTTAATCCGGCAGCGAGCTATGTGAAATATTTTGAACTGCCGGAATCTATGCAGGGAAAAGAGGTAAGGATTGTCTTTGAGGGGACGGAAAGCGGTATGGCTCTCTGGCTTAACGGGACTTATGTGGGCTACAGTGAAGACAGTTTCACGCCCTCTGAATTTAATCTAACGCCCTATCTGCGAGAAGGAGAGAATAAGCTGGCAGTGCAGGTGTTTAAGTGGACCTCCTCAAGCTGGTGTGAAGATCAGGACTTTTTCCGGTTTTCCGGTATTTATAGAGACGTTTATCTGTATGCGGTTCCCCGCGCACATGTGGAGGACATCTGTGTCAGGACATTGTTTGAGGGGGAGGATTTCAGCCGGGCCAAGTTATCTGTAAAGTGCAGAGTTTCCGGCGGCGGCACTGTGAGGATACGGCTGAGAGAGCAGGATGAAGTCCTTTGGGAAGAGGAAAGTCCGGCGAATGCGTCCATGGAGTTTGAACGAGAGATTGCAAATCCCAAACTTTGGAGCGCAGAAATCCCTTATCTGTATGACTTGGAGATAGAGACGTCCGACCAGGAAAGCAGTCTGTGTGAATATTTTGTACAGCCGGTAGGTTTCCGGAAGTTTGAGATGAAAAACAACAGGATGCTGTTAAATGGAAAGCGCATTGTATTTAAGGGCACCAACAGACATGATTTCAGCTCTGTTTCGGGCAGACATGTCTCCTTAGAAGAGATGGAAAAAGATGTGGTGACCATGAAACGCAACAATATCAATGCAATTCGGACCAGCCATTATCCGGATGATGAGAGACTTTATGAACTTTGCGACCGCTATGGTCTGTATATGATCGCGGAGAGCAATCTGGAATCCCATGGTACATGGGAGGCTTATTTAAAAGGAAAGAAGGACGAGTCCTTCCTGGTTCCCAAGGACAGACAGGAGTGGAAGGAGATGTTGTTTGACCGCATCAATTCCTGCTATCAGAGGGATAAAAACCATCCTGCTGTGGTGATTTGGTCACTTGGTAATGAATCTTTTGGAGGGTCTGTACTGTATGAAATGTCCCAGATGTTCCGCAGGCTGGATAATACCAGACTGGTGCACTACGAAGGCGTTTTTCATGACAGGAGTTACAATGATTCCTCGGATATGGAAAGCCGGATGTATGCCACTGTTGCAGAGATTGAGGAATACCTTGCAGGCGGGGATGGGAAACCTTTTATCTGTTGCGAGTATACACATGCCATGGGTAATTCCTGCGGTGCAATGCACAAATATACAGCGTTAGCAGATCGAGAAAATTCCGGTTACCAGGGCGGTTTTATCTGGGATTATATCGATCAGTCCATCTATAAGAAGGACCGCTATGGAGAGTGGTTCCAGGCTTATGGCGGGGATTTCGGCGATCGTCCCACGGATTATAATTTCAGCGGCAACGGCATTGCTTACGGCGGCGAACGGGAAGCGTCCCCTAAGATGCAGGCTGTCAAATATAATTACCAAAATATTGCCGTGACTTTGGACAGTGAAAATTTTGAAGTGTGGAATAAAAACCTATTTGTCTCCACGGATGCTTACAGATGCGCGGCGCAGCTTTTGCGTGACGGTATTGTGATAGAGGAAAAGGAGCTTGACGGTATCAGCGTGGCGCCCGAAAGCAAGCTTAAGTTCCCGCAGCCTTTCACGATACCTGAGGAACCGGGAGAGTATGCGGTTATTATCTCTTTCTATTTAAAAGAAGACACTTGCTGGGCCAAAGCCGGTCATGAAATTGCTTTCGGCCAAGCGGTGATTGCAAAGATTGTAAAAGAGTGGAAGGAAAAGGAGAAGCCTTATACACTGATTCGCGGCATTGATAATTTTGGAGTGCGCGGTGAGAACTTTGACGTATTATTCTCGGAATCTGTGGGCGGACTTGTGTCATACCGGTATGCAGGGAAAGAATTGATCGAGGAGATACCCCGCCCCAATTTCTGGCGGGCGCCTACGGACAATGATGCCGGCAATAATATGGTGGGAAGACAGGGGCAGTGGAAGCTGGCCAGCATGTACGCCACCTGCAAAGGCATGGGAAAGAAGCTGGATGTACCTGGAAGGGCATGGGAAAACCCCATTGTCCGGGAAGAGAAAGATTATGTCAGTGTGACTTATCTTTATGATCTGCAGACCACGCCGGCGGCGTCCTGCCAGTTGTCCTATCATGTGTATGGGGACGGACGTATTCAGACAATCTTATCCTACGACCCGGTGGAGGGCCTTGCGGATATGCCGGAGTTTGGAGTGATGTTTAAGTTTGACGCCGATTATGACTGCGTAGAATGGTATGGTTATGGACCGGAAGAAACTTACGAAGACCGTAAGCAGGGAGCAAAGCTTGGCATCTACCGTAATAACGTGGCTGATAATATGGCGGCTTATCTGGTGCCCCAGGAATGTGGTAATAAGACGGAGGTGCGTTATGCCAAAGTGACGGACAGACAGGGAAGGGGTATTTTGTTTACCGGAGAGAAGTTCAATTTCTCGGCACTTCCTTATACGCCTCATGAGATTGAGAATGCGAAGCATGTCTATGAGCTTCCCAAAGTACATTATACGGTGGTGCGCGTTGCAGGACAACAGATGGGCGTAGGCGGCGACGACAGCTGGGGTGCGCCTGTCCATCCGGAGTACCATATTGATGTGCGTAAGAAAAAAGAGTTTAGTTTTACATTTTGCGGGATTTAATCCGGTTGTACTAAACAGAGATATTTTGGTTCAGAATAACAAGATAGGAAAGAATCCAGCGAAGACCTGGAGAACGGAGGTAAGGATGCGCAAAACAAAGATTGTATGTACACTGGGACCGTCCACAGACAATGAGGAAGTGTTAAGGCAGATGATGCTGGAAGGGATGAATGTGGCCCGGTGCAACTTTTCCCACGGCACCTATGAGGACCATAAGAAGAGAATGGATACGGTCAAGAAACTTCGGAAGGAAGTAGGAAAACCGGTGGCCATTCTGCTTGACACCAAAGGACCGGAGGTTCGTGTGAAGAACTTTAAGGAAGGGAAAGTGGTGCTGGAAGAGGGGCAGCTTTTTACGTTGACTTCTGATGAAGTAGAGGGTACAAAGGACAAGGTGAGTGTGACTTACAACCGTCTCTATGAAGATCTGGAAGTGGGGATGCGGGTACTGATCGATGATGGATTGATTGAGATGAAAGTGGAGAAGGTGGAGAAGAACGATATCGTCTGCCGGGTGATAAACGGCGGCGTTGTCTCCAATCATAAGGGTGTCAATGTGCCGGATGTAGACCTTTCTATGCCGTATATCAGCGACAAGGACAGAGAGGACATTCTGTTTGGCATAGAACAGGATGTGGATTTTATAGCGGCATCTTTTGTACAGAAGAAGGAAGATATTCTGCAGCTTCGTAAGCTGCTTGAGAAAAACGGCGGCGAGGATATTAAAATCATATCCAAGATAGAGAATGCCCAGGGTGTGGCTAACATTGACGATATCGTGGAGGTATCGGACGGCGTCATGGTGGCCAGGGGCGATATGGGCGTGGAGATACCCTACGAGGAAGTGCCGGTGATTCAGAAGAAGATTATCAAGAAGGTATACCGCGCAGGCAAACAGGTTATCACGGCCACACAGATGTTGGAATCCATGATCAAGAATCCCCGACCCACCAGGGCGGAAACCACGGATGTTGCCAACGCGGTCTATGACGGCACCAGCGCTATCATGCTTTCCGGGGAGACGGCGGCAGGGGCCTATCCGGTAGAAGCAGTTAAGACGATGGTGAGAATTGCGGAGCGCACAGAGCAGGATGTAGATTATCGGAAGCGGTTTTTCCTGTTTGAAAGGGAAGTTAATCCGGATATCACGGATGCCATTTGCCATGCCACCTGTACTACGGCCTTAGATTTAAATGCGACCGCCATTGTGACGGTAACCAAATCCGGCAGATCGGCAAGAATGGTTTCCAGTTATCGTCCCAAGAGCGATATCATAAGCTGTGCGACTACGGAGAAGGTGTGCAGGCAGTTGTCCTTAGCGTGGGGTGTGACACCCCTTGTGATCAAGGAAGAAAAGGAAGTCTATGAGCTTTTTGACAAGGCGATTGCGGCGGCCGAGAAGAAAGGATTGTTGAAAAAGGGCGATTTGACGGTGATCACTTCCGGGGTGCCCATTGGATGTTCCGGCACCACGAATATGATCAAAGTACAGATTGTATAATGGTATCGTCCCTAGTTGTCCAGCGTATCCAGATACAGAGTGATATCCTCATAGACAGGGAGATATTCGGACACTGGGGTAAGGTCCCATGCATAATGCCAGCCTGCATATTTTTCCTTATTGTAGGCTGGCAGTTCGTTTATGTTTAAAAAGGAACCGTCTGCTACGGAAAAATCAATTTGGCCGTTTTCGGTGATACAGGTTATCTTGTGTGAACACTCTATGGTGTCCTCGTAGGGAAACGCTTCCAGCCCGAACCGCTTATTTAAGAAAGCAAGGCGTTTTGCCAGAAAGAATTTCAGGTAGCGGACATTATTGTCAAAAGAAGTATAATGTCCGGCCTGGTTTTCGGCATAGTTCCAACGGATACTGTCCATAGCGACAGATTGTCTGATGTAATCCGCATGTGTGTCAATCTGTTCATATAAAAGCATTTCCGCCTGTGGAAGAAGCGCCTGGTAAGTTTCTTTTAGAAACTCCTGATATGCAGGTATATAATACAATTGTTCGTCCCAGTTAAGGGCAGCACTGGTAGCGCGGTTTATATCCATGGCGAGTACGGTGGTCTCATCGTAATTCAGCCAGACATTACCGGACGCTTCCTGATCTACAGAATCGGACTCTCCCAGGATACTGTCAAAATCCCAAATGGGACCGGCATATATTTTATTGTCGTTGCGCTCCTTGTAGAAGTAACAGCTGGTGATAAAGGCGTCTGAATTTAGCGCAATCTCTTCTATGAGAAAACGTTTGGCAAAGGAATCTGCGTCAATGTATTGTAAAACCCGTATATCTTGCTGCTCCACCAGATTTTCAACGTTTTGAAAACAACTCTTGATATAAAAAACCTCCTGAAGGGACGCATTGTCAGGTGAGGTGATGACAAAACGGTTCTTATGTTCTGTCACAAAACCGCAGGGGGAATCTTCGATGGTGACATCCTTTTCGATGATGTAACCGCCTGTGATATTGGAGGGAAGAGAGGGCTTATCTGTGAGATAGCCTCTTACAGAGTCCTCAGTATAGGGCTCGTAAGTTTCATAAATGGTTTCGTTCTCCTGTTCCAGATTGGCAATATCCACGCGGTTTGTTCCCACGTCAATCTTTTCACAGAGTAAATAATTCCCCCGGAATTCCCCATTGATGTAGAGATCGACCCATTGGGAATCGGCGGAAAAAGCAAGTCCGGCCTGTTTGGAAAAATCATAAAAGAGCTTATTCGATATTTTCGTCGCCTCAAAAGAGTTGGCCAGTAAAAGCCATTTTCGGTCAGGCTCCATGCCGCATAATCCCGCTTTTTCTTCCAGTTTGATATAATAGGGTTTCTTTTCCAGACCCCAGGTGGAATTACCCCGGCCCTTGATGAGATTATGGGGCATATTGTATTCGATATCTCCCTGGGGATTCACTACTTTAATGTCCGCCTCTATGAAGTTGTCTTTGCTGATGGCGTCAATGCTGTCTGCCAGATGTATATATATGGTATGTAGGTTTTCCGAATGTTTAAAACATACATTGATGGTATCTATAGGATTTCCTTTGTGATCATATCGCAACAGTTCCCGGATGGTATCATACTGTGATGAAGATTGGGAGGCGTCGGCAGATGCCCATTTTAAATTTGCATCCAGGGAGATTTTATGGGCGGAGGCATGGGTGGGAAGGAAGAAATAAACAATATCGTCTTTTTCCCAGCCCTTGATTGTTTCGCCCGCCGCCAGATGAATTTCCGGAAGCGCCTGGTCTTTTGACCAGGTGACCTTCAGGAGTGCACCGGCGTGTGCCTGCAGGAGAAGCACGGTACAGAATACAGCCAGCAATATCGATAAGGTGATAAAAATATAGATTTGTTTGCGGTGTATGTTTCGTAGTTCCAATGGTAAAATCCTCCCTGCAGGCTGATATTTTTCTTACTATAACATATCTACTTATGATTGACTAGGGGAACCGGGCCGGAGATGATGTCTCTGGACACATAGAGCGTACTGTCTGTCCGGGCGTTCATACTCCATTTCACCAATGTCATGGACTGCCGCTCAATCTCGATACAGGTGATGCAGCGGGGGTGGACACAACTGCCCGTATTATAATAACTGGCAGGTTCTAAGGGCAGAATAGGCCTGTGGGTATGCCCTGTAATAAGAATGCGATGGGTTTCCTTGGCCCAATTGTTTAACCGGATTTCACATGTATTTTTAATATGATAATTCTTGGCGGCGCTGGTGGGGTCCAGTACGCCCATATTTTCCAGAGGCCGCCAGATATAGCGGACCAGGAAACGGGAAAGGAGCCAGAGGGTGGAATTGAGCAGACTGGCCTGATGTCCATGGGTCAGATAGAGGGATATATGAGAGTGGTTTCCCGGCAGCAGATCTGTGGTGAGGATAATGCCTTCATAGAAGGAAAGTGCGGGAAAGAGAGCCTGCACTTTCCTTCTTTTCTTGACAATGTCATGGTTGCCATAGAGCAGATACAGCCGGTTTTGCTGATAAAATTGCTGGAAAAGCCAGAATACATTGCTGTGAATGTCCATGATATTTTTCATGCAGCGGTTCTCCCACAATTCGTCTCCGTCTCCAAGTTCGATATAGGTAAATCCCTGACGGTAATAATGTTCCAGTGCGGCGAAATAAAGGTGCTGGTTTTTTAAGAAGTTATCGGAGGAGTTTCCTATGCCTCTGTGGCAGTCACTCATGAGAACATAGCGGGAAAAGGGTGAGAGCGGGAGCAGAGGGGCATTTAAAAAGGCACGGTTAAGACGGGAAGAGGTACTCATGATTATGACTCCTTACAATGCTTGCAATGACGTTTGTGACAGCGTTTGTTAAATCGGCGCAGTCTAAGTAGTCTGCGGAAAGCCGGCGGGAGATAATAGTACAAGAATAGGACGCGGTCTTCTGTGCATGTGAAGGGCCTTGTAACCCACAGGTAGAGTTTGCAGAATAAACGGTTTTTCCATTGGGAGAAACAGCGCCAGAAACGGGTGAGCAGATTGTATCTATGGGCAGTATCTCGGCAGAAAACGAAGCATACATGAAGCCCTTTGATTGAGATGGAGTCTTCCTGGTAACCGGCGCGTTTCAGACCGTCAACAAATGCGCAGAGCATTTCTCTGTTGGGAAAGCAGATAGAAGCTTCCATGGTGAGACAAGAGGGTCTTGAAAAACAGCCGACCAGGAAGGCGGTGAGCCACCAGTGCCGTCCGGTATTGCGGATGCAGTCGCTTCCTTCTTTGCACAGGAGGAAGGAACAATCCAGCATTTCATGATCTTCGGCGCAGGAAAACCAGGCGGTTTTGTAGTCGCTTTCAGGAATGATTCCATCTGTGTGGTATATGCCGATTTCGGCGCCGGTATTGATGCCGTACTGGCCTTTCCAGAATTCGATCAGCCAAGTCCTGCCGCGGTAATCAAAGTAGACGGGGAGGGCATCAAAAACCATTTGAAAACGGGGTGCCATATAGTCATAGAGCCAGGTATACCCGGCTTCTTTCTGCCAGGCATCCGTGGTGGAAGAAAAGATGCCGCTGTCGCAATGGAAACAGTAGCCGAAGGGCTGCACCAGTTCATCTACCAAAGAACATTTGGTACAGCAGTCCATGGCCAAGATTTTACAGATGATTTTCTTCTGGTGGCAGTAAGAGAAAATACAGCCTAGAAGTGCCAGAAGGAGTAGAGCGAAGAGTAAATAATACATAACTTAATATCCTATGTGGTTTTACTCTATTTTATGACCAGGACAGAGAAATTGTTCCTAATCAGGACAGGAACAGGCAGGCTGCGGGGACTGTCACAAGACTTAAGACAGTGGTCAAGATGATGCCCTGGGAGATGGATTCCGTCTCCATATCCATCTGCTTGGCAAACATGAGAGGCATATTGGCAGCAGGAACGGCCACCATCAGGAGCATGGTGTTTAGAATCAGCTTATTGTCAATCAGGCCCCGCATCAGAAGCACACAACCGATGGGGACAAGAATTTGTCTAAGCAGGGTAAAGACATAGAGCTTCGGATGGGACAAGATATCTTTGGGAGCCATCTGCGCCACGGATACGCCAAGCACCAGCATGGACAAAAGGGTGGTAGCACGTCCCATGTAGGTGAGCGTGGAGGATAGGATGACGGGCACATGGAAATCGCCCAGATAACATAAAATGGTGACTGCCGCGGAGATCGTACCGGCGTTGACAAGCTTCTGCAGGCGGCCGGACGTATGGCGGCCTGCGGGAGAAATTTCACCTTCTGCGGCCTGCAAAGAGGCGGCTTTCTCTAACATGGACATGCCCAATGTATAGATCAGGAGATTAAACAACAGATTAAAAATGGAGACAAAGATTAAGGATTCACTGCCCAGCACGGCAGAGGCTAAGGGGATGCCGATAAAACCCACATTGCCGAAAATGGTCAGCATCTGATAGGCATAGTGGAGTTTCTTCGGTACACCCAGGATATAGGGTATCAGGAAAGACAGAGCAATCAGAATCACAAAAACAGACGCATAAGCAGCTAACGCAATGGAAAGGCCGCCTAAAGAAACTTTGGGGCCGTCCTCGAAAGCGGAGCAGATTAAAAGCGCCGGATTTGTGACATTGATGATGATACCGGAAATCTGTTTGGAGGTTGCTTCCGACAGCATGTTACGCCGGTAGAGAAGCATACCGACTCCAATCAGGATGAAGATGATGACCATTTGCTGTAATACCACCAGGATACTCATAATTAAGCCTCTTTCTTTGCATAGGTTGTTACCGAAGTAAAATTTCCCTGACTGTGATTGTAGCATGTTTTAATACCTATGGGAAACAAAAAATATAATTTTATCGTTTATGGACCAAAAGTATATTAGGACAGAACGATGACAGCGGTCAAAGATTCTGGTAAAATCAGGTAGGAAAGATTTTGGAAGCTCTGGGAGGAAAGCGAGCATGATTTATACAGTGACTTTTAATCCATCTTTGGATTATATCGTATCTATGCAGGATTTTGCGATGGGTATGACGAACCGCACCGTGGGGGAACAGATTTTTCCGGGCGGCAAAGGAATTAATGTTTCTATTGTACTGCGTAATCTTGGGATAGAAAGTACAGCCCTGGGATTTGTTGCCGGCTTTACAGGAGCTCAGATTGTAAAAGATACTGCGGCTATGGGACTTTGTACCGATTTTATCCCTGTGGAAAACGGATTTTCACGTATCAATGTCAAACTGAAGGATTTTGACGGAACAGAAATTAATGGGATGGGGCCCGATATCAAACAGGCGTATGTGGAGCAGTTGTATGCAAAGCTTGACAGGCTGCAGGCAAAGGATGTGCTTGTCTTGGCGGGCAGTATTCCGAAATGTCTGCCGGATTCTATCTACAGTGATATTTTAGAACATCTTGCGGGACGAAAGATTTCGTTTGTGGTTGATGCGACGGGGCAGCTGCTTGTGAATGTGCTGCAGTACAGCCCCTTTTTGGTAAAGCCAAACAATCATGAACTGGGGGAGATTTTCGGGGTAGAACTGCATACCAGACAGGAAGTGATTCCTTACGCAGAGAAACTGCAGAAAATGGGAGCCCAAAATGTGTTGGTATCTATGGCCGGACAGGGGGCCGTGTTGGTGGATGCGGACAAAGAAGTGCATGAACTTCCGGCGCCACAAGGCGTACTGGTTAACGCTGTAGGGGCTGGAGACTCTATGGTGGCAGGTTTTCTGGCTGGCTGGACGCAGAAGCAGGATTATGATCATGCATTCCGTATGGGTGTCGCCGCAGGCAGCGCCAGCGCATTTTCTGAATTCCTGGCTTTAGGTAAAGAAGTGGAGACCGTGTATAAGAGCCTGGAATGAGGCCAAATGCAAGTACCTATAGACGAAATGCGGCAGGGTATTATATACTGAATAAGGTTGTTATATGGGAATTTGTAGTGACGGAATGTGCCGTTTTACGAAAAAGGAAGACAAAACGGTATAGAGATCGTTATAGAAATGAGGTAGAGATGCGGCAGTATATTATGGCATTAGATCAGGGAACCACCAGTTCCCGCTGTATATTGTTTGACCAAAAGGGCAGTATCTGCAGTATGGCCCAGAAGGAGTTTACGCAGGTGTATCCCCGGGCCGGCTGGGTGGAACACAATCCGCGGGAAATTTGGGCTTCTCAGCTTGCGGTGGCGATTGAGGCCATGGCTAACATCGGTGTCAGCGCTGCGCAGATTGAAGGCATCGGTATCACCAATCAGCGTGAAACAACAATCGTTTGGGATAAAGAGACCGGCGAGCCGGTATACAATGCAATCGTATGGCAGTGCCGCAGAACGGCGGAAGATATAGACAATCTCAAGAAACAAGGATACACGGAAACCATACGGACGAAGACCGGGCTGGTGCCGGACGCCTATTTTTCAGGGAGTAAGATTGCCTGGATACTAGACCATGTGGAGGGTGCAAGGAAGCGTGCAGAGTCCGGAGAACTCTTATTTGGCACGGTGGATACCTGGCTGATCTGGAATCTCACCAAGGGAGCCGTCCATGTGACGGATTATACCAACGCTTCCCGTACCATGCTTTATAATATCCATACTTTGGAGTGGGACGACGAACTGCTGTCCATCCTGCGGATTCCCAGAAAGATGCTGCCTAAAGTAAAGCCTTCCGGCAGTATCTTCGGTATGAGCGAGGGCAGTATTTTTGGAAAGCCGATTCCCATTGCCGGTGCGGCGGGGGACCAGCAGGCGGCACTTTTTGGACAATGCTGTTTTGAACCGGGGCAGGTGAAGAATACTTATGGAACCGGGTGTTTCCTGCTGATGAACACCGGTCAGAATGCTATCGCTTCAAAAAGCGGCCTGCTTACCACCATTGCGGCCGGGGACGGTGTCAGGCCGGAATACGCTTTAGAGGGCAGTGTGTTCGTGGCAGGAGCGGCGGTGCAGTGGATGCGGGATGAGATGCGTATGATGAAGATATCCCAGCACTCTGAGAAATATGCCATGCGGGTGCCGGATACCTGCGGCGTCTATGTGGTGCCTGCTTTTGTGGGCATGGGAACGCCCTACTGGAATCCTTATGCCAGGGGCACTGTGGTGGGTATTACCAGAGGCTGCCAGAAGGAGCATTTCGTGAGAGCGGTATTGGAGTCTGTGGCCTATCAGTCCATGGATGTGTTAAAGGCTATGGAAGAAGATGCGGGGATTGCGCTGGGTGACTTGAAGGTGGACGGCGGCGCCAGCGCCAATGATTTCCTGATGCAGTTCCAGGCGGATATCACGGGACAAGCAGTGTACCGGCCGGACTGTATTGAGACCACGGCATTGGGAGCGGCGTATCTTGCAGGCCTTTCGGTGGGATATTGGAAGGATAAAGAGGAAATCTGTGCCAACTGGCAGTTGGGGAAGCGTTTTGATGTGTCCATGGAAGAGGAGACCAGAGGACATCTCATAAAGGGCTGGAAGCGTGCCGTCAGATGTGCACTTGCCTGGGCTCAGGATGAGGAGTAGGATAGATACGAAAGTAAGAGGAAGTTACTGCGTAAAATACAGCGCAGGAATGAGAACAACCATAAATAGTCAGAAAGGGGATTACGATGATCGTACAGAAATATAAAGATATGTTACAGGGGAAATCCGTTATTCGGCAGCTGTCTGAGTTTGCCACACGCAGGGGGGAGGAGATTGGCTATGAGAATGTGTTTGATTATAGCCTGGGCAATCCTTCCGTGCCGGCGCCCCAGGCATTTACGGATACGATGATCAAAATGCTGCAGGAGAGAAATCCGATGGAACTCCATGGCTACAGCCAGAGTCTGGGCATTCCTTCTGTGCGGGATAAAGTGGCGGCTTCCCTGAATCAGAGATTCGGGATGCAGTATACGGGTGAGCATATATTTATGACCACCGGTGCGGCGGGAGCGATCGCCCATGCGGTGCGCTGTGTGGCGGAGCCTGGGGATGAGGTTTTAACGTTTGCGCCCTATTTCCCGGAATATGCGCCTTATATCAATCTGACGGGAGCAAAGCTTAAAGTGGTGCCGGCTGACACGGAGAATTTTCAGATAAATTTTGATGCTTTTGAACAGATGTTGACTAAAAAGGTGATGGCGGTGCTCATTAACACACCCAATAATCCCTCCGGCGTGGTTTATTCTACACAGACCATAAAGGAGATGGCACGGATTATGCGTCAAAAGCAAGAGCAGTACGGCCATGATATTTTCCTGATTTCTGATGAACCATATCGGGAGATTATCTTTGCAGGTGTGGATGCGCCTTATCCGTCTCAGTATTATGATAACACTTTATCCTGTTATTCTTTCTCGAAATCCTTATCTCTGCCGGGAGAGCGGATAGGCTATGTGGCCGTCAATCCGGCCTGTACGGATGCAGAGTTGATCAGCGTCATGTGCAGCCAGATTTCCAGAGGCACGGGACATAACTGCCCGCCGTCCATCATACAGCTGGCGGTGGCGGAAGTGCTTGATCTGACAGCGGATTTGTCGGTCTATGAGACGAATATGAACATATTATATAAAGAACTGACAGCTTTGGGATTTGAATGTGTAAAGCCTGGCGGTACTTTCTATATCTTCCCGAAAGCGCTGGAGGAGGACGCGGTTGCATTCAGTGAAAAGGCGAAGAAATATGACCTGGTCCTGGTGCCCAGTGACAGCTTTGGCGTGAAAGGATATTTCCGGCTTGCGTACTGTATCGATACGAAGAAAGTGGAGCGTTCGCTGGAGGCTTTTAGGAAATTTGTGAAGACGGAATATTAGAAAGGCATTCTCTGTGTTAACCTGGGATTTTGCAGAGCAAAATCTTGAGGGTGAGGAGGAGAGTTTGGAGGAAGTTATGTATCAGGCAGGGCTTATTTTGGAGGGCGGCGGTATGAAAGGAATTTATACTGCCGGCGTGTTGGAATTTTTTATGGAGAAGGAGATTCTGTTCTCTGACTGTTATGGGGTATCGGCGGGCGCATGTCATCTGTGCAGTTATCTGTCGGGCCAGCGGGGGCGGGCCTACCGGGTCAGCGTCAATTATCTGGATATGAAACAGTACTGTGGTCCGGAGAGCCTTATGAAAACAGGTAATCTCTTCGGTGTGGATATGTGCTATGGATTGATACCGGATTATCTAGATCCTTATGACTTTGAAGCTTTTGCAAAATATGAGGGAAGAGCCTATGCGGTGGCTACCAATATCCGCACAGGCAAGCCGGCATATCTGCCGCTTAAGGATATGCACAAGGATATCATTGCGGTGAGGGCGTCCAGTTCTCTGCCGTTAGTGTCCCGCAATGTGGAAATCGACGGTGAATTATATTTGGACGGCGGCATTTCCGATTCGATTCCCATCAGACAGTCTTACCGGGACGGCAATCGAAAGAACGTGGTTGTCATGACCAAGGAAGAAGGTTATGTCAGGAAGCCGGCGGGCGCAGAGCTTGCCGCTGTCCGGGCAAGGTATCTGCGGTATCCCAAGGTCTATGAATTGATGCGGGAGAGACATCTTTCCTATAATAATACGGTACAGTATATTGAGGAGAAAGCAAGAAACGGAGAGGTGTTTCTTATCCGGCCCAAATGCGCCAGCAAAGTGCGCAGGGTGGAGAAGGATAAGGAAAAAATGAAGGCGCTCTATGAAGAGGGATATCAGGATGCCCAGAATTGTTATCTGGACTTGCTGGAATATCTGGAGAGGGACTGAGAGGAGATATGGATATGATAGAAATTCTAAAGGCGGTGTTGTTTGGTATCGTGGAGGGGATTACGGAATGGCTGCCCATCAGCAGTACCGGACATATGATTCTGCTCAATGAGTTTGTGACGCTTGATGTGAGACCGGAGTTTTGGGAGATGTTTCTGGTGGTGATTCAGCTGGGAGCAATTTTGGCGGTCGTATTGCTGTTTTGGAATAAAATTTTCCCCTTTCAGTTTAAGAAAAAACCGGTGGTGAGAACGGATATTTTTGTACTCTGGTTCAAGATACTGGCGGCCTGTGTCCCGGCGGCGGTCATAGGGCTTGCCTTCGACGACGTGTTGGATGCACTCTTTTATAACCCCTGGTGTGTGGCCATTGCGCTGATCGTGTTTGGTATCGCCTTTATCGTGATTGAAAATCGGAATAAAAATATGACGCCCAAGATTACAGAACTTGGCCAGATCACTTACCAGACAGCTTTTCTGATCGGTGTATTCCAGCTTATTGCGGCAGTGTTTCCGGGTACTTCCCGCTCCGGGGCAACGATTGTGGGAGCCCTTTTGATTGGCGTATCCAGAACGGTGGCGGCAGAATTTACCTTCTTTCTGGCCATTCCCGTTATGCTGGGAGCAAGCCTTCTTAAGGTGCTGAAATTTGAGGGGCCGATTACAGGGGCAGAGATGACGATTTTATTGGTGGGCATGGTGGTTGCGTTCGTGGTGTCTGTTTTGGTCATCCGGTTTTTGATGGGTTATATTAAGAAACATGACTTCAAAGTATTTGGCTGGTATCGCATTGTGCTTGGAGCGGCGGTATTGGGATATTTTATGATGAAATGAGGAGTTGTCCGCATGAAAGCCTGTGTTTTTATGTCATTTCGTATAAGATAATAAGGCAGAACGTAACTATTTGTTACAGTTTGTTAGTTGACAGTGCATCGGGATTGCGCTAGAATCTTCATATGGTCCAAAAGTACAGGTGGATTCATAGAATATTATGAAAAAGTGAAAAGTGGAACGTGCAGCGTTCAAAGAGCCAAAGATGGGGAAGGAGATTAGTCATGGCAGAAACCAAGAAAACAGCAAGCGCTAAACCGGCAGCGAAAACAACAGCTGCTAAGGCAGCAGATACAAAGACAGCAAAGGAAACGACAACAACGGCAGCATCTGCAGAGCCTAAGAAGGCTGCAGCAGCGAAGAAGACAACAACCAGAAAGACAACGGCGAAGAAAGAGACTGCAAAGAAGGAGACTGTGAAGAGAACAACCGCAGCAAAGAAGACAGTTGTAAAAGAAACCGTACATGTACAGTTTGCGGATAAGTCCTACACAGCGGAAGATCTGGTGAAGATTGCTAAAGATGTGTGGAAATACGATCTCAACCAGAAAGAGGAGGATTTCAAGTCTGTTGAGTTGTATGTAAAGCCTGAGGAGAGCGTTGTTTACTATGTGATCAATGGCGAAGTACAGGGTAATTTTGGAATCTGATAATATTTTAAAAAATATTTGTAAACAGAGAAAAAGAAGAATGCAGGCAGTTAATTTGAGGATACTCTAAATTGACTGCTTTTTTCTTTTATATTTTTTTAATAATTTTTTTGTATCCAGATGTTGACAATAAAAATCTTAAGTGATAACTTACTACTAGAAGGTGTTAGCACTCTAGCGGAATGAGTGCTAACAATGGGAGAAATGGTATGCAGCTAGATGAAAGAAAATATATAATATTGCAAGCCATCATTCGCAACTACTTAGAGACGGGCGAACCGGTAGGCAGCCGCACAATCTCCAAGTATACGGATTTAAATCTAAGTTCCGCTACCATCCGCAATGAGATGGCCGATTTGGAAGAACTGGGATACATCCTGCAGCCTCACACTTCCGCTGGCAGGATACCTTCTGATAAAGGATACCGCCTGTATGTAGACAGGATGATGGAGGAGAAGGAACGGGAAGTGGAGGAGATGAAGGAGATGCTTCTTGAGAAGGAAGACAAGATGGACCATCTCCTAAAGCGGGCGGCCAAGGTACTTGCCAATAATACCGAGTACGCGGCCATGATTTCTGCACCCCAGTATCACCGCAATAAGCTGAAATTTATTCAGCTCTCCCAGGTGGATGTTAATCATATTCTGGCGGTCATCGTGGTAGAGGGCAATGTGATCAAGAACAATATACTGACAGTGGCTGAGAGATTGGGAGAAGAAACACTCTTGAAGCTGAACATTCTTCTCAATACCCATTTAAATGGGCTGTCCTTAGAAGAGATTAATCTGGGGATGATCGCAGCTATGAAGCAGCAGGCGGGTATCCACAGCGAGATTGTGGCGGATGTTATCGATGCGGTGGCGGAGGCGATCAGGGCCGATGAAGATCTGGAGATTTATACCAGCGGCGCGAAGAACTTCTTTAAATATCCGGAACTTGCAGATCATGAGCGTGCCAGTGAACTGATTACCACATTTGAGGAAAAGCAGCTGCTGAGCGAACTGGTGCAGGATAACTTGGCAGATGAGAATGACACCGGCATACAGGTTTATATCGGCAGTGAGACACCGGTAGCCGGCATGAAAGACTGCAGTATTGTGACGGCTACTTACGAGTTGGATGAGGGGATGAAAGGGACGATCGGAATTATCGGACCTAAGAGAATGGACTATGAAAAGGTAGTGAGTAATCTGAAGCTGTTAAAGAACCAGCTGGATGATTTATATAGGAAAAATTGACTTCGGTCGATTCTGACAGAAAGGAATGAAGAGCGTGGCAGAGGAAAAAGATATGATGCAGGAAGAAAATCTGACAACAGAAAATCCCGGGGAAGAGCAAGTACCTGAAACCGCAGAAGATGTGAAAGAGGATACTGCGGGAGAAAACGAGAAAGAGCTTTCCAAAGAAGAAAAGAAAGAAAAGAAGAAAAAAGAAAAAGCCGACAAGAAGCAGGACGCTTTGAAAGAGAAGATTACGGAGCTTGAGGACCGGGTAAAACGCCAGATGGCTGAATTCGAGAACTTCCGCAAGCGGACAGAGAAAGAAAAGACGGCAATGTTTGAGACCGGCGCAAAGAGCGTGATAGAGAAGATACTTCCGGTGGTCGATAATTTTGAGAGAGGTCTGGCAAGTGTTCCCGAAGAAGAGAAAGACAGCGGTTTTTCACAGGGAATGCAGATGATTTATAAACAGCTGATGACGGAACTTGAAAATATGGAAGTAAAACCAATTCCCGCCGTAGGCGAGGAATTCAATCCCGAGTTCCATAACGCGGTGATGCAGGTGGAGAGTGAAGAATTCGAATCCGGTGTGATCGCGCAGGAACTGCAAAAAGGTTATACTTACCGCGACAGCGTGGTCAGACACAGCATGGTGGCGGTAGTCCAGTAAAAGGTTATAATTTTTTATAATATCTTTAATAAAACAACAATAAAACATTATGTGGCTTTATGATAAGCAGGAGGGAGAAATTATGAGTAAAATTATCGGTATTGACTTAGGAACAACCAATAGCTGCGTGGCAGTTATGGAGGGTGGTAAACCCGCGGTCATTGCAAACACAGAGGGCGCAAGAACCACACCTTCCGTGGTGGCGTTTACCAAGAACGGGGAGAGACTGGTAGGTGAGCCGGCGAAGCGTCAGGCAGTGACCAACGCTGATAAGACCATTTCTTCTATCAAGAGAGATATGGGTACAGACAGAGGGCGTACCATTGATGACAAGAAATATTCACCCCAGCAGATTTCCGCTATGATCTTACAGAAGTTAAAAGCAGACGCAGAGAATTATCTGGGCGAGAAAGTAACGGAAGCAGTCATCACAGTTCCCGCGTACTTCAATGATGCCCAGAGACAGGCAACCAAGGATGCAGGTAAGATTGCGGGCCTTGATGTAAAACGTATCATTAACGAGCCTACGGCAGCTGCGCTGGCTTATGGTCTTGACAATGAGAAAGAGCAGAAGATTATGGTCTACGACTTAGGCGGCGGTACTTTTGATGTGTCTATCATCGAGATTGGCGACGGTGTCATCGAAGTGCTTTCCACCAACGGCGATACCCATCTGGGCGGCGATGACTTCGACCAGAAGATCATTGACTGGATGTTATCTGAATTCAAGAAACAGGAGGGCGTAGATCTCTCCAACGATAAGATGGCACTTCAGAGATTAAAAGAGGCTGCTGAGAAAGCGAAGAAAGAGCTCTCTTCCGCAACCACAACCAATATCAATCTGCCTTTCATCACAGCTACTTCCGAGGGGCCGAAGCATTTTGACATGAACCTGACAAGGGCGAAATTCGATGAGCTGACTCATGATTTGGTAGAAAAGACAGCGATTCCGGTACAGAACGCGATGAAGGATGCGGGTCTGACCAATGCAGATATCGGCCAGGTGCTCTTAGTGGGCGGTTCCACCCGTGTGCCTGCAGTGCAGGAGAAGGTGAGAATGCTTACCGGCAAAGAGCCCAGCAAGTCCTTAAATCCCGACGAGTGTGTGGCACTGGGTGCTTCCATTCAGGGTGGTAAGCTGGCTGGCGATGCGGGTGCAGGTGAAATCCTGCTTCTGGATGTTACACCTCTTTCCTTGTCTATTGAGACTATGGGCGGCGTTGCTACCAGACTGATTGAGAGAAATACCACAATTCCTACCAAGAAGAGCCAGATTTTCTCCACAGCGGCTGATAACCAGACTGCAGTTGACATCAACGTAGTACAGGGTGAGAGACAGTTTGCCAAAGATAACAAGTCTCTGGGCCAGTTCAGACTGGACGGTATTCCGCCGGCAATGCGCGGTGTGCCGCAGATTGAGGTAACCTTTGATATTGATGCTAACGGTATCGTGAATGTGTCTGCAAAAGACCTGGGTACAGGCAAAGAGCAACATATTACCATCACGGCAGGTTCTAATATGTCCGATGATGAAATCGATAGGGCAGTAAAAGAAGCGGCCGAGTACGAAGCACAGGATAAGAAGAGAAAAGAGGCAATTGACACCAGAAACGATGCAGACGCTTTTGTCTTCCAGACAGAAAAGGCACTGAGCGAAGTGGGCGATAAGATTGATGCTTCTGAGAAGTCCGGCGTGGAGGCGGATCTGCAGGCAGTAAAAGATATTCTGGAGAAGACCAAAGATCAGGAGATGACGGACAGCCAGCTGGATGAACTCAAGGCAGCGAAAGAGAAACTGACAAATTCCGCACAGAGCCTGTTTACCAAGATGTATGAGAATATGCAGCAGGCGCAGGGCGGCCCGGATATGAGCAATATGGGCGGTGCGGCAGAGGCGAATACCCAGGAAGCACCGGCTGACGATGTGGTTGACGGAGATTACAGAGAGGTTTAAGATAGAAAGACAGGCAGAGTAGGAAGGGTATAATCATGGCAGAACAGAAACGAGATTATTATGAGGTGCTCGGCGTAGAGAAAAACGCTGATGACGCTGCAATCAAAAAGGCATACAGAGTTCTGGCTAAGAAATATCATCCCGATATGAACCCCGGAGATGCGGAGGCGGAAAAGAAATTTAAAGAAGCGTCTGAGGCGTATGCAGTCTTAAGCGACCCTGAGAAGAGAAGGCAGTATGACCAATATGGTCATGCCGCCTTCGATGGCGCAGGCGGTGCAGGCGGCTTTGGCGGTTTTGATTTCAACAGTGATATTTTTAGCGATATCTTCAGTGATATTTTTGGCGATTTCTTTGGCGGTGGCGGCAGACGCGGCGGCAGAGGCAACGGCCCTATGAAGGGAGCGAACCTGCGCACCAGCGTCCGCATAACCTTTGAGGAAGCAGTCTTTGGTGTAGATAAGGAAATAGAACTGACCTTAAAGGACGAGTGTACGTCCTGCCATGGAACTGGTGCCAAACCCGGCACCAGTCCTGAAACCTGCAGTAAGTGTGGTGGTAAGGGTCAGGTAGTGTTCACCAGACAGTCGCCTTTTGGCGGTATTATGAGGAACGTACAGACCTGTCCGGACTGTCAGGGTACTGGTAAAGTGGTGAAGGATAAATGCCCAGACTGCCGGGGGACGGGATACATTGCTAATAAGAAGAAAATCCAGGTGTCCATTCCTGCAGGTATTGACAATGGACAATGCGTGCGTCTGCGGGATAAGGGAGAGCCTGGTTCCAACGGTGGGCCGAGAGGCGATTTGTTAGTGGAAGTGGTGGTGGGAAGACATCCCATCTTCCAGAGACAGGACGAAAATATTTATTCTACCGTGCCCATGTCCTTTGCCATTGCGGCATTAGGCGGAGAAATCGTGATTGACACGGTGGACGGCAGAGTGATTTATGAAGTCAAGGCCGGTACACAGACAGACACCAAGGTGCGTCTGAAAGGAAAGGGAGTGCCTTCCCTGCGCAACAAAGATGTGCGAGGGGACCACTATGTGACATTGGTGGTACAGGTGCCCGACAAACTTTCCCATGAAGCGAAGGATTTGTTGAAGCAGTTTGACGAGCAGACCGGGGATACTCTAAATGCGGCGAAGAACATTACTTCGAATCGTGCGGAAGAGCAGACGAGCGGTAAGAAGAAGAAAAAGTTTGGGAAGTTCTAAAGTTGGAGTGCGAAGGGATTGTTAGATGAATGACAATCCCTTTTGTAATTATAGAAAATTTCTCAGGAGAAAATCATGACGATAGATTACAGATTAGCCAATAGGACGGATTTGGAAGAAATTGAGCAATTGGTGCAAAATGCGATTATCAAGATGGAAAAAAATGATATCCACCAATGGGACGAATTATATCCAACTAGTGAGGATTTTGAAAATGATATAAAGAATGCAGATTTGTATGTAGGGATTGTGGAAGAAAAAATAGCGGTAGTGTTTGCGCTGAATCAAGAATGTGATGAAGATTATAGGAATGGAAAGTGGGCCTATCCGGAAAAACCTTATTATGTATTACATCGCATTTGTGTAAATCCTGTGTTTCAGAATAGAGGCGTTGCGGCGCGGACAATGCAGTTTATAGAAGAAATGCTAAAAGACAGAGGCGCGCAGGCAATCAGACTGGATGTATTCAGCAAGAATCCTTATTCTCAGAAACTGTATGCTAAGGCGGGATATATTCAGACGGGTGTAGTAGAGTGGCGGAAAGGGGAATTTTATCTGATGGAGAAATATATTTAGGCAGTTAGGGCCTGTTGACAAACTCGAAAGAATGTCAGCAGGCCCATTTCAGCATAATCTCTATAATGTCATTTCAATTCCCATTACCGCTTCCAGTTCCACGCTGTCGATTCGCGCAATCTGCTCCTTTACGACTTCATACCGGGCAGCCATAGCGGAGGTGTTATCCACATATGCTCCCGTTTTCCGGGGAGAAACATACAGGTACATACCGTGTTTTATCAATGCTTCCCTGTGGGGCATCAGATCGATTTCCCATGGCGCTCCATTGCAAAAATTATCATGAAACATTTCGCCCTCTATGAAGGCATATCCCACATCGCCTTCGTAACGAATTTTTAACAGCACTTGCTTCACATCTTCAAAGACTTTCGGCGGGAACTTTAGTATGGCGCGGGCGTTTACTACCTTAGTGGAAGTAAGGGGACTCCCCACTACCGGCCGTTTCAGCGCGCCGTCTCCATCTTTATTAACAGTACTCACATCTTTCCATGCAAAGGGCAGTTCCTTTTCCTCTCTCCAGCTTTCAAACATTTGGAAGACGCCGTTTGTGCCCAAACTGGATAAGGTATGACCTCCTAAGCGTATCATATCGCTATTAGAAGGGAAGATGCCAATCTCTAGCTCTTCATTACAATGATATTCCAGTTCCAGTTGTCCATCCTTATAGAGAACTGGAGAATCAGACAGGAAGAGCAGCCGCTTTTCTTTCGTGTCAATCTGCCATAATCTAAGGCCGTCCCGTTCCGGTAAGGTACATATGATGCACGCAGTACCATCAGTTCCCGTAAAAGAAAAAGTGCTGATCGTATCTTTTTCCAGTAATATCTTACTGCCGTTGCGGCGGCATCCAATATGTGTCTGCAGGTCCAGGTTCTCCTCCTGGAATACAAATTCACTACGGTCATTGCCGGTCTGTACGAAGAAATAGTAGTCCTTTTTGTCTTTCGAAACTTTCGTAACAAGTTGTGCTGTGGCGTATTTTAGAAGGCACCCGTGGAAGTCAAACCAGACTGGCCAGATGGCGTTATTGCCTTTTGGCAGGTTCAAAGCACCCTCTTCCGGAACACGTACAGTGCCCTGGTCGGTATGCACGGTAATTGCAAAGTCCTTCTGCTCGATGCCATCCACATGATCTTGGTAATTATTGACGAACAAAAATCCCCGCCCTGTTTCATCTACGCGCACCACATAGCGCAAGGTTTCTACGTCTTCTGGTGTTTGTACAACAGCCTCTCTGGAGAGAACCGTTTTGGCCGCGGTCACTTCTCTTTGGAATTCCTGATAAAATAGATGCTGTAGCTTTAATTGGTGGAAGGATTTGCGTACCTGTCCGAATTCTCCAAGGGGTGCCTGATAATCATAAGAAAACTTTGGAACGGCACATTCGTTGAGAAAGTGTACCTTTTTTCCTTTGGGGTGCGTTCCGCCGTGATACATATAATATCCAAGGAAATTACAGCCGCTCCCTGCTTTTACCTGGGCCATGGCGCCGACGCTCTCCAGGGGCAGTTGAAAGCGATAAGGATAATATACATTCATGCCGCCGCCCATCTCACAGCAGGCATAAGGATAATCTTCGGCCGGATATTCGGGATCGAAGTTATAGTATTTTGGAGCGGTATTGCAATGAAAGTCGCCGTACAGATATTCTCCTGTGGCCGGATGTTCTTTGAGCTTACCGTCGTAGAACATCCATGGCCGGAAGGCATAGCCGCCCCATAGAGGAAGGACTACATCTTCCGGGGCGCAGGCACCGCCCCAGGCTGTGGCAGTATATAAGGGAACGATGAAACCGGCTTTTTGTGCCAGTTTCTTTAAGGTGGCCATATGCTTTCTGCCTTCCCTGCCGCTGACAACCCATTCTTTGCTGTTTTCTGTTGTCAGTTCCCAGGGACAAGATGCATGTTCATGTTCGTTTTCCAGCTGTACGCCGATAACAGGGCCGCCATCTTTGAACAACAATCCTTCCGCCTGGCGGTAGATTTCCTGATAGAAGCGTTCCGTATATTGTAAATAGGTTTCATCATCACAGCGCAGGTCAAAGGGACGGCCGAAAATCCAGTCCGGAAAACCGCCATTTCTACATTCTCCGTGTGAAAAGGGTCCGATGCGCAGTATCACATACATATCATTTTTCTTACATAAGGTTAGAAAACGTCTCAGATTTTTGTTGCCGCTCCAGTCAAATTCTCCTTCCTTTTCTTCATGGTGAATCCAAAAAATATAGCTGGCGATTATGTTAATGCCGCCCAATTTCATTTTAATGATCTCATCTTCCCAAAGGTTCTCGTTCATACGGGAAAAATGGGCCTCTCCGCAAATCCCGAAAAAGGGTTTGCCGTCCATTGTCAGAAAATAATTACCAACAGCCAGCTCTCTTCCTTTGTCATCGCAGCCGCTCATATGCAGAGGCGCAGGATAAAACGGATTCTTTATATTCCTTGCATCAATATCATATTCTCTTATCATGTCTATTCCTTTCTAGGGTTTAAGGTTAATAGAGCTCATCCACTAATCCGAGTCCGCGAAGCGGAACTCGCAAAGTTAATTTGCGAAGCAAATTTACTTTTGTTATTTAGAACTTCCCACAATTCCTTCCACAAACTGTTTCTGCATTGTCAGAAATACAATAATAATCGGCAGTGTAGCCAGGACAATCGCCAACATCAGCTGGCCATAATCCACATAATAGGCAGAGGCAAGAGAAGAGAGCAACAGTGTGAAAGTTTTCTTTTCATTACTTTGTATCACAATGAGCGGCCACAGATAATTGTTCCACTGTTTCATAAAAGCATAAATCGCTGCGGCGGCAAAGGTTGATTTCATCGGCAGCATGACCAGATGAAAGAAAATCCGAAATTCCCCAGCGCCATCTACTCTGGCTGCCTCAATCAGCTCCGTGGGATAAGATTGAAAACTCTGCCGGAAGAAAAAGACAAGAAAGGGCATGGCGATGGTAGGTAAAATGATCGCCGCATGGGAATCCAGCATATTGGCTCTGGATGCCATTTTAAACAGAGGAATCATCTGTGCCGAAAAGGGAATCATCATGGAGAGCAGAAACATGGCATACACAATATTTTTCCCTTTTGAGCGATATTTTTCAAATCCGTAGCCGGCCATGGCACAGATTAAAATAGACAGAAAAGTATACAGTAAGGTGGTCTTAATTGTGTTCCAGCAGACCAGAAATACATTGGCGGTCTCTTGAAGCTGTGTCCAGTTTTCTTTTAAATTTTTACCAAACCACATAACGCCGCTGGTGATATCAACGCTGGAATTAGTTGCGCCGGACAGCATCCAGTAGAAAGGAAATACAGAGATCAGCACTGCAATCAATAAAAATATATGAAGTAGTATATTTTTTAACGTCTTTAACTTTCTTTCTTTTGACATCATTGCATCACCCTTCCTTTCCTGCAACACTGAATTGTATAATGGCCAGAATGATCATCAGGAAAACAACCATATAGGAGATGGCCGAAGCATATCCGAAGTTAGGCGCGTAAACAAACGATTGGTTGTAAATATAATGGGATACCGTCAGGGTGGAGTTGGCCGGGCCGCCCTGGGTAATATTCATGGTTTCGTCAAATAACTGCAAAGTACCGTTGGTGGACATGATTGCTGTCAGCAGTACGATGGGTTTTAGCTGCGGGATGGTTACCCGGAAAAGGGTTTGGGCCGCGTTTGCCCCGTCCACCTTTGCTGCCTCAAAGGTTTCTTTGGGGATATTCTGCAGGGCGGATAAGTAGAAGATTACGTTATATCCGGTCCATCTCCAAAGCATGGCAATGATGATGACAGCTCTTGCCCATGTCGAATTTTGCAGGAACTGGTAGGGCTGTTCTAAAATTCCTAAGTGCATCAGGAGTTGGTTTACAATACCATCCAGAGAAAACATCATCTTGAACAGAATCGAATAGGCTACCAGGGATGTGACGCAAGGCAGAAAGATAGAGGTTCTGAACATCCCTTTCCACTTTAAGAAACGGCTGTTAAGCATTACCGCCAAGAGCAAAGCCAGCATAAGCATCACCGGCACCTGAATGATCATGTATAAAAAAGTATTTTTCAGGGATTGCAGAAAGATTGCATCTCCAAACATTCTTTTAAAATTTTTCAGTCCTACAAAAATATATTTTCCGCCTTCCAGGCTCTGGAAGGCCAACGCCAGCGATTCTACCGCCGGGTAGATCGTAAAGATTAAGTAAAGGAGAAATGCTGCCGCTATAAATGCCCAACCGTACCTGTTATAATTGGGTCCTGCTTTCTTCTTCCGTTTCATTTACCGTTCCTCCGTTCAAACATGCGGATGCACTACTGCATCCGCATGAAGAATTAAAGTTATTTGCCAAGCTGATTGGCAAGCTGTGATTCTGCCTGTTCCAAAGCGCCGTTAATATCTGTTTTACCCTCAAACAGATTTGCCAGAGCAGTGGTGATTGCATCGTTTGCTTCCGCCACGTATCCGCCGTAATTTACAGGAATAACGTCAGGGAGCACCTCTGCAAAGAGACCATTCAATTTCTGGCCGCCGAAGAATTCATCTTCCTCTTCATACACACCCGTGTCATAGGCCGGTATATAGGAACCCATTGCGCCTTGGTTACGCATGATGGTATCGTAAAAGTCCGTATTACCTTCCCATACACCCTGTAGGAAAGCGATTGCCTCCTCTTTTACGGCGGAATTTTCCAGTACATACCAGCTGGAACCGCCTACATTGGAGGCGTTGATGGAGGAATCTAAGGTAGAGATTCGAGGAATCCTGGCGGCACGCCACTTTCCTTTCTGATCTTCAGCCTGGCGGATGGAAGAGATAAACCATGGCGCGTTGACAACGGATGCTACAGTACCGTTATTTAAGGCTCCGGCACGTCCTTCCGTGCTCTCTGCTTCATAGAGTATACCTGCTTCTTTCATTTTTACAATGATATCGAAGGAGGCTGCCAGTGCTTCGTTATTCTTGATATTGATATTGCCGTCCTTGTCAAAGTACCATAAACCGCAGGACTGCATCATCGCTCTTACCAGTGTGGTCTTATTATTGGCAATTTCCACAATCATCTGCACACCGGTCTTTTCGGTAACGTCTTTTCCTATTTCAATGAACTCGTCCCAAGTCAGATTCTGCATATCCTCTTCGGTATATCCTGCCTGTTCTATCAAATCCAAACGGTAATAAAGTGCTGTTGCTCCGGTATCGAAGGGCAGTGCATAGGTTTTGCTATCCTGACTTACTGCGTCTACTTTAAAGGAAAGGAACTGAGAATAGTCAAATTTGTCTGTCAGGTCTGCAAAGGAACCGGGGAAGGTGTTCAGATATTTGCCTGATACATAATCTTCCAGCAGAACAATATCCGGCAGACCGGCTCCGCCGCCGGCGAGGGCAGTCTGCAGTTTCACATAAACATCCTCTTTGGAAAGACTTACCACGTCCACATTGATATTGGCGTCAGGATTGGTTTCGCCGTAAACGCGCGCCGCTTCTTTCATAACTGCCACATTGAAGTTATCATCCCAGGCCCATACGGTAACTGTTTTGGTCTCTCCGCTTTCTGCCTGGGCAGAGGAATCAGCTGTGTCACCATCGGATTCTGTTCCTGAAGCCTGTTCCTGGGCAGCTGGCTCATTTGTTGTCTGTGGTGTGCTTTCTGTATTTCCACATCCGCTTAACATGGTGAGAGCCAGTGCCGCTGTTGTAATTGCCGCTGTTAATTTTCTTTTCATAATTTGATGCCTCCTTCTTTTTCTTTAGTTCGTATATACGAACTCATTTTCTATATACGTTTTATGAACATATCCTATCATACGAAGTAGTATTTGTAAAGATATTTCTTAAAAATTACATATTTTCACATTTTTAGATAGCTTGTAATGTGCAAAAGTAACAATATACAAAAAATATATCATAATGTTTGACACTTGTCTTTTTGGATGCTATAATTCATTTAGTTCCTATATAAGAACTTCATATTCATATACGTTAGGAGGAAGCCATGGAACAAGACAAAAATATACACCGTTCTACAAGCAGAGTGTTGGATATTCTGGAACTGGTAGCGGCCAATCCATCTGCTTATACCCTCACTGATATTTGCAGTATTACCAATTCTCCCAAAAGCAGTCTGTATCCGATTCTTTATACCTTAACGGCCAGACATTTCCTCACCATTGACAGCAATGCGCATTATAGAATCGATTATTCAGCCTATCAGGTAGGGAATGCCTATCTGACACAGTTAAATTTCCTGGATGAAGTGGAGAAGATTCTTACCAATATGACCAATATCTGTCTGGAAACTTCTCATTTTGCCACGCTTGTTGACGGTGATGTCCTGTATTTAAAGAAAATAGATTCGCCGGAGTTTATTCGTATGACATCCAGAGTCGGAAATAGGATTCCGGCATATGGCACTTCCCTGGGGAAAGCCCTTTTGATGGATTGTGAAATGAATGATCTGAAAAAACTGTATCCCAACGGATTAAAGGCACTGACCCCAAATACCATTACAGACTTCGATGTCCTGTTGGAACAGATTCATACAGCACGGATTCAAGGGTTTACGTATGAAATTGAAGAGTCCACCCAGTATATCCGGTGCTATGCTGTGCCAATACGAAAGAATGGGCGTGTCACAGCGGCAATCAGCATCGCCATCCCTATTTTCCGCTTTTCTGAGGAGAAGGCGTCTTTGGTACGGACGCTATTGTTTGATGCCAAAAATAAAATAGAAAGCATTCTCAGTAATGTAGATACGGATATTTATAGTCTTCTTTAAAAAAATCGGAAGGAGGTGATTTGTTTGGCTGAGATTATCACCCTGGGGGAAACGATGGTTTCTTTCACCCCACAGGAACATACCGGCCTGGCTTATGGCCCGGCGCTTAACATGAGAATCGCCGGTGCAGAGAGCAACACGGCTATTGGTCTGTGCCGTATGGGACATTCCGTGGCCTTTATTTCGCGTGTCGGGACAGATAGTCTTGGACAGTTTGTACTCCGCTCGATTCGCGCGGAGGGGGTTGATACCACTCTGATTGGCCAGGATGCGGAACATCCTACCGGTATTATGTTCAAGGAGCCAAAGCTTCATGCGGAAACGACTGTTTATTATTATCGTACAAATTCTGCTGCTTCTCATATGTCCTGTGAGGATATTCCGGAACAGGAAATTGAAAAGGCGGAAATTCTTCATTTTACAGGGATAACTCCCATTCTTAGTCCGTCTTGCAGGCGGATGGTCTTCCATGCCATGGAGATTGCCGCAGCGCATGGATGTGCGGTCAGTTTCGATCCCAATATCCGGCTGAAACTGTGGAAAGATCAAGATTATACCCCTTTAATGCTGGAATGTATTTCGCGTGCATCCTATCTTCTGGCGGGGCTGGATGAATGTAAGATTTTATATCATACAGATGATATTGAACATATTGCAAAGCAGGCTTTTGTGTCTGACAGACTGCAGTGTCTTGCCTTAAAGGACGGAAGCCGTGGCGCCTGGATTTGTGACAGGCAGGGTATTTGTCAGATTCCTCCCGCGGAATGTGCCTGTGTTGACCCTGTAGGTGCCGGAGACGCCTTTAATGCCGGGTTTCTTTCCGGCATATTGGAAGGAAAATCTTTTGTGGACAGCGGTGTGCTGGGTGCTTTTTGCGGCGCGCGCGCTACGGAGACTTATGGAGATACGGAAGGATTACTGACAAAGGCAGAATTGGAATATGCCTTGCAGCATATTAATCCGGTCTGCCGCTAAAAGAGTATAAGCAGTTAAGCAATTGAAAGGAATCATTACAATGGACAAACTTATCAAAGAACAACCTGTTATAGCTATTTTACGAGATGTCCCCAATGACGATCTTCTGGATTATATGAACAGTTTATATGCAGGCGGTCTGCGCGCTTATGAAATTTCTTTCAGTAATAAAAGTGCGCCCGCACAAGTGCAAAGAGCCAGAGATCATATGCCTGCTGATGCTTATATTGGAGCAGGCACTATAGTGACTGCGGACGATGCACGCACGGCAGTGGAATCCGGAGCAGATTTTATGTTGTCGCCTTCCACCAATCCGGCAGTTCTTTCCTATTGTGCAGAGCATGGATTGCGTTTCCTGCCCGGTGTTTTCAGTCCAACGGATGTCAGTGTCTGTCTGGAATATGGGTTTCACACGTTGAAGCTTTTTCCGGCATCCAGCCATCAGCCGGGGTTCATAAAGGCGCTGCATGGGCCCTTTCCTCAGACAGAGTATGTGGCGGTAGGCGGCGTTTCCCCTGTCAATACGGCAGACTATTTAAAGTCCGGTTATGTGGGGGTCGGCATTGGCACCTCCCTGGTTGATGGCGAGACTTTCCGGCAAAAGAAATGGGATGAAATTACCCGGAGCATACAAAGATTTCTGAACGATTTACGAAAGGAGAACCTGCTATGAAAATCACTGCAATCAACACGTATCTAGTCCGTCCGCGTTGGTGTTTTGTGGAAATAGAGACAGATGAAGGCATTACCGGCTGGGGTGAGGCTGTAATCGAAGGCAAGGCTTCTACGGTAAAGGCTTGTGTGGAAGAAATGACCGAATATCTGGTGGGGAAAAATCCCGGCCATATAGAAGATTTATGGAACCTCTTGTATCGTGCCGCGTTCTATCGGGGCGGTCCTATTTTGATGAGTGCCATTTCCGGCATAGACCAGGCCCTTTGGGATATTAAGGGGAAATATTATCATGCGCCGGTTTATGATTTGATGGGCGGAAAATGCCGCGACAGGATGAAGGTCTATTCCTGGATTGGAGGAGACCGTCCGGATGATGTGGCAAATGCCGCAAAGGAAAGAAAAAATGCCGGATTTCAAGCTGTTAAAATGAATGCCACAGAAGAATTGCAATATATTGATACTTACGATAAAATCGATGCCGTTCTGGAAAGAGTTGCTTCTATCCGGGAAGCTGTGGGCAAATATTTTGGCATTGCCATAGATTTTCACGGCAGGGTGCATCGTCCCATGGCCAAAATACTGGCAAAGAAGCTGGAGGAATTCGATCCCATGTTTATTGAGGAACCGGTTCTGTGCGAAAATATGGAGGCTTTCCGGGAGATCGCTTCTTGCTGTAATATTCCCATTGCCACCGGTGAGCGGCTTTTCTCCAAATGGGATTTTAAACGTTTATTTACAGCTGGCGGGGTGGATATCATCCAGCCGGATCTCTCTCACGCCGGCGGCATAACGGAAGTCAAAAAGATTGCTTCTATGGCGGAGGCTCATGATATCGCGCTGGCGCCTCACTGTCCCTTGGGGCCGATTGCTCTCTGCGCCTGCCTGCAGGTGGATGCCACCTGCCATAATGCGGCGATTCAGGAACAGAGCATGGGGATTCATTATAATGTGGGTAAGAGCGTTTTGGATTATGTAAAGAATCCGGAAGATTTTGCCTTTGAAGATGGTTATATCCGGCTTCCGAGCCGTCCTGGTCTCGGATTTGAGATTAACAAAGAACTGGTTCTTGAAGAAAACAAGACGCCTCATCACTGGAAAAATCCGGTATGGAGGCACGTAGACAATTCCATTGCCGAGTGGTAACAGGTACTTACAAAACAAATGTAAAACATTCCCACAGGGAGTAAGAAGTATTTCTTACGCTTTGTGGGAATGTTTGCTTTTTGCGGGGAAATCTGCTAACATTACAATTTTCTTAATTTTAAAAATGTGAGTGTACAGTAATTCTATTTTCGGGTATAATAAAAACGTTTAGAATCTTTAAGACAAACGAAAAGAAACGTGGAAAAGAGGTTAATATGTTTCGAAAAAGAACAACAATGAAAAAATTAACAATGACAGCGGCAGCTATGTTAGGGCTTTCCCTATGTTTTACGGGCTGCGGCGGTAAGGACGAACCGATACCGGAACCGGAACTGCAGGAAGTACTTCCGGAGGAAAATGCGGAAAGTGATGGTGCACAGGAACCGGAAGGCGAAGGGGAGCAGGCAGTGGGCGATGAGACTGTCATTGGCGAACGGGAAATAGTCAACGGCGAGATGCAAAGTTATCTGACTGGCGAGTGGACAGATGAAAAGGCGGCCACAAGGCGTCCCATTGCCGTCATGATTCCAAACAACCGTCCGGCTATGCCGCAGTATGGTCTTTCAAGGGCAGGCATTATTTATGAAGCGCCCGTGGAAGGACGTATTACTCGTCTGATGGCGGTGGTTGAGAATTTTGATGATTTGGAGAGAATCGGACCTGTCAGAAGCAGTCGTGATTATTATGTATATATGGCTATGGGATACGAGGCGATTTATTGTAACTGGGGATTGGCCGTGCCTTATGTGGAGGAGCTGATTAACCGGCCGGAATACTATAATGTCAGTGCGGCAGTGGAAGGTATCCACAATCCGGCGGACGAGGCCTTTGCCAGGGTGAATAGAGGAGATGGGTATTCTCTGGAATTTACGGGCTATCTGATGATAGACGGTCTGTTTGATGCGGTGGAACGTCTGGAATATGACTGGAATTATGATGACAAATATGTGCCGCCGTTTTTGTTTGCGGCAGATGGTGTGCGGGCTGAGTATGCGGATAATGAGTCGGCGACCATGATTTACCCGGGCGGCAAGGAGGGTTCCAACGCCAGCGGCTATGGTCAGTATCATCAGTATTTTGAATATCATGATGACGATCACTTGTATTATCGTTACCAGGACGGTAAGAAGCAGATTGACGAACTCGACGGCAATCAGCTTACTTTCAGCAATGTGGTCCTTATGTACTGTCATGGCGAGGTCAGGGATGATCATGACTATCTGGCTTTTGATGTGCATGGGGAAGGCAAGGCGCTTGTGTTTACCAATGGTAAGGTAATCGAAGGTAAGTGGGAACGCCATGGAGGTGACTTTACGCCGCCGAAGTTCTATGACGCATCCGGTGAAGAGATTGTCTTTAATCAGGGTAAGACCTGGATTTGTAACATCTGGGATGAGTATGGAGAGTTCGTGGAATATGGACAAGAATGAGTGGTATCGGGTAGGAGAGGATATTCGTGACCAGGTACAGCGGGCGGTGGAGACCAGTGATTTTGCGAATCTTGGTAAAACCATAGGCGATACGGTAAACCGCGCGGTTGGAGATGTGAACCGGACTGTCGGCAGCATGGGTGACAGCATAAACCGGACAGTAGAGACTGTGGGTGATGCTGTCAACCGGGCTGTAACGGATGTGAATAACAGCATTGCGGCCATGGGGCCGGAAGGGACGGCCGCAAAGAGGTCCAAGTACCGCAAACCTAATATCCGCCCGGATGCCAGATTGTTTGATAAACACCCCAAAGGGGAAATCGCAGGTATTGTGTGTATGGCGGTGGGATATAGTTCCATGGGAATCTTTGCCCTGATTCTGGCAGGACATCTGCTCACGCACCTGCTGTACGGCGGGGCGATGGCGCCTCTGCTCATATCCGGTGTGATTTTTCTACTGGGGTTATTGATAGGCTCCTACGGTTCCTGCCTGAAGGGCAGGACCAACCGTTATCGAGTTTATGTGGATATGGTAAAAGAAAAGCTGTATTGTTCTATTCAGGATATGGCATCCAGAACCGGCCGCAGTGAGAGGTATATCCGGCGTGATTTAAAGAAAATGATGCGGCTTGGGATGTTCAAACAGGCTCATTTAGATCAGAAAGAAACCTGTCTGATTGCAAGCAATGAAATGTACGAGCAGTATAAGCGCACGCAGAAGCATTATGAGGAGAGTCTGCAGAATGAAAAGCAGGCGGATGCAAAAGCCGGCCAGAAAGATGAAGCATATAAAATAAAAAACAGTGAGGCGGAGAATGTCATTGAAGAAGGGCGGGGATATATCCGTCTGATTCGCCAGTGTAACGATGAAATTCCGGGCGAGGAGATGTCGGACAAGCTGGACCGTCTGGAGGTGTTGGTTACGAGAATCTTTGCACGGGTGGAGAGCGAACCTCAGCTGGCGCCGGAACTGCGCAAGATGCTGCGTTTTTATCTGCCGACCACCAAGAAGCTTCTGGAGGCGTATCGTGATCTGGACAGGCAGCAGATTGAGGTGTCCAACATCGCACAGACAAAACGGGAAATTGAAGCGGCGGTGGATAACATCAATGAGGCCTTTGAGAAATTCTTAGATGATTTGTTCCGGGATAAAGCCTGGGATATCCAGTCGGATATCTCGGTGTTACATACGATGTTGAAGCAGGATGGGTATTTGGAGAAAGATTTTGAGGCGTGAGGGGATGTGCCGGAACGTTATGGACTAACCGGCGGGAGTGTTTGGTGAACACTTCGGAATGGAGGGGTTATGAGCGAAGTTGATTTAAAGGGGACGGGAGTGCCCACCTTAGTGTTTGGAGAAGTGCTGGAAGAAAAAGAGCCGTTAGCGGAGAAAGAAACGTCAAAGAAGCTACAGCAGACACTGGACGATACCATATTAAGTGAAGAGGAAAAAAGACAGGTGGAGGAGTTTTGCAGACAGATCGATCTGCATAATTCCACAGCTATCTTACAGTACGGCGTAGGAACTCAGAAAAAGATGGCGGACTTTTCCGGTGATGCGCTGGAGAATGTGAGGACCAAGGATTTGGGGGAAGTAGGAGAGATGCTTTCCAACGTGGTGGCACAGCTGCGGGATTTTGACGAGGAAGAAAAAGGTTTTTTGGGTATTTTCAAGAAGCCGGTTAACAAATTGGAGAATTTAAAGACAAAGTACAATAAAGCGGAGGTCAATGTCAATAAAATCTGTGAGGCGCTGGAGGGGCATCAGGTACAGCTTTTAAAGGATATTTCTATCCTGGATAAAATGTATGATTTAAATCTCACCTATTTTAAGGAACTGACCATGTATATCCTGGCGGGCAAGAAGAAGCTGCAGGAGACGAGAGAGACAGAACTGCAGCAGGCTATTGAAAAGGCGCAGAGAAGCGGACTGGCGGAGGATGCGCAGGCAGCCAGGGACTTGGAGGCGCTGTGTGACAGATTTGAGAAGAAGCTGCACGATTTGGAACTGACCAGAATGGTGTCCGTGCAGACTGCACCTCAAATCAGGCTGGTGCAGAGCAGTGATACGATGATGGTGGAAAAGATACAGTCTACGATTGTGAATACCATTCCTTTATGGAAAAGCCAGATGGTACTGGCGCTGGGCGTAAGTCATGCCGAGCAGGCGGCGCGGGCACAGCGGGAAGTGTCGGATATGACCAATGAACTGCTCAAGAAAAATGCTGAGATGCTGAAAATGGCCACAGTGGAGAGTGCGAAGGAATCTGAGCGCGGCATTATCGATATGGAGACTTTGAAAAATACCAATGCCAGCCTGATTTCTACGCTGGATGAGGTGATGAGGATTCAGACGGAAGGCCGGGAGAAGAGAAGGGCCGCAGAGGCACAGATGCAGGCTATGGAGAATGAATTAAAGGAAAAATTATTGGAGATCAGCAGGCGGTAGCAGTCTGTCTGGAGAAGGAAACGATTAGGCCGGGCTTGGATATAGGGAAAAGGAAGCTTTTATGAAATGGATGAAGTTCAGGATTAAGACAATTGTGGATGCGGAAGATATAATCATCAGCACCCTCTATGATATAGGTTTGGAAGGCGCACAGATTGAAGATAAGGTGCCGTTAACTGCCCTGGAAAAGGAGCAGATGTTTGTGGATATCCTGCCGGATGGGCCGGAGGATGACGGGATTGCTTATCTGAGCTTCTTTGTGGAGGAAAAGGAGGACGGCAGTCTGGTATTGAATGATATCCCCACAGATAAGGAAACAATCACAGAGCAGATTACGGAGGAGCTTAACGATCTCCGCTTGTTCATGGAGATTGGAGAGGGCACGATTTTTGTGACAGAGACGGAGGATATCGACTGGATAAATAATTGGAAGCAGTATTTCCACCAGTTTTATATTGATGATCTCTTGGTGATTCCGTCCTGGGAAGAAGTCAAAGAAGAGGATAAGGGCAAGAAGATATTACACATTGACCCGGGGACAGCCTTCGGGACAGGAATGCATGAGACCACGCAGCTTTGTATCCGTCAGATTAAGAAATACTTGACAAATCAGACAGAGCTTCTGGATGTGGGGACCGGCAGCGGTATCCTGGCAATCCTTGCGCTGATGTATGGCGCCAAACATGCGGTGGGTACGGATTTGGATCCCTGCGCGGTGGAAGCCGTGGCGCAGAATATGGAGGCAAATGGAATTCCCAAGGAGGCTTTCTGGATGACGATCGGTAATATTATTACGGATAAGAGCGTCCAGGATAAAGTGGGCTATAACTGTTATGACATTGTGGCAGCGAACATTCTGGCAGATGTGCTGGTGCCGCTTACTCCGGCTATCGTACAGCATCTGAAAGCAGGCGGCATCTATATTACTTCCGGTATCATTGATACGAAGGAGCAGACGGTGCGGGACGCCATGGAGGCGGCAGGACTTACCGTGATTGAGGTGACTTATCAGGGTGAGTGGGTATCAGTGACGGCACGCAAAGAGCAGCGGGAAGAGATTTAAATTGAAATTTTCAATTGCGAGATTTTTATGCGCAAAATGCAGCGCAGAAATGATATAAATATGAAAAAAACAACAGAAAAACAGACTATAAAATTATTGAGATATTCTGCAGGCATCCTGGCGCTCGTCTGGATGTGTGTTATTTTTGCATTTTCGGCGCAGAACAATGAGGAGTCCAGCGCGGTGAGCGAGAGCTTAAGCTTCCGCATGGTCAGTTCTACAGGACATTTTTTTCACTGGAATTTAGACGAAGGGCAGCTGCGGGAGATTGCCGATACCATTGAATATTTTGTCAGAAAAGTGGCACATATGTCAGAGTTTGCCATCTTGTCGATTCTTTTATTTATCTGGCTTGGACTGTGGGAGATGTCCCTCTTTCGCAGGGGAACGACGGCGTTTTTGGCAACGTCGCTCTATGCCGCCAGCGATGAATTCCATCAATTGTTTGTTCCTGGGAGAGCGGGACTGGTCAGTGACGCGCTGATTGACAGTTTGGGGGCTTTACTTGGCGTTATCGTCTTTATACTGCTTGTCAAACTGGCGCAGGTATTAAAGAGTAGAAAGCAAAAGCGTAAGGCGCAGAGTTAGGATGGGAGTTACGGTATGTACCAATTCTTTGTAGAACCATCGCAGATACAGGATAAGAAAATTATCATTACCGGCAGTGATGTGAATCATATCAAGAATGTCCTTCGTATGAAACCCGGCGAGGAGATTGCCGTGAGTAATGGAATCGATGGCAGGGAATATCGTTGTGGAATAGAAGCGTTTGCGGAGGATACAGTCGTCTGTACCCTCCGTTTTATCAAGGAGGAAGGCGTGGAGCTTCCCTCTCCAATCTATCTTTTTCAGGCGCTTCCCAAGGCCGATAAGATGGAGCTGATCGTTCAGAAGGCAGTGGAGCTGGGGGTGCATGAGATTATTCCGGTGGCGGCGAAGCGCTGTGTGGTGAAACTGGACGAGAAGAAGGCGGCGGGCAAGGCGAGTAGATGGCAGGGAATTGCAGAGGCCGCGGCCAAGCAGAGTAAGCGGGGTGTGATACCTGTAGTGCGTTCTCCCCTCTCCTTTCAGGAGGCGGTGAACCTTGCCGGAGATATGGATGTGAGATTGATTCCCTATGAGCTGGCGGAAGATATGGCACATACCAGATCCGTGATAGAGGCGGTTAAGCCGGGGCAGAGCATCGCCGTTTTTATCGGCCCGGAGGGCGGGTTTGAGGAGAGGGAGATTCAGACAGCCATATCTGCAGGGATAGAGCCTGTCACATTGGGGAAACGGATTCTCAGGACGGAAACGGCAGGTCTTACGGTATTGTCCTGGCTGATGTATCACCTTGAGGGATAGAAAGAATACATTAAGGTCTGGCAAAAGCACTATGATAATGAACTGTATCGATTTGTGCAAAAAGAAGTCGATGCTGCTATCAATGAATTAGAAAAAGTTGAGTATTATACAGATCTTGCAAAATGCCAATTTACAAGTATCAGATAAATAGGTGGTGACATAAGAACATAAAGGTGGTATCATAATGCCGTATTTTGAATATAGAAAATTTGATGAAAACATTGAATATTACGAAATCCTAGAAACGCTCATGCAGCGTTGGGAATATGAGATTGTTGAATTTAAAGAAGCCAAAGGCAGTTATGATACAGACAAAATCGGTAGATATTTTTCTGCGATCAGTAACGAAGCAAATCTGCGTCAGCAACAATATGGCTGGCTTATTTTTGGAGTTGGAGAACAGGCTAAGGAAAAACAGGTAGTCGGAACTTCCTTCAAAAAGGGCGATAAAAGTATCCTAGAACGCTTCAAATATGAAATATCCAGAGATACTGCCAATGGCATGACTTTTTATGATATTATCGAAATATTTCCAACTGTTAATGGAAAAGAGCATCGTGTACTTATGTTCAAAATTCCAGCGGCAGCAACAGGCATACCCACGGATTGGAAAACAAATTATTATGAGCGCGCCGGAGAGAGCCTTGTGCCATTAAAGCAGTATAAGATAGACGCAATTCGTTCGCAGGAGCGCAGGGATTGGTCAAAACAAGTGTTGGAACAGGCAGGAATAGAGCATTTAGACAAAGATGCGATTGTTTTAGCAAGAGAGAAGTACAAGGAAAAAATGAATCAGGAACATATCTTTAAAGAAGTGGATGCCATGAGCGATGAGCAGTTTTTGACAAAGATCAAGCTCATGATAGGTGGCAAAATCACACATGCAGGAATGCTTTTGCTAGGCAATTCCGATTATGATTATATGTTCCAGTCTGCACCGAGTATTATGTGGAGATTATACGGCGCTGATAATATGGACAGGGATTATGCCATTTTCAAAATCCCGTTTATCAATGTGGTAGATAAGGTGTTTGCAAAGGTAAGGAATCTGACCTATAGGTATATGCCGAATCAGATGACGTTGTTTCCGATGGAAACGGAACAATATGATGGCTGGCTGATGCGCGAGCTGCTCAATAATTGTATTGCTCATACAAATTATCAGTTAGGCGGCAGGATTTATGTCAATGAATTTGAGGACAGACTCAAATTTACCAATCCGGGCGATTTTATTCCGCAGAAAATTGAGCATGTTTTGGAAGCAAGTTATAGCCCTCCATTTTATAGGAATCAACTGTTGGCGGAATCTATGGCGGCGTTTCATATGATTGATACCGCAACGTTGGGAATCCGTCGGGCATACAACATTCAGAAAGCAAAATATTTTCCTATGCCGGATTATAATGTCTCTTCCGGAACACAGGTTGAAGTGACAATTTATGGAAAAACGCTGAATGACAGCTATATGCATATACTATATGATCATCAAGACTTAGATTTACAGACTGTATTTTTGCTTGACCGGATACAGAAAGGCTTGCCGGTAGAAAAAGAAGATGTAGACAGATTGCGCGGTCAGAAGTTAGTAGAGGGCAGGATGACGAGTTTGTATCTGTCAGCATCAGCGGCTAAGAGCATTGATGAAAGTACAAACTACATTAAAAATAAGGGGTTTGATGATAAGTATTATAAGGACTTGATTGTTGAATATCTGAAACAGTATAAGAAAGCCAGAAAGAAAGATATACGGGAGTTGCTATGGGATAAGCTGCCAAATGTTTTGAGTGGTGTCCAAAAAGAAAATAAAATTCACAACTTGCTTGCCTCATTGAAGAGGCAGGGAATTATTGGCAAGGATTCCGAAAACCAACAGCAATCCAATTGGGTATTAAAGTAATATCTTGGGTAATTTGAAATTTATCCAAGGTTTACCCAAGATTTACCCAAGGTTATCCAAGCCTGTGCTTCTAACAGATGGGGAACATGTCATGAAAAAGCAGCAGCATGTGACCTTCCTGTAAAACACACATACTATAAGTATATAAGTATGGAGAGAAGAATATTCCTAAATTTTGTCTAAGACAAAACTTCCGTAGATTATGAAATTTGAGAGAAAGGAATGGCGAAAATGGAAGTGTATTTGGATAATTCTGCGACCACCAGATGCTTTGACGAGGTTGCGCAGCTGACGCATAAAATCTTGTGTGAACACTACGGTAATCCTTCCAGTATGCACCATAAGGGAGTGGAAGCGGAACGGTACGTAAGAGATGCCAGAGAGACACTCGCGAAGATTTTAAAAGTGAACGAGAAGGAGATATTGTTTACCTCTGGGGGAACAGAATCGGATAATATAGCATTGGTCGGTACAGCGATGGCTAATCACAGAAGAGGACGCCATCTGATTACCACGCAGATAGAGCATCCGGCAGTCTTACAGCCCATGGCTTATCTGCAGAATCAGGGCTTTGAGGTGACTTATCTTCCGGTGGATAAAGAAGGCCGGATTCGATTGTCTGACCTTGAACAGGCCATAAGGCCGGACACCATTCTTGTGTCCATCATGCATACCAACAATGAGATAGGCAGTCTGCAGCCTATTGCGGAAGCTGGCGAGCTGATCAAGAAATGTAATCCGCAGACATTGTTTCATGTGGATGCGGTACAGGGTTTTGGTAAGTTCTATATTTACCCCAAGAAGATGCAGATTGATATGTTATCGGTCAGCGCCCATAAGATTCACGGTCCCAAAGGAGTTGGATTCCTTTATCTGCGGGAGGGCGCTAAGGTGAATCCCATCATGTATGGCGGCGGGCAGCAGAAGGGTATGCGTTCCGGTACGGAGAATGTGGCGGGAAGCGCCGGTATGGCCCTGGCGGCAGAGATGGTCTATAAAGAGTTGAACCGCGATATGGAAAAGATGTATGGACTGCGCAAGAGATTGATAGATGGTGTCAGGCAGATCGATAATGTGAAGGTGAACGGTTGTCCTGACCGGGAAGGTGCCGCTCATATTGTGAGCCTTTCCGTGCGGGGTGTGCGCAGTGAGGTCCTTTTACATGCGTTGGAAGAGCGGGGTATTTATGTGTCGGCGGGAAGTGCCTGTGCCGCCCATAAGCCGCAGCCTTCTGCTACTCTTCGAGCAATCGGTGTGGAGAAGGAATTGTTAGAATCCACAATTCGATTTAGTCTCTCCGTATTTACCACCAGAGAAGAAATCGAATATACAGTGCAGGCTCTATGTGAGATGGTGCCCATGCTGAGAAGATATACAAGGCATTAACAGGAAGATGTAACAGGAAGACTCTGGAAATACGGACTGTTGCAGCAACGTATAGACGGCGGGACGGCAGCAGAAAATCTGCTTGTACCGCTGTCTATGTGAGGGCGGGTAATAGAAAACGGCTGCCTTGCCATGGACAGGCCATCATGGTAGGATAAGGCATGAAAGAATAAAATGAGGGATGGGAGATACCATGTACAAATCGTTCTTAATCAAGTACGCTGAAATTGGTGTGAAAGGAAAGAACCGCTACCTGTTTGAGGAAGCGCTGGTCAAACAGATTAAATATGCCCTGAAAAAGGCAGAGGGTGAATTTGCTGTGCGCAGGACGGACGGGCGTATTTATGTGGACGCGCTTACGGAGTTTGATTACGATGAGACTGTGGAGAATTTACAGAAAGTGTTCGGCATCTCTGGGATATGTCCTGTGGTGCATGTGGAGGACGAAGGATTTGAAAAGCTGGGTGAGGCGGTAGTCCGTTATATAGACGATGTGTATCCGGACAAGCATAAGACGTTCAAAGTGGCGGCCAGACGGGCACGCAAAAACTATCCCCTCAATTCCATGGAGATTAATATGGAATTGGGCGGCATTCTTTTGGATGCCTATCCGGAGATGCGAGTGGATGTACATAAGCCCGACATCCTTCTCAATGTGGAGATTCGGGATATGATCTATCTGTATTCCGAGATCATACCGGGGCCGGGCGGGATGCCTGTGGGGACAGGCGGCAAAGCGATGCTTCTTCTTTCCGGCGGCATCGATTCCCCGGTGGCAGGCTGGATGATTGCCAAGCGGGGTGTGAAGATTGACGCAGTATATTTTCATGCACCGCCTTATACCAGTGAACGGGCAAAGCAGAAGGTGGTGGACTTAGCAAAGAAGGTGGCGGCCTATACGGGGCCGATTTATCTGCATGTGATTAACTTTACGGATATCCAGCTCTATATATATGACAAGTGTCCCCACGATGAACTGACGATCATCATGCGCCGTTATATGATGCGCATTGCGGAGCATATTGCCAGACAGACAGAATGCCTGGGACTGATTACCGGGGAGAGCATCGGCCAGGTGGCGTCCCAGACCATGCACAGCCTTGCAGCGACCAATGAGGTCTGCACAATGCCTGTTTATCGGCCTTTGATTGGGTTTGATAAGATGGAGATTGTGGAAGTTTCAGAGAAGATAGATACCTATGAGACATCCATACTTCCTTATGAGGACTGCTGTACCATCTTTGTGGCCAAGCATCCTGTGACGAAGCCAAACTTAAATATTATTAGAAAACATGAAAAGAATCTGCAGGAGAAGATAGAGGAGCTGGTGGAGACGGCAATTGCGGAAGAAGAGTTGATTGTTGTCCGCTAGGAGGAACAAAAAAGAACCACTTACTCTGTGTAAGTGATTCTCTCTGTTTTCTTGATAAGTACTAGATGATGTAGGGTTTTAAGGTCTCCATCACTTCATCGATGCCCTCCTCGGCGTGGATGTTGAGGTCGATGGGCTTTGATAAATCTAAGCTGAAGATACCCATGATAGATTTTGCGTCGATGACGTATCTGCCGGACACTAAATCAAAATCATAATCAAACTTTGTGATATCGTTCACAAATGATTTAACCTTATCAATAGAATTCAATGAAATCTGTACTGTTTTCATTTCGGAATTACCTCCTTTGCTTATTATGTCTTCTGCTTTAATACTAAATGCTGGAAGTATAAAAGTCAATGATAAAACAATACAAAAAACGCGGAGATTACCATGAAAAGTGTAGCACTACATAATCTGGGATGCAAAGTGAACAGCTATGAATTAGATGTTATGCAACAAATGCTGCTGGAAAAAGGGTATGAAATTGTATCATTTGATAAAGCGGCAGATATTTATATTGTAAATACCTGCACTGTCACCAATATCGCGGACAGGAAAAGCCGCCAGATGCTTCATCGCGCGCGGAAAATGAATCCCCAGGCTGTGGTTGTGGCGGTGGGATGCTATGTACAGACAGGACAGGATGTCATTGAGAGAGACGGTACGGTGGACCTTGCCATCGGCAATAATCGGAAGAAAGATTTGGTGGAGATTTTAGAAAAGTATTTGGCAAAGCGGGAAGAAAGTAAGAACGTCAAAGAGTCTGCAACGCCGGATAAAGAGCTGACACAGGATGGGGAAGCATCCGTTTTGCGGCCTGCGGTGTGTGATATCATTGACATTAATCACACCAGCGAATATGAGGAGATGACCTTAAAAAAGACGGCGGAGCATACACGGGCTTATATCAAGATTCAGGACGGCTGTAACCAATTCTGTTCTTACTGCATCATACCTTATGCCAGAGGACGGGTCAGGAGCAGGGGACAGGAGGAGATTATCAGGGAAGTACAAGGAATCGCGGCGAAAGGATATCAGGAGATTGTACTGACGGGAATTCATATCAGTTCCTACGGGACGGACAGAGGGGGTTGTGAACTGCTTTCGCTGCTTAAGAAGCTTCATGAGATAGAGGGGATAAGGAGAATCCGCCTGGGTTCCTTGGAACCCCGTATCGTGACGGAGGCGTTTGCAGAAAAGATCAGCGCGATGCCGAAAGTCTGTCCTCATTTCCACCTTTCTTTGCAAAGCGGTAGCGATGCGGTGCTTCGCAGGATGAACAGGAAATATAGTAAAGAGGAATATTTTCAGGCAACGGAATATTTGAGGCGTTTCTATGAGAAGCCGGCAATTACCACGGATGTGATCGTGGGATTCCCGGGTGAAACACAGGAGGAATTCGAGGAGACGGAAGCTTTTTTACGCCGGGTAAACTTCTTTGAGATGCATATTTTTAAATATTCCAGGCGGGAAGGCACAGGGGCGGCCAAGATGGAAGGGCAGCTTACGGAGGCGGAAAAAGGCAGGCGCAGTGCGGTCCTGTTAGAGCTGGAACGGGAGATGTCCCATCGATACCGGGCCGGTTTTATCGATTTGGAAGTGGAAGTTTTGTTTGAGGAAAAGCAGACGAAAGACGGGAAGGCATATTGGATTGGCCATACGCCGCAGTATATAAAGGCAGCAAAGATTGCACGGGATGGAGAAAATCTGCATAATACCATTGGAAGCGGACGAATCAGCGGATTTTTGGAAGAGGATATCATGTTGTTTGGTTAATTTTATGAGGGGCGCAAGGGGGTATTTGCGGATAAGTCCAGACTTTGTGATTGAATTTTGTGTGACGATAGAGTATTATGGTAATAATAGGTATAAAACAAATCGAGACGATAGATAAGGGCGTGAGACGATGCAGGATTTAGAAAATACACAATTTTTTACAGTTGAGACCGAACCGGAGACAGGAGTTAAACTGGTGCTGTCTACGGTGTATGAGGCACTGACAGAGAAAGGGTATAATCCGGTCAATCAGATTGTGGGATATATTATGTCCGGGGATCCCACTTATATTACGAGTCATAAGAGCGCCCGCAGTCTGATTATGAAAGTGGAGCGGGATGAACTGGTAGAGGAAATGCTGGTAGAATACATTAAGAACTCTATTGTGAAAGGGTAATGATTGACCGATACAGTCAATACAAAAAGAGATAACACTATATGAGGATTATGGGATTGGATTTCGGTTCCAAAACAGTAGGCGTGGCCATCAGCGATCCGCTATTGATTACGGCACAGGGAATTGAAATCATCAGACGCAAAGATGAGAATAAACTGCGGCAGACACTTGCGCGTATTGAGGAACTGATCGTGGAGTACGAAGTGTCTAAAATTGTGCTGGGTTTTCCCAAGAACATGAACGATACCCTGGGGGAAAGAGCGGCCTTATCTTTGGAGTTCCAGGACAAGCTGGAAAGAAGGACAGGTCTGCCGGTGGTGATGTGGGATGAGCGGCTTACCACAGTGGCGGCGGATAAGGCGATGATGGAAGCGGGAATCCGCAGGGAACACCGTAAAGAACATGTGGATAAGATTGCGGCGATATTTATTCTGCAGGGGTATCTGGACTATCTTGCCGGCAAAGAGGAGCGTGAGAAGGAGCTCTAAAGTCGTCCTGCCCATGGAAGGGACGCCAAGAGAGCCTGGGGAGCGCAGTCATGGAGGTTATCGTGGAAAAGATTATGTTTATGCCTGAGGGTGAGGAGGCAGTTGCATTTTATGTGTTGGAGCAGACCAGACTAGGCGGTGTGGATTATCTTCTGGTGACGGATGCAGAGACAGGGGATGGCGAGGCGCTGATCATGCGGGATACCTCAGCTTCAGAAGAGGAAGAAGCGGTATACGAGATTGTGACGGACGACGAGGAATTAAATGCAGTGGCAGCTGTATTTGAAAATATGATGGATGACGTGGATTTATTATCATTTTAATGGAGGGAAGTTTTTTTGAAGAAAAATGAACAAGGAAAATCAGCTGGCAAGCTGAGGGTTATCCCATTAGGCGGACTTGAGCAGATTGGGCTTAATATTACTGCCTTTGAGTATGAGGATAGCATTATTGTGGTGGATTGCGGTCTGTCATTCCCGGAGGACGAGATGTTGGGAATAGACTTGGTAATCCCTGATATTACGTATTTGAAAGATAATGCGGATAAAGTGAAAGGATTTGTCATCACACATGGGCACGAAGATCATATCGGGGCACTGCCTTATGTGTTGAAGGAATTGAATGTGCCCGTCTATGCTACGAAATTGACCATGGGTATCATAGAGAATAAGCTCACAGAGCATGAACTCATGGGTACGACCAAGCGGAAGGTCGTTAAATTTGGACAGTCTGTCAATTTAGGACAGTTTCGGGTTGAATTTATTAAGACCAATCACAGTATTGTGGATGCGGCGGCGCTGGCCGTCTATTCTCCCGCAGGCGTGGTGGTGCATACGGGAGACTTTAAGGTGGATTATACACCGGTATTTGGTGACGCTATCGATCTGCAGCGCTTTGCGGAGATTGGCAGGAAAGGTGTGCTGGCGCTGATGTGCGATTCCACCAATGCGGAACGGCTGGGCTTTACGCCTTCTGAGAGGACTGTGGGACATACCTTTGATTCACTCTTTTTAGAGCATAAGGATACACGGATTCTGGTAGCTACCTTTGCATCCAATGTGGACAGGGTGCGGCAGATTATCAATACGGCGGATAAGTTTGGCCGCAAAGTGGTGGTGGAAGGCAGGAGCATGATCAATATCATAGATACTGCCTCGAAACTGGGGTATTTACAGATACCTGACCGGACGCTGATCGACGTGGAGGAGCTTAAGAATTATCCGCCGGAACAGACGGTCATTATCACCACCGGGAGTCAGGGAGAGAGCATGGCGGCGCTTTCCCGTATGGCAGGCAACAATCATAAGAAGATTTCTATTATGCCTGGTGACACAGTTATCTTTTCATCCCATCCTATACCGGGAAATGAGAAGGCGGTGACGAACGTTATCAACGAACTGCAGATGAAAGGTGCGGATGTAATCTTTCAGGATGTGCATGTGTCTGGACATGCCTGTCAGGAGGAAATCAAGCTGATTTACTCCCTTGTGAAACCCAGATATGCCATTCCGGTTCATGGGGAATACAAACATAGAAAAGCGCAGGCCAAGATTGCGGCGCAGCTTGGCATCCCGAAGGAAAATATCTTTATGCTGCAGTCCGGTGATGTGTTGGAGATGGATGACAACAGGGCCGATGTGACGGGCAGGGTGCCTGTGGGCGCGATTCTGGTTGACGGCCTGGGTGTGGGCGATGTGGGAAATGTGGTACTGCGTGACAGACAGCATCTGGCGGAGGACGGTATTTTGATCGTGGTGCTGGCGCTGGATTCCCACAGCGATCAATTGGTCTCTGGCCCGGATATTGTTTCCAGAGGATTTGTTTATGTGAGAGAGTCCGACGAGCTGTTGGACGAGGCAAGACTTCTTGTGGATGACGCTGTGCAGGGCTGTCTGGACAGGGGTAAGACTGACTGGGGTAAATTAAAGGGAACAATCAAGGATGTGCTCAGTGATTTTGTATGGAAGAAGACCAAGAGGCGTCCGATGATTCTGCCAATCATCATGGAAGTATAGACACAACCGGTTTGGGGTAAGGTACTTTAAGGAGGAAGCAGCATGTCAGACAGCAAAATTAGAGAGGCAATCAAACAATTTGCAGATACAATCATGGCGTCAGATATTTATAAAGAGTATCTGTATCAGAGGGAAAAGATTAAAAAGCAGCCGGATTTGTATGACAAGGTAAACGAATACCGGCAGCGGAACTTTGAGCTGCAAAACGAGACGGACAGTGAGGAACTGTTTGACCGTATGGAAGCTTTTGAGAAGGAGTATGAAAAGCTCAGAGAAGATCCTCTGGTAGATGATTTTTTGAGAGCGGAACTGGCTTTCTGCCGACTGATGCAGGAGGTGGATTTACTTCTTGCGCAGGCCATAGATTTTGAGTTGTAGAGATGGGGAATCATATGAAAATTACAGAAATTATTGGAGGAACGGTTGAGCTTATCATTAAGATAGCCGCGTTCGTCTTTATCGTGATGTTTGTATTTAGATCGGCTTCCACAGCCTACGATTACGGGTTTCGAGTATTTGCGGAAGAACCGGTTTCTGAGGGAGAGGGCAGGACGATCAGTATCTATGTGGAAGAGAACGTTTCTGTCAAAGAGATTGGACAGATGCTGCAGGAGAAGGGATTGATTCGTGATGCGAACTTGTTTGTGATTCAGGAGCTTTTGTCCGAAAATCATGATAAGATACAGCCGGGCATCTATGATCTGAATACTTCTATGACCAGTCAGGAAATGCTTGCAGTGATGGCTACAGCCTCGGAGGAAGTGGAAGAGCTTCCGGGCACCAGAGTGCCCAGCGTGGAGGAGATTACGGGCATTACGGACAATCCCGATGTGGGCGGAGAAGACAGTGACGGGGAAGAAGGCGATTCCGGAGAAGAGTCAGAAGGAGAAGAAGGCGGTTCCGGAGAAGAGGAAGCCGGAGAGTAAAACGATTAGAAGAAGGAAGCGTGGGGCGGATAAAGCAGCACGACAGGAGGAGTATAGCCATGATAACAGACGAGCGTATGAGCGCATTTATTGATTCTCTGGAACCTGGCAATACTCCTTTTTTAGACCAGATAGAGCGCGAAGCGAAAGAAACCAATGTGCCGATCATACGCACCCAGACCCAGGGGCTTATCAAGTTCCTGTTGGCGGTGCAAAAGCCCATGTCCATTCTGGAAGTGGGATGTGCCATTGGTTTTTCCGCGTTATTGATGAGCGAGTATGGGCCGGAGGGATGCCGGATTACAACGATAGAGAATTATGAGAAAAGGATTCCCATCGCCAGAGAGAATTTTAGGCGGGCGGGCAGAGAGGAGCAGATTACACTGCTTGCCGGGGATGCGGCTGGTATCTTAAAAGAACTAAAGGGCAGCTATGACTTTATCTTTATGGATGCGGCGAAGGGACAGTATGTGAATTTTCTGCCGGATGTGGTGAGGCTTTTGCATACAGGCGGTATGCTGCTTTCTGACAATGTACTGCAGGACGGGGACGTGATCGAGTCAAGATTTGCAGTGACGAGAAGGAACAGGACCATACACAGCAGGATGCGGGAATATTTATATCAGGTTAAACACCATACACAGCTGGAGAGCGTGATACTTCCGGTGGGGGACGGTGTGACATTGAGTGTGAAGATAGAGTAAGAGAGGTTTATCATGAGAAAGAAACCCGAATTGCTGGTGCCGGCCAGCAGTCTTGAGGTATTAAAGACAGCGGTGGTCTTTGGGGCGGACGCGGTATATATCGGCGGCGAGGCTTTTGGACTGCGGGCCAAGGCTAAGAATTTTACTATGGAGGAGATGGCGCAGGGCATTGCCTTTGCACATGCAAGGGGTGTGCGTGTACATGTGACGGCCAATATTCTGGCTCATAATGGTGATTTGGAGGGGGCCAGAAGATATTTTCAGGAATTAAAAGAATTGGCGCCTGACGCTTTGATCATTGCGGACCCGGGGATGTTTATGCTGGCCAGGGAAATCTGTCCGGAAATAGATATTCATATCTCCACACAGGCGAATAATACCAATTACATGACTTATCAATTCTGGTATAATCAAGGGGCGAAGCGTGTGGTCTGTGCCAGAGAACTTTCTTTGCGGGAAATCAAGGAGATTCGGGAGAACATGCCGGATGAGATGGAGATGGAGAGCTTTATTCATGGTGCCATGTGTATTTCTTATTCGGGCAGGTGTCTTCTGAGCAATTACTTTACGGGAAGAGATGCCAACCATGGGGCTTGTACCCATCCCTGCCGCTGGAAGTATGCGGTGGTGGAGGAGACCAGGCCGGGGGAATACCTGCCGGTTTATGAGAATGAGCGGGGTACTTATATTTTTAACTCCAAAGATTTGTGTATGATCGAGCACATCCCGGAGCTTATGGATGCGGGAATCGACAGTTTTAAAATAGAGGGCAGGATGAAGACGGCGCTCTATGTGGCGGCTGTGGCCCGTACTTACCGCAGGGCTATCGATGATTATCTCATTTCCGAAGAAAAGTACAAGTCCAATATGGATTGGTACAGGGCGGAGATTGCCAAATGCACTTACAGGCAGTTTACTACGGGTTTTTATTTTGGCAGGCCGGACGAGAATACACAGATTTATAACGAAAGCACCTATGTCAATGAATATACTTATCTGGGGATTGTGGGAAGCTTAACGCCGGCGCCTGATGAGGGATTTGAAACTGCCAGTGGTGCAGCGGCGCATATGTGCGCCCGTATCGAACAGCGCAATAAATTCTGTGTGGGAGACGAGATTGAGATTATGAAGCCGGACGGCACCAACGTTCCGGTTCGTGTACTTGCCATGTATGATGAACAAGGACAGGCTGTGGAGTCCTGTCCCCATTCGAAGCAGGTGATAGATGTGAGACTGAGTCAGACGCCGGATGTTTATGATATCCTGCGCAGTAAGGCAGAAGATACGAAAGAAAAAGCGTAATTTGGGAGAAAATTATGACATACATGTCGTTTTGGTTCTATGTGTTTGTGCTTATAGCCGCTCTATTATACTATATCATTCCCCTGCAGAGAAGATGGCTGGTCTTGCTGGCAGGCAGTCTTTTCTTTTACTGGCAGGCAATGGGAACGCCGGTGGGAATGGCGGTGATTCTCATCACCATTGCAGCTGCCTATGGGGCTGGTCTTTTGCTGCATAGGGTGAAAAGAAAGAGCGTACTTGTAGCAGCAGTCTGCCTGGTGATTCTACCTTGGTTCTGCATCAAAAATGGTAACTATGTTCTGGAAGTTCTACTCCACAAATCTGCGGTCTCATGGATTGTCCCTGTGGGCATTTCTTTCTATACGCTGCAGATCATCTCCTATCTGGCAGATATCTATATGGGAAGAATTGAGGCCCAGAGAAATCCCGCCAGGTTTGCTCTCTATGTGATGTTTTTTCCGCAGATTGTGCAAGGACCTATTCCCCGTTATGACAGGCTGAGCGGACAGCTGTATGGGGGACATCCTTTTTGCGAGAAAACGGTGGTGGGCGGTTTTTACAGGATTTTATGGGGATTTTTCTTAAAGCTCATGATTGCGGACAGGGCGGCCGTGGTGGTGGATGAGATCTTTGGACTTCCCTATCAATATGTGGGCTGTTATATATTCGTTGCAGGTGTTCTATACAGCATACAATTATATGCGGATTTTGCGGCGTGTATTTCCATCTCCAAAGGGGTGGCAAATCTGTTCGGTATAGAATTGGCGGATAATTTTCACCACCCCTATCTGGCAGTTTCTGTGAAAGATTTCTGGCACAGGTGGCATATGTCCTTGAGTGAATGGTTGAAAGACTATGTCTATATTCCCTTAGGCGGCAGTCGAAAGGGGCGGGGCAGAACCTTTATCAATCTTATCTTGACATTTGCGGTCAGCGGTATCTGGCATGGCGCTGGTCAGCGGTTTGTGGTCTGGGGGCTGTTGCACGCGGTATATCAGATTGCAGGACAGCTTACCCAGGGGATACAGAGGAAGGCGGCAAAGGTTCTAAAGCTTGAGGAAGCTGTGGAAGCCAGGATATGGATACAAAGAATCTGGACGTTTTTGTGTGTGATGACTGCATGGATTATTTTCCGCGCGGAGAATCTGCGGACAGGATTACAAATGATAGGCAGTATGTTCTGTGTACATAATGTATGGATTTTTACCAATGATGCGTTACTTTCGCTGGGGCTTGACTGGAAGGAATGGGTGGTACTTTTATCGTCTATCCTGCTCCTTTTTATAGTGAGTCTGAAACAGGAGAAGGGGTTTGCCTTTTCGGAAGCGATTTTCAGACAGCCTCTCTATATCAGATGGGCTCTGTATCTGGTGGTCATCTTCGGTATCATGACCTATGGAGCTTATGGCATGGGGTATGATTCACAGGCATTTATATACGGGGGTTTTTAAGGGATGAAGAAGAATGTGGGATTTGCCTTACGAGCGGCTGGGTTTTTGGCAGTATTTGCGGTCTGTTTTTGGGTTTATGTCAGATGGATTACACCCAAGTTTTTTACGGACATAGATTGGCCTACGACTACCACCTATGCCGGTTTTTATGAATTGGAGAAAAACACGGCGGATGTGCTTTTCTTAGGAAGCAGTCATGGGGTTACATCTTTTCTGCCTCAGGAATTATATAATCAATATGGAATCACCAGTTATAACCTTGGCTGTGAACAGCAGGGCATGGTGACTTCCTATTATTGGCTGAAAGAAGCCCTTCGCTACCAGTCTCCCAAGGCGGTGGTTCTGGAATGCTATTTCTGTTTTCCCTATATGGTGGATGAACCGCTGAACACGGAGGAGAGCTATACCAGAAAAGCCTTTGACTTTATGAAATGGTCCCCTGTCAAGGCGGAGGCAGTCAAAACTGTCTGCGAAGTAGATGCCAAGCAGGATGTGTGGAGTTATTATTTCCCCAATGTACGCTATCACACCAGATGGGAAAATCTGGACAGGAATGATTATAGATACAAAGAGATGGCGGGCAAAGCCGGATTGAAAGGTTTTGCACCTCTATATTTCTATTTGGGAGAGCCGGGGGAAGGTTTTGTGCCTCATGACACTGATGAGACGGATGAATGTGCGCAGATGGCGCCCCTGATGTTAGAATATCTGGACAAGATTAACGATTTGTGTGCCCAGAATGATATCCATTTAATCCTTACGATTACACCGGCCATGGCGGCGGACCTTACGAAGTGTAATGCGGTACAGGCATATGCGGATGAAAAGGGACTTACTTTTATCAGCTTTAACGAGCAGAATGTTTATCGGCAGATGGATTATCAGATGGCGGTGGATAACTGCGATGACGGCCATCCCAATATATGGGGAGCGATGAAAGTAACCAACTATATGGGCGCGGTGCTGCGTGACCAATTCGGCATAGAGAGTAATTTACAGCCGCAGTGGGAGAATAGTAAAGAGGATTACGCTTTTATCATGGACCAGTGCAGTTTAGATCATACAGGGGATATCGATGCCTATCTGGCAGCTCTAAATCATGAACAATATGCAGTGATTCTCGCATCTAAGGATGAATTTACCACTTCCTTAAGAGAGTCCACGATTGATCTGTTGAGACAGCTCGGTTTATCTGCGGATTTGGCCGGGCAGGAAGGGTGTAATTATCTTGCGGTTGTCTCGGATGGCAAAGTACTGTTGGAAGAAGTATCGTTTGAGCCGATTGCGTATCAGGGAGCGATTCAGGATGGTTATATGCCGCTGTATGCACGCAGCATGAAGGATGAATGGGGCAATGGGCTGGCTTCGGTGATTATTGACGGGGAGGAATATTCCAAGAACCAGAGCGGATTGAATATCATTGTGTATAATAACCAGACGAGAAAGATTGTGGACAGTGTGTGGTTTGGGACCTATGAGCCGGAGAATACGATGGGACGCTGATTGTGTAATTTAGACAACAGATGCGGTTTGGAGTTCTTTTTTTGTATAAAATAGACGAAAATATAAATTGGGTATTGCAAATGAAAAAGATATAGAGTATCTTTATAAAGAAAGTTGTATACAGGTATCCAGAACAATGATGTTCCAAAAAGGTTTATTTTTGGAACATTTTTTTATGAGGAGGAGAAAAAATGAGCGGAACATTTAATGTGGAAGAGATTTTCGGTCAGGATGTATTTACTCTGGGGAAGATGAAAGAGCGTTTGCCCAAAAATGTGTACAAAGAAGTGGTGAATGTGATGAACCACGGCGGTGAACTGACCATGGCCACCGCGAATGTGGTAGCGAAAGCCATGAAAGACTGGGCAGTGGAGAAGGGGGCTACACACTATACGCATTGGTTCCAGCCTTTGACAGGTATTACAGCGGAGAAACATGATGCCTTTGTGGCACATCCTGATGAGTCCGGTAAGATGATGACGGATTTTTCCGGTAAGGAGTTGATTAAGGGTGAGCCGGATGCTTCTTCTTTCCCGTCAGGGGGACTGCGGGCGACTTTTGAGGCGAGAGGTTATACTGCATGGGACATCACTTCTCCCGCATTTATTAAGGATTCAGGCTGCGGCAAGATTCTCTGTATTCCTACGGCTTTCTGCTCCTATACGGGAGAGGCATTAGATAAGAAGACACCGCTGCTTCGCTCCATGGAGGCCCTCAGTGATCAGGCGCTTCGTATTGTAAGACTGTTCGGCAATACAGGAGCCACTAAAGTGGTTGCATCTGTGGGTCCCGAGCAGGAATATTTCCTGGTAGATAAAGATTTATATATGAAGAGAACCGACCTGATGTTTGCGGGACGTACCCTGTTCGGCGCACCGGCGCCTAAGGGGCAGGAGATGGAAGATCACTACTTTGGCGTCATCAGAGAACGCGTCGGCGCTTTTATGAAAGATTTAAATGAAGAGCTCTGGAAGCTGGGCGTGACAGCCAAGACACAGCATAATGAGGTGGCACCGGCGCAGCATGAGCTGGCACCCATCTATGAGACGGCTAATATTGCGGTGGACCACAACCAGATCGTGATGGAGACAATGAAAAGAGTTGCTGTACATCACAACATGAGATGTCTGCTTCATGAGAAACCCTACGCGGGTGTAAATGGTTCCGGTAAACACAATAACTGGTCTATCACCACAGATAACGGTGTAAACTTGTTGGATCCCGGTGATACGCCCAATGAGAATGTACAGTTCTTGCTGGTGCTGGCATGTATTATGAAGGCGGTGGATATCCATGCCGATTTGTTAAGGCAGTCTGCGGCCGATGTGGGAAATGACCATAGACTTGGGGCTAACGAGGCACCTCCGGCTATTATTTCCATTTTCTTAGGGGAACAGTTGGAAGATGTGGTGAGACAGCTGATTGAGACTGGTGAGGCTACTTCGGTGAAAGAGGGCGGACTTCTCCTGACAGGCGTTAAGACCCTTCCCGATTTCCAGAAAGACGCTACGGACCGTAACAGGACATCACCCTTTGCATTCACGGGCAATAAATTCGAGTTCCGTATGGTAGGCTCCGCAGATTCCATCGCAAGCCCCAATACCACACTCAACGCGATTGTGGCGGAGGCTTTCTGTGAGGCGGCTGATATTCTGGAAAAGGCTGAGGATAAGGAGCTGGCGATTCATGATCTGATTAAGGAATACATGACCAAACACCAGAGAATCATCTTCAATGGCAACGGCTACTCCGAAGAGTGGGTGGAAGAGGCACACAGAAGGGGACTGCCGGATATTAAGTCCATGATTGAGGCGGCAGAGACCATCACCACAGATAAGGCTGTGAAGCTGTTTGAGAAATTTGGTATTTTTACAAAGGTAGAGCTTGAGTCCCGCGAGGAGATTATTTATGAGACCTATGCGAAGAGCATCAACATTGAGGCTCTTACCATGATTGATATGGCGGGTAAGCAGATTGTTCCGGCCGTGATCAGATATACGAAGTCTTTGGCAGATACGGTAAATGCCGTGAAGATGGCAGGGGCGGACGCGTCCACGCAGGATGAGCTTTTGATAACGGTGGGCGAGAAACTGTCAGCGATGCAGACGGCCTTAAGGAAGCTGGAGAAAGCGGAAAAAGAAGCCTCCGCCATGGAAGATGTGAAGGCACAGGCATTCTTCTACAAAGATACGGTCAAAGTCATCATGGAAGAGTTGCGTAAACCGGCAGATGAGTTGGAGATGATCGTAGATAAAGAGTATTGGCCGATTCCTACTTATGGTGAACTAATGTTTGAAATTTAGTACATCCAGGAATTTGTCGAAAAAAGTTACAAATTTTTTTAAAAAATTTAGGAAAAGGGCTTGTCAAACGAGCCTTTTTCCTTTATAATCGTTAATTGTTGATGGGCTATCGCCAAACGGTAAGGCAACGGACTCTGACTCCGTCATTTCAAGGTTCGAATCCTTGTAGCCCAGCTTGAAAACCCCGATGAGGATGACTCACCGGGGTTTTGTCGTAATCAGTAATAATTTACAAAAATCAACCCTGGAAATTATCGCAGTTTAACAAAATGTAATTTGCACTATTGACAATAATCTCCCAGGAGTTATAATTTAATTGAAACGGTTAACCAATTGAAAATTAAAGGTTTTCATGGATTAGTATGATATGCGAAAGTAAGAGTTGAAACGGTTATGAAAGAAAGATATACAATCAGAGATGTGGCCGCCCTTGCAGGGGTATCCAACGCTACGGTATCTTACGTACTGAGCGGTAAGAAGAAAATTTCTGAGGAGACCAGACAGCGTGTCCTTAAAGTGATTGAGGACACAGGCTTTGTTCCGGATATGAACGCAAGGGGCCTGTCCGGAAAGGATACGCGGCTGATCGGCATTGTGATTCCGCAGACGGAGCCGGGCAGTAAGCTGATGTTCCATAACACATTCTACAGTCAGCTTTTGGGGAGCATAGAGTTTGCCACAAGGCGGCGGGGATATCATGTGCTGATTTCTGCCACAGATATGACGCAGGATTATCTGAATCTGATACGTGAGAGAAATCTGGCAGGTGTCATCATCGTAGGAACTTATGAGAGTAGATTTTGGGCACAGCTTAAGGAGTTAGAGGTGCCGGTTGTTCTGGTGGACAGCTATTGCAAGAATGACTGGTTTCATGCCATCCGCATCGACGATGAGTATGGTTGTTTTGTGGAAACGGATTACCTCATCCGTAAAGGACACAGACGGATTGCCTTTGCGTCCGGCAGTATCAAGGAGGATGGCGTTATGCAGAAGCGGTTTCTGGGATACAGGAGGGCGCTTGAGAAGAACGGCATCGGCTATGAGGAAGGGTTGGTGTTTGAGGACGTGGTGTCTTATGAGAGCGGCGTCAGGATTGCAGAGAGGATTGCGCAGTCCGAATTAGGTATAACGGCAGTGGCTGCCACAGCGGACATTCTCGCAATCGGCTTGTTAAGCGGTTTCTACCGGCGGGGAGTTTCCGTACCGGAGGACATTTCAGTCATTGGGTTTGACGGCCTAGAGGAGACAGCGTATACGACACCGGGATTGACTACGGTCAGACAGCCGATTTCCATGAAGGGAGAGCTTGCCGTGGATTTATTGATTGAAAACATTGAGAATCCTAAGATGGAGAGAATGGATAAAGTCCTGCAAGTGGAGTTAGTAGAGCGGGGCAGTGTGAAGCAGGAAGCTGCTATAGGCAGCGGTTGACAAAGAAAGGCAGGGATAGACAGATGATCGCAAAGATCATAAGAGATAAAGAAGATAGGGACGAACGTTCCTTAAAGGACGGGAGACCGATTTTATTAGAACGTAAGGGAAGGATTCTGGAAATAACGGCGCACTATGAGGGCGTCTATGGGATGGGGGAGAAATTTGATTTCTTGAACCAGAAAGGGCGGACAGTCATCAATCAAGTAGTGGAGAAGTTTTGCAATCAGGGCAGTTTCAGTTATTGTGTTACTCCTTTTTTCATGACGGATGCAGGCTTTGGAATCTATGTGGAGACCAAGGAGAGGACGGTATTTTCTTTTCAGGAAAAGATATGCTGTGAGATTCCCGAAAGTGCGGCGGTCTATGTATTTTTGGGAAGTATGCAGGAAATATTAAGTGATTATATTGATCTGTCCGGCAGGCCCAAGCTGCCGCCGGCGTATGCTTTCGGCATATGGATTTCGGCAAACCGGTGGAATTGTGAGGAGGATGTGGAAGAGCAGCTTGCCTGTTTGAAGAAGTATCATTTTCCGGCCAGCGTCTTGGTACTTGAGGCATGGAGTGATGAGTCCACTTTCTATATTTGGAACGGTGCCCGGTATGAGGCGAAGCCGGGCAAAGCACAGTACGAGGACTATGACTTTACGAAAAGTAAATATTGGCGTGACCCTAAGGGAATGATTTCGAAATTGCACGAAGAAGAAATCAGGTTAGTACTCTGGCAGATTCCGGTCTGGAAAAAACAGGGGGAGGAAGAAGAACCTTCTTCACAGCTTGCGCTTGACAGAGCGTATGCGGTGCAAAACGGACTGTGTGTGATGAAGCAGGATGGCACACCCTATGAGATTCCGGCGGGAAATTGGTTTGCGGGTTCGCTGATTCCGGATTTTATGAAGGAAGAGACGCGCAGGTTTTGGTTCCAGAAAAGGCAGTACTTGTTGGATATGGGTGTGGATGGTTTTAAGACGGACGGCGGGGAATTTATCTATCAGGATGATATTCTTTTTGGGGACGGTACAACGGGTCGAGAGGGAAAGAATCAGTACTGCCAGGACTATCTGGAGGCTTATACAGAATTTATCAACAAGGACAATGTTTTATTCAGTCGTGCCGGATATACGGGAGCGCACCGGACTCCCATACATTGGGCGGGAGACCATCAATCCACCAACGAGGAGTTTCGAAGTATCTTAGCGGCCGGATTATCGGCGGCTATGTCAGGTATAGCATTCTGGGGGTTTGATATCGGCGGTTTTGCGGGTGCGCTGCCTGACCCGGATTTGTATATGCGCGCCACCCAGATGGCTTGTTTTAGTCCGATTATGCAGTGGCATTCAGAGCCTGAGGGCGGGCAGTTCAAAGAACTGATGCCGGGGATTTCGGGAAATAATGAGAGAAGCCCCTGGAATATTGCAAATGTGTACGGGAAACCGGAACTGCTTGATGAACTCAGATACTGGCATGAACTGAGGATGGAGTTATTGCCCTATCTATATGAGACGGCGCGGGAGGTCGTGGAGGATAATAAGCCTATGATGCGGCCATTGATCTATAGCTTCCAGGGCGATGAAAACTGCCTGCATGTGGAGGATGAGTACATGCTTGGGTCAAAGCTTTTAGCAGCACCGCTTTTGGAGCCGGGGCAGAAAACGAGAATGGTATATTTTCCGGAAGGAAACTGGTATGGATTTTTCAGCGGCCGAAAATATATAGGTAGAAACCAGCAGCAGTCCCATGAGGAGGAAAAGTTTCCTGTCTATGTGAGGGAAGGCAGAGCCTTTTTGCGGGAGTGCGGCGAAAAGATCAGGATATATCTGTATGGAGAACAAGGAAAGGACATGGTTTATTACGAGCAGCAGGAGTATCAGATAGTATGGGATTCTCGTAAGAAAGAAGTGAGGGCCAAGAGGCTGGAAGGAGGAGCAGGAAAGCAGATAGAGTGGATTGCTATTATTTAATTTGGCAGGTTAACCGTTTCAACAAATACAACACACTATGAAAAGAAAGGATGAGAAGTTATGAAGAAGAAAATAGTATCAGTGCTATTGACAGGAGCTGTGCTCACATCCATGCTCACAGGCTGCGGCGGCCAGGAGGAAAAGGCGCCGGCCCAGCAGACACAGGAAGAAGTACAGCCAAAAGAAGAGGCATCTAAGGAAAGTATCGATATCTCCGCCGACAAGACAGGTGAGGAGACGGTGGAGATTACCTACGCCAATTTCAATGCATCCGGAGGAAATGAGGAGACATTGGATAAGATGTATGCGGCATTTCGGGAAGAGTATCCTAATATTACGGTAAATATCGAGACCATCGGATATGATGATTATTTTACACAGATGCAGACCAGAGTGGCAGGCGGAACGGCGCCTGACTGTTATGAGCTGAATATAGAAAATTTTGCGGCATATGCCAATAAGGGTGTTCTGGCGGAGCTGACGGGCATTGATGTGAGCGGATACAATGCCACCGCATTGTCGGCATTCCAGGTAGACGGTAAGCAGTATGGTGTGCCGGGGAACTTTTCCAATGTGGTACTGATTTACAATAAGGATTTGTTTGACCAGGCAGGGGTTTCTTATCCGGACGATACTTGGACATGGGATGAGGCCATGGAAGCCTGTGAGAAGATCAGCGCCCTGGGAGATGATATTTACGGCATTTATCAGCCCATCACTTTCAATGAATTCTTTAAGGTGGCGGCGCAGTACGGCGGCGGTGTGCTCAATGCGGATAAGACAGAATTTACCATCAATTCCCCGGAGAATGTGCAGGCGGCACAAATGATGATTAGTAAGATTGTGGACACCAATGTACAGCCCACAGAGTCTCAGATGGGCGGTATGGGAGACTGGGATTTGTTCGAGAGCGGCAGGCTGGGAATGATTCCTACCGGCATCTGGGCGTTCGGCGCTTTTACAGACGCGTGCGAATTTAACTGGGATATCTGTGTAGAGCCGGGCGGTACACAGAAAGCCACACACTTTTTCAGCAATGCCCTTGTAGTGAATGCGGACAGCGCCAAGAAAGAGGCGGCTGCTGCCTGGATTAACTGGCTGGCTTCCAGCGATGCGGCGGCTAAGATGCGTATAGAGGCAGGCTGGGATCTGCCGGCGATCAGTGATGAAACTGTTCTTGTGGGATATTTGGAAATCACACCGCCGGAAAACAGACAGGCAGTGTTTGATTCCCTTGATCATCTTGCGGTAGCTCCAATCATTGAAGACTATTCTCTGATGGCTGACATTATTACAGACAAATTATCCCGGGCGGCCAGCGGGGAATTAACAGTGGAGGAAGCATTGAACCAGGCGCAGGAGGAGTGCAGTGCACAGATTAAGCTGTAAGGTGCGTGTGAGAAGAACTTCTAAAGACGACCTGCCATGGGACGGAACGTCAAGAGGTTTTAGGAGCTGTTCGTTAACGTGGAAATGGGGGTAAGAGTGAAAAATATAAAGAAAAGAAAATTGACAATACAGGCAGTCCCCTTTATGCTGCCCAGTGTGCTTGGCATGGTCATATTCAGTTTTCTGCCAATCGTGATATCTATTTTGATCAGTTTGACTGACTGGAACGGACTGGATAAGCTGAATGCACAGACGCTGAAAGAATGTATGGTAGGGTTTAGCAATTACATTGCAATACTGAAAAGCTCAGAATTCTGGAATGTGCTGTGGCACACGGTGTACTATATTATTCTGTATATTCCGCTTGTGTTGGTGATGTCGCTTTTCATTGCGTCTATTTTGAATAGAAACATGAAGGGCATCGGCATTTTCCGGATACTGTACTATATTCCGGTCTTGACTTCCTGGGTGGCGGCCAGTCTAATCTGGAAATGGGTTTTAAGCCCCCAGTACGGCGTCATCAATCAATTGCTGGGATATATCGGCATCACAGGCCCAAACTGGCTCACGGATAAGGTTTGGGCGATGCCCGCCATCGTGCTTGCTTCTGTCTGGAAAGATATGGGTTTTTATGGGTTGTTTCTCCTTTCCGGGCTGAAAGCAATCGATATAGGATATTATGAGGCCTCAAGGGTAGACGGTGCGGGTAAGGTAAGGCAGTTTTTCTCCATCACACTGCCTCTGCTGACGCCCTCCCTGTTCTTCTGTATCATTATGGCGCTGATTAATGCATTCCAACTGTTCCCGCAGGTACAGATTATGACGGAAGGCGGGCCGAACGGCGCTACACAGGTGATGGTGGAACGGATTTATACGTATGGATTTAAGTATTTTAAGATGGGATATGCGGCAGCGTATTCGTGGATACTTTTTGTTATCATATTTGTGCTGACATTGGTACAGATGAAACTGCAGAAGAGGTGGGTGTATTATGAATCATAATGAAAAGAAAAAGATCTGGCAGGAGATGGGTTCGTATTTGACGGCAGTTTTCATCGGTGTGATTGTGATGATTCCATTTTTGTGGATGCTGTCTACTTCCTTCAAAAGTAAAGGAGCGCTGATGCAGATTCCGGTGCAGTGGATTCCCAAGGAGCCCTCACTTGATGCTTACCGGACAGTGTTCTCCAGATTCCCGCTGCTTCGGGCAATCGGCAACAGCTTTTTGATTACTGGAAGTTATACGGCGGTAACGATTTTATCCGCATCCATGGCGGCATTTGCCATTACGAAGATTAAATTCCCATGGGCGGAGAGTATCTTCAAGCTTTATCTGGCATCCATGATGATTCCCACGCAGGTAACCTTGATTCCGCTTTTTGTGATCATGAATAAATTAGGGCTGACCAATACCTATCCGAGCGTGATACTGCCCTCTTTGTTCCGGGCCTTTGCCGTGTTTATGCTGGTGCAGCAGATGCGGTCCATCCCCAATGATTTCATGGAGGCGGCACGGATTGACGGGGCGGGCATTTTCAGGATTTATGGCAGGGTGATTATGCCGTTAACGAGGTCGGCGATCGCTACGTTGACAGTGACTACATTTATGGAGAGCTGGAATGATTATCTCTGGCCGCTCTTAATGCTGTCCGATAAGAACAAAATGACGCTGACTTTGGCGCTAAACAGCTTGAATGGGCAGTATGGTACAGAGTATAATCTGCTTATGGCAGGTAGTTTGATTTCCATGGTTCCGATCATTATTATTTATGCCTGTGCGCAAAGATATTTTAAATCTGGTCTTATGTCCGGTGGAGTGAAAGGATAAATGTAATTATGATAAGACGATATGTTTTTGGAAGTCCTATTGAGACAGACGCGGTACTCTGTAAGCCGGAGGCGGCAGTATGGCAGGAAGGAAGGCTGCTTTTACGTGACAATGTATTTTGCTGCGGGCTGAAAGAGGATGAGATTGTGTATGGCCTCGGACAGAATGTGAGAGGCATCAATAAAAGAGGATGGATTTATGAGAGCAATTGTACGGATGACCCGCAGCACACAGAGTGTAAGACATCCTTGTATGGGGCTCATAATTTCCTGATTCTGGACGGGGAGAAAAAGTGTGGCATTTTCGTGGATACACCTGCAAAAGTTACTTTTGATATAGGGTATACCGATTATGAGCAGATGCGTATTGCGCCTGCCACCCCGGATTTTGAATTCTATCTGATAGAGGAGGAGAGCCTGGACGGCGTGGTTTCCACATTCAGGAAACTCATTGGCAGAAGCTTTATTCCGCCGTTGTGGGGCTTTGGCTATGGACAGAGCAGGTGGGGGTATGATTCCGCGGAAGGGGTCAGGCAGGTAGCGGCAGGGTATCGTGATAACCATATTCCCATAGACAGCATTTATCTGGATATCGATTATATGGAGCGGTATAAGGATTTTACGATCAATGAGGATACCTTTCCTGACTTTGACAGGCTGATAGGTCAGATGAAAGAGCAGGGCATCCATCTTGTGCCGATCATCGACGGCGGTGTGAAGAAAGAAGACGGGTACGATGTGTATGAGGAGGGCACGGCGGAAGGGTACTTTTGCAAAGATGCCGACGGAGAGGATTTTGTGATCGGTGTATGGCCGGGCAAGAGCTGCTTACCGGATATGTTGAACGAAGAGGCGGGCAGTTGGTTTGCACATAAATACAAGATTTTGCTGGACAAGGGGATTGACGGGTTCTGGAATGATATGAACGAACCGGCTATCTTCTATTCGGAGAAGGGTCTGCGGGAGGTTTTCGAAAAGATAGATGAGTATCGCACGCAAAATCTGGACGTTGATACCTTCTTTGCCTTTCAAAATATGGTGGCGGATATTTCCAGCAGCCCAAAAGACTATGGGGCTTTTTATCACAATTATAAGGGGAAAAGGTACTGCCACAAAGAGATACATAATCTCTTTGGCTATTACATGACCAGAAGAGCTTCGGAGGATTTTGAAGAATTGTCGCCAAAGAAAAGAATTCTGCTGTTTTCCAGGGCGTCCTGTATCGGGATGCACCGGTATGGCGGCGTATGGCAGGGGGATAATAGTTCCTGGTGGTCACATCTGCTTATGAATATCCGCATGATGCCCTCCTTAAATATGTGCGGTTTCCTTTATACAGGAGCCGATTTGGGAGGATTCGGGGACAACACGACGGAGGATTTATTAATCCGCTGGCTTTCCTTTGGGGTGTTTACGCCGCTTATGCGCAACCATTCTATCAGAGGAACCAGGATGCAGGAGGCGTACCGTTTCCGGAGTATGCACCTGATGCGGGATGTGATCGGCGTGCGCTATAAGCTGCTTCCCTATCTCTACAGCGAATATATGAAAGCGGCGCTTAGAGACGAGATGATGTTTCGGCCCTTAGGATTTGTTTATGGGAAGGATAAACTGGCAAGGCGTGTGGAAGACCAGCTGATGTTGGGGGACAGCATTATGATAGCGCCCGTATATGAGCAGAACGCCGTGGGAAGAACCGTGTACTTCCCGGAGCCTATGAAACTGCTCAGGTTTCGCGGGGGCGAGATACAAGAGGAGGGAGTATATCCGAAGGGATTTGCTTATGTGGAAATGCCGCTGGGAGATGTCTGCGTCTTTCTGAAAGAAAACCGTATCCTGCCTTTGAGTAAGGGCGGAGAGAATGTGGAAGAGGTGGATTTTGAGGATTTAACATTATACTGCTTTGGAGAGAAGGTGCAGCCCTATGAGTATTATAGGGATGACGGCGAGAGCAGGGTATATGATTTAAAAAGCGGGATTAGGATTTTAACAGTATAGGATGGTCAGAAGTTCCACAGCCTTTGCAGCATAAGGGCTGTGGAATTTTTGTGTCGTGTTATGTCTATAAGCGTTTTCTCTAACTGTCTTGCTGTCAATGTAATACAGCGATTTGAGCTTAATCTTGAAATTGATATCGTATAATAGTATATTGAAAGAATGAAAAGATGACACGAAGGAAAAGAAACTGGTATATAGTAAACGGCATAACAGAGAATAGGAGAGGGTATAACAAGATAAAGGGGATGCGGAGGCTATATGTTGATGGGGAAGGAGAATTATGCTAAAAGTATTAATCGCAGATGATGAGATAAAGGTAAGCGAGCTGATTCAGTGTCTGATTGACTGGGACAAACTGGGGATGGAAGTCATAGGGACGGTGAACGACGGGGTTGAGGCCTACGAGTTGATTTTGGAGAAGCATCCCGATATCGTAATCACCGATATCAGGATGCCGGGCATGGATGGCATCGAGCTTGTGGAGAAGGTATTGGGGAACGTGGAATCCGACAGAAAGGTGTTTTTTGTGATCATCAGCGGATACAGCCAGTTCGAGTATGCCCAGCAGGCAGTGAAGCTTGGTGTGGAGGATTATCTGTTAAAACCCATCAAAAAGAAGGAACTGGAAGCGGTCTTACACAAGATATTGGGTAAATACAGCGAAACGGCCAATGCGCTGGAGGAAAAGGAAGATTTGCAAAACCGCCTGCAGAGGACCCAGCAAAAGATTAAGAACAGCTTCTTGTCGGAGCTGGTGGACAATCACAGGCAGGCCATATTAAAGCTGGACAGAGAAGAAATCTATCAGGAATTTGAGTGCCGGTTTCCGGGGGAATATTTTACCCATGTGGTAGTGCATCTGTTTCTGAATACCGTGGTGGAGAACGAAGAAGATTACGGCTTTCTGCTCCCGAAGATTCAGAAGATGATAAAAGAGCGGATGGAAAAGTATTGCTCGGAGTGGATGAGTATCATTCATGACGAGGAAGTGGTATGTCTGTTCAATTCGGTGGAAGACAAGCGGGAAGATTTTATTCGTCAACTCTATAGGCTGAAAGTGGACATATCCAATATCAAGGCGCTTTTTCCCAGATATAAGGTGGCCATCGGTGTTGGCAGGACTGTGGAGGGATTGGAACAGTATCAGGACAGTATCGGTTCGGCCAAGGCGGCTATCCGTAACCGGTTCGGCAGGAAAGAAGAATTCCTGTTAGAGGAAGAAGAGCGGGCAGGGGTAGAAAGCGAAGTGCCGGCGATTGTGTCCGCCTCGGCCAAGCGGGATTTATTAAAAAGCATCGAGCTGGTAGACACAGAGTCTTTTCTGAGGATTCTTAGAGAGATGAAAAGGGATTTGTCTGCCCATTTACAGAATGGGGAACTGGTCTATGGCGTATATCGTGAACTTGTTACCATTTTCATCATGGGGATGAACAGCTGGTACGATTCGGAGGTAAAGGCAGCGCCCTGGGAATTGATGCGGGGGTATCAGCAGTTGTATGGGTTTGAAGAGGTTTTTGATTGGCTGATCGATAATTGCCGCAAGATCATGGAACGGTATGAGGAGACACAGAAGAATCAGGAAGCCAGGCCGATTCGGCTGGCGAAGCAGTATATCAACGAGAACTATAACAAAGCCATCAGTCTGGAGAGCGTGAGCAATCATATTGGGTTTAACCCGGCGTATTTTTCCAGTATGTTTAAGAAAGCCACGGGACAGAACTTTATGGAATATGTGATAGAGATAAGGATTTTGAATGCCAGGAATCTTTTAGTGCAGACGAATCAGGATGTGGCGGAGATTGCGGCGAAGGTGGGATATACAGATTTGAAATATTTTTCCCGTATTTTTAAAAAGATGACGAATCTTACGCCATCAGAGTACAGGAGATTATACAGTTGATGAAAAAGAAACATTATTTTACGAAGGTAAAACTATTTTGTTTTCTGCAGCTATTTTTTGCAACGATGGCAATTGCCGGGAGCATTATCTTGTTTTACAGAGGATGGAAGACAGAAACGGCGGTAAAAGTGCTTACGGCGGCAGGCGCGGTTCTCTTTGCGGCGGTGGAGATCTGGGCTCTGTGCCGGCTTCTTAAGGAAGAAAGATATTATAGGGATTTGTGCGACAGGTTTTCGGAAGGGAAGATCTATCAGGAATTTGTGGACCATATCGGTATGCTTTTTAAGAAGCTTGCTCCGGCGGTGGAACGGTTGGATGGGCTGTTGGAGCGGCAGAATATTATACAGCTGTCCACCAAGCAGGCAGAGTTTCTGGCACTGCAGAACCAGATCAATCCGCATTTTCTCTATAATACGCTGGAGGCCATCCGAGGAGATGCGCTGAGCGCCGGCATGGATAATATCGCAGACATCACGGAGGCTTTGTCCGTGTTTTTTCGTTATACCATTACGGAGACTAATAATCTGGTCACAATCGGGGAAGAACTGGATAATGTGGAGAACTATTTTAAGATACAGCAGTACCGGTTTGGAGAGAAATTGTCCATTGATGTGAGAATCTGTGACGAGGAAGAAAATATTCTGCAGATGCAGTGCCCCAAGCTTTCTTTGCAGCCTGTGATTGAGAACGCGATTTTCCATGGGCTGGAGCGGAAGCGGGAAAAGGGACGAATCAGCCTGATGTTGGAAATCGTGGATGAAGATTTGCATATCAGCATCAGTGATAATGGGATTGGGATTGAGGAAAGGAAACTTGCCAAACTCAATGAACGTCTGGAACGGGTTTCCGTTGGCTATATTGTGGAAGACGGAAAAGGGGAAAGGGGCGGCATCGCACTGAAAAATGTGTGCCGGCGCATTAAGCTTCTGTTTGGGGAGAAATACGGCCTGCATGTGGACAGCATCATAGGGATTGGCACAAAGGTGACGTTAGTGCTCCCGGTTTTGTATAAAAAAGATAAGGTTTAGGGAATGAAGAGAGAGTTATTTGCACTGGAGAAAGCGGCATTTAAGGAGAACGATAAGGAAATCATCCGGGGGCTTACCATGCACCTGTATGAGAAAGACATTTATGGGATTATCTGCGACAGCATAGATGAGAGGGACATGCTCTTGTATTTCTTCAAGGGAAGGTGCGAGCTGTCCAGGGGGCAGATCAGGCTGCGGCATAATCCTGTCAAAAACGGCAATGTGCCGCAGACCTTAAGCAGGGAATTTGCGGTGATCGAGAAGAAGAGCAAGCTTCTCACCTCCTTGTCGGTGATGGAGAATATCTGTATTTTTGCGGACAGGTCTTATATTGTGCGCAAGCGGAAGTACTATGATATGACGAAAAGATATCTGGAATACTTTGATGTAGGAGTAGCGCCCGATAAGCCTGTGCAGTCCTTGTCGGTGAAAGAGCGGGTGGCGGTGGAACTGGTCAAAGCCTATGTGGAACATAAGAGTGTTATCGTATTGGCTGACTTGTCGGGATTTATTCAGGAAAATGAATTGATGCAGATATACCGGCTTTTGTTGAAACTAAAACAGAAGGGGCAAAGCTTTATTCTGATGGAGGCCTTTGATGATATTGTGTTTAGCTGGACCAATCAGCTTCTGATCATCAAGAACGGAAAAGATTTGGGATGCTTTGAACCGGCCTTTGTTGACAGACAGACCCTGTACGCCTTTTTGTCAGGCAGGCAGAATGGGACTGAAAGACCAATGGAGCGCAGGCGCGGGATGGAAGAAGCAGCGGATGCGGACGATACGGTATTGCGGATGGAGAAGGTATGTACGCCGGGATTAAGAAATCTATCCTTTGCAGTGGGCAGGGGAGAGATGGTCAAGGTCTTTTTTGCCAATGAGAGAAATGTGGAGGATTTCAGGGAAATCTTTATGGACGGAAACCGAATCACATCCGGTGAAGTTTTCGTGGGAGAGCGGCCGGTACGGTGCAGGAACATTCGGGAATGGCGCAGGCGCGGCCTGTGCTACAGCGCGGAAATGTCTTATAAAAGCATGTTAATCCGGGATATGACGGTGGTAGATAACTTTATGCTGGAATTGTCGGAAAAGGTGAGATTCCTTTGGCTTTTACCTAAATATAAAAGAAGCGTACATCAATACATTGACCGCACACTTGGGGAGGGGATGGCGAATCGGAAACTGCGGAACCTTCCCCCGGATATTTTACAAAAAATTGAATTAGGGAAATATTATCTGGCGATGCCGAAGGTACTGATCTGTGAGAATCCGTTCCGGGAGGTAGATCTGCATATCAGGGAGGTAACGCTGGAGATGTTCGCGAAGCTGCAGGAGAGAGGGATAGCGATTATTGTGCTGATAACCAATCTGTCGGACATGAATCTGATGGAGGGCAGCAATATTTATGTCCGCAATGGCGAGCCGGTGGATGAAAAGGAGATTTACCGGCTGTTATATAAAGATTAAATCTTAATATAAAAGAAAAACAAAGTACAACAGACAGGCATGGAGACATGTCTGTTTTTGCGTATAAAGGGGTTTGATTCTGTGCAAAAACTTTAGTAAGAATAAACGAAATTTGTAAAAATCGCCAAATTACTCATTGATACGAACAAAAAAATATACAAAACGCATATTTCTAAAAATTATCCCCCATAATCTAAAGATAGAAAGTATGAAGAAAAAATACTTAATGCTATATTAATTATACAAAATAAACAGGGAGGATATTAAACATGAGAAAAAAACTAATCAGCGTAATGTTATCTGTGGCCATGACTGCTTCTTTGTTAGCGGGATGCGGAAGCGAACCGGCACAGGAGAGTAAGCCGCAGGAGACAACAGAAGCGGCGCCGGAACAGGCAGAGGGACAGGAAGAAGCAGCAGAACCGGAAGCGGCGCAGCCGGAGGAGGCACCTGCGGATAACGGAGAACTGCCGATTTTGGGAGCAGGCATCTATTCTTCCACAGATAATTTCAACTCCTATATTGCGAAATCCATCACAGGCGCCAGTGACGGCGTTTTCCAGGTGAATGTGGATGATGGGCAGATGGACCAGGCGACACAGCTTAATCAGATTGATACGGCACTTGCCAAAGGAGCCGTTGCCATCTGTGTATCTGTCGTGGATATTACTGCGGCACCCGCTATTATTCAGAAATGCCAGGATGCGGGCGATGTGCCGATTATCTTCTTCAACAAGGAGATTACGGATAAAGATGTGGTAGCTTCTTATGACAATTTATATCAGGTGACATCAACGGGTGGTGACTATGGTGCAGCGATTCAGGGACAGATGATTGTAGATTACTGGAATGCTCATCCGGAAATGGATAAGAACGGGGACGGCAAACTGCAGATGATCAACGTCATGGGAGACCCGGGTCATACGGCGAGCCAGCCCAGAGCTGATTATGTAGAGTCCACCATTACGGATGCGGGCATTGGCATCGAAGTGTTAGAGAGAGATACGGGCATGTGGGATACCGCAAAAGCAAAAGAGAAGATGGATGCCTGGGTTTCCAAATATGGTGACGAGATTGAGGCAGTTGTCTGTGCAAATGACGCTATGGCACTTGGTGTACTGCAGTCTGTTGAGGCAGCAGGATTTAACTTGGAAGGAACAGACAGCGAGCAGTATATTCCGATCATCGGAATCGATGCACTGCCGGAAATGCTGGAGAAGATTGAGAGCGGAGAAGTGATCGGTTCTGTTTTGCAGGATGCTTCTACACAGGGTAAGGTTATTGTTGCCATTGCAAATAACGTATCACAGGGCAAGGATGCGCTGGACGGCCTGGATTTCGAGCTGGATACAGATGGCTCTAAGGCAGTACGTGTTCCTTATGCGGCAATCACAGCAGATAATGTGGATGTAGCGGCAGCTAACTATACAGAATAAGATAAGCGAAAGCATTTATGCCCCGAAAGCCTGTAAACCTGTCGGGAGGCGGCTTTTGGGGTATTTTTACGGCTGTGCAGCATGGAGATTTCCGGAGGATAAGAGACGGAAGAAAGGAAATGGATGGATGGTGTGAGTGAATATATTCTGGAGATGAAAAATATCACAAAAGAATTTCCCGGCGTCAAGGCATTGGATGACGTGACTTTAAAAGTAAGGCCGGCAACGGTTCATTCCCTGATGGGGGAAAATGGAGCGGGCAAATCGACTTTAATGAAGTGTCTTTTTGGTATCTATGCCGTGGATAAGGGAGAAATAATTCTGGATGATGAGAAAGTGAATTTCAGCGGCCCTGCGGAGGCCCTTAGAAACCATATTTCTATGGTACATCAGGAGTTAAACCAGGTGCTTGACCGCAGCGTTATGGAGAATGTCTGGCTGGGAAGATTCCCTATGAAAAAGGGATTGGTAGACCATCAGAAAATGTTTGAGGAAACAAAGAAGATATTCGATGAGTTTGAGATAGGTGTGAATCCGGCAGTGAAGACAGGAAACCTGCAGGTTGCACAGAGACAGATGATTGAGATCGCGAAGGCTGTGTCTTATGATGCGAAGGTGATTGTTATGGATGAACCCACTTCATCCCTGACAGAAAATGAGGTAGAGCATCTGTTTAAGATTATAGATAAATTAAAGGATAGTGGTGTCAGCATCATCTATATTTCTCATAAGATGGAGGAAATCTTGAGGATATCAGATGAAGTTACCGTTATGCGGGACGGAAAGTGGGTAGCGACGAAGAAGAAGGAAGAACTGAGTACGGATTCCCTGATTCAGATGATGGTAGGACGTGAATTGAAAGAGAGATATCCGCAAAGAAATGTGACACCCGGAGAGGTGGTGCTTCAAGTAGAAAATCTGTCTACCATGACACCGGCTTTTAAGGATGTAAATTTTGAACTGCGTAAAGGGGAAATACTCGGCATTGCGGGTCTGGTTGGGGCAGGCAGGACGGAAGTGCTGGAAACACTGTTTGGTATACGCCAAAGAGGAAAGGGCAAGATTTATTATAAAGGCCGGGAGATTAAAAACAATGTGCCCAGGGAAGCAATGAAAAATGGATTTGCAATGCTTACGGAAGAGAGAAGAAAGGATGGCATTTTCCAGGATTTAAGTGTTTCTTTTAACACCATTATTGCCAACCTTGATATTTATAAGAAAAACGGTTTGTTAAATGACAAGAAGATTAAGAAAAATGTGACAGAGACGATTCAGAAAATTAAGGTAAAGACACCTTCTGACAGCACGAAGATTGGAAACTTGTCAGGCGGGAATCAGCAGAAAGTCATTCTGGGACGATGGCTTTTGACAGACCCGGAAATATTGCTTTTGGATGAGCCTACAAGAGGTATCGACGTGGGAGCGAAATATGAAATTTACCAGTTGATGAACAGGCTGGTGGAGGATGGCAAGAGCATTATCGTGGTGAGCTCGGAGATGCCGGAACTCTTTGGGGTGTGTGACAGAATCATGGTCATGAGTAATGGGGTACAGTCAGGTATTTTTAATGCAAAAGAAGCAACGCAGTTCGAGATTATGGAAGCTTCTGCAAAGTACATATAAGTTGGAGGGTATAAGCGTGGAAAAAATAAAAAAGACCCTTGGGGGCGAAGAGTTTTCATTAAAAAGCTTTCTCATGGAAAAGATTATTTATCTGGTACTCTTGGTGCTGATTATCGTGGTGATCTGCATTGAACCCAGATTCTTATCCATTATTAATTTCAGAAACATTCTGGCGCAGTCGTCCACTAGAATCATCATTGCACTGGCGGCAGGTATGGTGCTTATGATCAGAGGATGCGATTTGTCAACGGGCCGGATGATCGGTCTGGCGGCGGTCATTTCTGCCTCCATGTTACAGTCGGCAAGCTATGCATACCGCATGTATCCGAATCTTGCGGAGCTTCCGATCATCGTTCCTTTGTTGGTGGTAGTGGCAATCTGCGCAGTGCTTGGTACGATTTCCGGTATCTGCGTGGCAGTCTTAAAGGTGCCGCCAATCATTGCAACGCTGGCGATGCAGCTTGTACTGTATGGGGCTTCCTCCATCTATTTTGACAGAGAGCCTTACGGTGCACAGCCCATAGGCGGGATTACCAACCGCATCACGGACATCTGCATTAAAAGTATCAAGCTGGGACCCATCCAGATTCCTTACCTGATCATCATTGCGGCGATTGTGATCATAGCGATGTGGATTTTGTGGAATAAGACAAAATTCGGTAAATATATGTATGCCATCGGTGGCAATCCGGAGGCAGCCCAGGTATCCGGCGTTAATGTGGTAAAAATTCAGATTTCCATTTATGCGCTGGCGGCAATTCTGTATGCCTTTGCGGCAGTATTGGAAGTGGGAAGAATCGGAAGTGCCTCCAACACCACCGGTAACGGGTATGAGATGGATGCCATTGCGTCCTGCGTGGTGGGCGGTGTGTCTATGTCCGGCGGTATCGGTACGGTAGGCGGCATCGTGATCGGTGTCTTGATTTTTACCGTTATCAATTATGGATTATCCTTTGTGGGTGTCAATATGTATTGGCAGTTCATCGTGAAGGGCCTTATCATTCTGCTGGCTGTTGTGATTGATATGAGAAAGTATGCCAAGAGAAAATAGGGTGATTGTAACATTACATAGGGGAGATTGTATAGAGAAGGTCATCTTAGCAAGCGGGGAAAAATTATAGAAAAGAGAAAAGGAGAGCGGTTATGAGAGAAGCGGTAAAGAACACGAAATTGACGGAAGATTGCGGCAAAGAGGTGATCAGGGCCTTTGTGGAAGAGTTGATTCCGCAGTTGACGGTGGAGGAAAAGATTGGCATTATGTCCGGACAGGTGACGGAACAGAAGCTGATGGATGATTTGTTTGTGATTGAGCACTACAATGTCAAACCCTATCCCACTATGGAAGTGGAGAGGCTTGGTGTGCCCAATGTGCGTTTCGTGGATGGTCCCAGAGGCGTGGTTGCAGGTTCCGCTACCTGCTTTCCGGTATCCATGGCAAGAGGCGCAACTTTTGACCGGGAACTGGAAGAGGAAATCGGTAAGGTGATCGGTGCGGAAGTAAGGGCTGTGGGCGGCAACTATTATGGCGGTGTATGCATCAACCTGCCTAGAAATCCCAGATGGGGACGTGCCCAGGAGTGCTACGGAGAAGACCAGTATCATCTGGGAGAAATGGGGGCAGCTTTGACAAGAGGCGTACAGAGCCAAAACGTTATGGCATGTATCAAGCATTTTGCGTTAAACAGTATTGAGAATGCCCGCTTCAAGGCTGATGTGCAGATTTCCAAGCGTGCGCTCCATGAAGTGTTCCTGCCTCATTTTAAACGCTGTATCGAAGAAGGGGCGGCCAGTGTGATGGGCGCTTACAATAAAGTGCTGGGCGAGCAGGCATCAGAAAGCAGCTTCCTGCTTCGCGATATCCTGCGGGATAAATGGGGATTTGAGGGCTTTACTTTATCCGACTTCCTGTGGGCAGTCAAGGATGGGGTCAAAGGGGTCAAAGGCGGTATGAATATTGAGATGCCCTGCTTTTGCCATTACATAGAAGATATTCCCAAGGCCCTTGAGGACGGACGGCTTGAGATGGCGGATTTAGACGAGGCAGTGGGATATATCTTACGTACCATATACTATTACGAGACCAGAAAAGACCCTCAGGAATACGGTGAGGATATCCTTGCCTGCGACAAACATGTACAGGTAGCAAAACGGGCGGCACAGGAATCTATGGTCCTTCTCAAAAACGAAGGAAAAGTGCTTCCGCTGGATAAACAGAAAACAGAGAAGATCGTGGTCCTGGGCGTGCTGGGCGATATAGAGAATATCGGCGACCATGGTTCCAGTAAGGTACATCCTTATTATACAGTGACACCTTTCAAGGGATTGATGAAGAAAATGCCTAGGGCACAGATTCTTTACAATGATGGCAAGAACATAGAACGGGCCAAGGAGCTGGCGGCCGATGCGGATGCGGTAGTGATCGTGGCAGGATATATACACAGCGACGAGGGTGAATTCCTGGCAGACAGAAGCGATATCGCAGAGATGGGCGGTGACCGTGTATCCATGCGGCTGCACCAGAGAGATATTGATTTGATCGAAGGGGTGAAGGGTATCTGTAAGAATACCGTAGTCTCTATCGTGGGCAGCAGTGCGATTCTGATTGATGAGTGGGAAAGCGATATTCCGGCGATCATCTTCTCTTTCTATAGCGGCATGGAAGGCGGAAATGCCTTGGCGGACATCTTATTCGGGGATGCATGTCCGAGCGGCAAACTTCCCTATACCGTGGCATACAGTGAGGAGGATTACCCTTACTTTGACCCGGACTGCGAAGAGATTACCTATGAGTATTATCATGGTTACTGCAAGATGGAGAAGGAAGGGAAGAAAGTTCTTTATCCTTTTGGTTACGGACTTTCTTACACGGAATTTGCATTTGGAAAGCCGGAGGCAGAAGTATTTGCAGATACGGCCAAGATTAGTGTTTCCCTGAAAAATACAGGCAGTGTGGCAGGTGCGGAAGTGGTACAGCTCTATGTAGGATGTGAGGGAAGCAAGGTGGACCGTCCTGTGAAAGTATTAAAAGACTTTGCACGTGTGGAGCTTGCGCCCGGTGAAGAGACGAAGGTGTCCTTAAGTGTTTCCAAAGCAGATATGGCTTACTTTGATGAGGAGAAAGATGATTTCGTGGCAGAGGACATCAAGTACATAGCCTATGTGGGAAACTGTAGTGCGAAAGAGGCGTTGCAGAAGGTGGAGTTTACTTTCTAAATGTGAAAAGTGCTTCAGAAGTATAGGCAGAGATAATGGGTAACTGCGAAATTGTGTTTTCAAAAGTTTCCGCTGTACAAAATAGACAATCACCGTAGGGCACGCTTGCGCTGCACTGCCGCTCGCAGCGGTGCATAAGACGCCGGAATACGGCGTCTAAACACCGGCGGCGTCAAAGCACCCTACTTGCGATTTGTCTATTTTGTACAACTACTTTCCTGAAAAAATGCGTTTCGCAGTTACCTGACAGAAATAAATAGGGAAGGGAGAATGACAGATGAGGATAGGCGCGGATTATTATCCGGAGCACTGGGAGAAGGAACGCTGGCAGACGGACCTTGATTTGATGCATCAGGCTGGGATTGAGGTGGTGCGTATCGGGGAGTTTGACTGGAGTCTGTATGAGTCCGAGGAAGGGGTTTACCATTTTGAATGGATGGACGAAATACTGGACTTTATGAAAAACAATGACATGAAAGTTGTCTTCGGTACGCCATCGGCAACGCCGCCTAAATGGATGACGGATAAATATGGGGATGCCATTTACCAGGCGGATATCCATGGTAACAGTAAGATATTCGGCACCAGGAAACATTATTGCTTTAACAGCGACGTGTACCGGGAAAAGGTGAGGAAGCTGACGGAACTGATCGCGGCAAGATATGCCGGACATCCGGCGGTGGAAGGCTGGCAGATTGACAATGAGCTGGGATGGGCGGACACGGTGCGGTGCTACTGTGATAAGTGTGAGCAGAAGTTCAGGAGGTATCTGGAAGACAAATATAAGACAATTGAGAAATTGAATGAGACCTACGGAACAGTCTTTTGGAGTCAGACCTATAACAGCTTTGACGAAGTTATCATTCCCCGGGCGGGAGCGTGTTATGACTGCTGTCATGATACGCAGGGACAAAATCCCAGTCTGCTGTTAGATTACGACAGATTCTGCAGCGAGTCCGTTATCGGTTTTATGAATGAACAGGTGGACATCATACGTAAACACAGTGATAAGCCCATTACCACCAATATGCTTGACGCGGCGGTAAATTCCGGGACTGGCATTGATTATTTTAAGATGGCCGAGACTTTAGACTTTGTGACCTGGGATAATTACATAGAATTTCAGTGGGGCAAGGCCAAGGATGAGACAGTATCCAGAGATCATGCACTGCTCAGAAGCTATAAACACCAGCCCTTCTGGGTCATGGAACAGCAAAGCGGCCCCTGCGGCTGGAGCAAGATGGGCCCCACACCCACGCCAGGTAAACTCAGGCTTTGGACTTACCAGGCGGTGGCAAACGGTTCCGACACTGTGGTGTATTTCAGATGGCGGGCATGTCCTTTTGGCACAGAGGAATATTGGCACGGTATTTTGGGACATGATGGCAAGATAAACCGGAGATTTGAAGAGATTGCCAAAGTGGGCGCCGAGATGAAGAAGCTAAGTAAGACTTACGGGGCGCTGCAGCCAAAGGCGGAAGTGGCCATTGTGAAATCTTTTGACAGTGAGTGGAGCCATGAGATACATAAGCATGTGGAAGGATTTCATTATGACTCTCTGTTGCTGGATTATTACCGAGCCTTTTACCGCATGGGCATATCGGTGGAGTTCGCAGCACCGGAAGAAGACTTGTCTGGGTATAAACTGGTACTGGCACCGGCACTTTTGATGGTGAACGGACAACAGAGGGAGAACCTGGAGAGCTATGCCCAAAACGGGGGCAATCTGTTGATTTCCTTCAGGAGCGGCATAAAGACTATGGAGAATACCTTCCTGACAGAAACAATTCCAGGAGATTTTGGGAAGCTTGCGGGAATCGAAGTTCACGATTTTGACCCGCTTCTGGAAAAGGAGACAAAAGTATCCGGTGTATTTGGCACAGGCACGGCAAAGCTCTGGTGCGACATCATTACGCCTGTCACTGCAAAGGCGGTGGGAAATTATATTGAAGATTTCTATGCCGGTACGCCATGTATGACGGTGAATTCCTATGGAGACGGACAGGTATACTATCTGGGCTGTGACCTGGATGAGAAGGCGATGGAGCAGTTGATGAAATATCTTTGCAGTAAATCGGATATTTCTACAGGCTTGTATTCTATTGAGGGTGTGGAATGTGTTCACGCCACAGATGGGAGCAACGATGCGCTGTTTATCATGAATCATAATGGTCATTGTGTGACGGTTCCGGTGGATGGAACGTATACGGAAATGCTGAGCGGAGATGCTGTGGAACATACCGTGTTCCTTGAAGCGTATGAAGTGGCGGTGCTGAAGGAAAAGTAATTTGAAATTAAAGTTTGATTTAGTAATGTTTATTGCCCCTGGTGGACCTTGTGTTCATCAGGGGTGTTTTGTTTACGTACCGCGGAATAAGACAATCTGAGTCAAAATATATTGCAAAATAACAATCAAGCTATGGGAAGAATTATATGATGTGGAAATGATACATTGTAAATATGGAAAGAATACGGTATAATACAAATAAATCTATGGCAGGCTATCTAATACTTGAAGTATTGTTACTTTTAAAAATACTGATAGAAAGGGGATTTCCGATGAATCGGAAGAACTGTTTTGTATTGTGTGATTGCCCCATATAGAGTAAAATGAAAATATATAGGACGAATCGAAGTTTTCAAAATTGAACAAATCTGAAGGAGAACAAACATGCCATATATTACAGTTGAAAGTGGTACATTATCAGATGAACAAAAAGAGGAATTGATTAAACGATTGACAGAAGTATCTTCTGAAATTATGAGAGTACCACAAGAATTTTTTGTGACCACAATTAAGGAAGTTCCAGATAAAAATTTTGGCATTGGCGGAAAAACGATTGATAAAGTTAAAGAAGAATATATGAGGAATCAGCTATAAATGCCGGGCACAAATTTAAGGAGGTTGCAAAATGCTTTATACAATAGATGAAATCAAGGAAAAAGCAATGCCGATTGCAATTCATTATGGTGTGGATGCCCTTAGTCTTTTTGGTTCTTATGCAAGAGGCGAAGCGGATGAAAAAAGTGACCTGGACTTCTTAGTTCAGAAAGGGAGTATGAAAGGACTTCTTTCTTACTGTGGGATGATTGCAGATTTGGAGGATGTATTTCAATGTCATATTGATCTGGTGATAAAAAATGCCATTAAGGATGAACAGTTTCTTGAAGAAATAGGAAAAGATGAGGTGAAGCTCTATGAGAGGTAAGAAGTCGGAGAGGATAGTGTTGCAAAAAAATGATTCTATACTGTGATGAAATAGCACAGATTGTAAAAAAGCATAATTTTAATAGGGAAGAGTTTGAGAATGATACAGAATTTCAATTTGCGTGTGGAATGTGTATTATCCAGATTGGTGAACTAGTTGCGGGATTGGATGATGACTTTACTGGGAAGCATCCGGACATTCCATGGCGGCAAATCAAAGGGATGCGGAATGTTTATGCACATGATTATGATGTGATTGACAATGATATTATATGGGAAACGATTACAGAAGAAATTCCGGAATTGAAGGAAAAGTTGTATGTAATCCTTCAGAAATTATAAGAAACTACGAAATGAAAGACTGTAAAGTGATGATAAATAAGATGAAGCGAGAAGAATGGAGGTATTTTAGCCGATAAATATTAAACTAAAAAGGAAACCTCATCATTCACAAGGTTTCCCTTTTTCTACTGCAGAAGATGGGACTTGAAGTATTCTTACTCATGAAAAATACTGATAGAAAGGGGCCTTCTGGCACATCATCTGCTAAGTGTAATCAAAGTGTAACTAAAAGTTCCGCTTTCGCATTGAGGATAAACAGGAGCAATCAGAATAAAGAGGGGAGCTTTGTATTGTGTGATTGCCCCATAGAGAGTAAAATGAAAAACATAAGAAAAATTGGAATTTGTAAGCTGATAAAGATAAGAAAGAGTGACTAGATGATAGCTATAGAAACTGATAGATTGCGTTTGAGAAATTATAGAATGACGGATTTTGAGGATATTATATTATATTTTGCGGACGAAGAGGTTAGCAAATATGAAGATTTTCATCCGATGTCAGAAGAACAGGTGAGAAGCATTATTACTGAATGGAAGGACATGAATAACCGACTTGTCGTTGAACTAAAATCAAAACAGAAAGTTATAGGAAGTGTTGGCTATTGGATAGATGATGAAGGACATTATTGTATAGATTATGATTTTAATCCCAGATATAGCAAAAAAGGCTATGCAACAGAAGCAAGTAATGCGTTTGTTCATTACTTATTTGAGTCCGTGGGTATTAGTGCAATTTATGGGGATTGTGATGTGCGGAATGTATCATCATGGAGACTTTTAGAAAGATTAGGATTTCAACGTATACGTCAGCTTGATAATCAATCATATAAAAATGATGAAATTGGAAATCCAATTTTAATTAGTACGTTTTTATATGAATTGGATAAAACAAAATACAATAAATCTAAGTGATACAAATGCAAGTTTGGAAGTGATCTATTGGATGAAATTTATTGGTATTTATGACGAATTAAGGTAAATAACGAAAAAAGGGAAATAGAACATTGGTTAAGGGTATTTAAGAACAAATTTAAAAATATTTGATTAGATGAATAGGGAGATGGTTTTATGACAGTACACAGTTCCTGCTTGAGCTAGGAACAGGTTTTTCCTATGTGGGGCGTCAGGTTCATTTACAGGTTGGGGACCGTGAATTTTATATTGATTTGCTGTTTTATCACATAAAGCTTCATTGTTATGTTGTCGTAGAACTTAAAACAAAGAGATTAGAACCTGAGTATGTTGGAAAATTAAATTTTTATGTTACCGCAGTAAATAAGCAATTAACAGGAGATGGCGATAATCCGGCAATAGGTTTGCTTATTTGTAAGGATAAGGATAATGTAGTGGCGGAATATTCTTTGGAAGAAGTTTCACAGCCGATTGGTATTGCAGGATACGAATTAAGTAATGCGCTCAGCAAAGAATACCAACGCAGTCTTCCTACAATAGAAACGTTGGAGTCTGAAGTGGCAAAAATGATGGATACAAAATAGTCTGCAAGTTGTAGACTATTTTGTATCCATGCAGTATAGTCTTAAGTTGTCGGAATTAAAAAGTTATTTCTAAACAGTTCCTAACGGTTTATCATTGAAAAGCTTCGTTTATAGATGATATAAGTACGGGCAGTCATTTACGAATAAAAGGAGAATTTGTTTTATATTTTGCCTCGTTCTATGTATCAAGATTTGAGGAAAAACGATTTGATCAGCTATTTTAGATCATGCATAGTTAAAACAGTTTGGTTTGGGAGATATGGAATATGCCTAAAATGATGAAATCCATAACAATTTTGAGTCTTGCAATAATGATTGTTAAATCGATATTTTTTCACTGCTTTAATAATGATATATTTTTAACATTGGCTATTACATTTGGCACGATATTTTATCATTTGGGAATTAGACTACTTATCGGATTCCTTTACAATGTTAGGATGAAAAATCAAGCAGATTATACAAAAAAAATGGTATCAAATACATTCATGGGAAAATAAACTATATAAATTGTTGAATGTGAAATCGTGGAAAAACAAAATGCCCACATATAACCCTCAATCTTTTTCAAATAAGAAACATACATGGAATGAAATTGCACAAGCTATGTGTCAATCAGAATTGGTACATGAAACAAATGTTATATTTAGTTTCGTACCTATCATAGCAACCAAATGGTTTGGATCATTTTATGTATTTTTTATTACATTTATTTGCGGTGCTATCTTCGATTTAATATTTGTTATCATGCAAAGATATAATAGACCGCGTGTGATAAAAATAGCTTTAAGAAAAAGGTAGTTCTGACCGTCTAAAAGAACAGATAAGCGGGGTAGAATAAGGAAACAGCAACTTTTGTACTTGCGTACATTATAATCCTGTTTTTGACAGTTGAGAAAAAATAGAATCGCTACAATGCTTGAAAATATGGGCAGTGTAGCGATTTTTAGCGTCGTTTTAGACTATGGTATTTTATTTTCTGCCTTTACTTTTTTTCTGAATTGTTTTCATATGACTTTTGGTGATGAATTTAAAATCGGTATCAAAACCACAGATTTCGTGCAAAGCATCGGTCAACTTGTCGCGGGTATAAAGCGGAATGAAACCCTGTTCCTGTATGTCCGCAAAATTTATTGTTTTTAGCTTATCCAGAATCGTCTCACAGGTAAAGGCGTGTTCCAACTCTCTTTCAAGATAACGGTATATGACTAATGAAAGAAAACAGATGAGGAAATGTGCTTTTATACGTACATCATCATGAAGAAATACAGGTCTTGCTTCAAAATCTGTTTTCATTATCCGGAAACATTCTTCGATTTCCCATCTTCCTTCGCTGACTTTTAAAATATCTTTCACATCATCATCTAACAGATCGGTAGTTACCGCATACATTCCGTCGTAGAGGGATTCCTGCTCAATCTTATCTGTATCCAGATAATTATGGATTTTTGCTGCTTCCCCATCTTCAGTCACTGCAACCTTTCCTATAAATCGTGCAGGATCGTTTGGGTTCCTGCGCTCTTTTTTTACTTTTCCCAAATTCAGCATCTTTTCAGCACGTTCCACCTGTGCGTCACGTATCATTTTCTGATATCTTGCATATTTGGGCGAATAAGTCACGATCAGACGCTGGTGGAGTGTGTGCGGAGTATATGGCTCATCTTTATAATACAGTCCATTATCATCTTCCGGGATTTCAGAAAGGTCAACAGGCGTGTCATCTGAGACACGCTTAAAACCGGTTCTGCCCAAAGCCCATTTTTTATCATCTTTATTTAACTTTTTTATAGACTGGGTGACAATAAAAGCACGTTCGCCGGCATGATTTATTCTTTTGATTGCTTCTGAACCGAGTCCGGCATCACTGCAGTAAATAAATTTAGTACAGCCAAAATCCTCAAGCACCTTTTCTTCCAGTGGCTTCAGGGAAGTCTGTTCATTTGCGTTTCCGGGAAAAAGTGAAAATGCAAGGGGGATACCATCTCCGTCCATGAACATTGCCATCTGGATGACGGGGTTTGGACGATGTTCTTTGCATTTGCCATATTTTTTATCACCATCTTCCTGTTCAATTTCAAAAAAATAGTTTGTGCAGTCGTAATAGAGGACCTTATCGTTGCGCTTCCCAAGCAGGCGGCTGTTCTTATACACCTCTGACTGGATAAAATCGCATTCATTTCCCAGAACATCAAGTGCCCGGTAGATATCATGCAGCCGGTAAGAAGGCTTTTCCAGAAATTCAGAAGCTGTCTTATAAGAAGAACGTTTACTGGCCGGCTCAAGGATTCTGGCATAGATAAGATCAGAAAGGACAGCATTAATATCATATTTGAAGCTATGTTTGTCCCGGAGCCTGCGGCATATTTTATCAAGCTGGAGACGATAGTAAAAAGTTTGGGGAAAAAGATATCCTCCACGATAGAAGACCTGCTGGCCATAGTCCAGCTTTTGGTCAGAATGAAAAGTTATCTGGACAGCTTTGGCCTGCTGCTCCTTTTTATATTTAAGAGTTTCTATCCGGGCTTCCTCTTTAGCCCATTCCATGACATCATCACGAGTGGGGCCATGTTCAGCCAGAAGCTCCTTAAGTGTTCCGAGCTTACGTACATTGACGGACGTACTTTTTCCTTTATTGTCAATAAAACTTTTTGCGATATAAAAAGATTCAGAATTTTTTGACTTAGATGTAGTAACTTTCATAGTGAAAACCTCCTGAATATAATATACCACATTTATAAAAATAATGCTATATAATACTATGAAATAAAACAAAAAATTTGACATAAAAACCTGCTAACAAAAGTCAAGACTTTTTAGCAGGTTTTTTATAAATTTTTAATA
>ERZ779621.34-NODE-34-length-120373-cov-14.300354_pt1 | contig 120373 bp, 114 predicted proteins | sample MGYA00514215_ERZ779621 | MGnify/ENA primary metagenome ERZ779621 (study PRJEB29562, sample SAMEA4376715) | mouse gut metagenome | isolation source: Cecum | study: EMG produced TPA metagenomics assembly of the A DSS colitis mouse model was used to assess the...
GCCAAGAAAGAATATTTTGATTATCAGGCGGCTCGTGCAGAGTGGAAGAAAATCTACGGAGAAAAAATGGCAGATTCCATAAGTGTCAGAGACAGGCTCAGGCAAAAAGAGCAGATTGTAAAAGAAAGAGAAGTGGTTAGGACGCATCAGACAAGGCAGAAAGATAAGGGGGCAAGATAGCAAAAAACGGAGAAAAATTTTTATCCGACGGCCAGTCTATTGATTTTCAAAAGAACATCCTGAATGAAGTATCATTTTTTCTAATTCCTTCGCTGCAATGCTTAAAGGAAGTTCCTTATTCCTGATCAGACATATGGAACGTGGCGGAATTTCCTGTATAAGCTTCAGTCTGTGGATGCCAGTGTTTTCATTTGTATCTGACAAAAAATCTTCTGGAACAAACCCTATGCCGAGATTATTTCTTACCATGGGCAGTATCTGGTCAGCTGTAGCGGCTTCGATATCAGGGCGGATTGTCAGACCGTACCGGGCAAATAATTCTGTATAGAATGCATATGTTTTTGTACCGGCACTCAGACAGATTAAGGGAATCTCTGTTATGTCGGAAAAGGAAAGTGTGGAGGTAAGCAGGCTGGTGTAAGCATCGCCACAGACGGCACATTCCTGAAATTCACGGATTTTCGCAATATGAATTTTATCCGAATTGTCTAACGGAGTTGTAACAACCGCAATGTCTGCCAACCCGTCCCGCAAGGCGAAGATTGCCTGCGGCGTGGAATGGTTTGATATTTTCACCTGAACGCCGGGGTACATACGGCGATATCTGTTCAGAATTGGTAAAAGCAGGCATCGAAGCGCAACCTCGCTTGCAGCGATGGAAACAATTCCTTTTTGAAGCCCCTTGCTGTGTTCCAGTTCTTCTTCCCCTGCCTGAATGTTTTCCACTGCAATTTTTACATGGGCATACAGCTTGTCGCCTTCCGGCGTCAGAACAACGCCGTTATGAGAACGTACAAACAATGAGCAGCCAAGAGCCTGTTCAAGTGTCTTGATCACCCTTGTCACATTCGGCTGGTTGTTTGCCAGTTCTTTAGCCGCCTGTGTAATATTCCCACATTTGGCAACATAATAAAAGATACGGTAATAATCATAAGAAATATTCACTATGCATCCCCTGCTTCATATCAATTTTATATTGATTCCATATGTATAATACATTTTACACATCAATACAGACAAATTATAATGAAAATCGGCACATATGTCAATCCATCCTGAAAAAAGTCGAAGAATATAGTTACAGTTCGGCAAGGCTGAACTGTAACAGAATATGAAACGATAGGGAATTAGTGCCAAATATATATTAGAGAAAGGGAATTGTTATGAAAGCATATAAGAGCATGAGCCGGGAGGAACTGCTAACGCTGAAAGCAAGTCTGGACGAGCAGTTTAAAACAGAGGAAGCTAAGGGGCTTTCGTTTAATATGGCAAGAGGAAAGCCGGGCGCATCGCAGCTGGCGCTGTCTATGCCAATGCTGGATATTATTAACAGTCAGGCGGATATGAATACTCTGCTGGGAAACGATACCAGAAATTATGGGGACTGGGATGGCATCGGCGAATGCAGGCGTTTACTGGCAGATATGATGGGCGTCAAAAAAGACAATGTAATCGTATGCGGTAATTCCAGCCTGAATATCATGTATGACACAGTGGTACGTTCTATGGTAAAAGGTGTCAATGGTTCTACGCCTTGGTGTCAGTTGGAGAAGGTAAAGTTTTTGTGCCCTGTACCGGGATATGACAGACATTTCAGAATTACAGAAACATTTGGCATTGAAATGGTTAATATTCCGCTTTATGAAGACGGACCAGATATGGATCTAGTGGAGCAGTATGTGAATAATGACGAAGCGGTCAAAGGAATCTGGTGCGTGCCGAAATATTCTAATCCGACGGGAACGACTTATTCGGATGAAGTGGTGCGGCGCTTAGCGAATCTCAAGCCAAAAGCAGAGGATTTCCGGATTTTCTGGGACAATGCGTACTGTATTCATCATCTTTATGATGATATTCACGATGAAATATTAAATATTCTGGATGAGTGTGAAAAAGCTGGAAATCCCAATATGGTATATATCTTTGCATCAACTTCCAAGATAAGCTTTCCGGGATCCGGCGTATCGGCAATTGCCACTTCCAAGGAAAATATGGATTTTATTCAGAAGTATATGGGAGTGCAGACAATCGGTCATGACAAAATCAATCAGTTGCGCCACGCACGGTTTTTCCAAAATATAGATGGACTAAATGCGCATATGAAAAAACATGCTGCGCTTCTTCGCCCGAAATTCGAGGCTGTGTTAAGTACATTGGACAAAGAGCTTACCGGAGCTGAAATCGGCAGCTGGATTAAGCCAAGGGGCGGATATTTCATTTCATTCAATGCATTGCCGGGATGTGCAAAAGCCATTGTTGCAAAATGTAAATCACTGGGCGTTGTGCTGACGGATGCAGGTGCAACTTATCCATACGGAATTGATCCGGATGATTCCAATATCCGTATCGCTCCGTCATTCCCGACACCGGAGGAACTGAAGGATGCAACAAGAATGTTTGTACTCTGTGTGAAACTTGTTTCTGTGGATAAGCTTTTAAATGAGATTTAGGGACAAAAAAGCCAATGAATGGAATACAGATGCCATTACGTTTGAGGTATCTCCTACTCCATATCAATTTAATATTGAGTTTATATGTATAATACATTTTACATATCTGCAAAGACAAATTATAATGAAAATCGGAACGGATGATAATCCGTCCTGAACAAAAAAGTGTTTTGAACAGCTTTTTAGGCTGACAGGCACGGAAAGGGATGATAAAAATTATGGAACATATGGTAATCTGTATCGGCAGACAGTATGGAAGCGGGGGACGGGAAATCGGGGAACGGCTTGCGCAGAAGCTTGGCATCAACTGCTATGATAAGCTGCTGATCAAAAAAGCCGCCGAAATCTCCGGGTTAAACGAGGAATATATCAGCAGGGAAGAAGAAAAACCTGCCAATCCACTCTGGCTTCTCAGCGGAAACATATTTGCGGACACGGCGGGAATTGGGGCAGCATTTTATTCCGGCAACGAAATGATATATAATGCAGAAAAAGCGGCGATTGAACAGATCTCCGGACAGGAATCCTGCGTCATCATCGGGAGGAGCGCATCGCAGATCCTGCGGGACAAAGGCTGTTTTTCCGTGTTTATCTACGCGGACATATATGACCGTCTTGCCCGGGTATCCGCCCGCAACGGCATTGACGAAAAAGAGGCGTCCGAAAGAATCCGCAAGATTGATAAAATGCGCCAGCGCTACTTTGACGCCTATTCCGCGACGGGATGGGGAAAGGCGGAAAGCTATGACATGCTCCTTTCCAGCAGCCGGTTCGGCGTGGAATCCTGTACGGAGCTGATTATGAACGCCCTTTCCATGACGAAAGGAGGTGTTTCCCATGAATAAAGATCTGACTGTAGGAAAACCGGAAACCGTTTTATGGAAATTCTGCCTTCCGCTGTTTGGCAGCATTATCTTTCAGCAGCTTTACAACATAGCAGACAGCTTTGTGGCTGGAAAATTTGTGGGGGAGGACGCCCTTGCCGCCGTGGGGAACAGCTACGAGATCACGCTGATCTTCATCGCCTTCGCTTTTGGCTGCAATATCGGCTGCTCTGTGATCGTCTCCCAATTTTTCGGGGCGAAAAATTACCGCGACTTAAAGACTTCCGTGTACACAACCCTGATTGCCAGCGGCGTCCTGTGCGTTCTGCTGATGGCGGCGGGACTCGGGTTCTGCGAATCGCTGCTTCGACTGATCAACACGCCGGATAATGTAATGGCGGATTCCATGCTGTACTTAAGAATCTACTGTCTCGGACTGCCTTTCGTGTTCTACTACAATGTAGCAACGGGCATTTTCTCCGCGCTTGGGGATTCCAAGACGCCGTTTATCTTTCTGGCGGCATCTTCCACAAGCAACATCGGCATGGATATCCTGTTTGTGACCGCATTCAAAATGGGGGTTGCGGGTGTGGCGTGGGCGACTTTCCTGTGTCAGGGAGTCAGCTGTATCCTCGCGCTTGTGTTCGTCTTTAAAAGGTTTGCAACAATCCATACCGAGGGACACGTCCCCGTATTTTCCTTAAAGCTGCTTGGGAAGATATCCGTGGTCGCCGTTCCGAGCATCTTACAGCAGAGTTTTATCTCTGTAGGAAATATCATCATTCAGGGCGTGATCAACTCCTTCGGTTCCAGCGTTATGGCAGGATACTCCGCTTCCATCAAGCTGAATAATCTGGTCATCACCTCCCTGACAACGCTTGGAAACGGCGTATCAAACTATACGGCCCAGAACATGGGTGCAGAAAAGCCGGAGCGTGTCCGTTCCGGGTTCAGGGCCGGCGTGAAACTGGTGTGGACGCTGTGCCTGCCGCTGTTTTTACTGTACTTCTTTGCCGGGAGATGGCTTGTCGCCATCTTCTTAAAAGAGCCCACCGGGACGGCGATGAGCGTAGGTATCGAGATTTTAAGAATCCTCGCCCCATTCTACTTCGTGGTTTCCGCGAAGCTGGTTGCGGATGGTATCCTGCGTGGTTCCGGCATGATGGGAAAATTCATGGTCGCAACCTTTACGGATCTAATCCTGCGCGTTATCCTTGCCTCCGTCTTATCAAAAACGGCACTCGGAACGACCGGTATCTGGCTGGCATGGCCTGTGGGCTGGACAATCGCGACGGTCTGCTCGATCGCGTTTTACCGTACAGGAGTATGGTTTCATAAAAAAGACAGCGCAGCGCCTGTAAAATCAGACTGTCAACACAGCACATGCGCATAAAACCTTTCACAGGTAAGCAATCTATTATCATAAAAGAAAAGAGGAAAAAGAAAATGGCAGAAATCAATTTAAGCAAGTATGGCATTAACGGAACGACAGAAATTATACACAATCCTTCCTATGAATTCTTATTTGAAGAAGAGACAAAATCCGGTCTGACCGGCTACGAAAAAGGTCAGGTAAGCGAACTTGGCGCAGTCAATGTAATGACCGGTATTTACACAGGACGTTCGCCGAAAGACAAGTATATCGTAATGGATGAAAATTCAAAGGATACCGTATGGTGGACATCTGATGAATACAAAAATGACAATCATCCGGCTACGGAGGAGACATGGAAAGCCGTAAAGAATATTGCATTGAAAGAATTGTCCAATAAGCGGCTTTTCGTAGTAGATGCATTCTGTGGCGCAAATAAAGACACCCGTATGGCTATCCGGTTCATCGTCGAAGTAGCATGGCAGGCTCATTTTGTCAAGAATATGTTCATCCAGCCTTCCGAGGAAGAACTTGCGGTTTTTGAGCCGGATTTTGTTGTATACACAGCTTCCAAGGCAAAGGTAGAAAATTATAAAGAGTTAGGCTTAAATTCCGAGACAGCCGTAATATTCAATATTACCAGCCGTGAGCAGGTTATCCTTAATACATGGTATGGCGGAGAAATGAAGAAAGGCATGTTTTCTATGATGAACTACTATCTGCCTTTGAAGGGGATTGCCTCCATGCACTGCTCTGCCAATACAGATATGGATGGTAAAAACACGGCAATCTTTTTTGGACTTTCCGGCACAGGCAAGACAACCCTGTCAACCGATCCTAAGCGTCTGCTGATCGGTGATGATGAGCATGGATGGGATGATAATGGCATATTTAACTTTGAAGGCGGCTGCTATGCTAAGGTTATTAACCTTGACAAAGATTCTGAGCCTGATATTTACAATGCAATCAAACGCAATGCGCTTTTGGAAAATGTGACACTGGACGCGGAAGGGAAAATTGATTTTAATGATAAGAGCGTAACGGAAAACACCCGTGTATCTTATCCGATTCATCACATCAAAAATATTGTCCGCCCGGTATCTTCCGCACCCGCGGCCAAAAATGTAATCTTCCTGTCGGCAGACGCATTCGGCGTACTTCCTCCGGTATCTATTCTGACGCCCGAACAGACACAGTACTATTTCCTTTCAGGGTTTACCGCAAAGCTTGCCGGTACAGAACGCGGCATTACCGAGCCTACACCCACGTTCTCAGCCTGCTTCGGACAGGCATTTCTGGAACTGCATCCTACAAAATATGGGGAAGAACTGGTTAAAAAGATGAAAGCAAACGGTGCAAAGGCATATCTTGTAAATACTGGCTGGAACGGGACAGGGAAGCGCATCACAATCAAAGATACCCGCGGCATCATTGATGCAATTCTGAACGGTGATATCTTGAATGCACCTACAAAGAAAATTCCTTACTTCAATTTTGAAGTTCCTACAGAACTTCCCGGTGTAGATACAGATATCCTTGATCCTCGTGATACCTATGCAGATGCCTCCGATTGGGAGAACAAAGCAAAGGATCTTGCCGGAAGATTTATTAAGAACTTTGCAAAATATGAGGGTAATGATGCAGGCAGGAGTTTGGTGAAATCCGGTCCTCAGTTATAAAATCAAGCTACTTACAAGGAAGAGACCTCCTTCAGACTGGGGAGGCCGCTTCTTTGTGTGGTTTTACAAAGCGGATAACGTCTGATATGATAATCTGCCTGACTGTTGCCTGTTTTATAACGCAGAATAAGACGGAACAGTCACAACAGAAAAATGCTGTATAAGTCAAATAATCAGTTATTGAATGAAAATCCTAATCCCCCAGAAAGATAAAGGAGCAAGGTAGCGGAGAATGTGCAGATATGGACATGGAAAAGCAGTAAAGCTGATAAAACAGCAATAGTTGGTATTATATAGCTTTGGGATTTATAAGGTACGTTTAGGCAGCATATTTAAAATGAACACAAAAAATTCACAGAATTATTAGCACTCTGTATTGACAAGTGCTAATAATGGTGCTATAACACATATAGAACAAATGGAACAGAGACAAATTTTAAGCATGATGTTTTTTTCCTGAAGTTCAAAGTGCATAATTAACAAATTGTTTTTTAGTCTAATAAAAAGGAGAGATGACTTATGATGACACCTAGTATTTTTGGAGAGAACTTGTTTGATGATTTCTTTGATGACCTGTTTGATTTTCCTATGCTTGATGACAAGGCAATGCAGAAAGCACAGAAAAAACTGTATGGACGTCATGCGGCGAATATGATGAAAACAGATGTGCAGGAGCACGATGACCATTATGAGGTAGATATTGATCTGCCAGGTTTCAAGAAAGACGAACTTTCTCTGGAACTTAAGGACGGATATCTGGTAATCACCGCAGCTAAGGGGCTTGACAAAGATGAGAAAGAAAAGAAAACCGGAAATTTCGTCCGCCGGGAGCGTTATGCAGGCAGCATGAGCAGGTCTTTCTATATCGGTGAGGATATTAAGGAGGAAGATATCCATGCAAAATATGAAAGCGGCGTGCTGAAGCTGAATGTGCCAAAGTTGGAAGAGAATCAGCCGCAGGTTGAAGAAAAGAAAGTTATTGCCATCGAGTAACAGGCTAAAGCAAGTAACGGGCAGGGGCAGGACAAGTCCCCTGCTTTTTAATTCATGAATTTTAAGGAGGCTGGAATGGAAAAGTATTTGGTTGATCAGATGTTGACAGAATTGAAAAGTGATCCGGAGAGAAAAGATATTATATTCCTGCTTTTCTCTTCCGGGGAGATAGACAAGAAACTTTCTATTCCTGAATTGGAAGATAGTCTCCGGCATATGCCTGCTGTAAGGGATGCCCATGTCTGCAAGGCAGAGATCCGAAGGGATTGCCTTTGTGGGACTGTTGTTACGCCGCGGTTTACACAGCAGGGAAAGAGAATCTCATTCAGCTATCTGGTTAAGGCGAATAGGCTGGCAATCTGTGATGATTCCGGTGCAGTTCATTCCTTAGTCAGACGTCTGATACATGATAAATGCAGAGTGGACAAAAGCATAGGGCGTATTTTCTATGAAGTTCTGGAACAGTTAGTCTGCAAAGATCTTCATCATCTGGAAACATTAGAGGATCAGATGATACAGATGGAAGATATGGTTTTGAAAGGCGTATTGGACAATTTTAACGCAAGGCTGATGCCCCTCTATAAAGAAATCATTGGATGGATGAAATATTATATCCAGTTGGATGATATGGTCTGTGAACTGGAAGGAAATGAAACAGGCTTGTTTGGAAGTGAAGAGGAAACGCTTTTTCATATGTATGAGAAAAAAATTGGACGCCTGCTAAATGAGTCGCAGCTTTTACGGGAACATTGCATTCAGGTACGGGAGTTGTTTCAGGCGGAAATTGACATCAGGCAGAATGAAATCATGAAAATACTTACGATTGTAACGACTGTTTTTTTGCCGTTGTCCATTTTGACAGGATGGTATGGAATGAATTTTACGGGGATGAAGGAGCTGTCGTGGGAATATGGGTATGAGGCAGTAATTGGCGCTGGCATTTTAATTGTATGCCTCAGCATATGGATTATGAAAAAGAAAAAATTCTGGTGAAAAAGATGAAAACAGATTTATCTAAAAAAAGCATTTCTCGCGGCCATATCGTTTGATATTGTCAATATCCCTTTACACTTTTTCTTCACGAAATTTTTAAGCTACCTGCCCCAGTGACTCATAATACTGTTTCCTTTTGAGCATTGGAGGCAGACCTCCATTGGCTGAGCATATCCTCCGATTGTTCCAATAGATGATAAAGTATCTCCATATCAGGGGTTTAAGTTCCTCGACTGTCATCTTCTTTGTATCATATCTGCCATACAGGAGTTCTTCCTTCATCCTTGCCCACATGGCTTCACAGCGTGCATTGTCATGACATCTTCCGCCATCGCTGTTCATTCAAAAAGTTTACAAACACACTTGACAATCTTTCTCTGAGAAAGCCGTTGGCAGAGCGATGAAAAAGTCAGGTGTTCCCAGAGAGGAAATCTTTCTGGAAACAAAGATATGGCCGGCGTTCTATGAACAGGAGGACGCTGTGGAAAGAACATTAGAAAGGCTGGATACTGATTATATCGATCTGCTTTTAATCCACCAGCCTGCGGGTAATTATCTGGCGGGCTACCGGTTAATGGAGAAAGCGTATAAGGCGGGTAAGGTGAAAGCAATCGGGCTTTCCAATTTCAACAAAGAGCAGATACAGGAGATTCTGGATACCTGCGAAGTAAAACCGGCCATTCTGCAGACAGAAGTGCATCCTTATTTTCAGGAGAAGGAGCTGAAAGACTTCCTGGAAAAAGAAGGCATGGTAATACAGGCTTGGTATCCGCTCGGACATGGTGATAAAGCATTGATCAACGAACCGGTATTTACGGAACTGGCTGCGAAATACCAAAAGACAAATGCGCAGGTGATTCTGCGCTGGCATATACAGGCAGGCAATATTGTGATTCCCGGCTCGAAGAACCCGGACCATATCCGTGATAATTTTGCATTGTTTGATTTTGCGCTGACGGATGAGGAGATGGCACGGATAGCGGCCCTTGATAAGCATAAGAGATATTATACCAGTACGCCCCAGATGCTGGAAGGATATGTGAAGATGGTTCCTCCCGTGGATGAGCAGAAATAAGTATTTGTACTGTGGAATGGGACAGGGAGAGACTATGGTTAAAAGCATTTTGATATTTTTGACATTTGTGTTGTTTGCATTTGGTATGGCTGGATGTTCTTCATCCGGTCATGCCGATTCAGTTTCCGCACAGGCAGAACCGGCGGAGAAACTGCAGGAACAGGACACTGTGCGTTCTATTCCCATAACAGAAGGTGGTGAGACAGTGTTCACGGCGGATACAAAAGTATGGGATGTGATAGACGATCCGGTTTTCGGGGAGTATGGCCGGCTGATTTTTCCCGCTGACAAATCGATTGGCGATGATCTGACTTTGGGGAAGTGGAAAACATTCTTACCTGGTATTCCTATGTCAGCCCTGACCGGACGGTTGAGATTGTAAATTACCTGAGAGAACAGGCGGCATCGGGAGAACAGATCTTTTATGATATCTATACGGACGAGGAAAAGAGGGCAGATCCGGCGAAGGAGGATACAGGATTATTCTTTTTCCGCGGTAAACCCGGCGAAAAATTTGCCATTACCAATGCGGGAGGCGGGTTCGCTTATGTGGCTGCCATGCACGACAGCTTTCCACATGCGCTGGAATTGTCGAAAAAGGGGTACAATGCCTTTGCTCTTATCTATCGGCCCGGTGCGCAGACGGCCTGCGAGGACTTGGCAAGAGCAATCACTTTTATTCATGAGAATGAGGCGGAGCTGGGAGTGGATGTGTCGGACTATTCCCTCTGGGGCGGTTCTGCCGGTGCGCGGATGGCGGCATGGGTTGGAAGCTATGGAACTGCTGCCTTTGGCGAGGCGGAATATCCGAAGCCGGGGGCCGTTATCATGCAGTATACGGGACTGTCCGAGGTAACAGGTGCCGAACCTCCTACTTATGCGTGTGTCGGTACAAGTGACGGAATTGCTTATTACGGAACCATGGAAGATCGAATCAGCCGCATTCAGGCCCAGGGAACCAATGCCGAAATTGAGATTTTTGAGGGATTGCCGCATGGATTTGGCTTGGGTGAGGGAACTGTAGCGGAAGGCTGGTTTGATAACGCGGTTCGGTTCTGGGAAGACAATATGTGAGCAGCGAAGTAATCCGAAAATATTCTCAGAGAGGAGCAAGACTTATATGATAAAGAGGAAACAGATGCTGGCGGTAGTATTAGCAGGAATGACGGCATTTAGCTTGACGGCATGTGGCGGTTCCAATAATAGTAGTACGCAGCAAACGGAACGTGTGCAGGAAACAGAGGGAGAAGAGGATAGCTCCGGCGGGGAGGAAGAAACATCGGAAGAAACCTCAAATACAGAGGGGGTGGTACAGACCACGGCAGGCATGGTACAGGGAACCAATGAGGGCGGCATCTATCGTTATCTTGGCATTCCCTATGCGGAGGCAAAAGAGCGGTTTGTGCCAGCAGAGGATGTGACGCCTTGGGAGGGTGTCCGTATGGCAGATGCCTATGGGCCGATGTCTCCGCAGGGAGCAATCTCCGGTCTGGGGAGCACAGGAGGGCAGGAAGGTACGGACAATAACAGCCAGAACCTGAATATTTGGACTCCAGGCGTGAATGACGGAGAAAAACGTCCGGTCATGGTGTGGCTTCATGGCGGCGGTTTTTCTACCGGTTCAGCCAATGAAGAAGGTTATGACGGCGAGGCGCTGAGTCGCAGTGGAGATGTGGTGGTGGTTTCGGTGAACCACCGGCTGAATGTATTCGGATATCTTGATTTGTCTGCATATGGAGAGAAATATAAGGATTCTGCCAATGTAGGAATCAGGGATATTGTGGACTCTCTGGAATGGATTCAGGACAATATAGAGGTTTTTGGGGGCGATCCCGATAATGTGACGGTATTCGGACAGTCCGGCGGCGGTGCGAAGGTTCTGGCGCTGATGACCACACCCGATGCAAAGGGACTGTTTCATAAAGGAATCGTACAGAGTGGCGCGACTGAGACTATGGGCGTGATTTTTAATTCCCAAGAAGCCAGTGAAAAAGCAGCAGAAAAAATTTTGGAAAAACTGGATATCACAGCAGAAAACATCGAGGATATTCAGACTGTTTCTGTCGAAGATTTAGAAGCGGCTGCCGCAGAGGCACTTGCGGAAACAGGAGAAGAGCTGAAACTTCCGGCGGCTTTAGGCAGTGGTTATTCCATGGATTGGGAGCCGGTGGTGGACGGGGAGTTCCTTCCTACAGACCCGGTGACAGAGGAATCCTTCGCGCAGGCCGGACAGGATATTCCGCTTCTGATTGGCAGCAATTTGAATGAATGGAGCGGATTCTTTGAAACAGAACCGATCGAACCGACGGCGGAACTGACAGAGGCGCTTCAGAAGGCATATCCAGACAAGGCAGGACTTACGGCGGAACAGATAGACACCACAACAATACGGCTGCCGCTCTTAAAGATTATGACACACAAGGCTGACCAGAACGGCGCCCCGGTCTACGCGTATCTGTTTACATATGGCAATTCCTATCATGGCGCAGAGATTTCTTATGTGTTTGATCATGTTGACGGAAACGAGGAGGAGCAGGGCTTAGCGGAGCAGATGAGCCGGGCGTGGATTAATTTTGCCAGGACAGGCGTTCCGGGAGCAGAGGGCATACCCGAATGGGAGGCATATACAAGAGAAAGCGGTGCGACCATGCTTCTGGATATAGAGCCTAAGCTTGTTTATTACCATGATCGGGATTTGCTCTCCATTCTGGTTCCGGATTATCAATATTAAGGTGATAGTATTATGTGAGGGCAACAGGATGCTAAGGCATCATAATTCACATCATTCATAATGGAGGAAAGTATAATGAAAATTTTATTTATCAACGGAAGTCCGAATAAGCAGGGAAATACGGCGGCATTGGCGGAAGCACTTTTGAAAGGGAAAGAGTATGAAGTATTAAACCTGACGGATTATAGGATTGGAAGTTATGGGCAGGTGTTTGAGGACGATCAGATTGTGGAGGTTATCGCAAAGATGAAGGAGGCGGAAGCTGTGGTGATTGGTTCGCCCCTGTACTGGCATAATATATGCGGCTCGGTACGCAATGTGCTGGACCGCTTTTATGGTCTGGTGGAAAGCAGCGTATTTTCGGGGAGAAAACTATATTTTCTATTTCAGGGCGCTTCCCCGGAGAAATGGATGCTGGATGCGGGCGAGTATACTATGAAACGTTTTGCAAAACTCTATGGTTTTGAGTATGCAGGAATGGCAACTAACAGAAGCGAGGCGGAAAAACTTGGGAGAAGTATCTGAAAAGGAATTGTTTGAGTAGGTTCCGGTTCGCAGGGCGGTTGCAGCGTTGGCAGTCCCTACGATTATCAGTCAGAGTTTCCGTATTTTCGTGGAAGTTGGCATCCGCGGCCGCATTATGTTTTATGGGAAGTTTTCTGGTGTTTGCACCTTGGATTTTACACTCTTTTATTCGTGACGCTCAGACAGGAGCGTTGGGAACGACGTTTTTAAGGATAGCCTGCCTTGCCGTGCCGGTTCAGTCTGTAAATGCACTGATTATTTATACGTTACAGGCTATGGGCAAGGGAGTTCAGTCATCGATGCTTACAGTATGCAGGCAGGGGCTCTTGAATATCCCTATGCTTGTTACGATGAACTGGATATTCGGACTCTACGGGATGATTTGGACTCAGTTGGTAATAGAATTGATTATGCTTCCAATCACACTAGGAATATATGCAGTGACATGGAGGAAATTAACGAGATACGGCGCAGTCCTATTTTAGCGGGGAAGAAGCGTATTCTTTTAAAGTGTAAAGTGGCGGTCGTGACTACATGAACAGCAAAAAATTGTGCAGTTTAATATACACCCATATATATTCTATCATAGCGATAGCGTTTTGTAAGATGAGACAGTATTTCGTTGAGTAAACTTGATTCAATGTATAAAAAACCAACATTTCAGGGCAGTCTACGATTCGTAGATTGCTCTTTTTATGTTGTTAGGGTATAAAAGAAAGTACAGGCAGGAACTGTTTTAATAAATTTTTCATCACATTGTTATTGAGGCGCCTGCTTAGACATGGGGATTGAAATGATTAGAGATCTCGCAAAGAGGAATCGCGGGGGTCAGGATGGACAACATAAAATTCGGAAAATTCATACGGGAGGCCAGACTGGAAAAGGGGTTGACCCAGAAGCAGCTTGCAGAGCTAATCCATGTTTCAGACAAGGCCGTTTCCAAGTGGGAAAACGGCGCGGGCTTTCCGGATATTAAAATATTGGAACCCCTTGCGGCGTGTCTTGGGGTGAGTCTTATAGAGTTGATGCAGAGTGAAAAAAACGCAGAATCCAAGATAGACAGACAGGAGGCGGAACAGATTGTGGCAGAAACCATCTCTCAGTCAAAGCAGGCGGAAGCGTGGAAGAGAAGGATGTGGAAAGTCAAAGTGCTTTTGGGGGCCTGCGTCTTGGGTATTTTTTACTTGATGTGTGTGGGAATCCGTTATCTGGCCGGACAACTAAAGGGTCAAATGTCTGTATCATCCGGAGAAAGACGATCGTCCCCGGAAAGGTGTTTTTACTATTGACGGCGTTCTTACGGAAAATCTTGCAGACGAAAAGGAAAACGGGGAAAAGGTTATTCCGCGGCCCCACCATTATTGGGATTCCGATCTGGCCAAATGGATTGAGGCGGCTTCCTATAGTCTTTCGGCTCACCCGGACAAGGAAGTGGAACAGCGGATTGACGAGATTGTAGACGACTTTGAAAAACTGCAGATGGAAGACGGGTATTTGAACACATATTATACCGTTGTAGAACCGGGGAAACGGTGGACAAACATCTATACAATGCATGAATTATATTGTGCAGGGCATCTCATGGAGGCAGCCTGCGCTTATTATCAGGCCACGGGAAAGAAAAAGTTTTTGGAGATCATATGTCGATATGCAGACTGCATTGACAGAAAGTGGCAGACAGGATGGGGGCGGATGTGCTTTTAAATCCGGCTAAGGAGGAGCTTAAAGAGCGTATTATGCAGGAAACCGCAGGAAAAGGCGTAGATGCGGCGGTAGAGGCTGTGGGAGCCGGCGGTGCCGTCCAGCAAGTGATGTCATCCTTAAAAATCGGCGGAAGTGCGGTTTGGATTGGAAACAATCGTAAGATGATCGAGATGGATATGCAAGAGACCGTGACGCGTGAACTAAAGATTCAGGGTTCGTTTCTCTACGGATATCAGGAATTTGAGACGGTAGTAAACATGATAAACAAAGGGAAAATTTACGTGGAACCATTGATCAGTAAAAAGATTTCTCTCTCACAAACGCCGGAATATTTTAAGCTGTTGGCTCATACACCGGGAGAGCTTTTATAAGATGAAACACGATCCCAAGAATCCGGATATGCCGGACAGAGACCGTTTCTTGCTCAGCAAAGGGCATGTGGCGATTCTTCAGTACGCCGCGCTTGCAGAGAGCGGATATTTTCCCAGGGAGGACTTGCAGCATACCAAGGAAATTGCCTCTTACCTTGCAGGGCCATCCGGATGTGCTTAAAACACCGTGCATAGAAGCAGGCACAGGTTCTCTCGGGCAGGGACTTTCTATAGGGCTGGGCATGGCGCTTGGGCAGAAATTAGATCAGATTGACAGAAATACATATGTTCTTATTGGCGATGGTGAAATAGCGGAAGGACAAATCTGGGAAGCGGCGATGGCAGCCAGCGCCTATCATGCGGATAATTTAGTGGCGATTGTAGATAACAACCGCCTGCAGGCAAATGGAAAAATAGAAGAAAGGTTTGATTCCGGAAATATTGCCGCGAAGTTTTTAAGCTTTGGCTGGAACGTCATGGAAATTGACGGACATAATATGGAAGAGATTATGTCTGCACTTGACAGAGCCGATGATGTAAAAGGCGTTCCTACGGTTATCATTGCGCACACGGTAAAGGGAAAGGGGCTTAGCTTTGCAGAGAATGTGGTAAGCTTCCATAATGGAATGTTGACAGAAGAAACCTACAGACAGGCTTTGGAGGAACTGGCATAAGGAGGGAGAAAGGTGAGTTATACAAATCAGAGAATCGCTTATGGCAACACATTAGTGGAGTTCGCAATCGGTAAACTAAATGTAAAAATCTGTGGTTCCTCTTCCGGACTTTCTGATTTTGGGGACGGGGCAACCCATCAATGCGTGGAGGATATCGCAATTTTGCGGGCAATTCCCAACATGACTGTGTAATGTCCGGCAGATGCCAATGAAACAGTAGAGGCTGTCAAAGCAATGACGGAAATGAAGGGACCTTGTTATATCACGGCGGCTGAATTGGAGGGAAAGATTTCCGTGCGGGTTGTAAATGTCTCTACCATAAAACCTTTGCAGGAAGATATCGTCAAAGAAATGACGAAAGGATGCAAAGCGGTGGTGACGGCGGAAGAGCATACTGTGAAAGGCGGTATGGGAAGCGCGGTTGCAGAAATCCTTTGCAAAGAGAAAATCCCGATAGAATTTATAGGCATTCAGGATACCTTCGGGCGCAGCGCCCACAGCTATAAAGAACTGCTGGAATACTATGGTCTGACAACGGAGCATGTTAAGGATGCGATAGAAACGATGTATGCGATGGAAGTGGAATGATGGAATAGGAGAAAGGATGGAAAAAAGAATGAAAATAGGATTTATTGGATTGGGAATTATGGGGAAACGATGGGATTTTGGAGCAGGCACAGCCGGGAACTATTTTAGTGGATATGAGTTCTATTGCGCCCTTGCTTCGAAAGAAATTTGTGAGGCCTGTGAGAAAAAGGAAGTACGGATGATCGATGCGCCGGTTTCCGGAGGAGAACCGAAGGCGATAGACGCAACGCTGTCTATTATGGCAGGGGGGTGACGAAGCCGTGTTTCAAGAAGTCTATGATATCTTATCCGTACTCGGAAGCAGTGTGGTACATTGTGGGGCAATCGGAGCAGGAAATACCACAAAGCTGGCAAACCAGATTATCGTTGCTTTGAATATTGCCGCTGTATCGGAAGCATTTATGCTAAGCACCAAGGCCGGTGTGGAACCGGAAAAGGTGTTTGATGCGATAAAAGGCGGACTGGCAGGGTCCACAGTGATGAATGCAAAGATACCCATGATTTTAGACGGAAATTTTGCGCCGGGCTTTAAGATAGATTTACATATAAAGGATTTGAGAAATGCGATCAATACAGGGAATGCACAGGAGGCATATCTTCCGCTTACTGCACAGGTAATGGAGATGTTGCAGACACTCCATGCAGACGGGCTTGGAGACAGCGATCACAGCGCGATTGTGCGTTTTTATGAGAAAGTTACAGGGACGGAGATTCGCAGATAAAAAATCGAGCAGGCCCGATTACGAGACCTGCTTCGCGGCCGTAGATAAGGGCAAAATTGTAACAGTTCAGCCTTCAATTTGCAGTTCGTGCTTTGTGTGCAAGCACCCACGCCCAGACAGCAAATTATTTCATGGCTGAACTGTTACGCAAAATTACCCGGATTTGGCAAAATCTAATTGACAAACCTAATATGATACGGGATACTACTAAATAAATACATGCAGGAAAGTTGGGATAGAAATATCGATGGGAATTGTACCGATTAAGAAAGTCAATGTTGGACAGATGGTATTTGATCAGATGCAGGAGCTTCTGATCAGGGGAGAGTGGAAGCCGGGGGACAGGCTTCCCTCAGAAAATGAACTGGCGGAGATGTTCAATGTGAGCAGAATTACCATACGGCAGGCGTTGCAGAAATTGTCTGTGCTGGGATTGGTGGAAACAAGATTTGGAGAAGGGTCATTTGTAAAAACGTTTGATGTGGGGGAAAATATGAATGGGCTGGTGCCCATGTTATACCTTGACAAAAGTTCCAATCTGCAGGTCTTTGAGTTTAGAGAAATGATAGAGACGGAAGCAGCTGGATTGGCAGCTATGCGTGCAACACCGGACGGTATTGCAGATTTGGAGAAAACGTTTTTGGAAATGCAAACGGCATATGAAAAGGGAAGTCATGATGTATTTGCCCGCAAAGACCTGGAATTTCACTTTAAAGTCTGTCAAATGACAGAGAATAAATTACTGATTCAGACAAACATTATATTGAAAAAAATTTTGGAAGTTTCCATGGAAAATGTAATTGACAAGATGGGATGTGAACCTGCTTTGTATTATCATGAAAAGATTTTGCAGGCAATCCGGGAAAAGGATAAGGACGCTGCTATGGAATTAATGCGGCAACATATCCGCAATAACAAAAAATACTATGAAAGATAAGACTATAAACGGAAGAAAAGTCTGCTGTATATTGGGATAAGGATAAACGGCTGCTGTCTAAGCGCCGGTAGAAGAAACAAATGGAGACGTAAATACGCCGGAATGGGGAATACAATGTACAGGATTCTTGTGGTGGAAGACGATGCGGTTATTGCGGCGCAGATTGGTAAATATCTGGCAAAATGGGGCTATGAAGTGGAGCCTGTCAAAGATTTTGCAGACGTGATGGGACGGTTTGCGGCTTACGAGCCTCAACTTGTGCTGATGGATATCGGACTGCCCTTTTATAACGGCTATTACTGGTGCGGTGAAATCCGTAAAATATCTCAGGTGCCGATTATTTTTATCTCTTCTGCGTCGGACAACATGAATGTGGTGATGGCCGTCAATATGGGCGGCGATGATTTTGTTGTAAAGCCCTTTGATTTAGAGATTCTGCAGGCAAAGATACAGGCGCTCTTACGCAGAGCCTATGCGTTTACGGCGCCGGGGACGGTGCTGGAATACCAAGGTGTCCTTTTAAATATGACGGACATGTCGATTTCTTATCATAAGAAGGGTTCGGGGGCAATGAACGGCACAGAGGATGACTGTAGCTTCCGGATAGAGCTAACCAAAAATGAGTTCCGCATCTTGCAGACGCTTTTTGAAGCGGCAGGCGGCGTGGTCAGCCGGGATATGTTGATGAAGCGTCTGTGGGATGACGAGTGCTTTGTGGACGACAATACCCTTACGGTTAATATGAACCGCCTGCGCAAGCGGCTTGCAGAAATCGGATTATCACAGCTGATTCAGACGAAAAAGGGTGTGGGATATTTGCTGGGAGGGTATTAGGAACAGGCATTATGAATCAAAGAATTTCTATACCGGCGGCATATCTGCGGGAGCGGATTGTCCCGGTTTGTTTTTATATCGCAGAAGCGCTAGTTTTCATGTTGATAGCCGCTTTGTATGGCTATGAGGGCGTGCTTGAAAATATGACTTACGCCCTGGGGCTTGTGTCCTTTTTCGGGGCTTGTTATCTGGCGTGGGATTATGTAAGATACCGGGAGAAGTACAGGACGTTGTGGAAACTTCTTTTGGCGGAGGAAAGAAGCGGCGGCCTTCCCCAGACCTTATCTTGTATGGAACAGGCCTATCAGCAGATTATCCGCACACAGGAGAGGGAAAAGAAGGCGCTGATTACACAGTTGGATGAGAAACAGCAGAATATGGCGGATTATTATACCATGTGGACCCATCAGATCAAGATTCCCCTTGCGGCCATGGATCTTCTCCTGCAGAATGAAGATCAGTGGGCGGAGAAAGACAGCGGCCAGAGGACATTGAGACAGCTTCGGGAAGAGACTTTTAAGACAGGACAATATGTGGACATGGCACTGCATTATGCCAGGATGGAGAGTATTTCCGCAGACCTTTCTTTTGCCAGACTGGATGTGGGGGAAGTGGTGAAAGGGGCCCTGAAAAAATATTGGATTCTCTTTAGCGGGGCCGGACTTGCGCTACATCTGGAGGAGTGCCACGGGCAGGTGGTCACAGACGGCAAATGGTTTTCTTTTGTGATAGAGCAGGTACTTTCCAATGCGCTTAAGTATACGAAAGAGGGCGCTGTCTCTATTTATGGAACAGATGAAGCAGGTGTTCACAGGGTGCAGGACTGCCGGTATCTTGTGATAGAGGATACGGGCATAGGCATTGAGGAGAGCGACCTGCCCAGAATCTTTGAACGGGGATTTACCGGGTATAATGGCCGTATGGGGAACAAATCCACAGGCATCGGCCTGTATCTGTGCAGACAGATTATGGACCGTCTGGGATTGTCCATCCGTGTGGAATCTAAGAGGAATGAGGGCACAAAGGTGTTTCTGGGTATTGCCCAGGAGGAAATCCTTACAAAAATGTAAGTTATGAGAAGGAAATGTAAGCCGGATGTATGGCAGTGCATTTCCTTTTTGTTTATGATATAGGAAATTCTTCCGCTTATCCGAGTCAGTGAAGCGGAGTTCGCAATCGAGCTTTGGTTGGTTTTTTATCATGAGGTTATAGATAAGGCAGGCGGTAGATGCTTTTTGTCAGGGAATGATGACTGTATATCTATCAACAAAGCGGATAAATACTACAAACAGGAGGACACTATGTCACTATTAACCGTTAAAAATGTTAAGAAAATATACACCACCAGGTTTGGCTCCGTCAAGGTGCAGGCATTAAATGACGTGAACTTTTCCGTGGAAGAGGGAGAGTACGTGGCCATCATGGGCGAGTCCGGTTCCGGTAAGACCACACTCTTAAATATCTTAGCCTCTCTGGATACGGCCACCAGTGGACAGGTACTGTTAAACGGCCAGGAACTTTCCAGAGTCAGCCAGAAAGACTTATGTGCGTTTCGGCGAGATCACCTGGGATTCGTCTTCCAGGATTTTAACCTGCTGGACACCATGTCCTTGCGGGACAATATTTATCTGCCTTTGGTGCTGGCAGGGGTGCCTTACAAGGAAATGGAGGAACGCATTGCGCCTCTTTCCAAGAAGCTGGCAATTGAGGAGCTTCTGGATAAATATCCCTACGAAGTGTCAGGCGGGCAGAAACAACGGGCGGCGGTGTGCCGGGCCCTGATTACGAGGCCGGATATCGTGCTTGCAGACGAACCTACAGGGGCTCTGGATTCCAAGGCTTCCGGGAAGCTTCTGCATCTTTTTGGGGAAATCAATGGAGAGGGCCAGACGATTCTCATGGTGACCCACAGTATACAGGCGGCGGCACATGCAGGGCGGGTGCTTTTCATTAAGGATGGCTGTGTGTTTCATCAGATTTACAGAGGAAACCGCAGTCGGGATGAGATGTACCGTATGATATCGGATGCGTTGACGGTGATACAGGCACAGCAGGAGCCGGAATGGAGGGACGATCATGAATAGAATGAAATTACTGCCCACGATGGCTTACCGCGGGGTGAAACGAAATAGACTGGTCTACAGACCTTACCTGATGGCTTGCTTTTTTTCCGTGTTCAGTTATTACCTGTTTTCCTCCCTCCTGCACAACGATCTGATGGAGAGACTGCCAAAGGCGGCCTATGCCTGGATGATGCTGAGCATCGGGAAAGGACTGCTTTCCATTATCCTGTTATTGTTTCTATTCTATGCCGGCAGCTTCCTGCAAAAGAGACGTAAACGGGAACTGGGACTGTACAGTCTTTTGGGGTTGGAAAGAAAACATATCGGTATCATGCTTTTCTGGGAAAATGCAGGGCTTTATCTGGTCAGTGTATCTGCCGGGATTATTTTGGGATTTGTGTTGAATAAGCTGATGTTTCTTTTGCTTCTTCGCATGACGCGGCTTGATGTGGAGGTGGATTTTTACTTTTCTTTGGAAGCGGTGGCGGAAACTCTGCGGTATTTTGCGTTTGTTTTTCTCTGCATTTACGGCAGAAGCCTGTGGGGATTTTATCGACTGAAACCTGCGGAACTCATGTCTGAGAGCAAAAAGGGAGAGAAAGAGGTTAAAAGAATCTGGTTGTGGTCTGTGACAGGGGGCATTCTGCTTTCGTGCGGTTATTACATTTCAGTTACCAGTAAGCTGGACAGCATGATTTTCACCGACTTTTTCCTGGCAGTATTTCTGGTGATACTGGGCACTTACTTCCTGTTTACTTCGGGAAGCGTGGCCTTCTTAAAATTTCTAAAGAACAGAAAAAGCATCTATTATAGGCCGGCTAACCAGGTGACAATCTCTGGTATGTTATACCGGATGAAAAAGAATGCGGCGGGGCTTTCCAATATCTGTATCTTTTCTACCATGCTCCTGATTACATTGACTTGCACGGTCACTTTGTGGAGCGGGATGGATCAGATTGCCTATTACGATTATCCCTATGATTGCCAGGCAGACTATTCGGAGCACAGCAATGTGACGGAAAAGGCCAGAGAGAAAGCGGAGGAACTTGCGTTAAAATACGGACAGGGTATAGAACGGCTGGATGTTTATAATGTCATGAACCTTACCTGCGGCATAGCCCCGGGCAGCAATGTATTTACATCCACCGCAGGCTTCGATTTTGCCGATCAGTATGGGGTCACGCTGCTTACCCTGGATGATTATAACCGCCTGGAAGGACAAGACCAGAGTCTGGAAGAGGACGAAGTGCTTGTGTATTCCACGGGGACGGCTTTTTCATTTGACAGGGTAAACTTTATGGGTGTGGAAGCATCTGTTAAAGGAGAGCCAGAGCGGATTTATCCTTATCCTCAGGCGAAGAACAGGATGTTTAACTTTACTTCACAGTATGTGATGGTGGTAAAGGACGAAGTGGCTTTGGAGCGGTTCGCAGGGGCCTGGGCTGATGTGAACGGCGTGACGGATTTAGAGGATTTTTTACACAGAGGCGTGCGGCGCCTGTGTCTGCTTCTGGATGGCAAAGAGACGGACAGAGACGCCTTTGTGGAAGAGTGGTCTAGGTGGTGTCAGGGACAGCAGGACTTTCTGCGGATGGAAAACGGTCTGGAAGGAAGAGATGAGGACCGTTCCATGAACGGCGGCCTGCTTTTCATCGGTATGGTTTTCGGTATTCTGTTCTTTATGTGCTTCCTGCTTATCATGTACTTTAAGCAGGTGTCGGAAGGGTATGAGGACCAGAACAGCTTTGAAATTATGCAGAAGGTTGGCATGAGTGACGGGGAAATCAAAGGGACTATACACAGACAGATTCTGCTGGTGTTTTTCCTGCCTCTTGCGGGAGCACTGCTGCACACGGCAGCCGGACTTGTGATGGTCAACGGGCTCTTGGCGGCGCTGCGGTTCTTTGACACTGGCCTTTTGATTCGCTGTTGCGCGGGGGTGGCGGTAGCAGTGACCCTTCTGTATGGGAGCAGCTATCTGATGACGGCCCGGACATATTATCGGATTGTGAAGAGGTGAAACTCTGTTTTTGTTCCTATAGACAAAAAGGTGGATTAAAATGTTGAAACGGCAAATATTCAGTTTCCAAAAGACATTGTCTAATGTATAATGAAAACAGCGAAAGAAGGTGGTATTTTGAGTACAACAGCGCAGATACACAGACAGGATTTAGAACGTCTGAAATCACTCCGGTATATAGATGACGATTTTATGACGGTCTGTCTTGCCGATAACTATGAAGGCATAGAACTAATACTTCGGATTATTTTAGGACGAGAGGGTATAACAATTAAGACGGTTCGTACACAGGAACTGTTAAAGAATCTACAGGGGCGTTCCGCTATATTAGACGTCCATGCGATTGACAGCACCAAGAAAGAGTTTGATGTAGAAATCCAACGTTCAGACGCAGGTGCCGGTGCAAAAAGAGCAAGGCATAACAGCAGTCTGTTAGACGCACATATATTAAAACCCGGAGATGATACGGAGGATATTCCCGACAGCTATGTGATTTTTATTACGGAAAATGATGTTATGAAAGGAAATCAGCCGATATATCCAGTGGAGAGATATGTCATTGTCGGAGAGAATAAAGTATTGTTTGGTGACGGGTCGCATATTATATATGTTAATGGGAAGTACAGAGGTAATGATGAAATCGGAAAGCTAATGCACGATTTTTCATGTACTAATCCCGATGATATGAACTATGAAGCGCTTGCTAAGAAAGCGAGATATTATAAGCAGGACGAGAAAGGAGTGGCGGTCATGTGTAAAATTATGGAAGATATGAGGAATGAAGCGGCACGAGAAGCGGCATTAGATAATGCAAGAGAAACGGCAAGAAGAATGATAAAAAAGGGAAAAATGTCACTTGAAGAAATTGCGGACTATGTTCCTGTATTAACACTTGACGAATTAAAGCAAATTGAAATCGATATCATGCAAATGGCATAGGCAGGTAAAAAATAATTTATTATCATAATAACACGCACCTGCGGATGGACTTCATTCCGGAAAGATAAAGATTTCTTCAACTGGCGTTTCCACAGCTCTGGATATATCGATTGCTAATTTCAAAGAAGGATTGTACTGTGCTTTTTCCAGCCGCATGATTGTTTCCCTGCGGACACCTGCCAGAGCCGCCAGTTGTTCTTGCGTCAGTCCTTTTAACAGGCGGTATTTTTTCAATCTACATTCAAACTCTGCCATAGTCAGCATTCCTTCATATCATTATCATATTCATCGTGGTCATAACGGTATAACAGATACTCGCTCAAGAATATAACGAGTGCAGCGGATAGCGCTGTCAGGATGTGCAGCATTTGAAACAGATACTGTACGCTCATAAAAAGCTCACCCACAGGAAGAAAAAATAAGGCGGCCAGCATGACGGCAGAAGCAGCTTTTAATGCCATAAGCTGCGCCTTATTCTTATTTTCACGATACCGCTCATCTATCAAAGTATCTGACATTTTACTCTCATAGAAAAATCCAAAGAAGCCCAAAAATACAAAGCGGCTCCAGGAACCTCCTATAAATGCAGTAAAACCCAAAAAACCGAGAAAGCCAAATATCGGGTTAAGTCTGCGGGTACGGCCAGTTTTGAGTATATTAGGTTGATACCTTTTCATGACATATCCTCCAAATAAAAGTGATATATTTGTCCTATGATGAGATAAATATATCACTTTTAAGTTTACATGTCAATATATACCCATTTTCCGGCAGATGTTATTTCTTGGTAACAGGAATCCAGAATTCGACATGATAATTCTCATCGGAAGTCCCATTCGGATATTTATCGGGCCGGTCGTACATTTCGATGCAGTAGCCGGCGGCAATCTCATATTCCTTCAACGCCGGGAGCCATTCGGAGAATATTCGGGTGTTGACGTTCTGCAGGGAGTTTAAGCCTTTGCAGGGGAAGACGGCCCAGGTGAAAGCGGGAATGGTCTTTACCACGAAGCCTTCCGGAATATCCATAGTGGGATTGTAAAGGTCTGCAATCAGATACTCAAAGTTTTCATGCCCCATAAAGCAGTCGATGTTGACGCCGAACATGCCGTTTACATAGCGGCTTCTTCCCAGGGCATAATGTTCCTGCCAGAAAGCGGGGACGTCACGGTTGGCATTTTCATAGTCAAAAGTGCGGGAAAAGCCCAGTACTGTGAAGGTTTCTTTTTTCGTAATTTTGTAATCCATCCTATAACCACCTTTCAAAGAGATTGTCAGTTTCAGCGGAGCAAAGGATTTCAGCATTACGCCCTCTTTGCGCGCCATCGTGGGCGTGATACCGTGGAAACGGGTGAAGGCCTTGGCGAAGCTGTCAGGAGAGTCGTAGCCGTACTTGAGGGCCACATCGATGATTTTCACTTGGCCGGAAAGTAGTTCTCCGCCTGCCAGGGCCAGTCTGCGGTTACGGATATATTCCGCTACGGTGTAGCCGCAGAGCATACTGAATCCTTTCTGAAAATAAAAGGGGGAGATACAGACGTGTCTGGCCACTGATTCTGTGTCAATATCCTCTGTGAGATGTGTTTCAATATAATCTACGGCGTCTCCGATTGCCTTCATCCATTCCATGGTGTGCCTCCTTTGCTGTTGCTGTGATTATAGTATAGCTTTGGCGGGGAAAGTCCGCCCGATTTTGTGTGGTTTGTTTTGTCGGGGGATTTACATATTATATATCTTAAGCAGTAATTTAGTCATTTGTAACCTAGAAGAACATTGTATTTAAGCAGATAAAGTTTCATGAGCGGCATCTGCCGCAGGCCTGTAGAAATCCCGATCATCTGCCGATAACCTTTAATAAGAAGCAGAATATCCGGACAGGAATGAATACGTATCAGGATATTTGACAACAGCACAGGCACAGGGACGTGTCTTATCATCATAAGGAAGTGACAGCATGAAAATCGGGGAAGCACAGAAAGCCTACAGGCAGCAGCTGAGTCTTTTAAGAGGCCAGCGCAGCGACTATGTCAAACAGCGGGACGAGAACCGCAAGAGGATGGAGAAAGCCCAGGAAAAAAGTGAAATGCTGGGTGTGACGTTTGAACTGTCAGAGGAATACCTGGCAAGAGAGAAGGAACTGCAAGGACAGATTGACGCCCTTTCCGGGCAGATTAAGAAGAATGAGAAAGTCTTAAGTGACTTGACAGAACAGGAAATGGGGATTTTTAACAGTGTGGCTGCCGAGCAGCAGGCCGATGCCATGGCCGAGTACGGCGAGGAGATGGCCAAGTGCCTGGAGATTGCCAGAAGAATCAGCCGGGGAGACAAAGTGCCTGCCCAGGATGAGAAAAAACTGATGGATTTTAATATGGACATCTACAAGATGGCCAAGAACATGGCGGCCATCAACATGAATAAGGAGCATGAAGAGTGGGATTCCCTCTGGGGCGAAGAGGAAGAGAAAGAATATGAGGATCCTAAGGAAGCTGCTGAAAATGCGGAAACAAATGTGGGGATGCCGGAGGGTGTAGAAGCGGCGGCTGGCGAGGCGGTTTCCTCTGAATAACTGGAAGACAGGCGGCAGGGCACTGTGAGAAGCGCCCTGTAAAGGTCTGCTTCGGAAGAGAGCGGGACGCTTATGGACAGGAATACGATTTTACGTCGTTTACATGCACAGGTAAAGGTAAATGGACATATTGTAGGGGCGGCAGTGGGGTCCGGTATGACGGCGAAGTATGCGGCAATGGGCGGCGCAGACTTTCTGCTGGCATTAAGTGCTGGCAAATATCGTGTGATGGGGCGCAGTTCTTATGCCAGTTATTTTTGCCATGGAAACAGCAATCATATTGTGATGGAACTGGGAACGAAAGAGCTTTTGCCCATTATTCGGGATGTCCCGGTTCTTTTTGGTCTGTTCGCCACGGACCCTGGAATCCATATCTATGATTACCTGAAGCGTATCAAAGAAAACGGTTTTTCGGGGATTGTCAATTTTCCCACCCTGTCCTTGATTGACGGGAAGTTCAGAGAGGCGTTAGAAGAGGATGGAAACACCTATGCCAGAGAGGTGGAGGCAGTGAGGCTTGCCCGTTATCTGGAACTTTTTACGGTGGCCTTTGTCACCACCAAGGAGGAGGCCGAGAGCATGTTGGAAGCGGGTGCGGATGTGGTCTGCGTGCATCTGGGACTTACCAAGGGTGGATTTTTGGGAGCCAAACATGCCATTTCCATTCAGGAAGCCAAAAGGATGACGGAGCATATCTTTTCCGTATGTGAAGAGCGAAATGCGCTTCGTATGATTTATGCCGGTCCTGCCAGTACGCCGGTGGATATGCAGTACATTTATCAGAATACCTCCTGTCAGGGCTACATAGGGGGCTCTACGTTCGAACGGATTCCGGCGGAACGTGCGATTTATAATACCACAAAAGCATTCAAAAGTTACGGCAGTTTTGATGAGAACGACCCCATGGTCAAGATCATAAACGGGAACTGGAATGCGGGAGATTATACGGAATTTGTGAAGAAATACATAGAAGAGCATTATATGAAGGAAATACAATTGGGGGATTTGGCTTTGGTGGCGCATGTTTCCCCCTCCTATCTGAGTGTGCGGTTTAAAAAGGAGATGGGGATTTCTTTTACGGAATATCTGGTGACTTATCGGGTCAATAAAGCCAGAGAATTACTGGCAAACAGCAGCGCCCCCTATAAAGAGATTGCACAGGCGGTGGGGTATACGGACTATGTTCAGTTCAGTAAGATGTTCAAAAAGCGCACCGGGTTAACGCCGGGGGAGTATCACAAAATAGTGTTTAAAACCTAAATAGCATATAAACACAAGGAAAGAAAATATAGCAAATAGGGAGAAGATATATAAACACAAGAAGATATAATATAACAACATTTACCAAGGCAGGGCAAAGGGGTAGAATCTAAGTATTAACAGTAGGTTCTGCCTCTTTTTAGATGCACTGGCAGGTGGGAAAAGGGAAAGGAGTAAGCAGAGTATGAAAACAATTGCAATAGCCGGAACTTTTGATACAAAAGGGAAAGAATTTTTGTATGTAAAGACGCTAGTGGAAAAGTTGGGAATCACGCCTTACATGATTCACACAGGGGTGTTTGCCCCGGCGTTTGAAGTGGATGTTACAAACAGTGAGATTGCAGCGGCGGCGGGATATGATATCGAAGAGATTGTAGAGCGCAAAGACAGGGCTATGGCGACGGAAGCCTTGTCAAAGGGCATGGAAATACTGGTGCCCAGATTATATGCGGAAGGGAAATTTGACGGGATTATTTCCTTTGGCGGTTCAGGCGGCACATCTCTTGCCACGCCTGCGATGCGGGCCCTTCCCATCGGTGTCCCCAAAGTGATGGTCTCTACCATGGCGTCGGGAAATGTATCTCAGTATGTGGGGACCAGTGACATTGTGATGATACCTTCTATCGTGGATGTGGCGGGGTTAAATAAGATTTCAAAGACCATCTTTAAAAACGCAGTTCTCGCCATTGCCGGTATGGTTAGTCTGGAACCGGAACAAGAGGTGGAGGAAGAGGTGTCTAAGCCCATGGTTGCGGCCACTATGTTTGGCGTCACCACACCGTGCGTGGACCGGGCGAAAGCTTATCTGGAAGAGAGAGGCATGGAGGTGCTGGTATTCCACGCAACGGGAACCGGCGGGAAGACCATGGAAGCCTTGATTCAGGCAGGATTTTTCCAGGGTGTACTGGATTTGACTACCACAGAGTGGTGCGACGAGATCGTGGGAGGCGTTCTTGCGGCAGGCAGTGCCAGATGTGAGGCGGCCGTAAAGGCTAAAGTGCCCCAGGTGGTGTCTGTGGGCGCCTGCGATATGGTAAACTTTGGGCCCATGGATACGGTGCCGGAACAGTTTGCATCCAGAAATCTGTATAAGCATAATCCCACCGTTACCCTCATGCGCACCACGGTGCCGGAGAATCGGGAGATCGGTTCCATGCTGGCTTCTAAGTGGAACCAGGCCGAGACGGAAATGACGGTACTTCTGCCGGCCAAAGGGGTTTCCATGATTGATGCAAAGGGACAGCCCTTTGACGGACCGGAGGAGAGAAAAGAATTGTTTGCCGCGATCAGAGAGGGCATCGATAACACAAAGGTGGAAGTACTGGAAGTGGACAACAATATCAACGATACGGCGTTTGCCGAGCTGGCGGCGCAGAAATTGCTTGATCTGATGGAAAAAGGAAAAGACAAATAAAATCATAAGGAGGAACAAGGGTATGTTAAGAAAGACAAGAAGTGAGATTATGGCTGATTTCAGGGCACAGGTGAGCCAGGGAAAGATTCTGGTGGGCGTTGGCGCCGGCACAGGCATTACCGCGAAATGCAGTGAAAAAGCAGACGTAGATATGCTGATTATTTACAATTCCGGACGTTTTAGGATGGCTGGACGTGGGTCTTTGTCAGGACTTCTGGCCTATGGAGATGCCAATGCGATCGTGCAGGAGATGGGGCAGGAAGTGCTTCCTATCGTAAAGAAAACGCCGGTATTGGCCGGTGTGTGCGGGACAGACCCTTTCCGGGTGATGGATATTTTCTTGAAACAGCTGAAAGACCAGGGCTTTAACGGTGTACAGAACTTCCCTACCGTAGGCTTGATTGACGGTAAATTCAGAGCGAATCTGGAAGAGACCGGCATGGGATACGGTCTGGAAGTGGATATGATTCGGGAGGCTCATAACCTGGATATGCTCACCTGCCCTTATGTGTTTGACCCGGAGCAGGCAAAAGCGATGGCGCAGGCAGGAGCGGATATTTTGGTTGCTCATATGGGACTGACCACGAAGGGCTCCATCGGGGCGGAGACCGCGCTGACCCTGGATGACTGCTGTGTGAAGATTCGCGAGATCATCAAGGCCGGGCGTGAAGTGAATCCGGATATCATGGTAATCTGTCACGGCGGTCCGATCGCTGACCCGGAAGATGCCGCTTATGTGATCAAGAATGTTCCTGAGATCGATGGATTCTTTGGGGCTTCCTCCATTGAAAGACTGGCTTCCGAGAGAGGCATGACAGCGCAGGCGGCAGCGTTTAAGGCTATCGAGAAGTGAGAGAAGAAGTAGGATAATAAAAGAGATAGAACAGGAAAGTACCGCTTTATGAAACTTTTAACAAGTTTCCAGGCGGTACTTTTTATCGTATTATGAAATTCTTCCGCTTATGCAAGGCCGCGAAACGGACCTCGCAAAGTTATTTACGAAGCAAAATACTTTGGGTTGCAAATATATGGAAGGTATTGTTAGAATAGAAAGAAAAACGGAGGAAGCGGACATGAAACCCACAGTACTTTATTATGCGAAATGCTCCACCTGCCAGAAGGCATTAAAGTGGCTTGACGAAAAGGGCATCGACTATGAGAAACGCCCTATGAAAGAAGAAAATCCCACCGCAGATGAACTAAAGAACTGGTATGAAAAGAGCGGTCTGCCGCTTAAGCGGTTCTTTAACACCAGCGGTCTGCTCTATAAGGAGATGGCATTGAAAGACAAACTTCCGGCCATGAGCGAGGAGGAACAGCTTGCCCTTCTTGCCACCGACGGCATGTTGGTGAAAAGGCCGCTTCTTGTGACCAATCAGGGTGTATTTCCGGGTTTTAAGGAAAGTGTTTGGGAGGAAATCATAGAAAAGTAATATCGGAGGGCAATAGATGGTAGTACAGGAGATTTTTAATGAATTTGCCAAATTTGCGCAGGTAGAGTCGATGGCAATCGGCGGTTCCCGCGCAATCAAGAAGAACGATAAGTACTCGGATTATGATGTTTATGTCTATTGGAAAGAACAGATTCCCGTGGAGCAGAGAAAGGCGGTACTTGGGAAATACTGCAGCCGTATGGAGCTTGGCTGCTGCTACAGGGAATATACGGATAACTGTATTGTGGAAGATGGGATGACACTGAATATCATCTACCGCAATACGGATGAGTTTCTTGCGGCCGTGGCGGAAGTTGTGGAGGGCCATAAGGCCCAGGGGGGATATACGACCTGTATGTGGCATAGTCTGCTGACCGGCCGCATCGCCTATGACAAAGGCGGCAAGATAGGGGATGCCAAGCAGAAATATATGGTTAGATATCCGCAGGCACTGAAGCACAATATTATCAGTCTCAATATGCAGCTGATCAAATATGGTATCAATACCTATCTGGAACAGATAACCAGGGCCATGAAGCGCGGGGATGTGATCAGTATCAACAGAGAAGTACACAAATTTATGGACTCTTATTTCGATGTGATTTTTGCCATGAACGAGAAGCTTCATCCCGGGGAAAAGAGGCTTTTGGATATCTGTGTGAAAGAATGTAAAGTGCTGCCAGATAATTTTGAGAGAAATATCAGGTTCCTTCTGCTGAATATGTGTAAGGACCCTACGGCGATTTCCTTTGTCAATACGATGATTATGGGGTTGGAGAAGGTGCTGGGGGAGGAGCTGTAAGCAGATGGGCCGCTCGAATAGAAGGTATGCAGGCTCAAATCTACAGACAACGCAAGTTGCAATTGGCCTGGATTTGATGTATATTGGTTGATGGTGTAAAAGTTTGGCAAGAAACAGGGAGGCTTTATATGAAAGTGATAGAAGGCGGCGTTACGGCAGCGCAGGGATTTGAGGCGGCCGGTGTGGAGGCGTCGATTAAATACCAGAACAGGAAAGATATGTCCATGATTTACAGCAAGGTGCCTTGTGTGGCGGCGGGTGTTTTTACCAGTAATGTGGTGAAGGCGGCGCCGGTATTGTGGGATAAGGAAGTGGTGGAACATTCTCCTTATGCCCAGGCTGTCATTGTCAATGCAGGGATTGCCAACGCCTGCACGGGCAAGCAGGGATATGACTGCTGCAGACAGACGGCGGCAAAGGCGGCCCAGGTTTTGGATATCCCGGAAGATGCGGTGCTGGTGGCGTCCACAGGGGTAATCGGCTGGCAGCTTCCGGTGCAGAAGATTATGGACGGTATCGAGAAGCTGGCCGCAGTCAAGGCGGATACGCTGGAAGCCGGACAGGCGGCGGTGGAGGCCATGATGACTACGGATACGGTGCCAAAGCAGGCGGCAGTGGAGATAGAGATTGGCGGTAAGAAGGTGACTGTGGGCGGTATGTGCAAGGGGTCCGGTATGATTCATCCCAATATGTGCACCATGCTGGCTTTTGTGACCACAGATCTGGCGATTTCCAAAGAACTTTTGCAGGAGGCACTGCGGGAAGACGTGGTGGACACCTTCAATATGATCTCGGTGGACGGAGATACCTCCACCAACGATACACTGGTGGTTTTGGCAAACGGTCTTGCGGGAAATCCGAAGATTACGGAAAAGAACGAGGATTATGAGAAATTCAAGGAAGCCCTTAACTATATAGATACCACCCTGGCTAAGAAGATGGCCGGGGACGGAGAGGGCGCTACGGCGTTGTTTGAGACCAAAGTCATTCATGCGGCCGACAAGCAGGAGGCCCGGACTTTGAGTAAAGCCGTAGTCTGCTCCAGTCTTACCAAAGCCATGATTTATGGCCATGATGCCAATGTGGGGCGGATTATGTGCGCGCTGGGCTATTCGGGGGTGGATTTTGACCCACAGCAGGTGGATATTTACTGTGAAAGCGATGAGAAGCGGATGCAAATCTGCAAGGATGGTATGCTGACGGACTATGATGAGGAAGCGGCAACGAAGATTCTCTCGGCGCCGGAAGTGCGGGTGATTGTGGATATGAAGCGGGGAGAAGAGAGCGCAGCCGCCTGGGGATGCGATTTGACTTACGATTACGTGAAAATCAATGCGGATTACCGCAGCTAGGAAAACAGCAGGGAATCTGACAACAGGAGAAAGAGACATAATAAGATAGAAAAGAGGAATCAGCATGGAACAGCAGGAGATGAACAAAATCCTGGAGAAGGCGGAGGTCTTAATAGAGGCGCTTCCTTATATTCAGAAATTTAACCGGAAGATTATCGTGGTCAAATACGGCGGCAGTGCCATGAGCAACGAGGAACTGCAGCGCAATGTGATTAAGGATGTGACACTTTTAAAGCTGGTGGGTTTTAAGCCGATCATTGTGCATGGCGGCGGCAAGGAGATCAGCCGCTGGGTTGGCAAGGTGGGTAAGGAAGCCAGGTTTGTGAACGGTCTGCGGGTGACGGATGACGAGACCATGGAGATTGCAGAGATGGTCCTTAATAAAGTCAACAAAGATCTGGTCCGCATGGTCAGTGAGCTGGGCGTCAGGGCTGTGGGTATCAGCGGTAAGGACGGCGGCCTTTTGCAGTGTGATAAGAAATATGCGGATGGAGAGGACATTGGTTATGTGGGGGAGATAACCAAAGTGGACCCGAAGGTGCTCTATGATCTTCTGGAGAAAGATTTCCTTCCTGTGGTTGCGCCCATTGGGCTGGATGACCAGTTCCAGACTTATAATATCAATGCCGACGATGCGGCCTGTGCGGTTGCCAAAGCAGTGGGAGCGGACAAGCTGGTGTTTTTGACAGATATTGAGGGATTATATAAGGATATTAACGACAAGTCCAGTTTCATCTCAAGGCTGACAGCATCCCAGGCGGAGGAGCTGATTGAGAGCGGTTTTATCGGCGGCGGTATGCTGCCCAAACTGCATAACTGCACGGATGCAATCAGAGAGGGCGTGGGAAGAGTTCATATCCTGGATGGAAGGATTGCCCACTGCCTTCTTCTGGAAATTTTCACCACCCATGGTATCGGGACAGCTATCATCAAAGACAGTGACGGTCCCGAAAAAGCGGGAGAATGACATCGGATGCAAAGCGGCAGGCGGCGTAGGGACGCTTAGGAATGGAGAATGACATGAGTACGACAATGCAGACATATATAGATGAGGCGGAGAAAGCTCTTTTACACACTTACAACCGTTATCAAGTGGTTTTTGACAAGGGAGAGGGTGTATATTTGTATGATATAGAGGGTAAGAAATATTTGGATTTTGTATCCGGTATTGCTGTGTTTGCCCTGGGATATCAGAAGAAAGAGTATAACGACGCTTTGAAGGCACAGATAGATAAGATTATCCATACCTCCAACTATTATTATAATCTGCCGGCCATTGAGGCGGCAAAGAAACTGAAAGAGATTTCCGGTATGGACAGGGTCTTTTTTACCAACAGCGGGGCGGAGGCTGTGGAGGGCGCCATCAAGACGGCCCGGAAATATGCATATTTAAAGGACGGCACCACGGACCATGAGATCATCGCCATGAACCATTCCTTCCATGGACGGACGATGGGCGCTTTGTCTGTCACAGGCAATGCCCACTACAGGGAGGCTTTTGCGCCCATGATCGGCCACATTCAGTTTGCCGATTTAAATGATTTTGACAGCGTTGCGTCTTTGGTGACGGACAAAACCTGTGCCATTTTGTTTGAGACCGTGCAGGGAGAGGGCGGCATTTATCCTGCCACAAAAGACTTTATGCGGCGTGTCAGGGCCCTTTGTGATGAACGGGATATTCTGATGATTTTAGATGAAATCCAGTGCGGCATGGGGCGCACCGGCACCATGTATGCCTGGCAGCGCTTCGGGGTGAAGCCGGATGTGATGACCACCGCGAAGGCTTTAGGCTGCGGCGTGCCGGTGGGGGCTTTTCTGATGACGGAAAAGGTGGGAGCACATTCCCTTGCGGCGGGCGACCACGGCACCACTTACGGCGGCAATCCGCTGGCATGTGCGGCAGTCTGTAAGGTGATCGAGCTGTTCGAGAAGGAAAATGTGCTTGACAATGTGAACAAGACAGGGGCATACCTGGAGAACCGGCTGGACGAGCTGGTGAGGGAATTTGCTTGTGTGAAGCAAAGGCGGGGCGTGGGACTGCTGCAGGGAATTGTCTTTGACAGACCCGTGGGGGAGATCATTAAGCGGGCCATGGACGAGGGCCTGGTGCTCATCAATGCGGGAACGGATATTATCCGTTTTGTACCGCCCCTGATCATCAAAGAGGAGCATGTGGATGAAATGATAGACATTTTGCGTAGGTGCATTAGAGAAGCAGAAGGAGAGCGGCAGTGACTCTAAAAAGAAGATTAGCAATGATTCTGGCGGTTGTGTTGCTGGCAGTTTTACTGTACGGTATGGGCAGGCTTGGCATGACTGTGGAGGAACAGAAGAAAGAAGAGGATACACAGGAGGAGTTCCTTTTCGGACATAGAGATACTTTGTACTTGTGGTATACGGACGAAGCATTGACGGATTTTCTAAACAGTGCGGCTGTTTCCTACGGCCAATATCAGGACGATGTGCGCGTGGTGCCGGTCTATACGCCGGGGCTTGAATATCTGGAAACAATCAACCAGGCGTCTCTGAAGACGGAGGAAGTGCCGGATTTGTATATTGTAAGCAACGATTCCCTGGAGAAGGCATACCTGGCAGGGCTGGCATCGGAGGTGAGAATTCCGGAAGGCGTCCTTCCCATGAACCAGGTTCTGCCTGGGACGGCGGTCCGGGCGGTGACTTACCATGACAAGCAGATTGGATATCCTTTCTATTTTGAGACCAGCTGCTTTTTGTATAACAAGACTTACCTGGAGGATTGGGCCAGGGCCCAGCTGGAGGCGCAAAGAGACCAGGAGATAGCGCAGGCCTCTCAGGAACAGGCGGACAACGGCGATGTGGAGGAGGAAGCAGCCGGAGAAGAGCAGGCACAGGAACTTTCAAGAGAGGCTGTGGAGGCTAAGATGGAAGAAGCGCTTCCCCAGACCATTGACGATATTCTTGCTTTCGCGGATGTGTATGATGCCCCGGAGCAGGTGGAGGCTGTCTTCAAATGGGATGTGTCAGATATTTTTTATAATTATTTCTTTGTGGGAAATTATATGGATGTGGGCGGTGAAAACGGAGACCGGTCAGATTCCATTCATATATATAATGAGGAGACCATCCGCTGCCTGCGGGTATACCAGGATTTGAATCAATTCTTTTCCATTGACACGAAAGAAATCAGCTATGACGGTGTCTTACAGGATTTCATGGACGGAAAGATTGTGTATACGGTGGCTACCTCGGACGCCCTCTTAAAGATAGAGAATGCGGCGAAAGAGGGGGATTTTAACTATGCGTACGGAATGTCCATGCTGCCGGATGTGAGTGAGCAGCTGCAGTCTTCCTCTTTGTCTGTGACCCAGTGTATTGCGGTCAACGGATATTCTGAGAAAAAGCAGATGGCCAACGACTTTGCAGTCTATCTGACGCAGTATGCGGCGGACGATCTATATGCCAGGACGGGAAAGCTTCCTGTGTATGCGGGCGGTTCCACTTATGACGATCCCAATGCGGCGGCCTTTTTGGAAGAATATGAAAATTCCGTGCCCATGCCGAAGATGATCGAGACCAGCAATTTCTGGGTGGAATTGGAAATTGCCTTTGCCAAGATCTGGACAGGAGATGATGCCAATGATACTTTGAAGAATCTGTCCGAAAAGATTATGGCCCAGGTGCTGGGGGAGGAATATACGGAAGAATACATCGATGTGCCTGAGCCTTCGGAGGAAGAAGAGGCCATCGAAGAGATAGAAGAAGAAAACAGCGAAGAATAACGGGTGTATTAGAATAATTAGAAGCAGGATGGAAATGATAAGACAAGACGGTGTTTACTGTCTTGTCTTATTTGTATTGCAGGAGGAAAAGGAGTTGTTATGTTTGGATTTTTGATTGCTTTATTGTCGGGCGCGCTGATGAGTGTGCAGGGCGTCTTTAATACGCAGGTGACGAAGACATCCGGTATCTGGGTCGCCAATGCCTTTGTGCAGTTTACAGCCCTTTTGGTCTGTCTTGCGGCGTGGCTTGTGACGGACCGCAGCTCTTTTGCCACGCTCATAAAGGTAGAGCCTAAGTATATGCTTTTGGGCGGTACGATCGGCGCTTTTATCACCTACACCGTGATCAAAGGCATGGAGCTTTTGGGACCTGCAAGGGCGGTCATGCTCATTGTGGTGGCCCAGCTTTTGGTGGCGTATCTCATTGAACTATTGGGCCTCTTTGGCACAGAGAAGCAGCCGCTTGAAGTGCGTAAGATGGTGGGTATGGGTGTGGCGATTGCAGGAATCATCATTTTTAAGTGGACATAAAGAGCAATTTATCTTACAATGGAAATACGGTGCATAAGCGGGAACTTCCTTGAGGGCGGTCATGCCCGGAAAGGAAATTATGCGATATAAAAGGGTGTTGTATCTATGTCTGCTCAGCCTGTGTCTGCTGTGCGGCTGTACGAAGAAAGAGGAGCTTATCCGGCAATCCGGGCAGGCCCTGGAATCGAACGAGAATCTGGAGGAATCCGGGGCCGCAGGACAGGAAGAGAGAGCGGACGAAAGTACCGGTCAGTGGGTAGACCGGGATGTATGTAAGAAAGACGGTCAGGAGGCGCAGCAGGAGGAAAAAGCGGCGGATTCCGGTACAGGCGGCATGGCCGAAGATGCCGGCACAATTTACGTACATGTCTGTGGGGCGGTGTTAAGGCCGGGTGTCTATGAACTGGCGGCAGGCAGCAGGGTGTATGAAGCGGTACAAGCGGCAGGCGGTTTTGCGGAGAATGCAGAAGAGAGTTATGTAAACCAGGCACAGGAGGTGCCGGATGGCGCCAAGCTGGTGATTCCCACAAAGGAAGAAGCCGAAGCCATTGTGTCAAAGGACAGCGGCAGACCGGAAGCGGAAGGGAAGACAACAGACAGCGGCGTGCAGCCGGGAATCGTGTTGCAGGAAGAGGGTTATTCGGCAGGTTCCTTAAAGGAGGCGGAAGCAGGGAAGCCCGCTGCAGGCGGGGACAGAGTTAACATTAATACGGCGTCTTTGGAGGAGTTATGTAAGATTCCGGGAATCGGCACCACCAGGGCGGCGGCTATTGTATCCTACAGAGAGGACCACGGTAGTTTTAAGAGTCCAGAGGAAATTATGCAGGTGAGCGGTATCAAAGAGGGCACCTACGAGAAGATAAAGGACAGCATCAGTGTAAAGTAAGGCAGGGGAGTGGAATGGCACAGAGAGTTTTAGTAGTGGATGATGAGAAGTTGATTGTGAAGGGAATCCGCTTTAGTTTAGAGCAGGACGGCATGGAGGTGGACTGCGCCTATGACGGGGAGGAGGCTCTGGATTTTGCCAGACAGAATCAATATGATATGGTTCTTCTGGATGTGATGTTACCTAAGATGACCGGATTTGAAGTATGTCAGCAGATCCGGGAATTTTCTAATGTACCGATTGTCATGCTCACGGCCAAGGGGGAGGATATGGATAAGATTCTGGGGCTTGAGTACGGCGCTGACGATTATATTACCAAACCCTTTAATATTCTGGAGGTAAAAGCCAGGATTAAAGCCATTATGCGCAGAACCAACAGGAAGAGTAACAGGCAGGAAGAGTCGAAGGTGGTAGAGCGGGGAGATATGCGCCTTGACTGCGAGGGCAGACGGGTCTATATCAAGGAGAAGGAGATTAACCTGACGGCCAAAGAGTTTGAACTGCTGGAGCTTTTGATCAAGAATCCGGGCAAGGTCTATGGCCGGGAGAATCTGTTAAAAATGGTGTGGGGAAGCGACTACCCGGGCGATGTGAGAACGGTGGATGTACATATCAGAAGACTGCGGGAAAAGATAGAGGAAGTGCCGGGAGAACCCGCATATGTGCGGACTAAGTGGGGTGTGGGATATTACTTTGCTTAAGAATAAATTACGTCAATTAAAAATCTTTAGAAGTCTGAAAGTACGAATCTTTCTGATCATGCTCATGGTGGGGCTGATTCCCTGTTTTGTCATGCGGCATGCGATCTTAAACAACTATGAGCGGCGTGCGGTCAATATCAGAACCTCTGATATTACCACGCAGCTTAAGATTCTGGCCAATCACCTGATTACTTATTCTTACCTGCGGGATACTTCCTCGGAGGTCATCAACGCGGAGCTGGAGCAGTTGTCCAATTTATATGACGGACGGGTTCTGATTATCAGCAGTGACCTTAAAATCGTAAAGGATACCTATGGAATCAGCGAGGGAAGGACCATTATTTCGGAAGAGGTGATTCGCTGTCTCAAGGGAGACAGCACCAGTAAATATGATCGGGAAAACGGTTATATTGAGATGACGATTCCTATCACGGAATCCCTGGAACTGCCGCCGGAAAAGAATATGGGAGAAAAGTTCGACATAGTCCGCGGCGTCATGCTGGTAAGCGCCTCCAATGACAGTATCATCGCCACCATGGACAGCCTGAACCGGCAGGCGCTGGTGGTGGAGGCGTTGGTGAGTCTGGCGATTCTTGTGGGCGTCGTTTTGGTGTCCAAGTTTCTCTTTAAGCCCTTTAAGAAAATTATTGTGGCATTAGATCAGGTGCAGGCAGGGTATACCAACGATCCGATTTCTGTGACGGACTGCCGGGAGACTGAACAGATCGGGGATGCCTTTAACCGGGTGCTGGGACGGATGAAAATGCTGGATGATTCCAGGCAGGAATTCGTTTCCAACGTGTCTCATGAGTTGAAGACGCCGATCACATCCATGAAAGTACTGGCGGATTCTCTGATTACCCAGAAAGATGTACCCTTAGAGGTATATCAGGAATTTATGACGGATATCGCCGCAGAGATTGAGCGGGAGGACAAGATTATCAACGATCTGTTGTCTTTAGTCAGAATGGACAGGACTGCGGCGGATTTAAATATTTCTCAGGTAGATATGAATCAACTGGTGGAGCTTATTATGAGAAGGCTGCGGCCTATTGCCATGAAACGGGATGTGCAGCTGGTCTATGAGAGCATACGCCCTGTGACAGCAACAGTGGATGAGGTCAAGATTACCCAGGCGATTTCCAATCTGGTTGAAAATGCGGTCAAATACAATAAGGAACATGGCTTTGTGAAAGTGACGCTGGATGCCGATCATCAGTTCTTTACGCTGAAGGTGGAAGATTCCGGCATTGGAATTCCGGCAGACGCTTTAGAGAATATCTATGAACGTTTCTACCGCGTGGACAAATCCCGTTCCAGGGAGATTGGCGGCACGGGCCTGGGGCTTGCCATCACAAAAAGCGCAATTCTCAAGCACCGGGGGACCATTAAAGTGCAGAGTACCGAGGGAGAGGGAACGGATTTTACAGTGAAGATTCCGTTGACCTACATCGCAGTCTAGAAATGAGGAGAACATGAAAAAGAGCAGGAAAATGTTCCTATGTGCTGTTATTCTGCTTATGCTGACGGGACTGGCGGCTTGCGGGAAAAAAGAACAGACACAGGAGGGAACCCTTTATGAGATATATTATGTAAACAACGATGAGACCAAAATTGTCAAGCGGGAGTATGTGACACAGTCCGTGGATGCCGAGAGCTTGTTTGACGAACTGACCGGGCAGCTGCAGACTAGATCGGAGAAAATGGAATATCAGGCGCCTTTGGCGGAGGAATTTTCCATAACCGGGCATGTGTTTGACAGCGGACTTTTGACAGTGGATTTTGACGAGAAGTACAAGGAAATGTGGGGCATCAGGGAAATCCTGATTCGAGCGTCGATTGTCAGGACGCTGGTGCAGATACCGGGTGTGGAGCGTATTACCTTTACGGTGGCGGGAGAACCGCTTATGGACGATAACGGTATTTCGGTGGGCATGATGACGGCGGATACTTTTATCGAGAATGCGGGCAATGAGATCAATGCCTATGAAAAGGTAAATCTGCGTTTGTATTTTGCCAACGAGGAGGGAAATCTTATGGTGGAGGAAAACCAGAGGAATGTGGTGTATAACAGTAATATTTCCATGGAGAAGCTGGTGGTGGAGAAACTGATAGAGGGGCCCAAATCGGCAGGCGCCTATCCCACCATCAATCCGGCGGCGAAGATCGTGAGTGTCACGGTGAAAGATGGCATATGTTATGTAAACCTTGACAGCGCTTTTCAGAGCCAACCCTACAATGTGACTTCGGAAGTGACCATTTATTCCATCACCAATTCTTTGGTGGAGCTGCCCAATGTAAACAAAGTGCAGATTGCGGTGGATGGAGAGACGAACATATCATACCGTGAGAACGTGAGTTTAAACACTGTGTTTGAGAGAAATCTGGATTTACTCTCTACGGCACAGAACCAGTAGAAAGGAGTTAACATAACATGCGCAGACCCCTATGCCTGCTGGGATTGGCATTTGTGGCGGCGATGATGATTGGCATCCTGGGAATACGTCCTGCCCCGGCTTACGAAACCCTGCATAAACAAAGGGTTGCGGCCGCAGGGCGTGTGGGATGGAAAGAGCACAGACTGATGGGAGGAGAAGAAGTCCTTGTGGTGTCTTTGGAACAGGTCATTGTTCTGAAACCAGATCAAATATCCAGTCTGACGCAGATCATATCAGATTCTGATACAATCAGGCCAAAACATATTCTGGCAGATTTCATTACAAGAATAGAGATAGTAGAAAGAAAAACAGAAACCTATTGCGAAGAAAACAGAGAAAACCTGCAGTTGTCTGGCACAGAGCAGATTACGGGGCTTCTATGCTGTTTTGACAGGGAAGAGGAGCCGGCCGTGGGCAGCTATGTGGTGGTGGAGGGAACCTTTTATGCCTTTACCAAGGCCACGAATCCGGGCGCCTTTGACAGTGCCGATTATTATCATATTATGGGCAGACAGGGCCGGCTGATGGGGAGCGTGTGCCTTTTTGAGAGTGGGGATTACAGCTTCTTAAAGGAAGGGCTCTATCAGGTCAAGGAATATCTGGCGCTTCTCCTAGAAGCCAGCTATCCCGAGAAGGAGGCGCGGATGATGCGGGCCATGCTTCTGGGGGAAAAGGGGATGCTGGATGCAGAGATGAAGGATGTGTATCAGCAAAACGGCATTATTCATATCCTGAGCATCAGCGGGCTGCACCTGACGATTCTGGGCATGGGATTTTGGAAGGTGCTTCGCAAGCTGCATGTACCTAATGTGGTTAACATAATGCTATCTATCGGTGTGATGTACGGTTATGGCACAATGACGGGAATGGGGGTATCCATCACCAGGGCCCTTATGATGTTTGGATTTCAGCTGGCGGCAGGTCTTTTCGGACGTACTTACGATATGCTGACGGCCTTGACGGTGGCGGCCTTATCCATTTTGCTGCAACAGCCCCTCTATCTGACCCACAGCGGTTTCCTCTTTTCTTTCGGGGCAGTCTGCGGCATCGGGCTGTTTCTGCCGGCGGTGGAGGCCCATCAGCTCTCGACCAATCCCTTTGTCAGGGCCTTGTCTGCGGGCATCGGCGTTTCTATTTCTACCCTGCCGGTATATCTTATGTTCTATTATGAGTTCCCGCCTTATTCGGTGTTGTTAAATCTGTTGGTGATTCCCGGCATGAGCCTGTTGCTGCCGGCAGGGATTATGTCGGTGGCGGCAGCGGCTTTGTTTCTTCCCTTGGGGAGGCTTTTGACTTGGCCGGTCATTTGTCTGCTGGGGATTTATGAAAAGTGCTGCGATGGCTGCCTTTTACTGCCGGGACACCGATGGATTACAGGATGTCCCAGGCCTTGGCAGGCGGCAGTGTTTGTTCTGCTTCTGGCAGGACTTTCCTTGTTTTATGAAAAGCTGAAAAAGGGGCAGTTTTGGGCGGCGGTTCTTACGGCAGTGCTTGTGCTTTTGGTGCGCTTCCCACAGGGCCTTGAGATTACGATGCTGGACGTGGGGCAGGGAGACTGCATTTATCTGACAGACGGAGCAGGCAGGCACTATTTGATAGACGGCGGCAGTTCCAGCCAGAAGGATGTGGAGACCTATCAGATCATTCCTTTCCTGAAATATAAAGGGGCAGGGTATCTGGATGCGGTCTTTGTCACCCATCCGGACAGCGATCACATAAGCGGTATTCAGGGGATGCTGGAAGCGTATGGGGAACATGGCATTGGCATCGGCTGTCTGGTATTGCCGGATGTGGCAGAGGAAAGCAGGAGCGAGGAGTATCATAGGCTGGAATCCCTCGCGGGAAGGGCCGGTGTTCCCGTGGATTATATACATACAGGACAATATATAGAAGATGGAGACATTATGTTAACTTGTATCCATCCTGACAAAAATTATGTAAACCAAGATGCCAATGCATATTCCACCGTGCTTTATCTGCGCTATGGAGATTTTACGGCCCTTTTTACAGGAGACTTGGAAGGGGAGGGGGAAGGGCTTTTGCTGGAGAGACTTGAGGCGGTGGGCATACAGAATATCACATTGCTCAAGGCAGCCCATCATGGTTCCAGAAACGCTACCTCGGCGGAATTTCTGGAAGTGATAACCCCGCGTGCGGCCTTGCTCTCTGCAGGGCGGGATAATGTTTACGGCCATCCTCATATGGAAACGTTGGAGAGATTGGGTAAGACAGGATGCCGCATTTATCAGACACCTGAGAGCGGGGCGGTGACAGTCAGGGTGAAGGGAGGAAAAGTGTTTGTGGAGGAATATTTGGATAAATTTGATGGATCATTCAAATTTTATGCGCTGTGAAAAATATACTTGACAGAAGGGAGGAAAAAATGGAGAATGTAACTGTAGTATAGTTACATTCTCCGGTGAAGACATCCGGTTCCAGAGTAAAATTTTATAGGCAGTCCGATCAGAGAGTGATTATGCTTCATAAGCCGCATCCAGGGGATATTATGGACAAAGGTGCTGTGGAAGATTTGGTCCGGAAATTAATCAAGATGGGGGAATTATCATGAAAGATAATATGCTGCAATACAAGGGATATCATACCAGTATAAGTTATGATGCGCAGGCTAAAAGGCTTCGGGGAGTCATACTGGGGATTGATGATCATGTAGATTTTTCCAGTGATAAGATAGAAGAAATCGAAAATGAATTTCACAAAGCGGTGGACGATTATCTGGAATTTTGTGCAGAAGTCGGGAAAGAACCTTGTAAGGAATATAAGGGCGTATTTAATGTCAGAATCAAACCGGCGCTTCATAGGGATTTGGTAAAGATTTCACAAAGCAGCGGGGAAAGTCTTAATGCGGTTGTGGAGAAGGCACTTTTAATGTTTGTACGTGAGCAGGGGAAGCAAGGATTTGTTGCTTTTTGACGGCGCACCTATTATACTGAATATAAATTATGAAAAAGCTGAACGAAGAAATCAAAACAGGACAACTAAAACAAGTCTATCTTCTGTGCGGCGAGGAAGCTTATCTGCGAAACCAGTACAGGGACAGGTTAAAAAAGGCGCTCTTAGACGGCGGGGATGCCATGAACCTGCATTCTTTTGAGGGGAAAGGCATTCAGACAGGGGAGGTCATCGACCTGGCGGAGACAATGCCCTTTTTGGCGCAAAGGCGTGTGCTGGTCATAGAAAACAGCGAGCTTTTTAAGCACGGCGGGGAACAGCTTGCACAATATCTGGCGTCTCCGGCCCAGACCGCTTATTTTGTGTTCGTGGAGCAGGCGGTGGATAAGCGCAGCAAACTCTATAAGGCAGTCCAGACAAAGGGGCGTATAATCGAGTGCAATACCCAGGATGAGGCTGTCCTGAAGCGCTGGATTCTGGAATTTCTCAAGAAGGAACAGAAGAATATCACGGAGCGGGATTTGAATTTTTTCTTAGAAAAGACAGGGACGAACATGGAGAATATCCGTGGAGAACTGGAAAAGCTCATGTGTTACTGCCTGGGAAGAGATGTGGTCACTGCAGCGGATATTGAGGCAATCTGTGTCAGGCAGGTGAGCAGCCAGATTTTTGATATGGTAAGTGCGGTGGCGGAGAAGCGAAATAAGCAGGCGATGGAATTATATTACGATCTGCTTACCTTAAAGGAGCCGCCCATGAGGATTCTCTATCTCATCACAAGGCAGTTTAATATGCTCCTGCAGGTGAAGGAGTTAAAGAATAAGGGATATGACGCCAATACCATTGGCAAGAAAGTGGGACTTGCAGGTTTTATCGCCAGAAAATATGTGAGCCAGGCGGCCAAATTTAAGGAGGCCGATCTTTTGAAGGCGCTGGCGGACTGCGCGGCGGCGGAAGAGGCCGTCAAGACGGGACGGATGAACGATGTCATGAGCGTGGAGCTTTTGATCGTAAAATACAGTATGTGAGAATTGGGGAGGTAAGAAAATGGGTGGACTCATTCAACTGGTGGTAGTATGCTGGGTTGTCATATTGATTTTGAAGAGGATGAAAGGGGAGTCCAATTCCGGTAGCGGAAAGCAGGCGCCGAATACCACGGTGAATACGGCCGGTGCAAATAAGCAGCAGAACAATGGCCAGATGCCGCAAAATCCCCGGTACGGACATTGGGGAAGTCTCCCATGGCCCCACAATATACCGGGTATGCAGGGAAATTTAAACGGACGGAATGTACCTAACGCCCAGAGAACGCCTGCCCCACAGGTAAAAGATGCCGCCAAGATGCCGGGAATGCCCGCTAAGGAAGAATCTACCACGGCCTATCTGGCGAAGAAGGCGCAGGAAGATGCCAGAGAACATGCGAAGGATAAGTGGGAGGAGGAAAAGCGTCTGCGTGAGACCAGAGGAGGTCTGGCGGTGGCGGAGAGACATTTTGAGGGGGATCCTTTTCCGGAAGGAAAGAGGTGTCTGGTCTGCGGTTATTGTGCGGCGGAAAATCTGGTGCCCATGGTGCCTAGAACCAGATACAGCTGTTATTTCTGCAGGGAACCCCTGAATTAAGATTCGTGCGGGAAATTTTAGGTGATATGATTTTATCGTTAGAAGAATAGTTTACATAATATTATTGAAATGGAAAGAAAGAGAGTGGATAGGGAAATGGCAGTCACAGAAAAAAGAAATCCGGACATGATAGAATTCCGGTTCCCGGAGGGGAAAGATAAGGCGTTGACGTTTAGTTATGACGATGCCCAGATTTATGACAGAAGGCTGGTGAGCATTTTCGACCAGTATGATATGAAGGCCACCTTTCATTTAAACAGCGGAACGCTTGGGGAAGAAGGGTATATCCAAAAAGAGGAAGTAGGAACTTTGTATGCCAATCATGAAGTGGCCTCTCACGCGGTGACGCATCCTTTTTTTAATGAACTGTCACAGGCCATGACCGTGCGGGAACTCTTAGAGGACAGGCGTGCCCTGGAGGGGTATGCGAAGAAGATTGTACGGGGTTTTTCCTATCCCTTCGGGGAGTTTAGCGACCGCCTGATCGAGACAGCCAGACAGATTGGCATCGTGTATGCCAGAACAGTGGAGGACAGGTTAAATTTTAATCTGCCCAGTGATTTTATGCTGTGGCATCCCACCTGTCATCACAATAAGGTAACAGATGCGTTGATTGAAGATTTCTTAAACCCGCCCCTATACCGCAATCTGACTCTCTTCTATATCTGGGGCCATAGCTATGAATTTGAGCGGCAAAATAACTGGGAGCATATCAGACACATTTGTGAGGCGCTTAAGGGGCGGGAGGATGTATGGTATGCCACAAACTTAGAGATTTATGAATATGTGACGGCCATGCGTTCCCTGGTAATGTCGGCGGACGGCAAAATGTTGTATAATCCTACCGCCATTCCGATTTATCTGATGATCGGATACACCAAGGCCTGTATTCCGGCGGGCATGTGCCTGAATCTGCATGGACAAGGATAGATATGATGAGGGCGTCATCAACCCTCGTATAGGTTACGAAATTCTGTGGGCGTGCAGTCCTTGATCAGCTTGAACATTCTGATAAACGCGGAGAGACTTGAAAACCCTGACTGCAGGGCGACTTCGGTGATGGAAAGTTCCGGATCCACCAGAAGTTTCTCCGCCTGTTCTATTCTCTTCTTATTCAGATATTTATAAAAGGAAGTTCCCGTAAAATTCTTAAAAAGTCTTGTAAAATGATATTTACTGAATCCTGCAATGTCTGCCACATCGTCCAGACACAGATCTTCCGTACAGTGCTGCTGAATATAATTGCACACGGTCATGAATTTTTCCGTGTGTTCTTTCTGTTTGTTGGAAGCCATATCAAAGGCATTTCTTTTGCCGGTATATTCCCGGCCGATCAACACCAGCATTTCAAGCAGCTTAGAGTAGATAGAAGCGCTGATCAGGATGGAACCGCTGTAATATTCCCGGTAGATATCTAACATCAGTTCCTTGAGCCGTTCGTGGATGGTGGGGGCGTTGGCCGGTGTGAGCAAAAGCGCCTGGGGGATGGTAGACAGCATGGATGCGATATCTGCCACACTATGCAGGAGGGCGAGGTCTACTTGCAGGATAAGACGTTCTCCGTGAATGGTGGACGGCATACCGTGGATGACACCGGAATTGATAAACAGAATTTCACCTTCTTGTAAGGTAAAGATTTCTTTCTTGTTGGAGACATCAAAAAAATTTTCGATGGGCATAATGATCTCAATGGGGGTATGCCAATGTTCGGGATAAGATTCGTAGTCGGTATTGTCGTGGAGTTTAAAACCTTCGATATCCTTGTAGAGGACAGTTTCCTTGATACCGTTGAGTACTTCAATCATGCGATGAGTTGTCCTTTCTGTTATCCGGACCGGCGGACATGCTTCGGCAGATTTGTGTTGGGATAACCACTATAATTGTCAATAATTGCTATTGATGTTAAAAAAGTTGCTATTAAAATTCTAAAAGTTGCTTTTATCTATATTGATATTATCACAAAATGCGCAATATTAGAAGATAAAACATACAAAACATCAAAAAATATATGGTATGGGATATATTGTTTTAGCAAAATAACCATAAAATATTTTAAAAAAATATATAAATAAGACAAAATGTTCATAGCAAAAGTGAAATGACAGCAATTATTGATATATATAGAGCAATTATTATAAAGATTATGGGTGTCCCCTCTGCTATACTGTAATTGTAACGAAAATCTGCAGTTTAGAATATGGTTTTTATTGCAGAATTCACAAATTTATCAAAGGGAGGTTTTTATATGAAAAAGAAAGTGTTATCCGTTTTACTTAGCACGGCCATGGCTGCATCTATGTTAGCTGGCTGCGGCGGCAGTGATACACCTGCGGCACCGGCAGCTGATAACGGCGGCAGTCAGGATACGGCTTCATCTGAAGCAGATGGAAATGCAGAAGCACCGGCAGCCAGCGAGGGCGTTGAGGAGATTACCTGGATGTTCTGGGATGATTTAAATGCAACAGAGGATTTGATTTCCATTGGCTATAAGGATACTGTAGAAAGATTCAATAAGGACTATGAAGGCAAATATCATGTCAACGTAGTGACAACCAATCTGGAAGAGTATTATCCTAAACTGAATGCGCTGGTAGCGGCAGGAGAGACACCTGACTGCTTTATCGTAAGCCCTGGTCCGAACCTGGATGTATATGTGGATCCCGGTGTGGCGGCTGATCTGACAGATTATCTGAAAGCGGACGGCTGGATGGATACCTTTAACGGCGGCGAGGGCGCCTTTTCACAGCAGACCTATGACGGTAAGATTTATGCGGTGCCGTTAAACATTGCAGCAGCTTGTGTATTCTATAATACGGAAATGTTTGAGGCGGCAGGTATTACCACAATGCCTACAGACTGGCAGGGCATGTTAGATGCCTGTGAAAAACTGCAGGGCGCAGGTTACACACCGATCACCATCTCCGCAGGTACTGCATGGTGCTTGTCCATGCTGGCAGGTTATCTGTGCGATTCAGAGGGTGTTGACCTTGCAGCGATTGACGGCGGCAACGCTTCCTGGCTTGATGCTAACGTAGTGAACGCCACCAACAAGCTGGTTGAGATCTCCAAGTATTTCCAGCCTACAGCAGCAGGCGATACCAATGATGTAGCTACAGCTAACTTCTACAATGAAGAAGCAGCAATGCTGATTCAGGGTTCCTGGACGATTGCGCAGATCAACGGTGCTAATCCTGATTTTGAGAGCAAATGCGGCGTGTTCGCTTTCCCGGGCACAGACGGCAGAGTTATTGCTAAGTCTGACAGTATTGCCATGAGCGCTAAGACAGCTCATCCCGATGCCGTTATCGCTTTCATGAAGTACTTTACAGACGACACAGCCCAGAAATATACGGCTGAGGTTGGCGGTAAGATTCCTGTAACCACAGTAGAGTACGATGCATCTAAGGCTCCTGCACAGCTTGCGTATGTTATGGATGTATTTGGCAATGCAAAATCTACCTTTGGTTTCTATAACGAATCTATGGCAACCACAGAGGCAGGCGCGTTCTTCGACGATACGATGGTATCCATCTATCTGGGGACACCTGTGGAGGATGGTCTTGCATCCTTAGAAGATTTCTACAAGAACAACGTTTGGAATAAATAAGAGCAGTTTGACCCATTTACGCAGGATTGGGGCAATCCAATCCTGCATTTTTCTAAGATTTCGGAGGTGTGTATGGATAAGTTTTTACGGGATAAAAAGGCGATTATCATATTTATTGCACCAGCATTTTTGCTATTTACATTTGTTTTGTTCATTCCGATCTGCCAGTCGGTCTATTACTCGTTTTGTGAGTATAATGCTTTGACAGACCCGAAGTTTATTGGATTTGAAAATTACAGACAGCTGTTTACCATAGACAGAACCATGAAGATTGCGTTGAAGAACTCTCTGTTCTTTCTTATTTTTTCAGTCGTGACACAGCTGATTGCAGGTTTGATTTTAGCGGCTCTTTTGACAAATATCAAAAAGGGAAGGGATTTCTTCAAAAACGTTTATTATCTGCCCTGCGTGTTATCCTCGGCGGCTTTGGGTCTTTTATGGATGTTTGTTTTTACGCCAAAGCTCGGTATCAATCAGATTTTGGCGCAGTTTGGCATAGAAGGGCCTCTTTGGCTGATGGATACGAAAGGCTTTATTATTCTTCCCATGTGGGTGATCGCTTCGGTATCTCTTTGGCAGTATGTGGGCCAGTCAATGATGCTTTATATGGCGCAGATTTCAGGAATCAGCGGTTCTTTGTATGAAGCGTCCTACATCGATGGCTGTACCAAAGCGCAGTCGTTCCGTTACATTACACTGCCCTTGATTCGTCCCATGGTGGCTACGGCGATGTCCTTAAATGCGATTGGTTCCTTGAAGTTCTTTGATCTGATCTTTAACATGACAGAGGGCGGGCCTAATCATATGACGGATGTTTTGGCTACCCATCTGTACCAGCAGGGATTTAAGTACTTCAAATACGGTTACGCCAGTGCAATCGGTACGATTCTTCTGATCATGTGTCTGATTGTAACATTTATCATTAACAAGTTTGTCAAAGTTGAAAATTATGAGATGTAAGGAGGGGTAGAAGATGAAGAAAGCAGGAAAAAAGAAATCCAAAATTTCAACGAAGATCATATACATTTTTTTGTCCATTCTGGCTGTTGTTTACTTACTGCCCCTTGTATGGGTCGTCTATGTTTCCCTCAAGGACGATAAGACGCTGTTTGTTTCCCCTTGGGCATTGCCGGAAAAACTGATGTTTGAGAACTATTCCTTTGCATGGACGGCAGGCAGACTGGGTGTGGCGACCTTAAACTCGGCTCTTGTATGCGGGGTTACCCTGATTCTTTGTCTGTTGGTTGGTTCCATGGCGGCCTTTGCCATCGGCAGGATGAGATGGAAGCTGTCGGGCGTTGTGATGACTTATTTTTTGACGGGTATGATGATTCCGGTTCATTGTATCTTGATTCCGGTGTTTACCAGATTTTCCAAGATGCATTTGACGAACAGTCAGATTGGTCTGATACTGCCATATCTGACATTGTCGCTTCCGATTACGATCTTTATTATGACAGGGTTTTTCCAGAGTCTGCCTAACGAGTTGTTTGAATCGGCATGTATAGACGGCTGTTCTATCTACAGATCGTTTACCCATATTGCGCTGCCGCTTTCTAAGACAGGACTTTTTGTGACAGGATTGATGACTTTTGTAGCCAACTGGAATGAACTGCTCTTAGCGATGGTATTCATTTCTGACGATTCCAAGAAGACACTGCCGGTTTCCTTGTCAAAGTTTGTAGGACCATATAATACGAATTATTCTCAGATGTTTGCGGCGATTGTCATTGCAATCATACCTACAATTATCGTATACTGTATGTTCAGCAATCAGATTGTAGAAGGTCTGACGGCAGGTGCGGTAAAGGGATGACGTGAGAGGCGCAGGGAAATCCTGTGGCAGGTATGCCATGGGAATTTGGCCAGGAGGCGGAAAGGAAACAAAGATGGTGAATCGTGACAGAGCCAGAGCGCAGGCAAGAGAGCGGGCAAAAGAGTTAGTGAGTCAAATGACGGTGGAGGAGAGAGCTTCCCAGCTGCGCTATGATGCGCCGGCAATTGAAAGACTGGGTGTTCCGGCCTATAACTGGTGGGGAGAGGCATTACACGGCGTGGCCAGAGCAGGCACGGCCACCAGTTTTCCCCAGGCGGTGGGCATGGCGGCGGCTTTTGATACAGAATTGGTACGCAGGGCCGGTGACGTGGCAGCCACGGAAGGAAGAGCAAAATATAATGCTTTTTCGGCGGAGAATGACAGGGATATTTATAAGGGCCTGACCTTCTGGTCTCCCAATGTGAATATTTTCAGGGATCCCAGATGGGGCAGGGGGCAGGAAACCTATGGTGAGGATCCTTATCTGACATCCAGACTGGGTGTGGCTTATGTAGAAGGACTGCAGGGCGAAGAGGAAGGAATACTTAAGACGGCGGCCTGTGCCAAACATTTTGCAGTGCATTCGGGACCGGAGGCTGTGCGGCATGAGTTTAATGCAGTGGCGGCGAAAAAGGACATGACGGAGACTTACCTGCCGGCTTTTAAGGCCTGTGTGCAGGAGGCGGATGTGGAAGCGGTGATGGGCGCTTATAATAGAACCAACGGAGAACCCTGCTGCGGAAGTCCCACCCTGATCAAAGAGCTTTTGAGAAAGGAATGGGGATTTAAAGGACATTATGTTTCGGACTGTTGGGCGATCAAGGACTTTCATGAGAATCACATGGTGACCCATACACCGGAAGAATCCGCGGCTTTGGCATTAAAGTCCGGTTGTGATATTAACTGCGGTGTGACCTATCTGCATCTGTTAAAGGCATTACAGGAAGGACTGGTGACAGAGGAAGAGATTACGGAAGCGGCAGTGCGGGCCTTTACGGCACGTTATCTGCTGGGACTCTTTGATGAGACTGCATTTGACCAGATTTCTTATGATAAGGTGGAGTGTGAAGAACATCTGGCAGTGGCGGACCAGATGACCAAAGAATCGGTGGTGCTTCTTAAAAATGACGGCGTCCTGCCGCTTGCTTTAAGCGATGGTAAGACCATCGGCGTGATTGGGCCCAATGCCAACAGCAGGGAGGCCCTGATAGGAAATTATCATGGAACTTCTTCCAGATACATAACGGTTTTAGAAGGAATACAGGATAAAGTCGGACATAATGGTAGAGTTATATACTCAGAAGGATCCCATTTGTATCAGGACCGCGTAGAAAATCTTGCATGGAAGAACGACCGCATTGCAGAAGCGGTTATTGTGGCCAAACACAGTGATGTGGTGGTGCTTTGTGTGGGACTCAATGAGACCCTGGAAGGCGAGGAAGGAGATACTGGCAACAGTTATGCTTCCGGTGATAAGGCGGATCTTACTCTGCCCCAGTGCCAGAGGGATTTGATGGCGGCAGTGCTGGAAACAGGGAAACCGGTGATTGTGTGCCTGATGGCGGGCAGTGCCATCGATCTGTCGCTTGCGGATGAGAAGGCGGCGGCCGTACTGCAGCTATGGTATCCGGGAGCCAGAGGCGGCAGTGCCGTTGCGGATATCTTGTTTGGAGATATTTCTCCTTCCGGTAAACTGTCGGTGACATTCTATCGCTCATTGGACGGGATGCCGGCGTTTGAGGATTACAGTATGCAGGGCAGAACCTACCGCTATTTGACGGATGCGCCTTTATATCCCTTCGGCTATGGGTTAAGCTATGGGAATGTGATCGTAAAGGATGCAGAGATTACGGCCAAAGACGATGATTCCCGGGATGTGACGCTGCGGGTGGATGTGAGCAACCAGGGCAGTGTGGAGACAATGGACGTGGTACAGATTTATGTCAAGGATTTGGAATCAGAATTTGCAGTGCCGAATCACAGCCTCTGCGCTTTCGCCAGAGTTTCTCTGCAGCCAGGAGAAAAACGCAGCCTGGAATTGAAAGTGTCAGGAGAAGCTTTCAGTGCGGTCAACGAAGAGGGGGAGCGCATAAAGGACAGCGGTAAGTATATGCTCTTTGCCGGAACCGGCCAGCCGGATAAACGGACACAGGAGTTGACGGGTAAGGAGTGCGTGAAGGTGGATGTGGAATTTTGAGGGGATTGTCATAGAGAATTGTTATAAGATAGGGAGAAGACGCAGGCGGAAGAGGGGCCTGCGTCTTTTAAATAACTGGTTGGAAAGGGGATGGCAAATAGAAATCAAAATGGCAATCGAAATGGCAATCTTTATAATTTATGGTTGCAGATTGGCGGGTGGGTGGGGTATACTGAATTGCAGGAAGAAAATGTTTGGGTTGGCGTTGGTTTTTTGCACAGTATAGAGAGTGGGAGGAGAGCGGCGGATGAAGATTGTATGTTTGGACTTGGAAGGGGTGCTGGTGCCGGAAATCTGGATTGCTTTTGCAAAAGAGAGCGGGATTTCGGAGCTTACAAGAACCACCAGGGACGAGCCTGATTATGATAAACTGATGAACTGGCGGCTGGGTATTTTAAGGGAGCACGGACTTGGGTTGAAGGAGATTCAGGAAACCATAGCGAAGATTGACCCGCTTCCCGGTGCCAAAGCGTTTTTGGATGAACTTAGGAGCATGACGCAGGTCATTATTATCAGTGACACTTTCACGCAGTTTGCTGGTCCGCTGATGGAGAAGCTGGGTTTTCCGACTATCTTTTGTAATTCCTTGGAGGTGGCGCCGGATGGGGCAATCACTGGCTTTAAGATGCGGATTGAGAACTCCAAACTCACCACGGTTAAGGCATTACAGTCTATCGGCTATGAAACCATAGCAAGCGGGGACAGCCACAACGATCTGGCGATGATCAAGGCCAGTAAGGCGGGCTTTCTGTTTAGAAGCACGGAACAGATTAAGAAAGATTATCCGGAGCTTCCGGCTTACGAGACTTACGAGGAACTGATGGCGGCGATTAAGAAAGCGCTCGCAGAGTGATTATTTCGTTAGAAGAAACGATAGCGGCCATTTGAGCCGGGACTTCAAATATGCCATGATGAAGTTGAGTATCGTGTTGATAAATCATAGATAGAGTACGATATCGTACAGAAGGAGGCAGATTATGAAATGTATACGTACATCATTTGAGGTGAATGTGGAGAAGTATGAAGTGGGGAAAGGCATGGAGGATGGCTTTGAACTCTGGACGGATGTGGTGACGAGAGGGTGGTATGTGACCGATTCCTTGATTCAGGTCAAGAAAGAAAACGGCGCTATTGTCTGCCCCTATATTCTGCATAGAAGAGGCAAGACCTTTATCGGAGAGGGCGATTATATCATTACAGAGGCAGACGGTTCCAGACACGTATGCTGCGGCGAGAAGGTCTTTGACAGATTTAAGCCGGTGGAGGAGTAGGTTCGATTATACATGACAATTTCGGCGTAAGACATTCGTGGAAAATCGTAATGGCTGGCCGGAAGAAACAGCAAATGAATCTATCCGAAATTATGAATAAAATGATAGTACATTCAGATGGCAACTGCCACGCTATCAATCATTTTATGGAAGGAGTTAGGCAGTTTCTGTTACATCATAGTATTATATAGTTATCTCATCGAAACGAAATGGAATGATTTTTTTAAGGTCTTCTAAGCTCATTTCAATCTGAAAACCTATTTTGCCGGCGCTGAAGATGATTTCATCAAAATCTTTGGCGCTGGCATCTATAATTGTTGTAAAAAACTTCTTCATGCCAATGGGAGAGCAGCCGCCGTGGATATAGCCTGTCAGCGGCAGCAATTCTTTGGATTTGACCATGCTGATATTTTTCTCGTCTACAGCCTGCGCGGCTTTCTTTAAATCCAGTTCCCTGTTTACCGGTACAAGAAAAACATAATGATCATTCGACTTGCCGACTGTAACCAAGGTTTTAAAAACCCTGTCAGGGTTTTCGTTTAAATAGGCGGCCACATCCGGACCGCTTATGATGTCTGACTGGGAATAATCGTGCACTTTAAAGTTGAGCTTTTTCTGCTCTAAGAGTCTGATTGCGTTTGTTTTGGCTTCTTTATTTTTCATAATGATTTCTCCTGTGTGTTTTGCCTGCATAACGATTATAACAGAGAAAATGAATAAAAGCAAAAGTCATTGTCCCATTTATAGGACTGATAAAGTGATATGGTAGTCCTATCAAAGGGTTCAAGTACAGCAGGGCGCTGTCAGCCGGTGGCAGAGAACGGCGATTTCAGAAGAGAACGGCTATAGGAAGGTGGGCATATGAAGAATGGATTTGTAATAGCAACAGTTTTGTTGATTCTGATCATTGCTTTTTGTGTAAGCGGAACGGTGATGAGCAAGGAAAAGACCAATCCCATGAAGGATGATGAGCGATATACAGCGTGGGAAGAGACGTTTGTCAAACACATCAAAAGTACGCTTGCGGGACAGGGATATCCGGACAGCGGCATCACGGTAAACTGGATAAAGAGGAATGGAAAGAGGACCTACACAGTGGCTGTTCATCACAAAAGGATAGGCAGACTTGACCAGATGAAGCAGGAACAGTTAAGGCAGATGCTATTGCGAGAGAAATTGGCAGATGACGATTGTAAGGTTTTGATTGAATTGACTGATTGACATTAGAAAACGTTTGTTCTATAATTGAAGCAGAACAAACGTTCTTATGGGCGTAAATAAAATAGATGAATTTTGCGAGGGGAAAGGAATGACATTTCTCCGGTTTGGGACTATACTATTAAAGAGCATGTTGGACACAGTTACATGCTGTCTATAATGAATCAGATAGGAGCAGTATATGAGACATAATCCCAAACCACAGGAAATGTACAGACATTTTAAAGGCAATTTGTATCAAATCCGCTGTCTTGCCAGAAATAGCGAGACGCGGGAAATGATGGTAGTCTATCAGGCGATGTATGACACGTTTGAAATTTATGTGCGTCCGCTTTCTACATTTATGGAAGAGGTCGATCACGTCAAATATCCGGAGATAAAGCAGAAATATTGTTTTGAACTTTTACAGGATATGGATGAGCCGGCCGATGCTTATGAGGCACATTCCAGACAGAAGCAATCTGGTTTTTATGAGACCCATTCTGGCAAGCAGCAATCGAATCTCGATGAGGCACAATCCGGACAACAGTGGTCTGATTTGCATGAGACGCAGATACAGGCGCAGACCGTTACTTTGCAGGAGAATATGACGGAGCCTGAAGAACAAATAAATATCGATCCTCTGGTATTGGAATTTCTGGATGCGAATTCTTATGAGCAGAGACTGAATATTCTTACTTCACTGCGCAATCGGATTACGGATGAGATGATAAACACTATGGCGGTGGCTGTGGATTTAGAGATCAAAGATGGCGATGTGGAAGACAGATATGAAGAGCTCAGGAGTTGTCTGCTCACTTTTGAGAAGTTCGAGTGTAACAGATTGAGATAAGTCTTTTACAGCGGGTGCCCCTGTGTGAAAGAAAGTCGTCTGTCAATCCCGGAAGGATTGTGAGAAATGTTAGAAAACAGAGGACCATACTTTTAGACAGGAGGTATCCTTATGGCTTATGATTTGGAAAATAAACTTGTAGTGGGCGTTTCCTCCAGGGCATTGTTTGATCTGACTTATGAGAACAGCATATTTGAGGAGGACGGGGTGGAGGCATACTGCCGTTACCAGATAGAGCATGAGAATGATGTGCTTCGTCCGGGGCCGGGTTTTCCCCTTGTGAAAGCGCTTTTGAATCTCAATGAACTACCGGGAAAAGAAGGGCGCGTGGAGGTTATCATTATGTCCAGGAACAGTCCGGATACTTCCCTGCGGGTCTTTAAAGCCATTGAATATTATGGATTGAATATTACCCGGGCAGTTTTGGCCAGCGGCGCATCGTTAGCCCCGTATCTGACGGCGTTTAAAACAGATTTATTCCTTTCGGCATACGAGGACGATGTACAGCGGGCAATCGATTCTAATATTGCGGCAGGTATTATCTGTACGGACGGGATTTTGACCTATGACTGTGAGCATCAGATCAGGCAGATCAGGATTGCCTTTGATGGAGATGCGGTATTGTTTTCCGATGAGTCGGAGCGCATCTATCAAGAACAGGGGCTTGAGGCTTTTGAGGAAAATGAGAGGCGTAATGCCAATAATCCCCTTCAGGCAGGCCCTTTTGCCAAGTTTTTAAAGACATTATCAGAGTTGCAGAAAGACTTTCCGGGAGAGGAGACGCCAATCCGGACGGCTCTTGTCACCACAAGATGCGCGCCCACACACGAACGGGTCATTCGTACCCTGCGCGCATGGAATGTGCGTATCGATGAAGTGTTTTTCTTGGGAGGAATCCGCAAGAAGGATGTATTGCAGGCTTTTGGGGCGCATATATTCTTTGATGATCAGTCCGTTCATACCGGTCCGGCCTCCGAGGTGGTTCCGGCGGCAAGGGTTCCTTACAAGAACCGGGATGTCTCAGAGGAGATAGAGAAGAAGGACAGTAGTTGATATGAAATACCATAAAATTGTACCGGCCAGATTTATAGAACGCCCCAATCGGTTTATTGCTTACGTGGAACTGATGGGAAAACGGGAGAAAGTACATGTTAAGAATACAGGCAGATGCAGGGAACTTTTGCAGGACAATGCACAGGTGTACTTAGAGACGAGTGATAATAAGGAGCGCTCTACGGCTTATGATCTGGTGATGGTGGATAAGGGAGGCCGTCTGGTCAATATGGACTCCAATGCGCCTAATAAGGTGGTGGGGGAATGGCTTGCGGAGGGCGGATTATATAAAGACATCAGTCTGCTCAGACCGGAAACGACTTTTGGCCATTCTCGATTTGACTTCTATATGGAGAGCGCTTCCGGCAGGAAGGCCTTTATGGAGGTCAAGGGCGTTACGCTTGAGAATCATGACGTGGCAGCATTTCCCGATGCACCGTCGCAGCGTGCGGTAAAACATGTAGAAGAATTGATTGAGGCGCGAAAGCAGGGTTTTGACGCCTATCTTATGTTTGTCATTCAGATGAAGGGTATCAGATATGTGGAACCTAACTGGAATACCCAGCCTGCTTTCGGAGAAGTATTACAGCGGGCCAGAAGTGCAGGAGTCAGGATTCTTGCCTATGATTGTATGGTGGGAGAGGATAGTCTTACCATTGATGAGCCGGTGCCTGTCTTTGTGGATAGCCTGGACCGGATTGCGCAGCCTCTGCTGGCATGGTATGACGCGGGCAGAAGGATTCTGCCCTGGAGGGAAGAGCCAACCCCTTATCATGTGTGGCTGTCGGAGATCATGTTGCAGCAGACCAGGGTGGAGGCAGTGAAGGCCTATTATGACAGGTTTTTACAGGCACTTCCCGATGTGGAGAGCCTGGCGGCTGTGGAGGAAGAGAAGCTTCTGAAATTATGGGAAGGACTTGGGTACTACAACCGGGCAAGGAATTTAAAAAAAGCGGCCATGAAAGTGGTCTCAGAATATGGGGGCCAGATTCCAGGCAAATACGAAGAGCTTCTGAAACTGCCTGGGATAGGAAGCTATACGGCGGGCGCAATCGCCTCTATTGCTTTCGGACAGGTTCAGCCTGCGGTGGATGGCAACGTGCTGCGGATTCTCTCAAGGCTCAGGATGGATGAGAGGGATATTCTGGATGCTAAGGTAAAAAGGGCTGTGGAGGAAGATCTGGCAGGAATAATGCCTGCAGACCGCCCTGGCGATTTCAATCAGGCGATGATGGAACTTGGAGCAATGGTTTGTATTCCCAACGGTGCGGCGAAATGTACGGAATGTCCATGGAGGGATCTGTGTCAGGCAAGAGAACAGGAAAGGGTGGGGGAATTCCCGAAGAAAGCCTCAAAGAAGCCCAGACACATTGAGAAGAAAACAATATTGGTCATACAGGATGCAAACCTGGTAGCGCTCCACAAAAGACCGGACAAGGGACTTCTTGCAGGTATGTATGAGTTCCCATCCATGGAGGGATACCAGGAGGAGGAACAGGTGATTGCATATCTGAGAGGACTTGGGTTATCGCCGATCAGGATTCAGAAGCTTGCGCCAGCCAAACATATTTTTACACATAAGGAATGGCATATGACAGGATACAGGATTCGGGTGGATGAACTTTCCCATAGAGAAGGCGGGCTGGAAGAGCACGGTTTTATCTTTATTGACCCGGAGGAAACGAAGACGGCCTATCCGATTCCTTCAGCGTTTGCTGCCTATGCAGAACATGTGGAGATGAAGCGGAACAGGGGAAAAATAAGAAATTCCTAAGAAACAGATAAACAATTATGGATAATTTTGTGTTAGAATGTCAAAGTAATAAATGAAGTTCTGACAGACTGTTGTTATGGTACGTTGTGCAGCCAGGAGGGAATTTCAGGAAAGGTACGGTTATAAAACCATGAAATTATTATCTGTGGCAATCCCCTGTTATAATTCACAAGAATATATGAGAAAGTGTATCGACTCACTGCTTATTGGCGGCGAGGATGTAGAGATTCTGGTTGTGGATGACGGCTCTAGTGATAAGACGGCAGAGATAGCTGACGAATATGAAGCGCGCTACCCGACTGTTGTAAAGGCAATTCACAAGGTAAACGGCGGCCATGGTTCTGCAGTTAATGAGGGGCTTGCACATGCAACGGGTCTGTACTTTAAGGTGGTGGACAGTGATGATTGGGTAAAGGACAGTGCTTATCTCAAGATTCTGGACACGCTGCGCGAGATTATAGCAGACGGCTCTGTGCTTGATATGCTCATCAGTAATTTTGTCTACGAGAAAGAGGGAGAGAAGAAGCATAAGGTCATGAAATACCGTCATGCGCTTCCACAGGATAAGATTTTTGGGTGGAATGAAGTAAAGCATTTCCGTAAAGGGCAGTATATTCTTATGCATTCTGTAATCTTCCGCACAAAGCTCTTGAAAGAGTGTGGTTTGAAACTGCCGGAGCATACTTTCTATGTGGATAATATTTTTGTATTTGAACCGCTTCCTTTTGTGAAGAATATGTATTATCTGGATGTTAACTTTTACCGCTATTATATAGGAAGAGAAGACCAGTCTGTCAATGAGAACGTCATGATAGGCAGAATCGATCAGCAGATTAAGGTCAATAAGATAATGGTAGATTATTTTGTGGAAAATAAGGCTAAAATCTGCAGTGGACGCAAATTGAAGAACTATATGTTAAACTATCTGGAAATTATTACAGTTATTTCTTCTATTATGCTGATTCGTTCTGGTACGGAAGAGAACTTTGAAAAGAAGGTAGAACTCTGGAAATATATCAAGCAGAAAGATATGGGGCTGTATATGAGGCTACGTTACGGAGTGCTTGGTAATTCCATGAATCTGCCGGGAAAAGGCGGCAGGAAGATATCTGTGGAAGGATATAAGATATGCAGAAGATTTTTCAAATTTAATTAAGACTTTTATCATATATGAGAGAATCATAAAAGCCAGATGCCCTTTTGTTCAGGTCATTCGGCTTTTTCATAAAATATTTTTGAACGCATGTTTACAATATTTCGGTTTTTCTTTTATGTCGTCCCTGCAATCCATGATAGAAATGAATCAACACATCGGAGCGGTATACGATACCGTACATGAAGGCGGCCATGATAAAGGCGGTGAGCACATCAAAAACGGAATGCTGTTTGATTAATGTGGTTGACATAATTATGGAAATACATAAAATCAACGAACCGATTCGGATGCCTTTCTTATCAGCCAAATGTCTGCTTTTCATGACTGCGATGTGAGTGCCGATGGAGTTATACACATGGATGCTGGGCCAGAGGTTTGTAGGCGTATCAGCTTTGTACAACATGGCCACAAGCTGGGTAAATATATTGTCCCGCGGCATGGTATAGGGTCTTAGGTGGTGTCCGTTTGGCCAGAAGGTGGATACTAACAAAAAGACTGTCATGCCTGTAAACAGGAAAGTGCAGGTTCTGAAATAGTCGTCCTTATCTTTAAAGAAGCAATATAGCACCACAGATGCCACATAAACAAACCACAGCAGATAAGGGACCACGAATACTTCACAGAAAGGAATATGATCATCCAGCGCCACATGGATAATTCTGTAATGACTTGTGACAGTTTTTTCCAGATGCCTAAACCACATGAGATAGATCATCCCATAAATGATCAGAGGAAGACCATGTCGGTATGTCTGCCAGAATTTGATAAGACCGGCCTTAACTGCGTACTTTCTTTTTATAATATTTTCCATATAATGATATACATCCTTGTCTGAATATTGAGTTGTCGGCCGCTACATAGGATTACATGTCCATTGTCTTCATTTGTAAATATGCTTCGGCGCTGTATTTTACTGTTACAAATTATATGTACTGTGGCAGAATCTTATTCTTGTACCGCGATGGCTTGTATCGCTGTTCCCTTATGCGGTGCCAGTATGAATTCCACTTTTTATGAGATATATCATAGCAGATTAGGGTTAAAAGTCAAAATAAGAATTCCATAAAGATTTCTTAATTTTTCATGAAATTCTGGCCATTATGACAAAGGATTTATATTGCGTAGAATTCCTTCTTTATGATATACTAACAGACAGTTGGGCAATGATAGCAAGAGAAAGGCAGGAACAAGGAATGTATTCATTAGATGAAGTGAGAAACGTGGACCCTGAAATTGCGCAGGCAATAGTAGATGAGCAGAATCGTCAGAATTCCCATATAGAGCTTATCGCATCCGAGAACTGGGTGAGCAAGGCGGTTATGGCGGCAATGGGAAGCCCGCTTACGAACAAGTATGCGGAAGGATATCCGGGTAAGAGATATTACGGCGGTTGCGAGTGTGTTGATGTGGTGGAGGAACTGGCTAAGGAGCGCGCCAAAGAATTATTTGGCTGTGAGTATGTCAATGTACAGCCTCATTCCGGTGCGCAGGCTAATATGGCAGTGTTTTTTGCAGTGTTGGAGCCGGGAGATACCTTTATGGGTATGAATCTGGACCACGGCGGACACTTGTCTCATGGTTCACCGGTCAATATGTCAGGTAAGTATTTCCACTGCGTGCCTTACGGCGTCAATGATGAGGGATTCCTTGATTATGATAATGTACGTAAAATTGCGCTGGAATGTAAACCCAAAATGATCGTGGCGGGTGCTTCTGCCTATGCGAGAACCATAGACTTTAAGAAATTCAGAGAGATTGCGGATGAAGTGGGCGCTGTATTGATGGTGGATATTGCTCACATTGCAGGTCTTGTGGCGGCGGGACTGCATCCAAGTCCGATTCCTTATGCGCATGTGACGACTACAACGACACATAAGACTCTGCGCGGGCCCCGCGGCGGTATGATTATGTCCAGCCAGGAAACAGCGGATAAATATAATTTTAATAAGGCTATTTTCCCGGGTATTCAGGGCGGCCCCCTCATGCATGTGATTGCGGCCAAAGCCGTATGCTTTAAGGAAGCGCTGTCTGATGAATTTAAGGTTTATATGAAGAATGTAGCGGATAACGCGCAGGCACTGTGCAAGAGCCTGCAGGAGAGAGAGATCAAGATTGTTTCCGGCGGTACGGACAATCATCTGATGTTAGTTGATTTGACAAATTATGATCTGACGGGTAAGGCAGTGGAGAAATTGTTAGACCAGGCGCATATCACAGCCAATAAGAATACAATTCCCAATGACCCGAAGTCTCCGTTTGTAACCAGCGGTATCCGTCTGGGTACGCCTGCGGCTACATCCAGAGGATTAAACACAGAGGACATGGACCAGGTGGCTGAGGCGATTGCCATTGTAATTAAGGAAGGCGAGGCAGGCATAGATAAGGCCCAGGCCATCATCAAGACACTGACGGACAAATATCCGTTAATTTAAAATAAGTACGTATTAAGGGAGAAAAGGCATGATTCAAATTGCGGTATTAGGATATGGCACTGTGGGCGGCGGTGTGGTGGAAGTGATTGAGACCAATAAAGCTGATATCAATAAGAAGGCGGGGGAAGATCTTGCGGTAAAGTATATTCTGGATTTGAGAGATTTTCCAGGTGACCCCTATGCGCACAAAGTGGTGCATGACTATAACATCATTTTAAATGATCCTGAGGTGACGGTAATCTGTGAGACCATGGGCGGCACAAAGCCTGCTTATGATTTCACAAAACAGGCGCTTCTTTTGGGGAAGAGCGTGTGCACTTCCAACAAGGAACTGGTGGCGGCGCATGGTCCGGAACTGATCAGGATTGCTAAGGAGAATCATTGCAATTACCTGTTTGAGGCCAGTGTGGGAGGCGGCATTCCCATCATCCGTCCCCTCAATTATTCCTTGACGGCGGAGAAGATTGACGGTATCACTGGTATTTTGAACGGCACCACGAACTATATTCTGACGAAGATGGACAAAGAGGGTGCTGATTTTGAGGATGTATTAAAAGAAGCACAGGAGAAGGGCTATGCGGAGAGAAATCCGGAAGCTGACGTGGAGGGATACGATGCCTGCCGTAAAATAGCCATTCTTTCCTCACTTATGTCCGGCAGAAACGTAAGATATGAAGATATTTATACAGAAGGTATCACGAAGATAACCGCGGCGGATTTTAAATATGCAAAGCAGATGGATAAATCGATCAAGCTGCTTGCCATGAGCAGAGATACAGAGAAAGGATTCTTTGCGATGGTAGCGCCCTTTATGATTTCCAGAGAGCATCCGCTCTTTAGCGTGAACGGTGTATTTAATGCGGTTTATGTCCACGGCAATATGCTGGGGGACTCCATGTATTACGGGAGAGGCGCAGGCAAACTTCCCACAGCCAGTGCAGTCGTATCCGACGTGGTGGACTGCGCAAGGCATCCGGGCAAAACCATTATGTGCTTCTGGGATGAGGAAAAGGTGGATGTGGCGGACATTTCCAGCGGGGAACGGAAGTTCTTTGTGAGAGTTAAGGCACAACAGAGAGAGGCAGCTATGGCGGCTTTTGGTTCTCTGGCGGAAGTGAATGTGGGCATAGCAGAAGAGTTTGCTTTTATGACGCAGGTGATGTGTGAAAGCGAATTCAATGAAAAGCTGGAGAAGACTGGCGGCTGTCTGAACAGGATCCGCATCATGTCGTAACGGATGGCGGCGGCTTTTCGTTAGGAAGTAATTTTGAAATTGTATCAGAGTCAGAAAATATCTTGCCAGATGATAGGAAATCTCCCTGTCATTGCGGCAAGATGTTCTGATGTGGAGGATTAAGATGAACAAAGTTGTGAAATTTGGAGGGAGTTCCCTTGCAAGCGCAGAGCAGTTTAAGAAGGTGGAGACGATCATTCGTGGGGACGTAGAGCGCCGTTTCGTGGTGCCTTCTGCGCCTGGCAAACGCTCTTCTGACGATACGAAAGTGACGGATATGCTGTATGCCTGCTATGATTTGGCAGAGAATGACCAGGATTTTACAAAGCAGCTGCAGGACATTAAGAATAGATATCAGGAAATCATTTCAGGGCTTTCCCTGGAGCTTTCTCTGGAAGAAGAGTTTCGGGTGATCGAAGATAATTTCCGTAAGAAAGCCGGGGCTGATTACGCGGCTTCGAGAGGCGAATATTTAAACGGTATTATCATGGCGCAGTACCTGGGCTTTACCTTTGTGGATGCGGCGGAAGTGATTCGCTTTAAAGAAGATGGGGAATATGACCCGGAACTGACCAATAAATTAATGCGGGAACGTCTTTCCACAGTGGAATCGGCTGTGGTTCCCGGTTTCTACGGGGCTTACGAGGATGGAACGGTCAAGACCTTTTCCAGGGGCGGCTCCGATATTACAGGCTCTATTGTGGCCAGGGCTATCAAGGCCAATGTATACGAGAACTGGACGGACGTTTCAGGGTTCTTGATTGCAGACCCCAGGATTATCTATAAACCCGAGGGGATTGAGACGATTACTTACAGAGAGCTGCGGGAGCTTGCTTATATGGGAGCCTCCGTCCTGCATGAGGATGCCATTTTTCCGGTGAGAAGTGAGGGCATTCCCATCAATATCCGCAATACCAATGCACCGGACGATAACGGCACATGGATTGTGGAGAGTACCTGTCAGAAGTCCAAGTACGTCATTACGGGTATTGCCGGTAAAAGAGGTTTCTGTGCGGTGAATATAGAGAAAGAAATGATGAATTCAGAGATTGGTTTTGGCCGTAAAGTACTGCAGGCTTTTGAGGAGAACGGCATTTCTTTTGAGCATGTACCCTCCGGGATTGATACCATGACGGTGTTTGTACATCAAGATGAGTTCATGCATAAAGAACAGAAGGTAGTATCCGGTATCCACAGGCTGGCGGATCCCGATGCCATTGACATAGAGGCGGATTTAGCGCTGATTGCAGTGGTTGGACGTGGTATGAAATCCACCCGTGGTACGGCAGGCAGAATCTTTTCCGCTCTGGCCCATGCCAATGTCAATGTCAAGATGATCGATCAGGGTTCCAGCGAGTTAAACATTATTATTGGCGTTGCCAATGCGGATTTTGAGACGGCCATCAAGGCGATTTATGACATCTTTGTACTGGCGCAGATATAAAATTTTGCAATTATTTAGGAGCGCCCTCATAATGAAATAAAAGGCGGACCCAAAATGACATTGGATACGAAGTAGTCGTTTTCATGAAGGATGCGGGCCAAACTGTTATGAATTTTGTGAGTTTTTGTTAAAAAATATTGGTTTTTTGAAATGATTATGGTATAATTATGCTAATGTCGAGCTGTCTATAGGATTATTGATGGGCAATATTACAAATCAAAATTTTTATTCTTGGAGGGTAGTATGGCGAATCAACAAGCAGAAGCATTGGTGTATACGAACGACCAATGTGTGGGATGTCACAAATGTATCTCAGTTTGTCCCGTCCTGACTGCCAACAAAGCGGTAGAGGAGAACGGACAGAACAAAATCATAGTGGATGGAAAACAGTGTGTTGCCTGCGGCGCCTGTTTTGATGCCTGTGCGCATGGGGCAAGAAGTTACAACGATGACACAGAGCGTTTTTTTGAGGATTTGAGAAAGGGAGAAAAGATATCTCTTTTGCTTGCACCGGCTTTTTTGGCAAATTATCCAAGAGAGTATGCCAATGTTCTTGGAGGACTTAAGAAACTCGGTGTAAATCGCATCATCAGCATCAGTTTCGGTGCAGATATCACAACATGGGGATATATTAAGTATATTACAGAACATAATTTTACGGGAGGTATCTCCCAGCCTTGTCCTGCAATTGTGGGATATATCGAGAAATACATACCAGAGCTGCTTCCTAAGCTTATTCCGGTACATTCTCCCATGATGTGCGGTGCGATTTATGTTAAAAAATATATGAAGGTGTCGGATAAGCTGGCATTTATCAGTCCCTGTGTGGCGAAAAAGAATGAGATAGACGACCCGAACTGCGGCGGTTATGTATCTTACAATGTGACATTTGACCATCTGATGGACTATGTGAGGAAACATAGTATTTCAGGACCGGTGGTAACGGACGAGATTGAATATGGTCTCGGGTCTATTTATCCCATGCCTGGCGGCTTGAAAGAAAACGTCTATTGGTTCTGTGGAGAAGATGTATTTATCAGACAGATTGAAGGCGAAAAACATGCCTATGAATTTTTAGAGGATTATAAGAAAAGAGTGCTTGACAAAAAAGATCTGCCCTTTATGGTGGATGCCCTTAACTGTGCCAAAGGCTGTATTTATGGCCCAGGTGTGGAAGCGGAAAGGAGCGAATCGGACGATACGCTTTATGAGCTGCAAAAGATCAGGGAGGCAAGCAAGAAAAACGATCGGCGACATGCTTTTAGCAGAAAGCTTACGCCTAAGCAAAGGCTTGACAGACTGAACAGGCAGTTTAAGAAATTGGATATCAACGATTTTATCAGACATTATACAGATCGGTCTAAGGGGCTGGAAATCAAGCACCCCAGTGCGGCAGAAGTAGATGAAATCTTTGCTTCTATGGATAAGCGTACAACACTAGAGAAGTCCATTGACTGTTCCGCCTGTGGATATGCTACCTGCGGGGAAATGGCGGCGGCTATCTATAACGACTGTAATAATAAGAATAATTGTATTCAGTACATAAAAGGCAAGGTGGAGCAGGAGAGCGAAGCGGCAAAACAGATGGCCCTTGAAGTGGAAGGCAAGAACGAGGAACTTCGGACTAAGAATGAGCTGATTGCAGGACTGATTGCCGAGGTTCAGGTGGATTTTGACAGCTTGGATACATCGATTGGCGAGATGTCTATTGGCAACAACAGCAACGCGGAAGAGAGCACGGGTATTTCCGTTTCCATGGGTGAAGTAGTGTCCTTCTGTGATCAGCTGCAGGAAGCACTGGAGAAGATTCAAGGGCTTCTGGTGAAGCTGGAAGATAACAACGAAGAGATTACGAATGTGGCCGAGGAGACGAATCTGCTCGCGCTCAATGCCAGCATCGAGGCGGCGAGAGCAGGAGAATCTGGAAGAGGGTTTGCTATCATTGCAGAAAATATCAAGAAACTGGCTGATTCTTCTAAGGATACGGCGAGTGACAGTGATTCTAATAAAGAACAGATTCAGGTGGCAATCACAGAACTCCTTGGCAAAGCCGGTAAGCTGATTGAGATTATTGACAGTGTCAACCTGAGGGTGACTAATCTGGCGGCTTCCACAGAAGAAATTGCAGCATCTGCCGATATGGTAAGTACTATTTCGACAGATCTGAAAGAAAAACTTGCGCAGTTAAATTCATAATTTTTTAGAGAAGGTGTAAGAGAAAAAGGACTTTGCTGGGGGATGCAGAGTCCTTTTTCTTGACAAAAGCTAAAATTATGTAAGCTAGATTGTTAATAGCCCAATTCTTCGCCTACCAGATATACTTTAATTCTACCGGTGTGCATACTTCTTCTTGTCACCACGATCTGATTGCAGAAACATTCTGGCGAGAGACAATTTTGGCAGACACCGGTAACGGCGCAGGGAAGATTCCGGTTCAGGCGGATGGCATTGGCGGGAGAGGCCATACTGTGCACTCTTGCAACGCCGGCCGGTACATCAGTCACCACTTTATTCATGCCCGCTACTATGATGACATGGCTGGGGCCCTGAATCAAACAAGCAACACGGTTTCCGTTACCGTCAATATTGATGAGCTCTCCGTCTGTGGTAATGGCATTGGTACTCATCAGATAATAATCTGCCAGGACTGTCTTGGCATAAATTTGTCTGGCCTCTTCCGGGGTTTTGGCGGCAGAACGGTCTAACAGTTCATACGTTCCTTTTTGTAAAGCTTCCATGAGCCCGCATTCCTTGATACTCTCGCTGCCGCCCCAGCCAATGATGGAGCCTTCTGGAAGTTCTGCCAGGATAGCCTGGGTGCAAGCGGCGGATGATTCAAAATAGAATCCCTCCATATTGCGCTTTTTTAGATTTTTGATGATGGTTTCTGCCTGTCTGGCAAAAGCAGTCTGTTTGTGTGACATAGCGTTCCCTCGATTCTTATGAATATTTTGATAAAAGTATAACATTAAATCTTAAGGGAGTGCAATATTTGCTTCTAGCAAAAGTACTGCTGAGAGTTAAATTAACAGTTAATAATGCAAAAATAGATATAAAATTAGAAAATAATAATAAAAATAGAATATAGAAAAATTTCTTTAAGAAATTTCGAAAAATGTATTGACAAATACAGATCTAGTGATATAATAAAATCATAAAGAAACACTTCATATAGATAATCTAAAAGAAAGAGAGGTACAGTCCACCAAAAACTTAAAGTAGTAAAGTAATTTAGAAAAAGTGAATAAGAGACCAATGATCAAACAAAACAAGAAGCGGAATCGAGTACATGGTAGAGGGTAGCGAATCGAAAAAGAAGATGAGAAGAAAAAGACGCTACAGTATATGCATACGAGAGAAGAGGATGGAAAGAGGACGTGGAGGAAAAGTGGAGGTAAAGGCCATTGGATAGTGTAGTATAGAAGCGGGTATTGATTCTTAAGAGAATGAATACCCGCTTCGCTTTGCGTTCAGGAAATATTCAGAAATTTCTAGATTCTATCTTCGGATTTGTCAAACTTTCAGAAGACTTCCCTGAGGATTTGTAAAAGATTTGTAAAATTCCTTTTACTTTTTGTTGAAATCATATATAATATATATATATTATACGGTTGTTTAGAGAGGCAAGGATGCCCGGATTTTAGACCCCATGGAGGGAGTATATGGTTATAAAGCATAATATGATGGCTGAGAATGCCAATAGAATGTTTGGACTGACGACGAAAGCGAAATCCAAAAATATGGAGAAGCTTGCGTCAGGATATAGAATCAATCGCGCGGCAGATGATGCGGCGGGGCTTTTTATTTCTGAAAAGATGCGGCGGCAGGTCAGAGGACTTACGCAGGCTTCCGACAATTGTCAGGAGGGTGTTTCGCTGGTGCAGATTGCGGACGGAGCGATGAATGAAGTGCATGACATGCTGCAGCGGGGTGCGGAGTTGTGTGTGAAGGCTGCAACCGGGACACTGACTGACGTGGACCGCAGTTATATTCAGATGGAAATCAAGCAGTTACTGCAAGAGATTAACAATATTGGGGAGCGGACTACCTATAATGAGATACCCATATTACAGGGAACCGGTTTCCAATTTTTTGATGACGACCCATCGATTATTGCAGTGGGCGGTCTGCCGGCCTGGGTGCCGGTAGGCTCGAAGAATAATCTGAATGAATCGTATACTACCAAAGAAACTTATAAGTATACGGATATAAACGGTAACCCGGCCACGGCGGTTTTTGATATCACCCATGAAGCGGCGACAATAGATTTCAGACAGTTTCATGGTTCAGAAAGCCAGATAAAAGAATTGATTGGTAATGGTTTCTATAGTACATGCTGTACTTGTACCAATCATTATAGTATCAAATTTACAGGAGGGACTTCCAGCAAAATGGAAGTCAGCGGAAACCATTATATTTACAATATCGGGATTGAGGGCGCAAAAGATGCCAGCGAATTGATTCAGCGTATTTTGAAGGGAACGGATAATGGAAATCCCCGCGGACATTTTACCAAGATGGTAGAGGAAAACGGCAGGCTGATTGTGTATGACGACAGGTGTAATGCGTCAATGCCGGTATTGCCTGTTGGTAACGGGAGCACATTTGGAACTTGGGATGGGTGGCGTAATCATCAGTTTTGGATTGAGGCAAATGGCGTATTTGGACGATTTGGTCCTGGAGTTGCCTATTCGATAGATGAGATACAGAATTTTGCCAGAAGTCAGAAGGTGCATATACAGGCGGGCTGTGAACCTGGACAGCATATTGAGATAGCCCTTCCTTTTATCTCCACGCTTGTGATGGGAATCAGCAATGTGGATGCAAGCACACAGGAAGGGGCCGGAGAAGGGATCATTGCTTTAAAAAAGGCGATAGAATATGTGGGCAACGAAAGAAGCCGTATGGGTGCATATCAGAATCGCCTGGAGCACACGATAAATAATCTGGACAATGTGGTTGAAAATACGCAGGCATCTGAATCCAGGATACGGGATGCGGATTTAGCGAAATTGATGGTGGAGAATGTGATCAATCAGGTTTTGTCACAGACGGGGCAGGCTATGATAGCGCAGAGTAATCAGAACAGAGAAAGCGTATTGGGTTTGTTACAATAATTTAGGAAGAAAATGAGTAGGAGGCGTCTTTGGTTATATACCAGAGGCGCCTTGCTGCTGTCTGGAATCTTTATGCTATGGGGCGGATATGGTAAATTAGGGAAAAGGAAAAAATATGGTGGCTTTTTTCATAAAAATAAGTTATAGTATAATTGCGGTATACTATATGTTGTATACTCAAAAATTTTAAATACATATAATAGAGCAAAATGAATAATTAATGCCGCAACAGGCAGCCTGCAGCAAGCGGGCTATGGAAAGGATACGGTTTTTATATGGGAAAGTTACAAAACAGAAGAAAAAAACTTTTGGGTAAAGGGTATGATGAAGAGGAATTGGAGGATGAAGAGGAAGAACTGGATGATGATGAGTATGAAGACGACGAAGACGAGGAGGAAGAAGAATTAGACGAGGAAGATGATGACGAGGACGACGAAGAGTTAGACGAGGAAGATGATGACGAGGACGACGAAGAGTTAGACGAAGATGATGAAGACGATGAGGAATATGACGAAGAAGAGCGGCGCGAATATCGGCATAAGAGACGCGTACGTAACCAACTCATAGCATATTCGGTGGTTTTTGTTATATTGTTGGCCCTTTTGTCAGGAGGCGTAGTCCTTGGCAGTAAGGTAGTTTCTTCCGTGAAAGAGAAAAGGCAGGCGAAAGAGGCGATGAAGCAACAGGAGGAAGAGGCAGCGCAGGAGGCCGAGGAGATAGTGATTGATACACCGGAACCGGTCATGGAAGAGAGCGGAGAAGATATTTATGAGGAACTGGTAGAGACATCCATTGCGGACATGCCCTTAGAAGATAAGGTTGCCGGACTTTTTATTGTGACGCCGGAGTCCATTACAGGTGTGACAACAGCTACGCAGGCTGGCAACGGTACACAGGAGGCGTTGAACCAGTATCCGGTGGGAGGATTGATTTATTTTGGGCAAAACATCCTGGATGAGGAGCAGATTAAGGAGATGCTGTCCAATACGAAATCAATGAGCCGATATCGTATTTTCTTAGCGGTAGATGAGGAAGGCGGTTCAGTCAGCCGGGTTGCAAACAGCAGCGTGGAAGTAACAAAAGTGGAAGACATGGCGGTGATTGGAGAATCTGGTGATCCTGCGAAGGCGCAGGAGAGCGGAGAAACGATTTCTGCATACCTGAAAGACCTGGGATTTAACCTGGATTTTGCACCAGTGGCGGATGTGGTTCCGGAAGGGGGAAATGATGTACTTGGTGACCGCTCTTTTGGTTCCGATCCTGCGGTGGCAGGGGAGATGGTCAGAGGTTTCGTGACGGGACTGCAAGATCCCAAGATGAGTGCCTGCCTGAAGCATTTTCCAGGATTGGGCGAGGCAACAGAGGATACCCATGAGACCTGGGCAGAGATTACGAAGACCCTTGATGAGATGAGAGCTTCCGATTTTGTTCCCTTTCAGGCGGGAATCGAAGCCGGAGCAGATTTTGTGATGGTAAGCCATGTGACGGCATCGGCAGTGGATTCCAATTCTCTGCCAAGCTCCCTGTCAGAGAAAGTCATTACGGACATTTTGAGAAATGAACTGGGATTTGAGGGCGTGATCATTACGGATGCGCTTAATATGACAGCCATAACTGATTACTATACACCGGAAGAGGCGGCAGTGATGGCGATAGAGGCAGGGGCAGATATGCTCCTGATGCCCGATGATTTCACGAAAGCTTATGAAGCGCTTTTGGCGGCAGTTAAGGATGGAACGATATCGGAAGAAAGAATCAACGATTCGCTGCGGAGAATATATCGGGTGAAATGTAAAGAGGATAAGCCGCAGATGTGACGAAAAAATCTGTATAATAAGTGTGGAAAAGGGATATTTCAGGCGAGTTCTTGAGATATCCCTTAGTTATTGCGCGATGTAGTATAGGAGGCTTGACAATTTATCATTATTTGGGTAAAATTGATTTTCAACTGGAATTTGTACTGCAAATAAGGTTTAGGAGGACATTATGAATATGGAACACTTGAAAGACAACGGAACAGATATTGCGGTTATTTCCAGTGAAGAGAAGTTGATTGTTGATACACAATCCGCTTTAGATTTGGTTATGACTGTTAAATATGAAACTAATTCTACAAATATAGTTATGAATAAATCAGTGGTATGCGAGGAGTTTTTCATACTCAGCAGCGGCATGGCGGGCGAAATACTTCAAAAGTTTATCAATTACCATGTCAGAATCGCTATTTATGGGGATTACTCACAATATACGAGCAAACCTTTGAGAGATTTTATTTATGAATCAAATCATGGCAATAACTTCTTCTTTGTGTCAACCAAAGAAGAAGGAATACGAATGTTGACAGGAACACAGTAACAATATTGTACGAATTCCAGTTATATATAACACTAAATAATAAAACAAAAAGCGATGAAATATCCCTGACATTCTCATGCTCTGCATCGGGGCGGCAACTCTATTGTGGTTAATTTCGAATGGAATTCTCCAACGGTTCCAGTTTGTGTATTCAAAAAACATAAAATTTTCTTTTGCGGGACAAAAATTTCTATTATTTTTACAATGGAATTTGGAACGCAACGGCTATTTACGCCGGGCGAGTTTAGCCAGTAACGGAGAATACAAAATAGGTATTCTTTTGCCCATATACTTGGAATTCTAATTAATGGGAGGACAATATGAATGTGATGCAAATGTCTGTTTTATAGGTTTTGGGGGCATATTGTTGATAATATGGCATATGTGCCATATACTAAACATAGAAAGAAAATTGAAGATTACAATGGATAAATTTGAAGTGGAATTTTATACTAAAGCTAATGGTGAGAAACCGGCGAAAGATTTTATCCTTGGTCTGGATGTTAAAATGCGGGCAAAAGTCTTAGGAATTATTAATGTGTTGGAAGAAAAGGGAAATCAGTTAAGAGAGCCTTACAGTAAGCATCTGGATGATGGAATATTTGAAATCCCTGGAAAAGTCGGAACAGATATAGCCAGAGTTCTATATTTTTTCTACTATGGTAAGAAAATTGTAATGACGAATGGATTTATTAAGAAAACGCAGGAGACACCAAAAACAGGAAATAAGACTGGCAAAATTATATCGCAAAGATTATTGGGAAAGGGTGACAGATAATGAGTGAATTTCAGGAATTTTTAAAGGAACAATTGCAGGATGATGAGTTCAGAAAGGAATGGGAGGACATTCAGCCGGAAATCGTCACTTAAATTATTAAAACGCCTGGCGGATGGAATGGGGATGACGTTGAAATTAGAAATTCCCCATCACATTGGGAAGATTTCATATGATTACTGCCGCAAGTAAAACAATTTATATTGCAACGTGCCTTTCCCTGTGCGTATTTTTTGTGAGTATTGCCTGTTTTCACAAAGTAAAAAAAGTGCAAACGCTTGAAATATAAGCATTTCCACTGAATTAAAAAGAGCGCGAGACGGGACTCGAACTATTTTTTGCCCCGAAAAGCCCATAAAATCAAGGAGGAAGGCACACTGTCTACAGGGTGTCTACAATCTTCTGTAAGGGGTCGGTAAACTTATTTTATTTCATGCTGAAATAGTGTATAATATTTATAAATACAAGAAAAGGAACTGCGGATATGGATATAGAACAGCTTCAAAAGTTATTAAATGTTTCGTCCAATATAAAATGGTCAAAGCATTGTTTAGAGCGTATGCAGGAAAGGGATATCGGTATTGCAGATGTGAAATCCTGCCTGCAAACGGGCGAAATCATAGAGGAGTATCCAGATGATTTTCCTTATCCCAGTTGTCTTATTTTCGGGAATACGAAAGAAAATAAAATATTACATGTTGTTGTCGGTTCAGATAGTAACAGTTTGTTTTTTATAACAGCTTACTTTCCAAGTGTCGATAAGTTTGAAAAGGATTTAAAAACAAGAAAGGGGCAGTAATTATGTGTATGTATTGTAAATGTAAGACCACGATTCCATCATTGACAACGCATGTCGTAAATTATAAAAACTGCATTATCATTATCAAAAATGTACCTTGTGAAGAGTGTGAGCAATGCGGTGAGAAATATTATTCGGACGAAGTTGCTGAACAAGTGGAGTCTCTTGTAAATATGGCGAAACAGCTTATGCAGGAAATTGCTATCATTGATTATTCCAAAGCGGCGTAAGATGGTCTCATAACAAAGGCATTGTAATGGTACTAAGGTACTGTCTATTATCTTTGATTAGAAAACATGGCGTGTCAAGGGGCAAGCGGAGCGGTACGCCGTAGGGCAACCCTTGACACAGAGGACGCAATCAAAAGCAGAATGGAAAAAAGAGGGAGTGAAAGGACGCATTATCTTTCATTCCCTCTTGATTACGTTTTTGCTAATTTCGACAAGATATGCTATGCTTGTCTTGTTGTCATACCCAATCCGGCAACGGAAAGGGGGTGATTTACTTGTATAGCACGATATAGCTGTTTTTGCCTACTGGTATTATAGCATATGTAGAAATAGATTACAAGATACGCCGATAAAGAAAACGGGATTTGAAATTTTTACGCCCCTTTCCTCGTGAGTATTTCCACTGAATTAAAAAGAGCGCGAGACGGGACTTGAAAAATACCATCGTTTTGAAACCCGCATAAATACTGGAAAGGAGAGGCACGTTGCACGGTGTGATTCAACTTTGATTCAAATGTGATTCAATCATGGAGAATCTGTGCAGCCTTCCGAATTATTTTGTGAAACTGCTGAGTGATATTTTATTGCTTGGTAGTTTCTTTTAATTAGTTGCAAGATATTTTAAAATAAAGGTTATTATTTGTCAATTATGAAAACGGAATCAGAATTTTGAGGAGTTTTGATTTGTTTCATGATGTGCTGTAAATGTCTGTTTTATAGGTTCCTTTATAAAAATGAATTGTGTGGACAGGACTTTTTAGAGTATAATATAGAATAAGATGTTTTACACATAATAAAAGTAGAATAATAAGGGCGGGAATGAAAAGTAGGAAGAGTGTTTTATTCTTTGTGATACAGGAGGGCAAAAATGGAAGTAGTACGGAAGTATATTGATGCAGATAGTTTGATGACAGTAATGAAGCTGCCTGAGAAATTTAGAAATCGTAAGCTGGAGGTTATTATACTTCCAGCAGAAGAGCAGGAAAAAACATCTAGGAAAGCAGTAGAAATTGAGCAGGCATTACAGTCGCTGATTGGTTCAATCCCATATACAGATATGACTTTAAAAGAATTAAGAGAGGAACGGTTAAGGAAGTATGAAAATATTGATTGACACGAATATTGTGCTCGATGTTATGTTGAAAAGGGAACCGTTTTACAGATTATCGTTGGAAGTTCTCAGTCTGGCGAAAAGGGATGATGTAGAGGAGTATGTATCTGCATCTGCGATTACGGATATTTATTATCTGGCATATCGTCAGATTAGGGATAAAGGTAGTGTAAAAAAGCTGATGAAGGAATTGCTTACAGTAGTATCTGTTGCGAGTGTATCCGGGCAGGAAATAGAAAATGCTTTGTCTTTAGAATGGAATGATTTTGAAGATTCCGTACAATATTCAGTGGCGTATTTGCAGGAAATGAATGGGATTGTTACTCGCAATCCCAATGATTATAGAGAAGCAAAAATAAAAGTCTGGAAACCAGAAGAATTATTGTTATGATGTAATGGAAAGTGAAAGAAATGAGTGAATTTCAGGAATTTTTAGTGGAACAATTGCAGGATGATGAGTTCAGAAAGGAATGGGAGGACATTCAGCCGGAAATCGTCACTTAAATTATTAAAACGCCTGGCGGATGGAATGGGGATGACGTTGAAATTAGAAATTCCCCATCACATTGGGAAGATTTCATATGATTACTGCCGCAAGTAAAACAATTTATATTTCAACGTGCCTTTCCCTGTGAGTATTTTTGTGAGTATTTCCTGTTTTCACAAAACAAAAAAGTGGAAATGCTTAAAAGATAAGCATTTCCACTGAATTAAAAAGAGCGCGAGACGGGACTCGAACCCGCGACCCCGACCTTGGCAAGGTCGTGCTCCACCAACTGAGCCACTCGCGCATATCTTTGTCGAAGCTGTTCTATCGCTCGGACAAGTATTAATATACTATATGAATTTTATTTTGTCAACAAAAAAAGTTATAAAAATTAAAAAAATTATTCCAAAACATTTCAAAAGAATTTGAAAAATTTTTGAGAAAGTATTTGACAAAACTGGAAAAAGGTGCTATAAGTTAGTGCGAAGAGAAAAAGAGATGAGAAAGAGGAGGAAAAAAAGATGAAAGTAATGAACATTGACGATCCTGAAAAGTTTTTTGAGGTAATTAATCAGTGCAAAGGCACAGTAGAGTTGGTAACTAAGGAGGGAGACAGATTAAACCTGAAGTCCCAGTTGACAAAATATGTGGCACTTACAAAACTTTTTGCAGACAATGCAATTCCGGAGATGGAGCTTGTGGCGCATGAGCCTGAGGATGTAAATCGTCTGCTTGAGTACATGGTAAACACAAAATAAATTCGGTATAACCTAATAAGGAAGCATTATTTTGGGGAATCCTGCGTTTAGCAGGATTCTTTGTATATGGGAAAGGATAGAGAGATGTATAATGAACTGACCAGGCAGGATATCCAGAAGATGGAGGAAGAGATTGAATATCGTAAGCTGGTGGTGCGTAAGAACGCGCTGGAAGATGTGAAGGAAGCGCGTGCGCAGGGGGATTTGAGCGAAAATTTTGAATATTACGCGGCGAAGAAGTTCAAGAACCAGAACGAGAGCCGCATCCGGTATCTGGAAAGGATGATCAAGACTGCCGTGGTAGTGTCTGACGAATCTGCGGAAGATGAGGTGGGCATGAATAATACGGTGGAGGTATTTTTTGAGGAAGATGGACTGACGGAGAAGTATAAACTGGTGACTACCGTGAGGGGAAATTCTCTGGAAGGGTTGATCAGTACGGAATCTCCGCTTGGCAAGGCACTGCTTGGCCACAAAGCAGGAGACCGGGTCTTTGTGGAGATTAGTGCAGGAAATGGCTACTATGTGGTCATTAAGGCAATCGAGAATACGGTGGATGACGGTAAGGATAAGATACGGAGCTTTTAGGAGACTAGAAGCTCCGTTTTTTTTGGCGCCTGGGTCTTGAAAACAGTCATATGGATAAGATAAGTCATAATATTCTTGTTATCCTGTCATACAGGTGCTGTATGGGACTTAGGAAAATGAAAAAAGAAAACTAGTTTACATAATTTGTAATATTACATTTTTTACAGGCATATATCTTACAAAGAAATGACAAGCCTGCAGTGCGCAGACGGGCAGGTTCGTTTCAGGAAAGGCAGGAGGATGTGTGCATGTATGAGAGCAAGACGGCTGCGGAGACAGTACGGAGTCTGGGAACGGACAGGGAAAAGGGACTTAGCCGCAGGGAGGCTATGGAGCGTAAGGCCAAATATGGTGCGAACAAGCTTAAGGAGCAGGAGCAAAAGAGTGTAGGCCAGATGATATTGGAACAGCTCAACGACCCGCTGATTCTGATTCTGGTGGTGGCAATGGCCATTTCTTTAATGTTGCATGAATTTGGAGATGCGGTCATTATCGTTGCTGTGGTGGTCTTAAATGGGGCGGTTGGCATTATTCAGGAGGGAAAAGCGGGCAGAGCGGTGGAGGCGCTCAAGAAGATTTCGTCTCCTCAGGCGGTGGCTGTGCGGGATGGCGAACCCATTAAGATACCGGCAGAGGACTTGGTGGTTGGAGATATTGTGCTTCTGGAAGCTGGAAATATGATTCCAGCCGACTTAAGACTCATTGAAAATATGGGGATTTTTGTAGAAGAGTCTACCCTAACGGGAGAGTCTGTGCCGGTAGAGAAGGATGCGGAGTATGTGTTGGACGTGCCGGGAGATAACAGCTGCATGAATATGGCGTATATGTCTACCTATGTAACCAGAGGCAGGGGAAAGGGCGTGGTGACGGCTACGGGGATGGATACGCGGATTGGCCACATTGCGGACATGCTGCATGGCAGCAAGGAAAAGCTTACGCCTTTACAGGTAAAGCTGGGGGAGCTTGGCAAGGTGCTAAGTGCTTTAGCGGTAGGTATTTGTGTCTTCTTATTTATAGTGGCAGTTTTACAGAAGCGCGATGTGGGAGAAATGCTTCTTACCTCTGTTTCCTTGGCGGTAGCGGCGGTGCCGGAAGGACTGCCGGCTATTGTGACGATCGTGCTGGCATTGAGTGTATCCCGTATGGTGCGGGCGAAGACTATCGTCCGCAAGCTTTCTTCGGTGGAGACGCTGGGAGCGGTTGAGGTGGTATGTTCGGACAAGACGGGAACCCTGACCCAGAATAAAATGACAGTGATGGAATGTTGTCTGGATGGCAGGCTGAGCGGGCGGGAGCAGATGACGCCGCTTTTGCAGGGTGTTTTAGATAATCCGGGGGCGGATGCTGGATGCAGGCATTTTCTTTTGGGGAGCGTTTTGTGTAATGACGGAGTGTTGAACGAAGCGGGAGAATTGGGAGACCCGACAGAAATGGCCTTTCTGCATATGGCCAGGGAATGCGGCGTTAATGTGGACCAGATCAGGGGAAGGTATCCGCGCATAGATGAGGTGGGTTTTGATTCGGAGCGAAAGATGATGACCACATTGCATCAGGAGGGCACGGAGAGGGTTTCCTATTCCAAGGGGGCGGCGGAGAGGATTTTGGAAGGCTGCGACAGGATGTACAGAGGCGGCCGGATTGTGGAGCTGTCACAGACAGAGCGGGATTTTCTGCTGCGGATACAAAAGCAGCTGATGACGGAGGGAAGGCGTGTGCTGGCGCTCGCCATGGAACCGGAGGGGCGTATGGGGGAAAAGAACATGGTTTTTCTGGGCCTGGTCAGTCTGCAGGACCCTGTGCGTCCTGAGGCGGTAGAGGCAGTGCGGGACTTCAAGGCGGCCGGGGTATCCACGGTGATGATTACGGGTGACCATCCGGATACGGCATTTTCCATTGCAAAGGAGCTGGGGATTGCCAGTCGGGCCGGGGAATGTATCACGGGCCGGGACCTGGATCACTTAAAGGAGCACACTTTTTTACAGAAATTACCCCAGCTTAAGGTGTTTGCCCGGGTGACGCCGGAACACAAGGTACGGATTGTGGAAGGGTTTAGGTCTTTGAAGAAAACCGTTGCCATGACGGGAGACGGGGTCAATGACGCGCCTTCCCTGCAGGCGGCGGATATCGGGATTGCCATGGGATTGAATGGGACAGACGTGGCCAGAGGCGCGGCGGATTTTGTGTTGATGGATGATAATTTTGCCACCATACACACGGCGATCAAGGAAGGCCGGGGGATTTATGAGAATATCCGCAAATCGGTGCTCTTCCTGCTTTCCTCAAATCTGGGAGAAATCATCACCATGCTGGTGACCATAGTCACAGGGCTGCCCACGCCGTTAAAGGCAAGTTTTATTCTGTGGATTAATCTGATTACGGATTCTCTGCCGGCGTTAGCGCTGGGGGTGGATGATAACGAGACGGAGCGGCTGATGCAGGAGCCGCCCAGGAAGCGGGAGGACTCTTTGTTTGCCAAGGGGGGTCTGATGTGCGTAATCTGTTATGGGCTGGTGATTGGCGGGGTGAGTCTGGCCGCCTTCTTGAAGGTGCCTTATGATCGTATTGTGTCGGAGGGTCTGCCGATTAGTTTACATAATATATTGGAGGGACTGAAAATATCTACTGTTTTGGCGAAGGCGCAAACCCATGCTTTTACGGTGCTGGGTATCAGTCAGTTATTTCACGCCATCGGCATGAGAGATGTAAACCGTTCGGTATTTAAGATGAATCACAGGAATAATCCGTATATGCTGTTGGCGTTTGCGGCAGGAATTTTGTTACAGATGGCGGTGACAGAGATTACACCCCTTATTTATCTGTTTGGTACGGTGCGGCTCAGCATGATGGAGTGGACGCAGCTGATTGCACTCTCCGCCACACCGCTTATTGTACATGAACTTCTGGTTGCCGTGGGAAAGGCAGGCGGCCAAAAACCGCAGGCAGAGAAGTCCTCAAAGCCCTGAGATCAGGAAAGCGCGTGCACAGCAAGGAGGAGAAGAAAGAGGCCGCTCAGCCAGGAAAGGTCGATGTGCAGCATGTGACTTAGCAGGCGTCCCAGGAAATAGCCGATGGCGAACAGAAGCAGATTAAAGAGCATGGCTAAGAGGAGAAACAGAGGCCAGGAGACAGACTCCGCGGGAAAGGCCATACCCACCAGGATGCTGTCTAAGGAAAGAGCAAGACTTAATAGCAGGGCCTCCTTGGCGCTTAAGACCTGCAGGTCATCTTGGTTGGCATCTTCGGGAGAGAGATAGATGGTAAAGATAATGTTTAGCTGTTTGATTCGGCAGCCCCAGTTTCTAGCGAGACTGGGGTATTTTTTTGCCAGGTATCTGATCAGACTCTCTGTCAGTTTGCTGCATCCAATGAGAAACAAGAGGAAGAAGGAAAGGAGGGTGAGGGTTTTAGGGGGAAGAAGGAAGAGGAGCAGATGAGAGAGTCTGTTGGCGGCGGTAATAAAGAGAGCAGGAACGCAGACTAAAAGGAAAAAAGAAAGTGCCTTGATGTGGACTTTCTGGGTGCCGTAGGAAAAACCTGCGGTCATGGAATCTAAAGAGACCGCAAGGAAAAAGAGACACAGGGCAGGGATAAAGTGAGACATGGGTGATTACCTTGTTATGTTTTACTTTATTGTATGGAGAAGCAAAATACCTGTTCCCGCAGCATCATCTGCTATCCGCGGCATATCCACAGCTCCGCTCATGAAACAATTTGCAGTCCGTGCTTTGTGTGCAAGCACCCACGCCCAGATGGCAAATTATTTCATGGCTGAACTGTTAGTGCGCCAGTATCTGATATGCATGGACACTTGTATTCAAGTATAAAAAACAGTATAATAAAAGAAATTTTTTGGCAGACATAAAAGAGGAGACGGCAGAGGTTGTAAGAACGGGTAAATGGTTCGCCGTATAGATGCTCCGGAACGGGAATGGATATGCTATATAGGATAAAGAAACGGAAACTACTTGGAATTGTGCTCATCTTATTGGTTCTTTTGACCATGGGCATGGAAAAGATGAGGTATGACAGGGCCTGGCGGGAAGGCGACTGTATGGAGAGCCTTTGTTTTACGATCAAGAACAGTATGTCGGAGCAGGTGATACGCTGTTTTCAGGACGAGGCACAAGAGATTTGTTATCTATTCCTGCCTTCCTATGCAAATGCCGGCGATGTCCATATTTCTTTTACCGGGGCCTATGAGGTGGTCTTTGCAGGTGCGCAGGAAGAAATCGTCTTGAGAAGCGGGGCGGATATCAGTGGACTTTTGTACAACCAGCCGTATGAGATGCAGTTTATAGACAATGATGGACAAAAGCTTGCGCAAAAAAGGCTGGTAGTCATGCACTCTGCCAATCTGCCGGCGATGTTTTTGGAGACGGACAGCGGTTCCATGGAGTTACTTAACGGGGATAAGGATTATGAAGAGAAGGGCAGGCTTGTCTTATTTGACGCGGACGGAAGCATGGTGTGTGCAGACAGGCTGGACCGTATTTCAGGAAGAGGCAATTCCACATGGGCTTATCCTAAGAAATCATACGGTATCAGATTGAAAAACCAGGCGGATTTATTTGGTATGGGGAGCGCTGAGAACTGGATTTTGTTGAGCAATGTGGAGGACAGAAGTTATCTGCGCAACAAGATTACATATGAGATGGCGATTGCCGCTGGTATGGAGGGTGCGCCGGAATCGCAGTATATCGATCTATATGTGAACAACAGATACCATGGTATGTATCAGCTTTGCGAAAAGGTGGAAATCGGGCCGGAGAGAATACCGATTACGGATTTGGGAGCAAAAAACCTGAAACTCAATAAGGATTTACAGGAATACGAGCGCTTTTATGAGCGCGCCGGTGTCCGGGAAGAAAAGGGGGTCATACTGCCTAAAGAGCCGGCCGATCTGTCAGGGGGATATCTGTTAGAGCGGGATGTGTCGGAGAAGTATGAAAATGAGAGCAGCGGTTTTTGCACGCTTACGCTGCATGACCAATATACGATCAAGAGTCCGAAATACGCCTCTGTGGCGCAGGTAGATTATATCAGCAGCCTGGTGGAGGAGATGGAGAAGGCGGTGACGGCGAAGGACGGCATCAATCCGGATACGGGCCTTAGTTATCTGGATTATATCGACCTGGAATCTTATGCCATGAAGTATGTGTTGGAGGAGTTGTGTAAGAATAAGGGCGGCGGCGCCACCAGTTCGTTTTTCTATAAACCGGAAGATGCTGTCAGCACAAAGCTTTTTGCGGGTCCTGTGTGGGATTATGACAAGGCTTACGCAAGATTATACGGGATTGACGGCACGGCCAGAGACCTTTGCTATCTGACACAGCGGGATAACAGTACCACACTTTTCTGGCACCTGTATGCCCATCCGGAATTTCGGCAGATGGTTTCGGACTGTTATGAGGCATTCTTTTCCGATTATATTCTGGAGATCAATGAGAAGAAGATTGAGGAGTATGTGTCCCAGATGTATGCCTCGGGCGAGATGGACCGCATCAGATGGAAGGAAATATATGGAGAAGCGGAAGAAGGGGGTATTGACTGGGGACAGGAAGCGCAGCCCATCCGTTCTTTTCTTACAGAGCGCAAGGCGTTTCTGGATGAGATTTGGATAGAACAGAAGAAATTGTGCACCGTACATTTTATCGCAGACGAATACCACAGAGATACCTATGTGAGTGTGATTGAGGGAGAATCCCTGCAAAGTGTGCCCATCGGGGAAGCGGGAAGTCAAAACGGAGAATTCATATTTGACGGATGGTATACGGCAGACGGTACAGTATTCGATGGCTCACAGCCTATATTTGAGGATATCACTGTTTATAGCAGGAGCCACAGGGCAGCGGGGGAGGAACCTTAAGAGGCAGGATGAAATATTCCAGCCAAAGAAATTACCGAAACGATTTACGTTATCCATAAAAAATGTTATGATAACAATATATGGGAGGTAGCGGTATGGAATTAATGTTCATTGGGGCCGATCATGAGGTGACAGGCAGTTGCCATTATCTTAGGGTGGGAGAGAAAAATATTTTGGTAGACTACGGTATGGAGCAGGGCATCAAGGTGTTTGAGAACTGTGAACTGCCGGTGGATGCCGCGTTGATAGATTATGTGTTTCTGACACATGCGCATATAGATCACTCAGGGCTTTTGCCGCTTTTATACGCCAGAGGATTCAGGGGCAGTATCTATGCCACGGAAGCTACTTGTGATTTGTGCAGCATTATGCTGCGCGACTGTGCGCATATCCACATGCAGGAGGCGGAGTGGAAGAATCGTAAGGCCAAGAGAAGTGCGGAGAATGAACTTGTAGAACCGCTCTTTACGATGGAGGATGCGGATGGAGCGATCAAGTGTCTGATTCCCTGTGATTATGAGAAGGAAATAAGTGTCTGCGAGGGTGTCAGGATACGGTTTACAGATATCGGACATCTTCTGGGGTCTTCCAGTATCGAGGTGTGGGCCACAGAGGATGACGTGACTAGGAAACTTGTATTCTCCGGGGATATCGGCAACAGTGACCATCCGTTGATTAAGGATCCAAAGAATACGGATACGGCGGATTATGTCATTATGGAATCCACCTACGGCGACAGGCTTCATGCGGAGGAGCGGGTGGATTATATCGGAGAATTGACAAAGATACTGCAGACTACCTTTGACAGGGGAGGCAATGTGGTGATTCCCTCCTTTGCAGTGGGCAGGACCCAGGAACTTTTATATTTTTTGAGACAGATTAAGGCCGGAAGGCTGGTGAAGGGACATGAAGGGTTCCCGGTCTATGTGGACAGCCCGCTTGCGGTGGAGGCTACCGGGATTTTCCAGAAAAACGAGGAGGACTGTTTTGATGAGGAGGCTATGGCATTAGTCAGACAGGGCATCAATCCGATTGCCTTTCCGGGACTAAGGCTTGCGATTACCAGCGACGAGTCCAGAGCCATCAACTTTGAAAACACCCCGAAAGTTATCATATCGGCTTCCGGCATGTGTGAGGCGGGCCGTATCAGGCATCACTTAAAGCATAATCTGTGGCGGCCGGAGTGCACCATTCTCTTTGTGGGATACCAGGCTGTGGGAACCCTCGGCAGAGCTATTGTTGAGGGTGTGAAGGAAGTGAAATTATTTGGAGAGCAGATTGAGATCAGAGCGGAAATAACGAAGCTGGTGGGGATGAGCGGCCATGCGGATAAGAATGGGCTTTTGCGCTGGATTAAAGGCTTTGTGGAGAACCCGAAGAAAGTCTTTGTGGTACATGGGGAGGACAGTGTGGCAACTCTCTTTAGCGAATGCCTGAAAGTGGAGCACAAGATAGATGCTTATGCGCCTTACAGCGGGACCCGGTTTGATCTGATAAACGACGAGTTTATCTATGAGGCATCGCCTGTGGCGGTGAAGAAGAAAGTGCATGGGATTTCCAGTGTCTTTGCCAGACTTCTTGCCAGCGGGCAGCGTCTCATGGCGGTCATTCATAAGAATGAGGGCGGCGCCAACAAGGATTTGGCACGGTTTGCAGATCAGATCAATTCGCTGTGTGATAAATGGGATATCTAAAAAAAAAGATACAGGAGAACGGACATGAGTGCGGCAGATCGGATTTTTATAGACATGTGTAAGAATATTCTGGAGAATGGGACCAGCACGGAGGGAGAGAAAGTGAGGCCCCATTGGCCTGACGGAGAGAGTGCTTACACGATGAAGCTTTTTGGGGTGGTAAACCGTTATGATCTGTCCAAAGAGTTTCCGATCATGACGCTTCGTAAAACGGCGCTTAAGAGTGCGACGGACGAGATGCTTTGGATTTGGCAGCAAAAGTCCAACAACATCCACGATCTTCACAGCCATATCTGGGATGCCTGGGCGGATGAGGAGGGTTCCATCGGCAAGGCGTACGGTTATCAGATGGGAGTAAAACATCAATATAAAGAGGGCATGATGGATCAGGTGGACAGGGTGATTTATGATCTGAAGAATAACCCGTTCAGCCGCCGGATCATGACCAATATTTATGTGCACCAAGATCTTCATGAGATGAATCTGTATCCTTGTGCCTACAGCATGACTTTCAATGTGACACAGAAGAAGGGGCATGAGAGGCTGACGCTGAATGGAATATTGAACCAGCGTTCTCAGGATGTTCTGACGGCCAATAACTGGAATGTGGTGCAGTATGCGGTGCTTTTGCATATGCTGGCACAAGTATGCGGCATGGAAGTTGGGGAACTTGTGCATGTGATTGCGGACGCCCATATTTATGACAGACATATTCCCATTATCAGGGAGATGATAGAAAGACCGGTCTATGATGCGCCTGTTTTTTGGTTAAATCCGGAAATTCAGGATTTCTATCAGTTTACAAGGAATGATGTGAAAGTGGAGAATTATGTGACGGGACCGCAGATTGAGAATATTCCTGTTGCCATCTAGGGACAGGTTTTTATAGAAATGGAGAGCAGCATGAACGGAATTGTAGCGGTGGATAATAACTGGGCAATCGGCTGTAAGAACAGCCTGCTGGTGAGTATTCCGGCAGATCATAAGAATTTCAGGCGGGAGACGACTGGCAAGGTGGTGGTGCTTGGCAGAAAGACTTTGGAGACCTTTCCCCAGGGGATGCCGCTTGCAAACAGGACGAACATTATTTTGTCAACAAACCCGGATTATAAGGTGAAGGATGCCATTATTGTACACAGTAAGGAGGAGCTTTTGGAGGAACTAAAAAAGTATCCCCAGGAAGACATTTATATTATCGGCGGAGAGAGTGTCTATCGCATGATGCTTCCTTACTGTGATGTGATTCATGTGACGAAGATTGATCACGAGTATGAGGCGGATGCCTTTTTTCCGAATCTGGATAAGGATGAGCAGTGGGAAATCACGGCAGACAGCGAGGAACAGACCTATTTTGATATTCCCTATCAGTTCTTAAAATATGAGCGAAAGAAATGAAGGGGTATGAACTAAAATAAGGAAGGTATGTCAGAATGGGTCAGATTACAAAGAAAACGGCGGCAAAAGCAGAGAAAGTATCTTCGTTGTCTCGGGCGAAGGAACAGCTGCAGCAAAAAAATGTGGAACTGAAAGCGGCTATGAATGCAGCGCAGAAAGCAGAGGGGGCAAGAGATATCTTTCTGGCCAATATGTCGCATGAACTCAGAACGCCAATCAATACGATTCTTGGACTGAACGAACTGATCTTACGGGAAAGTCAGGAAGAAACGATCAAAGAGTATGCGCGTGACATCAGACAGGCAGGTAATGTACTTCTTACGCTGGTCAGTGACATTTTAGATTTTTCTAAACTGGAAGCGGACAGATTGGATTTGAATGAGGGCATCTATGATGTCAGCTCCCTGCTCAACGATCTGATTAACAGCGTGTCTGTGCCGCTACGCAGAAAAAGGCTTGATCTGAAGCTCGAGATTGCACAGGATATGCCTTATAAACTGCAGGGAGATGAGATTCATATCAGGCAGATTATTAGCAATCTTTTGTCCAATGCCGTAAAGTTTACTGAGAAAGGCAGGGTGACCCTGTATTTTCAATGGAAAGAAATCACGGAGGACGAGATTGAACTGAATGTAATTGTTAAGGATACAGGGATTGGTATCAAAGAGGAAGATATTCCAAAACTTTTCAGGGCTTTCCAGCGTATGGATTCTACGGCCAGGAGCAAGAATGACAGGACGGGACTGGGACTTGCCATCACCAAGCGTCTGGTGGAGATGATGGGCGGGGAACTCAGCGTGCAGAGTGTGTACGGCAAGGGTTCAGCTTTCTCTTTCCACATCAGGCAGAAGGTGGTGGACAGATCGCCCCTGGGAGATTTTGATAAGAATTACCGGGAGAGCCTGCGGAGCATAGATGATTATCATGAGAGATTTATCGCGCCCATGGGGAGAGTGTTGATTGTGGATGACAATGCCATGAATCTGGCGGTGGCCCAGGGACTTTTGAAGGGAACCAGACTGCAGGTGGATGTGGCTTCCAGCGGAGAGGAATGCCTTGAGTTGATCAAGCGAAAGACTTATCATGTGATCTGTATGGACCATATGATGCCGGTGATGGACGGTGTGGAAACTCTCCATGCAATCAGAAAGCTTGAGGGGAACCCCTCCAGGGATATTCCTGTGATCGCGCTGACGGCCAATGCGGTAGCCGGTGCCAGAGAGCTTTATTTAAATGAGGGTTTCCAGGACTATCTGACCAAACCCATCGATGCTGATAAATTTGAAAACATGCTGATAGAATATCTGCCGGATAATGTGGTATATCTGACTCATAATACGGATATCAGCGATGCCTATGAGGAGGAAGAGGCAGATAATGAGCTGAGCATCAAAGAAAGCCAGCTGTACCTGATGGGCTTTAATATTCGAAACGGTCTGAAATATATGGGTGGTGACAGGGTCCTATACGGTAAGGTGCTTCAGGATTTCCATTCCATTTTGCAGGAAAAGGAAGGGGCCTTGAAAGACTTTTTGAAAAAAGGCGATATGCCGGGCTATATGATCATTGTGCATTCCCTGAAGGGAAATGCCAGAAATGTGGGGGCCGACGATCTGGCGGACGAGGCCTTTGAACTGGAAAAGATGGCGAAAGCAGGACAGCTTGAGGATGTATCGGTACGCTCGCCGATTTTGTTCAGTATGATGAGCGCTATGAGAAACAGCCTGAAAGTTTATCTGGATAACGAGGAAAAGCTGGAAGTCAAGAAGGAAGAGGAGGAAGCGCCGAAAGTTGAGAAGATCACGGAAGATGATTGGAGAAAGGCGCTTCAGGAACTGGCCGACCGGTTAGACGATTTTGACGGGGAGACATCTATAGTCAAGATTCGGGAATTGAAGCACTATGACCGGCCGGAGTCGGATAAGAAGATGTTAAGACTCTGTGAAAAGGCAGTGAAGGACTTTGCTTACGATGTTGCCCTTGAGGTGGTCAATGCGGTACTGTGACCGAAACTGTAGGATACAAGACTTGACTTTTAGGGATAATGGTATAATATAAAGGATAGAAAAAGACGGGCGAAGATACCTGAGAGGAGTGGGAAAGTATGGAAAAAAAGAATCTGGACTGGGCAAATATTGGTTTTGGTTATCATGAAACTGATAAAAGATTTGTGGCTAATTATGCAAATGGCGCATGGGATGAGGGGGAACTTACATCAGAGGCAAATATTACCATGAATGAGTGTGCCGGTGTGTTGCAGTATGCGCAGACCTGTTTTGAGGGCTTAAAGGCATATACAACAGAGGATGGCCGTATCGTGACTTTCCGTCCGGATCTCAACGCACAGCGAATGGAAGATTCCTGTAAGAGACTGGAAATGCCGGTATTTCCCAGGGAACGTTTCGTGCAGGCAGTGACGGATGTGGTAGCGACTAACGAGGCATATGTGCCGCCTTATGGTTCCGGGGCAACGCTTTATATCAGGCCGTATATGTTTGGTATTTCTCCCGTGATCGGTGTAAAGCCTGCAGATGCATATCAGTTCAGGATTTTCACCACACCGGTAGGTCCTTACTTTACGGGCGGCGCTAAGCCGCTTACCATCAAGGTAAGTGATTTTGACAGGGCGGCACCCCATGGAACCGGTCATGTCAAAGCAGGGCTTAACTATGCCATGAGTCTGCATGCGATTATCACGGCACATGCAGAAGGATATGATGAGAATATGTATTTGGATGCCGCCACCAGAACCAAGGTGGAGGAGACGGGCGGCGCCAATTTCCTGTTTGTGACAAAAGATAATAAGGTAGTGACACCTAAGTCAGAGAGCATTCTGCCTTCTATCACAAGGAGGTCTTTGATGGTAGTAGCCAAGGATTATCTGGGACTTGAGGTGGAAGAGAGAGAAGTGGAGTTTGCAGAGGTAAAAGAGTTCGCAGAGTGTGGACTATGCGGCACGGCAGCAGTAATCTCGCCGGTAGGCAAAGTGGTAGACCACGGTAAAGAGATTGTCTTTTCCAGCGGTATGGAGGAGATGGGGCCGGTGACCAAGAAGCTCTACGATACATTGACAGGTATCCAGATGGGGCGGATTGAAGCGCCGGAAGGATGGATTCACGTGATCAAATAGCTGCAGGAATGGAAAAGCGGATGAGGGGGATTAGGTTGGCGCCTATGGGCATGCAATTTAATCCCTTTTTGACGGATGCATAAAAGATATGAGTTTGTTTGGAAAGAAGAGGGCAGACAGCACATATGGACGATAAAATTCGGGAAAGATATCCTTATCTGTATGAGACACATCTGCACACGTCTCAGGCCAGCGCCTGTGCCAGAAGTACTGGGTGTGAGATGGCATTGGCCTGTAAAGAGTATGGCTATACGGGCATTTTTGTGACAGATCATAATTGGGGCGGTAACACCATAATAGAGGACAGCCTTGATTGGGATACATGGGTGGACCAGTTTAGCATGGGGTATGAGGAGGCGAAAGCGGAAGGCGACAGAATCGGCCTGGACGTGTTTTTTGGCTACGAGGCCGGTTTTGACGGCACGGAGTTTTTGCTGTATGGGATTGATAAAGAATGGATGAAAGAACATCCGGAGCTTAGGTCTATTACAGTGGAGAGGCAGTATGCTCTGGTGCATGAAGCAGGAGGGATGGTGATACATGCCCATCCTTTCAGGGAGGAGCATTATATTCCTGAAGTCCGCCTGTTCCCGGAGTGGGTAGACGGTGTGGAGGGAATCAACGCCGCGCATCATCAGTATTTTGGAATTGGACGGGATAAGAGAGGATTTGACAAGGAAGCAATCGCCTATGCCAGGGCCCATCATTTTCCTATGAGCGCGGGCTCAGACATTCATTCCACGGCTTTGTTTGGCGGCGGTGTGGCTTTTCGCCGAAAACTGACATCTGCAAAGGATTATGTGCGGGCAATCCTGCAGGACGAAGACCGCGTACTGACAGACGGCGCAATGTGGTATGATAAGGACGGGAACGTAATAGGATAATAAGGGAGCAGGGCGATATGGCGGGTCAGAGAGCCCGTCAATCTATGGTGAAAAGAAAAGATAGGGAAGTTTTATGAGAAAAAAGAAGTATGAGAAGGCAGCGGCATTTTGTTTGGCAGCCGCTTTGACGCTTACATCATTGACCGGCTGCGGCGCCGGTGACGGCATTGGTACAAAGGTAGTGCTTACGACAGGATTTGACAAGGATGAGATTTTCCGCATTGAGACAAGTACCTGTACCCTGCCGGAACTGATGGTCTATTTGACTACGATTCAGAACCGGTACGAAAGTGTTTATGGTACGGAGATTTGGAATACTAACGCGGACGGTGTGACCCTGGAAGAAAATGTGAAAGACATTGCATTGGCGCAGATTGCCCAGATAAAGACCATGAATCTGATGGCCGAAAGATATGAAGTGAAGTTGGATGACGAGGAGAAAGCGCAGGCAGAAAATGCGGCAAAGACCTATTATGAGACATTGAATGACACTGAGATTGCGCTGATGGGGGTGTCTGAGAAATTAATTGAGCGCCTTTATACAGAACTTGCTTTGGCGGAGAAAATGTATCAGTATACCATTAAGGACATTAACCCGGAGATCAGCGACGACGAAGCCAGAACGATTACGGTGCAGCATATTCTCATTAAGACCTACGCCTTAGACGGCACCGGCAAGAAGATTGAATATACCGAAAATGCCAGGCGGGACGCCTATGAGGAAGCCCGCGAGGCGCTGAAGGCGGCCAGGGAGGAAGATGCGGATTTCGATGAACTGATCCGCAAATACAGTGAGGACGATAAGGCAACCTATTCTTTTGGCAAAGGAGAGATGGACTCGGCTTTTGAGGAGGCGGCTTTTAACCTGGGCACAGGGGAAGTCAGCGATATTGTGGAGACGGAATACGGATATCATATCATCAAATGTATCAACACCTTTGACAGGGAGGAGACCGACACTAACAAGATTAAAATCGTGGAACAGCGGCGGGAAGAGGCCTTTGGGAAAGAGTATGATGCCTATGTGGAAACGCTTACCAGAAACTTAAATGAGGACTTATGGAATACGGTGGGATTCATTCATGATGAAAATGTGGCAACACAGAATTTCTTTGAGGTGTATGCACAGTATTTTGGGGCGCTTTGAGTAAGGATACCGTCATAAAAGGCGTTCAGTATGGACTTTAGAAAAAATTTATAATTAGCGAAACCCGCATAAAATCTGCATAAAACGGCAATTATTAGCACTCTGTTTAAATGAGTGCTAATTTTGCCTTGACTTCTATTTTGGAGGGTATTAAACTATTTCACAGGAAGAAAACAGAATGGGGCCGGCAGATGAGGCCTGACGGATACGGAAAGGAATGTGAGGAAAATTATGGAAGCAAAACATGGCAGTCTATCAATCAACAGCGATAACATATTCCCGATCATTAAGAAGTGGCTGTATTCAGATCACGACATCTTTTTCAGGGAACTGATTTCCAATGGCTGTGATGCCATCACGAAGTTAAAGAAATTAGATATGATGGGTGAGTATACGCTGGCAGACGACTATAAGGCGAAGATACAGATTATCGTGAACCCTGAGAAGAAGACGCTTAAGTTCATCGATAATGGTCTTGGCATGACGGCGGAGGAAGTGGAGGAGTATATCAACCAGATCGCCTTTTCCGGAGCGGCAGATTTTATCGAGAAATATAAGGACAAGGCAAATGACGATCAGATTATCGGTCATTTTGGATTGGGATTCTATTCTGCTTTCATGGTAGCGGATGAGGTGCATATTGATACCTTGTCTTATCAGGATGGGGCAAAAGCCGTGCACTGGGAATGCGACGGCGGCACAGAGTTTGATATGGAAGAGGGAAGCCGCAGTGAAGTGGGAACAGAGATTACGCTGTTCATCAACGAAGACTGTCTGGAATTCTGTAACGAGTATAAGGCAAAGGAAGTCATTAAGAAGTATTGTTCCTTCATGCCTACGGAAATCTATCTCTCCAAGGCCGATACGACCGAGACACAGATTATCAAGGCGGATGAGAAGCTTGAGACCGACGAAGTGGTGGAGGAGATTGCCAAGGAGAAAGAAGAGGACGAACAGAAACTTAAGATTAAGAAGCGTCCGGAGCTTCTCAATGAGATTCATCCTTTATGGGCAAAACATCCAAACGAATGTACGAAGGAAGAATATCTGGAATTCTATCGAAAAGTATTCCAGGATTATAAAGAGCCCTTATTCTGGATTCATTTGAATATGGATTATCCTTTTAATATGAAGGGAATCCTGTACTTCCCGAAGATCAATATGGAATATGAATCTATCGAGGGAACCATCAAACTTTATAATAACCAGGTGTTTATTGCCGATAACATTAAGGAAGTTATTCCGGAATTCCTGCTTTTGTTAAAGGGTGTGATTGATTGTCCCGATTTGCCGCTTAATGTATCCAGAAGCGCATTGCAGAACGATGGCTTTGTCAAGAAGATCAGTGAGTATATTACAAAGAAAGTGGCGGACAAACTTTCCGGTATGTGTAAGACCGAGAAGGAAGAATATGAGAAATATTGGGATGACATCAGTCCCTTCATCAAGTTTGGATGTCTGAAAGACGATAAGTTCTGCGAGAAGATGACAGATTATATTCTCTTCAAGAACCTGGACGGTAATTATATGACGTTACCGGAGTGCCTGGAAGTCAATAAGACAGACCCTGACGAAGCCGGGGAAGATGCGAAAGCAACTGTTGCAGATGAGAACGGTGAGAAAGTAGAAGCAGGGGCCGTAGATGAAAACGGTGAGAAAGTGGAAGCCGAGGTCGTGGAGGAAGACGGCGGGAAAGCAGAAACCGGGGCCGTGGACGAGAACGGCGAAAAGGTAGAGGCAGAGGTAGTCGATGCGGATGGTGAATCTCTGGAAGATGATGAGGAAGAAGAGGAAAAGAAAGAGAAAATCATCTACTATGTGACCGATGAGAAACAGCAGAGCCAGTACATTAATATGTTCAAGGCGGCTAAGATGGATGCGGTAATCCTTACCCACAACATCGATCAGCCCTTTGTGTCCCAGCTTGAAGCAAAGAACGAAGGGATTAAGTTCCAGCGTATTGATGCAGATCTGACAGATACCTTCAAGGCGAAAACTTCCAAGAAGGCCGAGAAGGAGATGGAAGAACAGGCGGAAGCGGTTGCCAAGCTGATGAAGAAGGTTCTGAAAAAGGATGCCATCAAAGTAAAAATCGAGAAGCTTAAGAATAAGAAGATTTCTTCCATGATCACACTCTCCGAGGAAACCCGCCGGATGCAGGATATGATGAAGATGTATTCCATGCAGGGCATGGGCGGAATGGATATGGGGATGTTTGGCAAGGAAGGAGAGACTTTGATTCTCAATGCCAATCATCCGCTGGTACAGTATGTGATCGAGCACCAGGACGGCGACAATGTGAAGATGATCTGCGAACAGCTCTATGATCTGGCGCTCTTACAGCAGGCACCCTTAGAGCCAGAGGCGATGACCAAGTTCGTAGCCAGAAGTAATGATATTATGATGCTTTTGACGAAATAGACGATACAAGAGATGTGATTAATATTATGTAAACTAAAAGTGACCGGTTGCAATGCCCAGGACGGCAGAGAAAACCGGTCATTTTTGGTGTCGCTAAAGTTTGATCAACCGGGTTCGGAAATACGGCTGACGCCAACGTAGATTTCCGAAATTTTGTACCAGGTAGGGTAATCCACGATACCAGACTGGGGGAGGTTGAATATTCTCTGGAAGGTGCGTACAGCATTGGCAGTGCCGGGGCCATAGATACCGTCCGCGGCGATGCGGGGAATGGCCGGGTAATTCTGGGCGATACGGTTAAGCTGTTGCTGAATCTGCAGGACTTTGTCGCCGGAGGCACCTATGTTCAGGTTGTAGCCAGGCCAGGAGGAAGGTACGCCGGAGACTGCCACGGCGGTATTGATGTACATGTCGCTGCCGTAGTAATAACGGATAATCTCGATGGGAGAATAGCCTTCGTCGCCCAGATACTTGGAGCCCCACTGGCTTAGACCGTTGCAGGTCACGTTTCGCCCATCGCAGTAAGCGGTAAAGATGGGCTGACGCACACCGGGGCGGGAGAGATAGTTTGCAAAGATGCTGTCCACCAGGCGGTCGATGTTACTGTAGATATTGCGCCCGTAAATCCACTTCTGGTCGTAGGCGGTGGAGGAGGTGATGGTGAAATTGTAGCCTTTATTGCGATACCACTCCGTGTACACCCTGTTCAAAGTAAAGGACATAATAGCCAGCGTATTGGCATAGATCGCGCTTTCCGGCCAGGTAGCATAAATTTCGGAAGACACCACATTTTTAATGTAGTCCCGATACCGCACATAATAGTTGGCGGCGGTGGAGTCTGCGGGGACACCGTCATGTACGATGATATATTCCGGTATGACCACGCGGCTTAAGACGATTTCCCCGGATTCGTCCATAGGCTTGATCTCGTCCTCCGGAATCTTCGGCGGATAGTCGCCGTAGAGCGTATGATCGGGGATGGCGATGATCTCTTCCGTATCCTGCGTCATTTCCGTGGGTATCATTTCGATATTCTGAACGGCGGTCACGTCCGGCAGTACTTCCACGCCGGACACGATCACTGGCTCATAACCGGGAGCCGTGACGGATAACGTATATTCCGAGTAGGGCATGGGGGAGTTGGGGGTCAGGCTGTATTGCAAGGGCGGTGTTTTTAAGTCTATGGTATCTGTCTGTCCGGAAGAGTTTGTGGTAAGGGTTTCCACGGTGCTGTCCGGTTCTCCGGTAAAGGAGATGGTGATAGATGCGTTCTGTATGGGAATTAATCCTACGTTGGCAGTGACATTAATCTGTAATTGGCCGGTGGCATCTTCGGCGTTTTGTGTGCTCTTTAAGATCTTTTCTTCCATTTAATACCTCGTTGCTTCTCTTAACTTTAGGGTATGCAATTAAGGTTGCACATGCTACCTTATAAATGGTATACTATAATCAGTATGCGATATTATAGACTGCAATCAAATGCCTTATGACTGGCAGTTTGGATAAAATCCCAACATGGGGAGTGGAAACGTGAGACAGGTAATAGAAGAAATATTACATGGCAAATTTAATTTTGAGAACGGCTCTCTGGACTTTTCCTGCCCGCGCATTGAGTTGTCGCTCCATGCCGACACGGCTTGTGAGGGATTTTTTTTGGTATATGGACCGCAGGGACAGGTGACGGAAGGACATGTGGTTTCTTCCGATCTTCGTATGGAATGTATTACGAAGACTTTTAGCGGCAGTCAGGATGAGATTCTGTATCGGTTTGATGCGGCGGGAATGGAAGCCGGGGAGGAAGTCAAGGGCGGCTTTCATGTGATCTCCAATCATGGAGAATATTATCTTCCTTTTATCGTATCAATTGTGCCGGAAATAATCAATTCCAGTCTGGGAAATATCAAGAATCTGTTCCATTTTACCAATCTGGCAAAGACGAACTGGGAAGAGGCGGTGAAGTTTTTTTATTCAAAGGAGTTTAAAGGCGTCTTTACCGGCAATGACAGACAGCATTACGCGGCCTACAAAGGACTTTCGACGGCGGCCGGTAATGAGCATAATATGGAGGAATTCCTTTTAGAAATCAATAAGAAGAAACCGGTGGAGTATATTCCGGAGGAGAGGGAGATCAAGATTGAGGACCCTTTAGAGACGACCCGGTATGCGCTGGTGGTGAACCGCAACGGCTGGGGATATACCAGACTTCGGATTGCGGTGGAAGGAGAGTTCTTACAGGTCAAAGAGGATGTGGCTACAGAGTCGGCTTTCCTGGGGAATCTATACCGGGTATACTACTATGTGGAACATGAGAAGCTGCACGCCGGCAACAATTACGGAGCGATTCTTTTAATACAGGAGCATGAAACTATCCGGATACCGGTCACGGTGGTAAAGAGCACTGCGGGCAGGAAAATGCTGGGGTTACAGCGGGAAAAGAAACAGATCACGGTGGAAGTGATGGCTTATTACCAGGCATTTCGTCTAAAGAAGATTGGGACAAAGACTTGGCTTACGGAAACAGGTAAACTGCTTGGACGACTGACAGAGATTGATGACAAAGACATTGCGGTGAAGCTGTTCACTGCACAGATGCTGCTCACAGAGGAAAGATATAATGAGGGCAGGTGGCTGATCGAGAAACAAAGAGAGCAGGTGGAAGAAAAGAAGGAGGAGGACCCTGCGCTGTGGTGCTATTATCTGTATCTGACCACGCTTTACAGCAAAGACGATCAGTATGTGGATGAGGCAGCCGCTGTGGTGGAGCATGTATATGAGCGCAATCGGGGAAACTGGCGGATCGCATGGCTTCTCTTATATCTTTCAGAGGAATATGTGAAGAGTCCTTCCCGCAAATGGATGCTTTTGGAGGAATTGTTTGGTTATCACTGCACTTCTCCTGTCATCTACATAGAGGCATGGAATCTGATTCGTGCCAATCCGGCAATGCTCTTAAAGCTGGATGCTTTTGAACAGCAGATATTGATTTATGCGGTTAAAAATGATCTTTTAAAAGAGGATGTGATTCGTCAGATTGTCTATCTGGTCCAGCACCAGAAGGGATATTCGGACAGTCTGTATAAGATTCTTTCGGGATGTTATGAGAAGATGCAAGACAGCGAGATTCTGCACGCGGTCTGCAGTCTGCTCATTAAGGGAAACTGCCGTGGAGAGCAATATTTTCAATGGTATCGCGCCGGGGTGGAGGAAAATCTTAGGATTACAAGACTCTATGAATATTATATGATGTCCATTTCTTTAGAATATGACGGGCCGCTGCCGAAGATGATACTGATGTATTTTGCCTACCAGAGCGATCTGCATTATGAGATTACGGCCTATCTTTATGCCTATGTACACAGGCACAGGGAGGAGATGCCGGATATTTATGTAAACTATACGGCGGCCATGGAACGTTTTGTGGTAGAGCAGATGAGCCGGGGCAGAGTGAATAAGGACCTTGCTTATCTTTACCGTCATATCATCAGTCTGCCCATGATTGATGAAAAGAGCGCGGAGGCCCTTTCGTCCATTCTCTTTATGCGGGAGATACGGGTGGATTCTGACCGGGTCAAGGAGGTGGTCTTAACTTATCCTTACCGGGTGGATGAAAAGACTTATCCCCTTACAAATGGCAGGGCGTTTGTGCCAATCTATGATTCTGACTGCAAGGTTCTCTTAGGGGACGGGGAAGGCAACCGCTATACGGTGAGCGTGCCGTATCGGATGGAAGCACTGTTTAATCCGGTCAGACTGGCGCTGATGATTGCGCCTTTTGTGCGCGATCACCTGGGGTATGCGATTTACATGTGTTATGAGTATCAAAATACCTTTACCTTGCAGGATGACAATGTGGATTTATTTGCGCTGTTAGCGCAGTCAGACCGGATTGAGGAGGATACCAGACAGAAAATCCGCAGGATGTTGGTCGATTTCTATTATGAAAAGGACAGGATGCGGGAACTGGACGATTATCTGCTTGCCCTGCGTCCGGAAGAGATACTGCCCAAAGACCGGGGAGAGGTCGTGCGCTGTATGGTGAATCGGGGCATGTATGAAGAAGCCTATGAGTGGGTATGCCGCTATGGGCCCTATCGGATGGATGCCAAGACGCTCTTGAAACTGTGCAGCAGACTGTTAGATCTTCTGGAGATTGAGGACGAGCCTTTGATGAGGGGCGTGCTCTTTTATGTGATGGAGAAGGGGAAGTATGACGATAATATACTAAAGTACCTTGTGCGCTATTTTAATGGCAGCATCAAGGATATGCGGGACGTGTGGCGGACGGCGGAGGCTTTCGGCGTAGATGCCTACGGTCTGTGTGAGCGCATGATTGTACAGATGCTCTATACAGGCGCTCATGTGGGAGAAAAGATTGAAATCTTCCGTTCTTATAATAAAAGCGGCGGGAATGAACGTCTCAGGTCAGCGTTCCTCTCCCAGTGTTGTTATGATTATGCGATCGGGGAACAGATTACGGAAGCCTATGTCTTTGAGAGCGTGGTGCAGTTGTATCTTGAAAAAGCACCGCTTCATATTGTCTGTAAGATTGCCTGTCTGCGCTACTATGCAGAAAACCGTCAGGAACAGACGAGTCTCATCAAACGGGTGTGTACGGAATTTCTACAAGATCTGTTGGACCAACAGATCGTACTGCCGCTCTACAAAGAGTACCAGGGCTATCTGCCACAGATGGATGCTTTTCTGGACAAGACTATGGTGGAGTACCGGGTCAGTCCAGGTGGAAGGGCGGTCATTCACTATGTGATTCAAAGTGAAGGAGAAGGAGAGGACGAATACTGCAAAGAAGAGATGCGGGATATGTTCGGCGGCATCTGTGTCAAAGAATTTGTACTGTTCTTTGGGGAGAGACTGCAGTATTATATTACGGAGGAGACGGAAAATGGAGAGCAGCTGACCAAGAGCGGCACCATTAATAAGAGTGACATCGGACAGGAAAATATCGAGAGCCGGTTTTCGATGCTCAATGATATTATGATTGGCAAGACGTTACAGGACTATGACACCGTGGATAAACTGCTTTTGGAATATTACAGGCAGGAACACATGGTGGAACAGATGTTTATGTTAATTCGATAATACATATAGATGGAAAAAGGGCAGGAATCATGTTCTTAGAGCGCAAAGAGGAGGGTAAACTACATAAGGGAAATGTGCTGGCAGGCTATGATCTGGGGGAACAGTATGCCCAGATCAGCTATTGTGTCTATGGCAGTGAGGATGTGGATACGGTGGCCACGGTAGTGGGTACGAAACAGTACAACATACCGACAGTGTTATGTAAACGAAAAGGAGTCAACCAGTGGTACTATGGCAAGGATGCGATCAAGAACAGCGAAGAGGAAGACATGTTTCTTGTGGGAAATCTGTTGTCTGCGGCGAGAAAAGGGGAAAAGATTACCCTGGATGGGGAGAGTTATGACCCGGTGGCGCTGGTCACGCTCTTTATGCGGCGGAGCCTGACTTTGATGAATCTGATTTCCTCTATTGAAAATATTGCGGCTATCATGTTTACGGTGGATGAGCTGGACGACCGCATGGTGGAGATTCTGGCACAGGCGGCGGCCAATTTGAATCTGAAGACGCCTCATATTTATTTTCAGAGCCATACCGAGAGCTTTTATTCCTTTATACTGCATCAGCCGCCGGAATTGTGGACTTATCAGGTCATTGCCTGCGAACATGACGGCAGACGTCTCAAGACTTACCGCATGGAGTGCAACAAGCGGACTACGCCGATTGTGGCGCTGATTGAGGAGCAGATATATGAGACGGTGGTGGTTCCGGAGGAAGAGGAAGAAGAGCAGGTGAAGAGGGACGCCTTTCGGCTGGCGGACGAGCGGTTTCTGGGGATTGTAGAGAAGATGTGCGAAGGGCGTATTGTCTCCGGGGTTTACCTTCTGGGGGATGGGTTCAGAGAGGACTGGCATGAGCGTTCTTTACAGTTCTTGTGTCACAGCCGGCGGGTTTTTCAGGGAAATAATCTTTTTAGCAGAGGCGCTGTCTATGGTATTTTGGAGAAGCTTGCGCCCAGTGAGGCGGGACAAAGCCATGTCTTTTTGGGGAAGGATAAGCTTAAGTCCAACATAGGGATGCAGGTGATGCGGCAGGGCAAGGAGTCTTACCTGGCACTCTTAGATGCCGGTGAGAATTGGTATGAGATACACAGGGAGTGCGAGTTCCTTCTAGGTGATGTGAAGAAACTGGAATTTATTGTCACGCCGCTTACGGGCAAGAATGCGGAGACAAAGGAGATAACGCTTACAGGCGTCAGGGAAACGGGAGCGCCTTTTACCAGATATGCGCTGGAAGTGTATATGAGTTCAGCAGATACGGTGCAGGTCAAGGTGACAGATTTGGGGTTCGGAGAACTGTTTGCGGCAAACGGACAGGTGTGGGAGAACTCCTTTCAGGTATCCTGATCTTACAAGGAAAGGATGATGGAGCGTATGAGTCATATGATTCTGGGGACCGGTAGATGTGCGGAGCATCCTTACTATATAGATAGATTTTATGTAAACCTATATTCGGTGGAAGAGCTATGCTATATTCTGGTGGATAAGGCGGAAATGCTGGACCAGGAGATTATGCAGCGGGATATGGTTCGCTGGCTGGATGAGGAGTGCGGCTTAAGCGATTTAGCGCACGCTCTCTATGCACTTTTGAATCAAAAAGGTTCCACAGCAGCTTATGTGGGCACAATATTAGAGTATGTATGCCTCTACTCTCCGGAGGCCATCGCCCGGACGGAAGAGATTGTACGCAGCAATGAAGGGTTAAGTCCTTATGAGAGACATAAGGCAAAGGCGGATTATCTGTTGAAAGAGAAACGGTATTTTGCGGCCATGGAGCAGTATTACACCCTGCTTACAAAGCTTTCCGATGAGGACAGGCTTCTGCAGGCTAAGATTTATCATAATATGGGGGCGGCCTGTGCGGGAATGTTTATGTATGAGCGGGCGGCACAGTGGTTTATAAAATCATACGAGATAGACGGCAGGCAGGAGAGTCTGCTTTTATATCTGGCTTCCCAGCGGATGAACCATCCGGATAAGGAATATATTGAGTACATTGCCGAGCATCCGGAGTATCATGATGCGTCCCTTAAGGTGGAGCGTATGATGGAACGGGCAGCAGGGGCCTTTGAGGGGTCAGACGAAAACCGTATGCTGGTGACGCTGCAGGTGTTCAAAGAGGAGGGCAGCGGCATTTTTGGCAACACCGCACCTTACTACGATGAGATTGAGCGGCTGACGGCAGAGCTGAAAGAGAAATATCGGGAATACACTGTGTAAGATTAAGGGAAATGATGGGAGACAGCAATGGGATTTATTAAGAAATTACTGGCGAGGTTTCGTAGAGATTCCTATGAGGATTTTGAAGAGGATGCCTGGGAGATAGAGGATGACGAAAGGCAGATAGACTATACCAATCAGGAACAAAGAAATGATTATGTGAGGACCTGTCTGGAAAAGATGGCTGATGCCACAAAGGAGCTGGAAAATCTCACATTTGAGTATAATATGGTGACCTCCTATCTGAAAGATATGGAAGAGATTGAGGCGCTGCCGCCGGAGGAGAGCGAACAACTTAAAGATTGTGCCAAGCGGGTCTCTCTTTTACAGGACAGTAAGGCGGACTTCATGGGGCGTCCCCGCCGGATTACAGACGAGAAATACCGCATGATAGAGCGTATGGAAGATCAGGTGGAGGAAGGATACCGTAAGATTACCGAGGCGGAAGAGTATCAGGATTTAGTCCGCAAGGATTTGAATCGTCTGGACGGCGAAAAACATGCCTATCTGTACCGCAAGAATGAGGTTATGCGGATTATTGCGGATACCAAAGGCATGGCGGTCATCTGTGTGGTTGCGCTGGGACTCTGCATCCTGCTTCTTACACTGTTGCAGTTTTTCCTGGATATGGATACCCAGATGGGGTATTATCTGGCGGCGGGTGCGGCGGCGTTGGTGATCACCATCGTTTATGTCAGACATGTGGATGCCAGGAAGGAGCTGCGTCGGGTGGAGACCGGGATTAATAAGATCATACTCCTGCAGAATAAGGTGAAGATACGCTATGTGAATAATACGAATCTGTTGGAATATCTCTATATGAAATATGGGGTCAAGAGCGCCGAAGAGCTGATGAAGATGTGGGAGAATTATAAGATTGAGAAGGAGGAGCGGGAGAAGTTCAGGCGGGCGGAGCTTGATCTGGACTACTGCCAGCAGGAGTTGTTAAATATCTTAAAATGCTATCAGATTCAGGATCCGGCTATCTGGCTGCATCAGACAGAGGCTATCTTAGATCACAAAGAAATGGTGGAAATTCGTCATAATCTGATTATCAGACGACAGTCGCTGCGAAGGCGGATGGATTATAATAAGGAAGTGGTGGCGGGTTCTTCCCAGAAAGAGATTAAGGAATTGGTGGAGCAGTATCCACAGTACGCAAAAGAGATTATGAAGACGGTGGAGGAGTACGAAGCGAAATTTAGCGGATAAACAATACTAAGGGAGTATAGGGGCGGTAATCTGTCATCTGTGGAGAGACGGCGGAAATCCAAATATAAGGAAGGGTTAATTGAATATGCAACAGACAGATAAACTTTCTGAGGAGTGCGGTGTCTTCGGTATCTATGATTTTGACGGCGCCGATGTGGCTTCCACGATCTACTATGGACTGTTCGCCCTGCAGCACAGAGGACAGGAGAGCTGCGGCATCGCGGTCAGCGATACGAGAGGACCCAAGGGAAAGGTCTTAAGCGCCAAGGAAATGGGGCTTCTCAATGAGAATTTTACGCCGGATACGTTGGAAAAATTAAAAGGAGATATCGGCGTGGGCCATGTGCGGTATTCTACCGCGGGTAGCAGTACCAGGGAAAATGCACAGCCTCTGGTACTCAATTATGTAAAAGGAACGCTGGGACTTGCCCACAACGGTAACCTGATCAATGCGCTGCAGCTTAGAAGGGAATTGGAATATTCCGGCGCCATTTTCCAGACCACCATTGATTCCGAGGTGATTGCTTATCATATTGCCAGGGAGCGTTTAAAGAGCAGTTCGGTGGAGGAAGCCGTGGGACGCGCCATGAAGAAGATAAAAGGCGCTTATTCCCTGATTGTCATGTCGCCCCGGAAGCTGATCGGCGCCAGGGACCCTTATGGGTTTAAGCCGCTTTGTATCGGCAGGCGCGACAATGCTTATATTCTGGCCTCCGAGACCTGTGCGCTGGATACCATCGGCGCAGAGTTTGTACGGGATGTGGAGCCGGGAGAGATTGTGACCATTTCGCCGGAAAAGGGGATAATCTCAGACCGGTGTATGTGCCTTAGCCCCCAGTGCCAGGGAAGATGCGTCTTTGAGTATATTTATTTTGCCAGGCCCGACAGCCGGATTGACGGTGTGAGTGTCTATGAATCCCGGATTCGGGCGGGACGTTTTCTGGCCATGGATTCCCCTGTGGAAGCAGATCTGGTGGTGGGCGTGCCGGAGTCCGGCAATTGTGCGGCGCTTGGCTATTCTATGGAATCCGGCATCCCCTATGGGCAGGCCTTTGTGAAAAATGCCTATGTGGGCAGGACTTTTATCAAACCAAGGCAGAAGAGCCGGGAGAGCAGCGTGCAGGTGAAATTGAATCCCATAAGAGAGGCGGTGGCGGGAAAGCGTATTGTCATGATTGACGATTCCATTGTGCGGGGGACTACCTCGGACCGTATCGTGAGGATGCTCAGGGAGGCGGGAGCGAAGGAAGTCCATATGCGGGTCAGTTCGCCGCCATTTCTGTATCCCTGTTATTTTGGCACCGATGTACCCTCGAAAGAGCAGTTGATTGCTTATGAGCGTACAGTGGATGAGGTAAGGCAGATAATCGGTGCGGATACCCTGGGATATCTGAGGCTGGAACGGCTTCCTGAACTGGCCGGCGGCCGGTCTATCTGTGTGGGATGTTTTACAGGGAAGTATCCCATGGAACCGCCTGCGGAGGATATCCGCGGAGAGTACGACCAGTAGCGTTTTGAGATACCCTGTGAACGGGCATTCTCTGAAATAATAGCATGATAGAAAAACAGAAAGGACGAAAGGATGAATACAGATAAATATGTAAGCCCTTTATCAGAGCGTTATGCCAGCGGAGAGATGCAGTATATCTTTTCCCCGGATATGAAGTTCAGAACCTGGAGGAGATTGTGGATTGCCCTGGCGGAGACAGAGATGGAGCTGGGACTTAGCCAGAATGGTCAGCCGGTAATCACCCAGGAGCAGATTGATGAGCTTAGGGCCCATGCAGAGGATATCAATTACGACGTGGCCAAAGCCAGAGAAAAGGAAGTACGGCACGACGTGATGAGTCATGTGTATGCTTACGGAAAGCAGTGCCCCAAAGCGGCAGGCATCATCCATCTGGGGGCTACTTCTTGTTATGTGGGAGATAACACGGATATTATCGTGATGCGGGATGCGCTGAGACTGGTTAAGAAAAAGCTGGTGAATGTGATTGCCGAGCTTGCAAAGTTTGCGGATACTTATAAGAATCTGCCAACGCTGGCCTTTACCCATTTCCAGCCGGCACAACCGACCACGGTAGGCAAGCGTGCCACCCTTTGGGCCCAGGAGTTCTGTCTGGATTTGGAAGACCTTGAGTATGTATTGTCCACAATGAAACTGCTGGGTTCAAAGGGGACTACCGGAACTCAGGCATCTTTCCTGGAACTGTTTGACGGCGACCAGGCGACCATAGATAAGATCGACCCCATGATAGCAAAGAAGATGGGATTTGAGAAATGTTATCCCGTATCCGGGCAGACCTACTCTCGCAAGGTGGATACCAGAATCTGTAATGTGTTGGCAGGCATAGCGGCTTCTGCCCATAAGATGTCCAATGATATCCGCCTTTTGCAGCACTTGAAAGAAGTGGAAGAGCCTTTTGAGAAGAGCCAGATCGGGTCTTCCGCCATGGCCTATAAGAGAAACCCCATGCGAAGTGAACGTATCGCTTCCTTGTCCCGGTTCGTGATGGTGGACGCCCTTAATCCGGCGATTACCTCAGCCACCCAGTGGTTTGAACGGACCCTGGATGATTCCGCCAATAAGAGACTTTCCATTCCGGAGGCGTTCTTAGCGGTGGACGGCATCCTGGACTTGTGTCTGAACGTGGTGGACGGACTGGTGGTATACGACAAGGTCATCACCAAGCGTCTGATGAGTGAACTGCCTTTTATGGCCACCGAGAATATTATGATGGATGCCGTCAAGATGGGCGGCAACAGACAGGAACTGCATGAGAAAATCAGAGAACTGTCCATGATTGCCGGAGCCAATGTGAAGCGGGAAGGCAGAGAGAATAACTTACTGGAACTGATCGCCAATGACCCGGCCTTCAACATGAGTATCGAGGATTTGGAAAAGACCATGGACCCGGCCAAATATGTAGGGCGCGCGCCTTTGCAGGTGGAGAAGTTCCTGGAGGAGGTCGTAAAGCCCATTTTGGAAGAAAACAAAGACCTTCTGGGTGTGAAAGCGCATATTAATGTATAGAAATATAAAGCAAAGGAAGATGATAGAAAGATTATGGAAGTAGAACAGGATTTTGAGAAGACTGCCATGCGGGTGTCTACCGTCAGTATTGTGGCAAACTTTGTGCTGACTGTTTTTAAGCTGGCAGCCGGCGTGGCGGCACATTCCGGTGCCATGATTTCCGATGCCATTCATTCGGCTTCCGATGTGTTCAGTACCATCGTGGTCATGCTCGGAATCAGGATATCCAGAAGGGCGTCAGACAAAGACCATCCTTATGGGCATGAGCGCCTGGAATGTGTGGCGGCAATTGTGCTTTCTACGATTCTTGCGGCTACCGGCCTGGGAATAGGGGCATCGGCGGCCAAAAAGATAGTGGGCGGTGATACGGCCGCATTGGCGGTGCCCGGTGTGCTGGCGCTTGTGGCGGCCGTTGTCTCTATTCTGGTCAAGGAGGGAATGTACCAATATACCAGGGCTTCCGCCAAGCGGATTGATTCCAGCGCTCTGATGGCGGATGCCTGGCATCATCGTTCGGATGCGCTCTCCTCTGTGGGAGCCCTGATCGGTATTGGCGGGGCCAGGCTTGGATACCCTATTTTAGACCCCATAGCCAGTGTGGTAATCTGCTTCTTTATAGAGAAGGCGGCTTACGAGATCTTCATGGATGCGGTGGATAAGATGGTGGATAAAGCCTGTGACGAGCAGACGGAGAAAGAGCTGGAACAGTGCGCCTTGGACCAGAAGGGCGTGCTGGGTGTAGACCTTCTGCATACCCGTGTCTTTGGCAATAAGATTTACGTAGATATAGAAATCTGTGCGGACGGCAGCACTACTTTGCGCTCCGCCCATGGCATAGCAGAAAGAGTTCATGATTCCATCGAAAAGAATTTTCCCAAGGTAAAACACATCATGGTACATGTGAATCCGGTGGATGTCAATGAAAAAACACAACTGTTTTAAAAAGACAATAAATTATGTAAATCTTATAGGGACAAACCATACCTCAAAAAGTGCGATTCATTCCAAGAGTCACATTTTTTGGGGTTTTTCAGTTATAATGTGATTGTCAGACACGGCGGGCCTCCATTTCGAGTGTGTACTGCGCTTAACCTTGGCGAAGTAATCACATGGACTAATGACCCGGACATGTGACGAAGCAGCCTCTACCCCTTAAAACGATAAAAACCTATGATTCAAGTACCTATACCTATAGACCTATGAGGACAGTGTACATCATCTGGGGGTCTGCCGTGTCTGACATATGGATGGAAGTTGCGTGTTTATCAATAAAAGAATATAATGGAAAAGACAACATCAGTTCTGGGAGGAGTACGGAAACGTATCGCCAGTGTCTCGGTTCACACATTGCATATCCCGGAGGAACACTTGGCGGCTGATGCTGTCTTTTTTTTGATATAAAATTCTACACATGGAGATTATAGAGAAAATTTTCTTGTAAAAACATGTCAGTAATGATATAGTAAATTTTGTAGGTGCTATGATGACGAGCAAGCGGCTAATATTAAGAGCATGATAAGATTCATTGTCATGTTTTAAAGATAATTGATGACAAGGAAGTCGGACATTTTTATTCCGGCTTTTATCTTTTTATGACCGCCATGAAACTTTTGGCATTCCTCATTCGCATTATAAGGGGAGTGTCATTACAATGTGATTTTGACAGAATCCGTATGGGAGGCAAATGGAAACATATATTGATATTCATTGTCATATTCTGCCAGGGATAGATGACGGGGCGGACAGTCTGGAGACAAGTCTGGAAATGCTTCGTATGGCAGAGGCGGACGGAATCTCACAGATGATTCTCACGCCCCATAATAAGCCTTGGCACACCAAGATAGACCATACCGGAATGCGGGCCAGGGTCGATCAGTTACAAAAGCGCCTGTGTCAGGAAGGGCTTGCGATAAAACTGTATACGGGAAGCGAACTGTATTATCGCGGCGGCCTGGCAGAAGAGCTCGACCAGGGGGCGGTAGAAACGCTGGCGGATTCCCAATATGTGCTTGTTGAATTTGACCCTCTGGCTGATTATGATTATATAAGAAACGGAATCTACGCATTGCTTTCGGGAGGATATTATCCGATTGCAGCGCATACAGAAAGATATAGAAATGTATGTTGTAAAACGAACGGGATTATAGAATTGACGGATATGGGCTGTTTCATACAGGTGAATGCAGGCAGTATCATGGGAAAATATGGGAGCGGCACGAAGTTTTTAACCAGGAAAATGTTGAAAGAGGACCTGGTCCATTTCATTGCGACAGACGCCCATGATCTTTACAAGAGGAATCCGTGCCTTTCCCAATGTGCGCAATATATTGGAAAAAAATACGGAGAAAGCAGCGCAAAAAGATTGTTTTACGATAATCCGATGTGTGTGCTGCGCGGTGAATATATAAGGAATCGGGAAGAAAATTAACATGGAAAACCACAGGGAAAATGATGTCATTGAGGTAGACTTGCTGGAGATAATCAATATTCTGTTGAGCAGATTTTGGATTATCCTGGGAACAGGGGTGCTGGCGGCAGTGATTGGTTTTGTGGTCAGTAAGTTTGTGCTGACACCTACCTATGAATCCACCACCAAGATTTACATATTAAATAAGTCAGAGAACACAACGGTTACCTACAGCGATGTGCAGATGGGCACGCAGCTGACCAAAGACTATGCAGAACTGATCAACAGCCGCTATGTATTGGAGACAGTGATTGGACAGATTCCTCTGCCTGAGATGGAGTATAAGGAACTGCTGAAAAAAGTCAGCGTGACCACCCCCACGGACACGCGGATTGTGTCCATCACCGTGACAGATACCGACCCAAAGCAGGCACAGAATATTGCCAACTGTATCAGGGAAGTGGCGGGGGAGCATATTCAGAATGTGATGGATATTGATGCGGTCAATGTAGTGGAAGAGGCCAACCTGCCCACCACCAAGGCAGGACCAAGTGTGATAAAATGGACGGCGGTCGGCGGTATACTTGGCGTATTTTTGGTCTGTGCGGTGATTTTGATACATTATCTGCTGGATGATACGATCAAATCATCGGAGGATGTGGAAAGATATCTTGGGTTGAGCACATTGGCCCTGATACCGGTTACGCCGGACGAAAACGATGGCAGACAGAAGAGTAAGAGGAAGTAAACATGCAGGAAGTTAAATTGCATTTGGATCAACGGGCAGATTTTCATACAAAGGAAGCTTTTAAGACGCTGCGCAGCAATGTGGAGTTTTGCGGCAGTGATGTGAAGGTTATTGTGGTGACCAGCTGTACGCCTCACGAAGGCAAGACAAGTGTTGCCATGGAATTGGCCAGGTCTTTTGCTGAGGCGGGTAACAGGACACTCTTGATTGATGCGGATTTGAGAAAATCCGTGTTGGTGGGCAGATACAAGACCGGTGCAGTTAAATATGGGCTGAGTCATTGCCTGATCGGGAAATATAAGTATACAGATGCCATGTGCCAGACGAATATTCCGCGGTTTTATATTATTTTTTCCGGGCCGGTGTCGCCCAATCCCAGCGAACTTCTCAGGAGTGAGAGATTTGGCGACATGTTGAATGTGATGCGGACGGCATTTGACTATATCATTATAGATACGCCGCCCCTTGGCAGTGTGATCGATGCCGCTGTGGTGGCGAAGCGCTGTGACGGTACAGTGTTGGTGGTGGAGAACAATGCCATCAGTTATCGTTTTGTGCAGAGAGTGAAAGAACAGCTGGATAAATCCGGAAGCCGTATTTTGGGAGTGGTCTTAAATAAGGTAGACTTGAGCGGTAAGGGCTATTATGGCTATTACGGCAGATATTATGGTAAATACTATGGCAAGTATTACGGCAAATATGGTTATGATACGGATACCCTCCCGTCTCTTGGGCCAAAACAGGAAAGGCCCATAGCGGGAGAAAGGGCAGGAAGGGCGAAACAGCCGGAGAATGAGGCCCGGGTGTTAAAAACGGAAAAAAAAACGGTAAACCAAAGCGGCTTATAGCTGTCTGCCTCATCTTTGCGGTTTTGGGGCTGTTATTGGGAGGCTCCATGGCTGTCAGAGCAATCGGAAAACATCGCTTGTACCATAGACCTGTTACCTTACAGCCGGTATTGCAGTCTGTCAGGGAAGAAGAAATTCTTACGGAAGAAGAGCATGAGAAATGGCAGGAGGGATGGGTCAAATACCAGGATGCCGTCTACGCATACAATGAGGAGATTCTGACTTTCCTGATTATGGGCATTGATAAATTGGAGGATGTAAAAGAGGCGGAGGGAGGAACTGACGGCGGACAGGCGGATGCCTTGTTTCTGGTGGTTTTAAATCCGAAAGACAAGAGTATCAGGGTAGTAGCTATCAACAGAAACACCATGACGGATGTTGATATTTATGATAATAACGGGGAATATGAATCTACAGTCAAAGCGCAGATTGCCATTCAACACGGCTTTGGCGATGGTATGGAAAGAAGCTGCGAATACCAGGAAAAGGCGGTGGGAAACCTTTTTTATCAATTGCCTATCCATGGATATGCGGCGGTTAATATGAGTGCCATCTCCACGATCAATGACGTGGTGGGAGGCGTCGATGTGACGATTCCCGAGGATTTGGCCGGGTTTAACGAGGAGTTTGTAGAAGGACGCACCCTGCATCTGATGGGAGAAAATGCCTTCTGGTACGTAAAGTACAGGGATACGGACACCTTTGGTTCCGCAGATATGCGGCTGGACAGGCAGAAACAGTATTTGACTGGCTTTATTGATGTGGCAAAACAGGCAGTACATAAAGAGCCTTCCGTTGCCATAGATTTATACCAGGCAGTGAAACCCCAGATGATTACGGATGTTTCTCTGGATGAAGTGGCTTATCTGGCGCCGATTCTGGCAGAGTATTCATATGATGCGGAGGGCTTTTATACGCTACCAGGGGAGACTGTGATGGGGGAACAGTACGAGGAATTCTACCCGGATGAGGATGCTATGTTTGAGATGATATTGGAAGTATTCTATGAAAAGGTTCAGTAGAGGGGGAAAAAAATACATAAGGAATATCCTGTTTTTCCTATGGGCGGCGTGGATGCTGACGGGATGCGGCAAAACCGATGAAGCAGTGCTGCAGGAAGACACAGATACCGTAAGACAGACCGCAGAGAACACGGAGGGACCTGCGGAAGGCCGTGAGGGCGGGGAACCCGAAGAAGCGCTGCAGACAGCGGGAATCGCCGGTGAGAGCGGGGCGGATGCACAGATAGACTTTGGGGCTCTGCAGGAGGAGAATCCGGATATTTTTGCCTGGATTTACATACCGGGAACCCAGATAGACTGCCCGGTGCTGCAAAGTACGCAGGGGGATGATTTTTATGAGAACCATGATGTTTTCGGGCAGGAAGATGAGAACGGGGCTGTTTACATAGAACTCGCTAATCTGGCCAGTATGTGTGATTTCAATACGGTGCTGCACGGTAAGGCAGGGAAAGAAGAGAACGGGCCATTCGCTGGGATATACCGGTTTGCGGATTCGGACTTTTTTGACGAACATGAGAATTTATATCTGTATCTGGATGGCAATGCTTTGACTTATGAGATAATTGCCGCTTATGAAAGAGAGAATACAAGCCTGTTACGCAGTTATGATTTTACATATTTAGAAGGCTGCGAGCAGTTTATAGATGATCTGTACAGCATCAGGGATATGACCATGAACCGGCGTGAGGGCTGGGAAGGTATCACGCCTTACCATTTCCTGATTACCCTGACCACACAGCTTCAAGAGGATGCTGACAAGCAGTTTGTTGTTCTTGCAATCCTGACACAGGACGAGGCGGGAACTATTGATCGAATCGTTGCCGAATAGAATTTTCTATTTAAGGATATAGAAAAAGGAGGAATTTATAATGAAAAAAATGTTAGCATTGACACTTGCGGGAGCTATGACGGTATCCATGCCCGTCTTGGCGGCAACCAGCCCAACGGCGGATTCCTACAGCACGGCATCCTCTTCGTCTGTTGTAGAAGTCTCCGCAATCACAGCCTCTTCTGTTTCAGAGAGCATAGCAAGGGCGGCGGCGGATGAGAATAAGACCATAGGGGAATATCTGAATAATGCCGTGACGGCAATTCCCGGGCTTGATTCGGTGGCGGCGCTTGGGCAGGGCGGCCGTGTTATCATAAACGGCGTACCCAGCAACCAGACCTTCACTGTTGCCAAGCCCACTGCTGAAAGTGTGAATCTGGCGAAAGTGCAGGCAACAGCTTTGGGCGGAATAGTGTTGAATGTGGCACAGATCAACGCGTCTGTTACCGGTTTCAATACGGCCACAGTAAACTTTTATTTGAAAGGTGTTAAGCTGGGACAAAATATCAAAGTTTATCAGTTGATAAACGGGCAGTGGATGGAGCTTACCGTTACAGAAATCAGAGAAGACCATATTGTAGTCGATATGACATCCCTTGGAACCCTGGCGTTCATTGAGGTGCCAGCAGTCAAAGTATCTGAGTGAAGAGCTGCAATGATTCACGTACTGCCGCTTAAGCGGCAGTACGTTCGGGTAAACAGGTTTTGGAGTGAAAATGAGCGAAAATATTATGTCGGACATCAATACTACCGAAAAAATGACATCTTGGATTGGACAAAAGAAGGTTGATAGATATTGTATGCAGGAAGTATACGGCAGAAAAAGTCCTGTTTACCTGAAAATAAAAAGGGGGATGGACATTCTGTTGTCGGTTACGGCATTGGTCTGTCTCTCACCGATTTTTTTGATCACTGCGATTGCAATCAGGATGGAGGACAAAGGACCGGTATTTTTCAGCCAGATAAGAGCTGGAAAGGACATGAAGCCTTTCAAGATATACAAATTCCGGAGTATGCACGTTGACGCGGATATGAAATTGTCGGAAATGTTAAAAGATAACGAGCAGACGGGCCATGCTTTTAAAATCAAGAATGACCCGCGGATTACGAAGGTGGGGAAGGTCATCAGAAAGTTTTCCATTGATGAATTGCCGCAGCTTCTCAATGTCATCAAGGGAGAAATGAGCATAGTCGGACCCAGACCGATTCTGCTTTTTCAGATGGAGGAGTGTAATCCGTATGAGAGGCAGAGACTTGTGGTGCAGCCGGGCCTGACCTGCTATTGGCAGATTGGGGGAAGAGCCAATATTCAGTGGGAAGATTGGGTGGAACTGGATTTGGATTACATAGAGGATATGAGTTTGTGGACAGATATGAAGATTATTGTGAAGACGATTCCGGTTGTGTTTGACAGGGGAGGGGCATACTGAAAAAGGAATGAAGAATAAAACCATTGCAGTAGTTGTAACACACAACAGGAAGGAATTGTTAAGGCAGTGTATTGACAGGTTGTTGAGGCAGGAACATGTGTCCTGCGATGTGATTATAGTTGACAATGCCAGTACAGATGGCACACAGGAAATGGTACTGCATCAATATAATGTGCCGGAAGTGATTTACGTAAATACAGGTGAAAACTTAGGGGGAGCCGGCGGTTTTCAATATGGGGTAAAAAAGGCAGTGCTTTTGGGCTATCAATATGTATGGATAATGGATGATGACACATTGCCTGAAAAAACTGCATTATATGAACTATTTAAGACAGACAGGGAATTGAATGGAAAATGGGGCTTTCTATCCAGTGCGGCATATTGGACAGACGGAAGTATTTGCCGCAGAAATATTCCCAAAAGGAATATTTTTATGCGTGTCGGAGAGAAGGAATACCATAAGAAGTATTTCTTGGTTAAAATGAGTTCTTTTGTATCTTTGCTGGTTAAAGCAGATGTGATTAAGGAAGTCGGGCTGCCAATCGGCGAATATTTTATCTGGACAGATGATTATGAATATACCGGCCGGATTTCGGCAAAATATCCCTGCTATATGGTTCCGTCCAGCAGAGTGGTCCATGCCATGAAAATTCACACAAGGGTAAATTTTGCAACGGATGATATAGCAAGAATTGACAGATATCGGTATTTTTACCGCAATGATGTGCATTGTTACAGGCAGTATGGATGCGCTGGATGGATGTATATTATTTTAAAGGATATATATACGCTGGTAAATATTGTGTTGAATTCTAAGGGCGGCAGGTTGGACAAGATCAAGGTTTTATACAGGGGATTTCGAGATGGACTGCACTTTAAGCCTGATATAGAAATGATAGGGTGTGAATAAAACTTGTTCGGACAGACAGAAAAAAAGACAAATATCAAAGCGCATATTAAGTATTGCTGTGGCAAAGTAATGGGAGTGATTTCGGAACAAAATTTGGAGCGTGCTTTTAATCGGGCTGAAGTTATTTCCTTTGATATATTTGATACATTGGTAAAAAGAAATGTTGCTTTGCCTGAGCATGTGCACCGGCTTGTCCAAAAAGAGTTTTTGGAACAGACTGGGACAGAAATACCTGCATATCCAAGATACAGGACGGAGGCAGAAGATAGGGCGAGAAAACATACGGACAAAGAGGAAATATCATTGGATGATATATTTTCATTCTTACATGAAATTCCGGAAGAGTGGAAAAATAGATTGAAACAAATAGAAAGGCAAACAGAAATAGCAGTCTGTACACCAAGCCCCAAAATGAAAGCGGTGTACGAAAAGGCTCTGCGGGATGGAAAAAAGATTATCATTACTTCAGATATGTATTTGGATGAAGAAACAATACGGAAAATACTACATAAATGTGGTTATGATACATACGAGAAATTATATTTGTCTTCATCTTATGGATTGTGTAAATCCAGAGGAAGTATTTATGAGGTTATTCAAAAGGATTATGCCGCCTGTAAAGGCAGAATACTGCATATTGGCGACAATGTAAAAGGTGATTATGTAGTTCCGAAGAAAAAAGGATTCTCGGCTTTGTTGATTGATGGACAGGAGAGTTCTTTAAAATTTTGGAAAAAAAAAGATAGGAGAGTAGAGAATCAATTTCTATATGAGAGACTGTATAGCTTTTTAAATAATCATGCTTCCAGTGATTATAATGATGCAATGTCCATTGGCTATGAGATATTGGGACCGATGCTGTTTGGTTATTGCAAGTGGTTATTTGAGAGGATTCGGGTTGATAAAATTGATAAAATATTCTTTTTGAGCAGAGAGGGTAAGATTATCCAGGAGGCTTTTCAAACTTTATATCCGCAGTGTGATATTGAACAGACGTATTTGTATGTGTCCAGGCAGGCGTTGGTGGTTCCGCAATTTGCACATGCGGCGGATTTTGACGAAATGGCTGATAAATTTCAAGTTCTTGCTAATGAACCTCTGGTAAATGTGATTCCGGATATTTGCGGATTTGATCGAGAAGTATTTAATGAAAAATTATTAAGCGCCGGGCTGGATAGTGCCTGGAAGATAGCCAAGGTGCCGGATGAAAAAAAGGAAGATTTGTATCGTATTATTTTGGAATTAGGAAGAGATACTTTTATGCAACAGGAAGAATATATAGTTGCGTATTTAAAGGAAAACGATGTTGTGGGCAATGTTGCCATAGTGGATATTGGATGGTCAGGGACCATGCAGAAGGCATTGCAACAATATATTATAGATAAGGATACAAAATTGTATGGATACTATCTTGGCGTCAGGAATATAAAGGATGATGATTATTATGCAGGGCTTTTACGGAACGGTTACCTATTTGATGCGAGATGTAATGAAAATTTTAACTTGGTGATGCGGTTCACAGCAGAGATTATTGAAATGCTTTTCTTGAATGCTGCGGGAAGCGTTCTGCGATATACTGCTTCAGAAGAGGGTATTGTACCAGTATTAAACGGAACAGAATTTGGAAGAGCTGAAATGCAATTTATTAAGGCAGTACAGCCTGCCGCACTGAATTTCTTAAACCTAATTAAAAAAGATGAGTTACTGAAAAGAGAAACGGAAATTCCGACAGATATAATAGAGAGTATTTATTATTGTTTTGCTGTTCAGCCGAGCCACTTTACCTTAAAAATATTTGAGGGTTTTCGTGTGCGTAATGGGAAAGTCAAAAATATTTATCCGGAATATGGCTTTTTTTATTGTTTGTTTCATCCTAGTAGGTTTTACAGGGATTTCAGGGAGAGTGCCTGCAAAATTTTCTTTTTGAAGAAGCTCTTTAGGGTGAAATTGCCTTATTTTGCGGTTTTAAAAATTTTTTATCGCCTGCTATAGTTAAGAGGTTAAAATGAATAAAGTAATTATGATTTTTACAGAAATATTTTGAAATGTGTCTGGTACTTAACAGGCGTTAATAGATGGAAAAAAAGGGAAGAATGGACTTATGTGTACAGTAAGTGTTATTGTGCCTGTTTATAATGTAAGGCGATATTTAAATACTTGTATAAAAAGTTTGATTGGTCAAACCTTTCGTGATATTGAAATTATATTAGTTGATGATGGTTCTACGGATGGTTCTTCAGAAATATGTGATGAATGGGCAATAAAAGATGTTAGAATTAAGGTGATTCATCAAAAAAATCAGGGCGTTTCAGTTGCTCGCAATAATGGATTAGCGAAAGCGGTGGGGGATTGGGTTTCATTTGTTGATGGAGATGATTATGTTGTTGAAAATATGATTGCGGAATTATTGGAGGAGACTAACAAATCTGAGAGAATTGATTTAGTGATAGGGAGTTATTATACTGTAAAAAATGAAAAAATCAGAGAAGAACACTTTTTTGAAGGTAAAAAAATACTTGATTTAGCTGAAAAGGATATTTTGGTCAAAATGGCGGTAGGAATTGACGTATTTGGACTTAATGGAGAGACTAATGTAGGCGTGCCGTGGTCAAAATTATATAGAAAAGAAATAGTAAATGAAGTGAGATTTCAGAATGGTTTAAAAAGAATGCAAGATACGGTATTTAATCTCTCCGTTTTTCGTATTGCAAATAAAATAGGATATATTGATATTCCGCTATATTATTATAGAATAAACAGTGAGTCTGCAGTGAGGAGATATTCTGAAGATTTTGAACATACAGCAGAAGATATTATAACTGCATTAACACAACAAATATACGAGTATGATAATATTGTAGATAAAGAAGAAATTATTCAATATAAAAAAATAAGCTTATTAATCGAGACGATAAAATTAAGTTATATAAATAGAAAATGTAAGTTGACATTGAGACAGAAATTGGAAAATATAGAGCGTCTTTCTAAATCACTTTTATATTATGATGCGATTTATGATACTTCAGGTAAATATTTGAGTCAAAAGTATAAATTTTTTATGAGAGCTTTAAAGTTAAAATTATATTGGCTAGCATATATCACAGTTTTCATAAAGTATTATTTAGTTAATAGCAAAAAATAAAGTTATAGATACGATTTACTCGAATAGATAATATGTAAGGGCTGTATATGTCAAAAAAGATTAGTTTAAAAAATTTATATATATTTACGTTTATCCTGTGGTTTAGTACAGAAATATTATTTAATACCACATTAAAAACTATTTTTGATGTTGAAATTAATAAGGTAAACAATGTTGTGAATTGGTTGATTTTTGCTTTATTAATGCTACAAATAGTATTCTTTCAAACATATAATAAAAGAGAAGTAATTATTATAGTAGGAATCACTTTGCCGATTGTCATAGCAACAATATTATCAGGTAGTAAACAGATATTATCAGCATGGATGTTTATTGTTGCGGCTAAAAATAACAAATATGATAAGATTATAAACACTGCATATAAAATATTATTGATAATGCTTCCGATGATTATTTTTTTGCAGTTTTTTGGAATTATTGAAGACCGCACAATGATGAGAGGGAATATCCAGCGTTATTCATTAGGATTTTCACACCCCAATCAGTTAGGTTTGAGAATTGTCCAGTTAATATTGTGTCATTGTTATGTTAACAGAGGTAAATTGAATTTCCGTAGATTCTTATATATAATTTTGGCAGTTATATTTACAATTGAGATTCCTAATTCTCAGACAGCATATATTAGCTTGATGGTTTTTTTAATACTATTATTTATTTATAAATATATTGAAAATCAAAAACAGATGTATATGGATTTATATATGAAAAGTTTAATGGTGGGTGTGCTATTATTAAATTTATTAAGTATACTTTTTTCTTATATAGATGTAAATAAATATGTGATTCTTTCACAGTTAAATAATTGGATGTCGGCAAGATTTTCATGGTGTCATAAAGTATGGCAAATACATGGGGTTTCATTTTGGGGACAAAAAGTATATGTGTTTGCAGATGAGGTTAAATCAGTGGGTATGAGCGGGCGTTTGTGGCTTGATAATTCTTATGCCAGTATTCTTTTAAGATACGGAATATTGGTCTTTTTGATTTTTTCTATCTCTTATTTATACTTATTGAAAAATATGGCTGTACGAAAAGAATATGTCCTTGTAATTATTCTATTTTTATATTCGCTATATGGAATAATGGAAAATGGCTTGTATATGGTGACACAAAATATTTTTCTAATTGCTTTTTCTGATTTGCTTTTTCGGAAAACAGATATGAGAGGATTGAAGGAATGAATAAATTTTCATTTTATAAAAAACTAAGGTGTTAGTCCGCAAACGTGTTGGTAATCTATTTGAATCCGTTTTTGGGTCATCTGAAATGGTATAATTCTCTCATATTCAGGAGATGCTACCATGACCAATCAGGAAATACTTATCAGTTACATCAATAAATAGAAATGATAGATATGATAAATATCAATGATACAGCACAATAGATTCATAATATGTGTACTAAGCAGTTTTACTTTAGATTTCATAGATACAGTTCTTCATGGAGTCAGGAATATGAGTAAAGAAATCAAAAGACATATAGGCATTATCTGTAGCCTGCTAATGTATTTTGTGTATGTTATATTATTGACGATACGTACAAGGCTGCTGATTGTCGGTTATGGCAGTGAGGTGAATGCAGTATTTCAGACGTCTAGTCAGATCTTTACATATTTAATTCTATTTGAGAGCGGTATGGGTGCGGCATATCAGTTCAAATTATATGAACCTGTCAGCAATAAGGATATTCAGAAAATTGCAGGTCTTTTTACCGGATTAAAAAGGTCGATGCAGAAGATTGCCTTAAGGATGACAGCAGTACTTTTTGCCATAGCAGTGATATATCCTTTCATCATGAATCGAGTGTCCCTTTCTTTTATGAAAGCTGGACTGATATTATTTTTGTTGGGACTTAGGTTTGTCATCCCATATTTTGTGAGTATTGCGTCAAAAACACTGTTGAACGTGTACGATTATAAGTATGTTGTAGATAATGTGGATAGTTTAGGATACATTGCTATAACGTCAATGGAGATTTTTGCAATCAGTTTACTCCAATGGTCTGTGTACGGAGTTCTGTTGATAGGATGTATTGGAAATATTGTAATTGGTTTGGTCTATGTCCTTTTCATACGGAGATTCTGTGCGGGTGTCCATAAGGTGGAATCAGTCCCTGATTTTGAACCAGAGGGAATGACGAAAGATATTCTGTTTCATCAGATTACCGGATTATTGAATAATAACATTGATACAATTATTTTATCCGTTGTCAATATTGCATTGGTTACACCTTATCATGCCTACTATTCCACAATGTATTATTTTCAGCAGGTTATTAACAAAATAAATGAAAATTACTGCACTAAGATTGGCATGAAGATAAAGCAAGGCGATCAGAATTTGTATAGTTACTTTCAAGTATTGCTGGCATTTCATATGGCTACGGCTATTAGCGCAGTGGTAATATTTGTATGTAACATCAATGATTTTATATATCTTTGGATTGGAGAAGAGTTTTTGTTAAGTAATTGTTGCGTTATTTTGTTGGCGCTGTATTTGATGCTTAGAATGACAATTAATATTATATTTATAGTCCGTAATGGAGCTGGTTTGTATAAGGAGAGCAAATGGTTTTCTTTTAGGGAAGGGATTGTCAATCTGGCACTGTCACTCATTCTGGTGCAGTTTTGGGGAATTGAAGGAATTCTATTTGCAACTGTTTTGGCAACGTATATGATGCTGTTGCCCGGTAATGCAAGACTTGCTTATAATAAAGTGATGGGAAAGAGAAACACATTGTGGGCAGATTATTTAGTTATGATAATCACAGCGGCCTGTTTGATTTTGGGGTTTGGTGGCAGTACCATTGGTGAAATGGGAAGTATTTCGTGGAAAATTCTATTGCTTAGACTGATTGGGCAGGCTTTAGTGAGTGTAGTGATTGCAACGATGGTTGTTGCTATCGTTAAATGGAAATATATCTCACAGTATCTTATTAAAGGGAAATAAAATGCCTGCCTTTGTACTTGACCGTGCAAGACAGGCATTTGATACAATGAGAGACTAACCTATATATTCTCTTTTTCTCGAAACTGCTCGATGCTGTCAGCCCTAGCGGCGGACAGGTGCCAGCGGTCAAGAAGCTCTGTGTTATGTTCAGATTTTATCCTGTTGAGGAGGTCCGAAGGAACTTCACCGAGGGCGCTTAGGAGTTGGAGGATGTAGTCTGTCTTGCCTTCTGTTTTACCTTCGGATTTACCTGCTTCTCGTCCACGTGCCTCACCGATTGCAATGCCCTCATCCCTGACATATTCATCCTCATCCCAGCGATCTCTCTTAGCTTTCCAGTAATCGTCATAAATCCAACGTAATGTCCTGATTA